>Ga0075366_10000920_pt1 | contig 14266 bp, 12 predicted proteins | sample EndMethybrTD3031_FD_72351 | JGI IMG/M metagenome (GOLD analysis project Ga0075366, IMG submission 72351) | Populus endosphere microbial communities from Tennessee, USA - Endosphere MetaG P. TD hybrid TD303-1 | ecosystem: Host-associated > Plants > Roots > Endosphere | place: USA: Tennessee...
GAAGTTGCCCTTGACCGTGTTGATCTCGCCGTTGTGCGCGACCATGCGGTACGGGTGCGCGAGCGGCCACTCGGGGAAGGTGTTGGTCGAGAAGCGCTGGTGCACCAGCGCAAGCGCCGACGCGGCACGCGGATCCTGCAAGTCCTTGTAGTACTTGCCGACCTGGTCAGCGAGCAGCAGGCCCTTGTAGATCACCGTGCGGCAACTCATGCTCGGCACGTAATACTCGCGGCTGTGCGTGAGCTTCAAGGCCTGGATCGCGCTCGACGCGGTCTTGCGGATCACGTAGAGCTTGCGCTCGAGGGCATCCGGGACGATCACATCCGGCCCGCGGCCGATGAAGATCTGCTTGAGCACCGGCTCCTTCGCGCGCACGGTGGGCGACATCGGCAGCTCCGAGTCGACCGGCACGTCACGCCAGCCGAGCAGCACCTGGCCCTCGGCCTTCACCGCCCGCTCCATCTCCTGGATACAGGCCACGCGCGACGCGTGCTCCTTGGGCAGGAAGATCATGCCGACGCCGTATTCACCCGGCGGCGGCAGCTCCACGCCTTGCAGGGCCATTTCGGCACGGTAGTACTCGTCCGGAATCTGGATCAGGATGCCGGCGCCGTCGCCCATCAGCTTGTCGGCACCGACCGCGCCGCGGTGGTCGAGGTTCTCGAGGATCTTCAGACCCTGCGTGATGATGTGATGCGCCTTCTGCCCCTTGATGTGCGCCACGAAGCCGACGCCGCAAGCGTCGTGTTCATTCGCGGGGCTGTACAGGCCTGATTCGGTGGCCGCAATGATCGCGTCGCGTTCGGACAGGGTCGATTCAGGATAGTGGGCGGCGTGATCCATGACGCACTCCGATGGCAAAAGTGGCCGGCAGCTTACTGCGCTGCAGCATGAGTCACAAGCGAAATCGACATCAATATGGCCCCTATTAAGTGATCGCACGGCCGTGGTGCAATACAAAATAGGGCCATATTGAATGGCGCCCTAGGGTGGTGAGGTATGCCCGCTTTTTGGTCGCCCGCGCGGGCGTGGCCGCAACTGGCTGGGGAGACGGTCAGCCGCTTCGGCGAGCGCGTCCACGAAGCTCGACGGGCCGATCGGCCAGCCACGCATCGACGCGGCGATCAGCGAGCTCACCTCGCCTTCGGCCAGCGGGTCGGCGATCACCTGCGCGTGCCGCGCCTCGCGCTCGAACGGCGTGTTGCCAAGCCGCCAGTGCAGCTCGTGCTCACGCAGGACCGGGTTGCGCAGCTGGCCGACGTGATGCGGGGCGCTCGACCACGGCCAGTCCTGCGGCCGGACGACACGCCCGGCCCGAACCGGTGCCTGCTCGATCAGCCGGATACAGCGCCAGCCCTGGGTCGCGGCGTCGATCGCGGCGGCGCCGTAACGGCGCCCCCAGAGCGCCCCTGAGCGGCCGTGGCGCAGATTGAAGGCGCCAACGTATTTGCGACCGAGCCGCTGCATGAACCGCTGCAGCGAGTCGGCCTGCGCCGGCGTCACAAGCATCAGGATCTGCTCATCGAGCAGCGCGTACGCGTTCACCGCGACACTGCAGGCCCGCGAGCACTCGAGCAACGCAAGCGTGAAGCGGCGGCGGTCTTCGTCATCGACGAACAGCGGCGTTCGTGCGGCAGCGCCCGCCAGCACGACCAGGTGCGCTTGACCGGCAAATGCGAGACGGGCAAGGCGCGCCATCTGAATCGTGCAGAACCCGGCAGGAGAAAGCCGGCATCCTAGTCGAACTCACCTCAGGCGGTCACTTGGCATCGGTGATGGCCAACTCCAGATCCATGTACGACGCCACGTCGCTGCCGCGCAGCTTGCCCGGAAGGAAGAGGGTTTCAAGGAACATGTGCCGCAGGCGGTCGACGACCTCCTCATCGCCCACTTGCACCTGCATGGCGCGAACCTCGACCACACGGCCCCGCTCGTCGACGAACAAGCGCAGCCGCAAGGGCAGACCCGAGGACGGCACGCCGGTCAGAACCCCGAGGTCGGGCGATGAACGCGGCAAGGGAGACACATCGAGCGTGCGCGAGGGGAGGAAGGAACCCCATGGATCGCTCACCGCAGGAACAGTGCGATGGCGTGTAGGCGCTCGGTCGATCGCAGCCGCCTTGACGTCCGGCTGTGGCGCGGGGCTCGCCGCGGTCACGACCTCATCGTGCGAAACCGGCGGGTCTTCCGGAAGAAGCCGCACCTGCATGGGCGCGGGCACTTCCGCGCGCACCAGCTGAGCAACGGACCCGGCGTCAGGAAGCAGCGCAAAGACACCCGCATGCGCGGCGACCGACAGACCGGCCGCCGCGAGCCACCCCGGTGTCGCGAATCGGGACGGCCGCTGCATTGTCATGCCATGTAGCGCCTAGTCGGCCGTCGGCACTTCGCGCCAGTTCAGTTGCTTCAAGGACGACGCACCCGTGAACTGGCCAGGGGGGCTCGCCACTCCGCCCGAGCTGTCTCCGACGAAAAAGCGCGTCCTGCCACCGACGCTCCGGAACGCGACGTCGGTAGCGACGGCGCGCGTCGAGGCGGTGAACCCGATGCTTGCGCCCGCGGTGTCACGCAACACGGACTTGCCGTCCGCGAAAGTGGCTGCGAATGCGCGGCTGGAGCCTTGCGGGTTGCACGCCTCCCCATTCGGCAGGTTCACCGCCACGCCGACGATACCGACGTTGACCGTCGGTGTGAGGTTCACGCGCTCGGCGATGCCGCTGCTGTCGGCGCCGAAGTCGATGTACCAGCCCATGGGATTCGCCGGTGCGCTGCCAATGCCTGTCAGGAGCGAACTGTTGAGGGTCAGCTGCGAGCGCCCGACAGGGTACGACCCGCCCGACGGCAAAGTCGACGCCGTGAAGAACGCCGCCTTCGTTCCATCGAGGATCGCGTAGAAGCTTTGCGTCTGAGTGCTCGCAATGTCGCTGTCGTCGAGCAGCCGGCCAGTGCCGACGAGCACGTACCGCTTCGACGTGCTGGGATCGACCTCGATCAGCGGCCGCGTCGTGACCGGCTGGCCCGCACCCGTGCTCGTCGTGAGTTGCGCGATCTTGGTCGGCGCGGCGTATGTACCCGTGGTCGGCGTCAGATCCAATCGCCACACATTGCCGCGAAGGTCTGCGGCATAGACGGCATCGGCCGTGTAGTCACCAAACTCATTCACGAACGCCGAATGGTGTGCCATGTCGATCGGTTCCGACGTGCTTCCCTCGGGCGTGGCAATGGCATCCAGCAAGACGCCGGTACGGGGATTGACGATGAAGAAATAGCCCTTCCCGTCCGCGTTGTTGTAGCCCGAGGTGAAGATCACGACCCAGCCATACTTCGCCGTCTTCACGACGCTCGGATCGCCGTAGCTGTAGCCCATCCGGCTGTCAGTGAACTCCCAGAGGACCTTTCCGGCCAGCGCACTCTCGCTCGTCCAGGTCGTCGGGTCGGTGATGTCGAGAGCGAAGTAGCCCTTGCCGCCCTTGCCCATGCCGCCGATCAGGATCGTGCGCCAGTCGTTGTTCGTTGCCGTGGCCCCCTGCGTGTACTTCATGTTCAGGTCGAATGACTGCGGCGACCCGTCGACCATGTAGTGGTGAGTCATGCTCGGGTTGCCCAGAGCAGCCAAGCCTGTGGTGGACGCAGTCGTGGCGCTACCGTACGCGAAGCTGGGGATATAGGCGAACTTCTCGCGTCCACCGGTGGTCGTGCCCGACGAAGTGTCGCCGGCGAACGCATGCAGCATGCCGTCATTGCTGCCCACGTAGACGATCGTCTCGCGATTGCGCTGCGCCTGTGCGAACGCCGTGTAGCCTGGATTGAAGACGTCCTTGTACGGAGACTGCGGCGGCCCGACGGCGTCCAGCTTGGAATTGACGATGTCGCCCAGCAGATGCGTGCGCGTGCGATACGCGCCGCTATTGGCCTGCTCCTGGCTGCGGTCGCCGCGCAGGTATGCCACGAAGTTGGCTGCCGACTGCGACGAGACGCCCGGCACGTTGGCGAACGACGCGTAGTACGTGCGTGCGTGCAGGGTCGCCGTCGACAGCGTCGCGTTCTGGAACACCAGGCCGGCCCCGTTGGCATCGCAACAGGTGATGATCTTGCGCGACGAGGCCGCGGTGGCATCGAGCAGCGCCTGGGCGTCCCAGCGTTGCGTGAACGTCGGGGTGCCAGTGGCCGCGTCGAAGGTCGCGGAGTTGCCGATCACCACGCCGGTCCAGGTCTTCGGGTCATAGTTCGACGCGTAGCTGGAAGCGCCCGACGCTTGAATTCGCGGCGTCGGTGTCGAGAAGGCCGTGCCGGTCGCAACGCTGGCCTGCTGGGCGATACGAGCGAAGGCCGTCTGGAGGCCCGTCCGCATCTTGTCGGCCTGGTTGGCCAGGAAGTAGTTATCAGGCCGCTTGTCGGCGACGCCAGGGGTCAGGTCCCCGGTGGTCCACCACGTGCTGTCCGGCAGCGTGGTGGTGCCGTTGGTGCCGGCATAGGGCGAGAAGCCCGACGGCACTTCGAAGCCACCGTACTTGGCGGCCAGGTAGTACTGGTTCTTCGACTTGTAGGTCTGCCCTTCCATCACGTCGAGCCAGTACGTGCTGACGGTCTGGGTGCCGGTGAGGTCGGCGCGGATGTCATTCGTGTGGGCGTCGTACGCGAGGCCCGCGATGAAGTACGACCCATGGTTGGATGAGCCGGTGCGCGTCGTGCCGAGGCTGCCGAGCCCCTCCAGCGTTCCCACCATGTTGGTGACGGTGGTCACGTTGATGGAGCTGTTGTCGCTCGGCACCGTCGACGGCTCGATCGCCGGGGAGCTGTTGATCGTGGTGCCGGGCAGGTTGGTGTCGTAGTGCGTGTTGACGTCGCCGATGCCGATGATGAAATTCTTCTGGCAGGAGTACAGGATCGGGTCGTCCCAGCTCGTGATCACCGGGAAGCCGTCGGCGTAGGTCCGCTTGGAGGCGGTGGTTGCGCCTGACATGTCGCTGTACGCGGGCACGTTGCCTTGATTCTTGAAGTAGCGCAGGCCCGAGTAGTACAGCTCGCTCGCGGGGTCGATCGACTTGTAGCTTCCGCCGCCCCAACCGAACCGGTTGAGGTAGTTCATCGCGCCGCTGTTCGGGACGTCCGCTGCAGTCAGACCGAGTGCAGTAGCCGTATTGCTGGCATCCGTGAAGTCGGGATTGCTCGACATGATGCCGGTCGTGGCGCTCCATTCCGCGGCCGCATTGGTGATGGGGCTCGAACCAGGCACCGGCTGGGTCGGGCCGACGAACTTCATGCGGGCACGCATCACCCCGCCATCGCGAGTCGCCGTGTCGTCGTTGAGATAGCCGAACGTCGAGTAGCGCAGCACGCTCGAGTATTGCTGCATCAAGCCCTCGGGCTTGTAATTGCTGCCGTACTGGACGCAGTTGGTTTCGAGCCCGACGCTGGGGTCGCAGGCGCGGACACGCACCGTCAGCCGGTAGGTGAGGGGCGCGTCCGTCGAGGCGGCTGTGCTCTGCCCGTTGTAGTCGACGACGCCGCCGGCGAGGCTGCAGCTTGGCGTGTCGCTGCGGTTGTTGTTGCCCGAGGTGCAGGTAAGGCTCGGCGCCGATGCGGCACTGCAGGTGTAGGAGTATTTGGTGCCGGCCACCGAGCGGCTGCAAGACAGCCCGGTCGGCGAGCAATTCACCGTTGCGCTGCCGGTGGCTTGGCATGACCCAGTGTAGAAGCCACTGCAGCCGAACGTGGTGACGTTGCTGCTGTTCGTGCTGAAGTTGCAGGTGGTCGTCGTGCTCGCCGGCGGAATCACCTGCATCTGCACGCCGAGGCCCCAGATCTGCGTCGTCACCGTACCCCAGCCGAATGGTGTGGCGCTGGACGTGCCGGTGCTGATCACCTTGTCGGGGTAGATCGACGTATGGCCACCCTGGCCCGAGTGCCGTGTCTTCTCAATCACGGTCATGCTGGTGGTATCGACCACCCGGTTGCCGCCCGTGAGGGTCACCCGAAATGCATCCAGCGTCTGGGTTGTTGCCCAGTTCAGATAGTTGCCGCTCCATCGCGCCGCGCTCGCACTGCTGGTGCAGGTGCGGTTCGTCGCCAGGCTGTCGGGCGTGAAGTAGCTGTTGCCGGGCGTGGTGCTGTCGTACACGTACCGATAGCACTTCGCCGAGTCGAACATCCCCACGTACGCGGTCGACGTCGCGTACGCCACCGTGCTCGGATAGGCCGGCGTGCTTGCCGTCGGCCATTCCACCGACAGGGCCAGCAGGAGGTTGCCCGGCACCGCGATCGTGGAAAAGAGCGGCCTGTCGGCAAGGCTGACGGCGAACGACGTCCCGGAGTGGAGCGCGCACGCGCCAGCAGCGACGCTCAGCACGGCGGACCTGAACCACGGCCTCGATCGAAGCATCTGTATCACACGTTGAATGAACATCTTTCCCCCAATGCGTTCGACTTCAGGCTCAATTCGCTAGAACGCGACCGTTTTTTGCAGGTACGCCTCTGTCCGGCGCGGGCCGACGACCCTGACGCTGATGCGATAGATTGGGCGGTTCTCGCCGCCCGCGCGTTTGATCCAGGACGTTCCGGCCTTGTCGCTCGCCGTCGGCGATGTCATGCATGTGGCGGCATCGAAGGCGCCTGTCGCCGTGCACTGGCGATCGATCACGAAGCGGATCGTGACCCCGGACGTCGTGTCGACCAGGTCGGGCGCGCTCATCCCGGCGGCAGTGAAAGCTGTGCTGTCGATCAGCACCAGCGGAACGCCACGGACATCGGACGCCAGCGCGGTGGCCGAATAGTTGCTCGCGGGCACGTTCGCCTGGCGCGTGGTCTCGCTGGACAAGGCCCCGGTCGCGTTCGTCAGGGCATCCACCACCTTGGCAATGCCGCGTTCGCCCTGGTTGACCATGTCGCGCTTGAAGGCCAGGTTTCCCGCAGTCAGCATCGACGTGTCGGCCGACCGGATCAGTGCGATGCCGCCGATCATCAGGATCAGCAATGCAATGAGCACGATCACCATGACGACCCCTCGCTGCGTGCTGGGCGCGCGGCGCGACAGGCAGGGGGCGAAGCGCTTGGAATACGGCATGCTTCGATCAGTTCATGTTGTTGCGTATCGGAATCGTCGACTCGATCGTCCGATAGCGGAAGTTCTGCTCGGCCGTCGTCAGGTTGCGCGTGTACGTGAGCGCAGTGCCGAGATCCGAGAACAGCGTGAGTGCGCCGGGAGACACGACATCCTTCTCGCGCAGCGACGTGCGCGTGATGATGCCCACGCGCACCGCCTTGATCGATTGCAAAAGACCCGCCGCCGCCGGCGTGCCAGCCATGAGCGTCGCGAGGTCGTACCCCGTCGACGAGGGCGATACCCATGTGACCGTGCCGCTGTTGGTGGGGTCCACGCCATACAGCGCGTGCAGCTCGAATACGCCGTCGGCGAGCGGCATCTGTACCGGGTTGCCGCTGGCATCGACGTCTGTCTGCAGCAGGTTGTAGGAGAACAGCGTGTTGTTGTTGCCGACGCCGATCAGCATGAACGTGGGCGGGTTGCCGTTTGTGGCGTTGCCCATGTTCATCACCGTGCCGGTCATCGAGTAGCCCGTGAGGTTCAAGGAGCCGATCGTTCCGGCGGAATATGTTCCAGCGAGGGGCAGCGCATTGGCCGCGCCGCCGGCAAAGGCGCTCTGTACCTGCTGGATCATGCAATTGGGGTTGAACTCCTCAGCCAACATCACCAGATCGTCGCCGCGAAAGCTCAGCGTGTTCGGCAGGTCCAGTGCGTTTGAAGACCCACTCGTGGGCAGGCCTCGAAACGTGACCGGGTATTCGCCGAAGCCGGCCGCGCCGCCCATGACGACGAGCACGTCGGAAGCCGCGCCGCTGACGTTGGGTGTCGTCTGCCCCGGCGCGATCAGTACCGGTGCCAGGCGGAACAGTCCCGCCGTGCCGGTGTTGACGGCTGCGAATGGCGCAGGCAAGGCGCCTGTGGCCGGCAGGATCTGAGTCGAGCCCTTTTGAGCGAAGAGAGTGCACCCGTACGCGTACGTTGCGCTTTGTCCGAAACCCGAACCAGCGCTGCGCAACATCTTGTCGAGCAGGTACATGCCGTAGCCCCCGGCCTGCGCGGTGTCATTGACGGACGTGGCGGTCCGTTTGCGGCCTTCGCTGGCCGACAGCACCAGGAAGATGGCCAAAGTGAGGATGAGGCCTATGCCCATCACCACCATCATTTCGATGAGCGTGACGCCGAGCTCGCGCGCTGGCCGCCTCCGCAAGGTCATGCGAGGCGCATTCATGGCATGGCCACCTGCGTGATGTAAGTAGCGAGGGGGTCGGTGGACCGACGAGCCGGCGAGCGCCAAGTAATGGTGACGGTGCTGACCAGCACGCCATCGACGATCGCCGTTCCGGTCGTCCCTGTCGCGTTCGGCAAGCCGGACACCTGCTGGTTCTGCAGGCGGGCCACCCAAGCGTCCGTGGTGGCGGTTGGCAGCGACAGCGTCTTCGCCATCCACATCTGCGAGACGATCTCGTTGGCCATCAGAGCCGCGCGGCTACGGTCCTCGGCATCGACCGAGTTCTTCACAGCCAGGGCCTGCATCCCCACGGTGCCAAGCATCCCGAGCGAGAAGATCAACAGGGCCAGCAGGACCTCGATGAGGCTCATCCCGGCTTGACGTCCGGGCGCTCGGCGAGCATTCATGTCAGCAGCCATCTGGGGTGCCTGTGGAGAGGGTCTTGTCGGGATCGCACATCCGCACGCGACCCGCGAACGACACCTGCACGCGCAGTCGCCGGTCGGCCGATGCGCGCGTGATGTCGTAGGTGACGTCCGCCGGGGCCGCGCAGTTGGAGCCCAGGCCCGTCGCCGCATTTGCCGTCGGTCGACCCAAGGAGTTGAAGCAGATGATGGCCGGACCGCTGATCGTCACCGACTGCCCGGTCGTGCCACCGCCTTGCACATAGAAGCTCGGATCGACCGTTTCGGTCGCCACGATCGGCAAGGCGCGCACGAACCAGTTGCTGCCGTTTGCCGCCGGCGCGGCAGTCAGCGCCGGTGTGGCATTGGTCAAGGCGAACACCGTCTGACGGTTGCGGCGCACCGCTTCCTGCTGCGCCAGGCGCAGCCCGTTCTGCATCGACTCGGCAACGGTGCGCATGCGTGCGTTGGCGATCCATGCGCCGAACGCCGGCACCACCAGGACCGCGAGAACGCCGAGCACGGCGAGCGTGACCACCAACTCGATCAACGTGACGCCTCGAGGAGCTCGCATCAGCAGGAGCCCCTCTTTGTGATCCAGCAGTTGTAGGACGCTGTGCCCCAGCGCGAGTTGACGAGTGTCGTCCTTCGCGTGTTGTCTTGGTCGACCGTGAAGACGAATCCACTGGTTGTCCCGGAACCGGTTGCGACGATGGTGTACGCCGTGCCGGTCAGTGCGGAGCCGGTGCCGGTACAAGAGACCGAGAACGTGCCCACCGCCTGGACGGTGGCGCACGGCGGCGTGAACGTGCCCACCGCCGTATAGACGCGGTTGTCCTGGAAGTACTGCTCCATGCGCGCCTTGGTTGCCGACAGCGTATTCGTCGCGTCGACCAACCGGCCGCGGAGGACGTAGTCGCTGTACGAGGGGTAGGCGAGGGCAGCAAGGATCGACACGATGGCAACCGTGATCATCATTTCGATCAAGGTGAACCCGCGACTGGTCCGGACTCGGCGCTGTGAGGGCATGGGAAGGGCGTGTTGCATGCGAATGGATTGTCTGGGCGCGAGCGGAAGACCATCAACACCGCAGGTCGCGCCTGGCACGCCGTTTGTCGGGGCGCTCGCCGCGAGGCATGTTGAAAATCACAGAGGTCTGCGCGTCGGGCTCGAACCGCCGCGCGGGCATCGTGGTCCAGCGAACAGGTCGAGGCTCGGTGCGAGCCAGGGGAGCGCCCCGTTGCTCAGCGCGTGTGCGCCTCGATCACTTCCGCGACGACGTCGTCGGCCGCGCCCCGCATGACTGCGTGGCCGGGCGCACTCAACACGACGAACCGGATCTCGCCGGCCTCGGCCTTCTTGTCAATGCGCATCAGATCCAGATAGCGCGTCACACCCAGTCTCGGCCCGACGACCGGGAGCCCGGCCCGGCCAATCAGCGCAGTGAGTCGCCGAGCGAACGCCGCATCTACAAGGCCCAGCCGCACCGACAGACCGGCCGCCATGACCATGCCGCAACCAACGGCTTCGCCGTGGAGCCACTCGCCGTAACCCAGTCCCGCCTCGATCGCGTGACCGAACGTGTGACCGAAATTGAGGATCGCACGCAGACCAGATTCGCGCTCATCCTGGCCCACCACATGCGCCTTGATCTCGCACGAGCGTTTAACGGCATACGCAAGTGCGCCCATGTCGCGGCGTAGAAGATCGTCGAGATGCGCCTCGATCCAGTCGAAAAAGGCTTCATCGGCGATCGGCCCATACTTGATCACCTCGGCCAGACCCGCGATGAGCTCGCGCTGAGGGAGGGTCTCAAGCGTTGACAGGTCGGCGACCACCCGCAGCGGCTGGTTGAACACGCCGATCATGTTCTTGCCTCGCGCATGGTTGACCGCCGTCTTGCCACCCACCGACGAATCGACCTGAGACAGCAGTGTCGTCGGCACTTGCACGCACGGCACGCCGCGCATGTAGCACGCCGCGGCGAAGCCGGTAATGTCGCCCACAACGCCGCCTCCGAGCGCGAACAGCGTCGTCCGTCGATCGGCGCCCAGGTCCAGCAGCGAGTCGAAGATCGTGTTCAGTGTCGCCAGGTCCTTGTGGGTCTCGCCATCCGGGAGGGTGATCGTGCTGATCCTGCGGTAGTGCGACCGAAGCGTCGTCGACAGGCGCTGCGAGAGCAGAGGGCCAACCACGTCGTTGGTGACGATGACCGCGTCGCGCGCTTCCGGCAGGCCGCCGAATGTCTCCGGATATTCGAGCAGATTGGCGCCGATGACGATCTCATAGCTGCGATCGCCGAGGTCGATCGCAACACGCTCAACGGGTGTCTTGGGATGCATTGCGCCAGTGTACGGCGCACGGACGGCTCAGCTGCGCGGCTGCCTTGCGTCGACCGGCGAGGGCGCGGTTGCGGGATCGACGATGCCTGCGAGCTCGAGCTGCATCAGAATCATGCTGACGAGCGTTGGGACCGAGGGCCGGCCCGTCTCGATCACGAAGTGCGCGGTCTGCCGATAGAGCGGGTCTCGCACGGCGTACAACTCGCGGAGCTTTCCCATGGGATCGGCCACCTGCAGCAGCGGACGACGCGTGTCGTGGCGCAACCTGCGAAACAGCTCCTCGGGCGATGAGCGCAGGTAGACGACGGTGGTGCGTTCGCGAAGCGCGGCGCGATTGTCTGCACGCAGAACCGCGCCGCCGCCAGTCGCGATCACGACATTCGGCAGCGCGGCGAGCTCACCAATGACTTCCTGCTCAATGTCGCGGAAGCTCGACTCTCCCTCGCGTTCGAAGAATGCCCGAATCGGGCAGCCGATGCGCTCTTCGATGACGGTGTCGACGTCGTAAAAGCGCAGGCCGAGCTGGCGCGCCAGATGTCGCCCGACAGTTGACTTGCCGCCACCCGGCATTGCCACAAGCGAAACGGCGATGGCATGTGCCACGGGGGGTCGCAGGCAGACTGGTCGCGCAGCCGGATCACCCTCTTCCGTCTATCGCGCGTGGCCTGCCATCGAAATCAAGTAGTACCGGGGACGTTCGTCACCGGCAGCGTGACCCGGTTGTTCAGCTTGTCGACGACGATGATGGTGCCCTTCGCGAAACACACACCGTTGCCAGACACATCGAAGCTGCCCCCCGGGCTGCCGACTTCGGGCGTACTGAATTCCAGGGCGTCGGGCACATCTGTCATGACCTTGTACGGAGCGGCGCCACCGAAGACAAACACGCGGTAGGCGAAGCCCGAATAGCAGGTCGTCGCGCTCCCGCCTTTCAGATCGATTCCAGACATCGACAGGGTCAGCGCCCCCGACCCTGCGTCATCGTCTCCGCCCCCCCCGCAGGCTGTCAGCGCGCCAACGAGAGCGAGCGAAAAAACCGTCCAACGTGCCGCGCCAGTCATGATCGTCTTCATGGTTCGAACTTTACCTTGCATCGCGTTTGGATTCGTGAAGTTCAGCGTGCCGCAGTCCGATCGCTGACGACCTTCGGCGTCAGGAAGATGAGCATCTCGGTCTTCGCAGATGTCTTCGTCTTCGTCTTGAACAGGTTGCCGAGGTAGGGAATGTCGCCGAGCAAGGGCACTTTGGTGATGTCTTCGCGATCGTTTTGCTCGAAGATGCCGCCGATCACGACCGTGCCTCCGTTCTCGACCAGAACCTGCGTACGCACGTGCTTCGTATTGATCGCGAAACCCGCTGCCGTGGCGCGGCCAACGCTGTCCTTCGTAACGTCGACATCGAGGATCACGTTACCTTCCGGCGTGATCTGCGGCGTGACCTCAAGCTTCAGATTCGCCTTGCGGAACTGAAGCGATGTCGCGCCGCTCGATGTCGCCACCTGATACGGGAGCTCTTCGCCCTGCTCGATCAGCGCCTTCTGCTGGTCGGCAGTGATCACGCGCGGGCTCGATACGACCTTGCCCTTGCCGTCGGCCTCGAGGGCGGAGATCTCGAGATTCAGGAAGCGGTTGGCGCCGGCGGAGAAGAGCGACAGGGCGAGTGTGGCTGCGTCGAAGTTGTTTTGACCGACCGCGGGCAGATTGACAAAGTTTGAGTCCGCGAACGGAGTCGTGGATGTGGTCTGCCCAGTCTGTGTGCCGACCGCATTGAGGTTCCCCCCGACACCGACGTAGTTGTTGCCGCCGACGTTGTAGCCGGAGACTCCGCCGCGAAGGCCGCGCAAGTCCGTCGCCCCGAGCTTCACGCCGAGCGAACGACCGAACGTATCGTCGGCAATGACGATTCGCGACTCGATCAAAACCTGCCGAACCGCGACGTCGATCTTTGCGATCATGTCTTGGATTTCTTGCAGCTTCGACGGGATGTCGCTCACGAACAGCTGGTTCGTCCGCGTTTCGAAGATCACGCTGCCACGCGGCGACAAAATGCGCGACGATGACGCTCCAGCGCCACCGCCCTGGCCTGTGAGGCCACCTGCCACGTCTGCAACTTTCGCGTAGTTCAGCTGGAACGCCTGCGTGCGAACCGGCTCGAGGGCAGCGATCTGCTGCTTCGCTTCGAGGTCGACCTTTTCCTTCGCATTCAGCTCATCCTTCGGCGCGATCAGGATCACGTTGCCGGACTTGCGCAGCCCGAGGCCCTTGGCCTGCAGGATGATGTCGAGCGCTTGGTCCCACGGCACGTCCTTCAGGCGCAAGGTCACGTTGCCGGTGACGGTGTCGCTCGTCACGACGTTGAAGTTCGTGAAGTCGGCGATCACCTGCAGCAGCGCACGCACTTCGATGTTCTGGAAGTTCAGCGACAGCTTCTCGCCTGCGTAACCCGGACCCTGCGTCAACTTGTTCGGATCGACCTTCTGCGGGCGAACCTCGAGCACGAACTGGTTGTCACTCTGGTAGGCGCTGTGCTCCCACAGGCCACGGGGCTCGACGACCATGCGCACACGGTCCCCGCTTTGCGTCGTAGTGACCGACTGCACCGGAGTGCCGAAGTCGGTCGTGTCAAGGCGACGGCGCAGGTTGTCGGGCAGCGTCGAGCGCAGGAATTCGACAACCAGGCTCTGGCCTTGCTGGCGAATGTCGACACCGACCTGGTTGTTCGGCAGCTCGACGATCACGCGGCCGGCACCATCGGCACCACGTCGAAAGTCGATGTCCTTCAGCGCGACCGGATTGCGGTTCAGACTCTCGGCGAAGTGCACCGGCGGCTGGGCGGCGGCAGCGGTCGCAGCGGCAGCACTCTGGGTCGCCGCGGCGGGCGCGGCGCTGTCGATCACGACCAGCAGCACCTTGCCCTGGAGCTCGGCGCGATAGTTGCTCGCCTTTTTCAGATTCAGCACGAGCCGAGTGCGTTCACCGGACTGCGCGATGTTGACCGAGCGAAGGTTGCCCTGGTTCATCTCGACGTTGGACTTGCCGAGCGCGTTGGTCACGCCCGGGAGGTCGATCGCGATGCGCGGCGGCGTCTGGATCGTGAAACCCGCCGGAACGGCCGCGAGCGGCTCGGCCAGCTCGATGCGCACGACTTCCGATCCGGCCTGTTGCGTGCTGTCGATCGACTGAATGGCGTTTTGCGCCATCGCCGAAGCGCTCGCCCCGAGGAACACAGCGAACGCCAAGGCTCGCGAGCG
>Ga0075366_10000921_pt1 | contig 14260 bp, 12 predicted proteins | sample EndMethybrTD3031_FD_72351 | JGI IMG/M metagenome (GOLD analysis project Ga0075366, IMG submission 72351) | Populus endosphere microbial communities from Tennessee, USA - Endosphere MetaG P. TD hybrid TD303-1 | ecosystem: Host-associated > Plants > Roots > Endosphere | place: USA: Tennessee...
CTTCAAGACCGGCCTGTGCGCCGCCTGCCACAGCGGGCCGATGCTCAACGAGACCAACGAGTTCCTGCCCGCACCGCCGTTCGCGCGCGGCGGGCGCTTCCAGTCGGTCGGCGTCTCGGAGTTCAACGTGGCGGGCAACCCGGTGATCGACTTCGTGTTCCGCAACCCCGACGGCACGACGACCGCCGTCGCCAGCCCCGACCCCGGCCGCGCGCTGATCACCGGCGACGCGAAGGACGTGCTCGCGAAGAACGCGTTCAAGATCCCGTCGCTGTGGGGCGCGGCGCGAACCGCGCCCTACTTCCACGACAACTCGGCCAAGACGCTCGAGGACGTGGCAGCGCACTACGCACGCTTCTTCGCTCTCATCTCGCCGATCGTGCTGACCGCGCAGGACCAGCAGGACATGGTCGCCTACATGAAGTTATTGCGCTGACCGTGCCTCAGCGTGCCGCCGCGGCGGCGCGTTCTTCCTCGCGCTGGCGCAGCAGCCTGCGCTGCACCTTGCCGGTGGTCGTCATCGGCAGCGCATCGATGAACTCGATCTCCTTCGGGTACTCGTAGGGCGCGAGCTTGCCGCGCACATGCTGCTGCAGTTGCTCGATCAGCGCGGCGTCGCCGGCAACGCCGGGCGCGAGCACGACATAGGCCTTGACGAGTGCACCGCGCTCGCGGTCCGGCTTGGGCACGACCGCAGCGTTCGCGACCGCGGGGTGCTTGACGAGGCAGTTCTCGATCTCGCTGGGCCCGATGCGGTAGCCCGCGGCCTTGAACACATCGTCGCTGCGGCCCTGGTACCAGAGGTAGCCGTCGGCGTCCATCACCGCGGTGTCGCCGGTGCGGCACCACGAGTCGTCCGGGTCGCCGGTGAACTTGGCGCGCGTCGCGGCGTCGTTCTTCCAGTAGCCGAGGAAGAACACCGGGTCGCGCGCGCCGTGCACATCGCGCCGGTGCACCGCGACGTCGCCCGGCGTGCCGCGCGGGCACTCGCGGCCTGCGTCGTCGATCACCGCGACGCGGTGGCCCGGGTAGGCGCGCCCCATGCTACCCGGCCGCGCCGGCCAGCCGGGGTGCTCCGTGCCCCGCGCATCGCGGAAGCGGCCGCAGTTGCCGACGACGTAGTTGATCTCGGTCTGGCCGAACATCTCGTTGACGACCACGCCGAGCTCGTCGCGGCACCAGGCGAACACCGCATCGCCGACCGCCTCGCCGGCGCTCATCACCGCGCGCAGTGCCAGATCGTGGCGCTCGCGCGGATGCGGCACCGCCTTCATCATCGCTTTCAGCGCGGTCGGGAACAGGAAGGTGTGCGTGACACGATGGCGCTGCATCAGCTCGAAGGCCTTCTCTGCGGCGAACCGCCCCTGGTACGCGACGATCGTGCTGCCGAAGTAGAGCGAAGGCAACAACGCATCCATCAAGCCCCCGGTCCATGCCCAGTCCGCCGGCGACCAGAACACGTCGCCCGGCTGCGCGAACCAGTTCTGACTGCAGACGAAGCCGCTGAGGTTGCCGATCAGCGCCCGGTGCGGGATCAGCGCACCCTTGGGCGGGCCGGTGGTGCCGCTCGTGTAGATCAGCACCGCGGCGTCGTCGGCCGTGGTGTCGGCCGGCACGAACGGGCGCGTGTCCCCGGCCAGTGCGTCGGCCCAGTCGAGGTCGCCCTGCCCGGCCGCGCCGCCGACCGCGATCACGTGGCGCAGGCTCGGGCACGCCGGCCGCGCTGCATGCAGGTTCGCGACCGCACTCTCGTCGACGATCGCGACCACGGCGTCGCTGTGCTGCAGACGATATTCGAGCGCATCAGGCCCGAACAGCATCGACAAGGGCATCGCGACCGCGCCGAGCTGGTAGACCGCGAGGTGCGCGACCGCGGTCTCGACGCGCTGCGGCATCACGACTGCAATGCGGTCGCCGCGTGCAACACCGAGCCGCGCGAGCGCGTGCGCGAGCCGGTCGGCATCACGCTGCAGCTCGGCGTAGGTGGCGTCGCTGCGGCGGCCGTCCTCGTGCTCGAAGCGGATCGCGACCTGCTGCGGCGTCTGGCGCGCCCAGCGTGTGCAGCACACCGCCGCGAGATTGAAGCGTTCCGGCACCTGCCAGCGGAAACCGGCGTGCAGCGCCGCGTGGTGGTCGCCGACGGTCATGCGCGAAAGCGCTGCAGCGCGTCGCCGGCGATGCGGCAGATGCGCCAGTCCGGCATCACGGTCGCGCCCATGCGCTCGTAGAAGCGGATCGCGTGCTCGTTCCAGTCGAGCACGCTCCATTCGAAGCGGCCGCAGCCGCGCTCGACCGCGAGCTTCGCGAGCCGCGTCAGCAGCGCCTCCCCGATGCCGGCGCCGCGCTGCGCGGGCTTGACGTACAGGTCTTCGAGATAGATCCCGGGCTGCGCGAGAAAGGTCGAGAAGTTGGTGAAGAACAGCGCGAACGCGACGACACGGCTCTCGCCTTCGGGCACCGCCCCCTCGGGCAGCTCGGCGACCATCGCCTCGGCGACCGGCTTCTCGCCGAACAGGTGCGGGCGCAGCTTCTCGGGCGTGACCTGCAGCAGATGGGTGAGCTGCTCGAACTCGGCAAGCTCGCGGATCAGCGCGACGATCGGCGCGACATCGCGCAGCTCGGCGGGGCGCAGCGTGAAGGGGCTCGGGATGCTCATGCGCCGATTGTCGCAGTGACCACGCCTCAGCCGGTCGGATGCCAGGCCGCGAGCAGCGGCGCGATGCGCTCGGCGTCGCGCGCGCGGATCGCGGCGAGCAGCCGGATGCGCGCGGCCGCCTGCGCGGCCAGAGCCTCGCCTTCCGCGCCCGCATGGCGACGCTGGTCGTCGACGAGCTGGGCCGCCTTCGCCGCGTCGTTGAAGTTCTCCGAGGTGCGTGCAAGCAGCCATGCGCGGCCGCGGCTGTCAGTGAGCGACGCGAGCGCGTCCCAGTGCTCGACCACGTGCCGGTAGGCGAGCTCGCCGAACGGCGAGCCGCGCGCCATCAGCCCCGGCACGAGGACCGCGAGCTTGCCCATCGCCTTGCCGTCCTCGAGCGTCAGCGCGAGCAGCTCGGCCGCGCGCCCCGCGTCGCGCCCGCCCGCGAGCGCCGTGGCGACGACCCCGCGCTCTTCCTCGCTGTCGCTGCGGCGCAGCCGCGCGAGCAGGCGATCGAAGCGGTCGCGATCGGCGTGCATGCCAACCGCGCGCAGCACGCCGGCACGAATCGCCGCGGGCAGCGGCGTGCTGCCGCGCTCGTCGGCATCGAAGCGGCGCAGCGCCTCGGCCGCGACCGCCGCGTCGTCGAAGCGCGCGAGCCGCTCGATCAGCGGGCCGCGCAGCGCGCGCACCTCGTCGCTGTCGCCGGGGCGCGTGTCCCAGCCCAGGTGCGCGAGCTCGGGCCCGAGCAGCGCGCGGCCCGCGCTGCGCAGCGCGGCCTGGGCCGGCGCGCCGGCGAATGCGGCGTCGAGCAGTTCCAGCCCATCGGCGGCCTGCGCATACAACAGCTCGCGCCCGGTGCCGCGCACCCGCGGCAGCTCGGCGAGCAGGCCGAAGTACGCCTCCAGCGGCACGCGACCGGCTTGGGCGAGCGCCAGCGTGTCGCTCATCAACGTGCTTTGGTCGATCGGCGCCAGCCCCACGAAGCCGCGCCGCAGCGCATCGAGCTGCGCCGGCTCGACTTCGACGCGATAGAAGCCGAGGCCGCCGGCGTTCGCGACCAGCGGCGCATCGCTGCAGCCCGGCAGGCGATGAGTCTGTTCGGCCGCGGTCTGCAGCAGCGTGACCGTGCGGCCGCGGTGCAGGACGCGCAGCGGGATCTGCCAGGTCTGCGGCGCGGCATCCGCATCGGCGCCGAAGCGGCTCTGGTGCACCTGCACGCGCGTCTGCCCCGCCTCGCAACGTGTGCTGACCTGCACGAGCGGGAAGCCTTGCTGGTCGGTCCAGCTCGCCGCGACCGCGGCGATGTCGCGGCTTGCGGCGCGGCCGATGTGGTGCCACAGGTCGCCCGCGGTCGCGTTCGAGAAGCGCTGCTGCGCCATGTAGCCGGCCAGCCCGCGCCGGAACGCCGCCGGTCCGATCCAGGCCTCGAGCATCCCGAGCACCGCGCCGCCCTTGACGTAGGTGATGTCGTCGAACACGTCCCAGACGCGCTGCTCGCTGACCGGCCCGGCGCGGATCGCACGGGTCGCCGGGCCGGCATCGCCGAGCATCGCGCGGTCGAGCGGCTTGCGCTTCGAAAGCGGCACGTGCCAGCCGGGGTTGAAACGGTCGGCCGCCTTGTCGGCCATCCAGGTCGCGAAGGCTTCGTTGAGCCAGATCTCGTCCCACGACGCGGCGGTGACGAGGTCGCCGAACCACTGGTGCGCGATCTCGTGCGCGACGATCAGGTAGACGCGGCGCAGCGTCGGCGGGCCGCTCTTGGCCGGATCGACGAGCAGCGTCTCCTCGGTGTACGAGATCAGCCCCCAGTCCTCCATCGCACCCCAGCGCGTGCTCGGCACCGCGAGCTGGTCGAGGCGCGGCAGCGCAAACGGCTGGCCGAAGTAGCGTGTGTAGAAGGGCAGCAGCTCGCGCGTCGCGCCGAGCGCGTAGCGGCCGAGCGCCTGCTTGCCGGGCGCGGTCAGGATGCGCAGCGGGATGCCCGCGGCACGGCCGCCGTCGAGCACGTCGAAGCGGCCGACCGCCACGGCGACCAGGTAGCTCGGCATCGGCGGCGTCGGCGCGAAACGGTGCCGCACGCCCTGCGGGCCGGCCACGCGGTTCGTGCGCGGCAGGTTGGACAGCACCTCGTAGCCCGGCGGCGCCAGCACCGTGAGTTCGAAGACGGTGCGGAACGCCGGCTCGTCGAAGGCCGGGAAAAGCGTGCGCGCATGGATCGCCTCGAGCTGCGTCGCGAGCATCGGCTCGCGGCGACCGTCGACGAGCGCCGTCGCACGATACAGCCCCTCGCCGCCGGCGTGCACGACGCCGCGGTAGTCGATCTCGACGCGGTGTGTGCCGGCCGCGATGATCGAGCCGTCCTGCGCGGCGAGGCGCCAGGTCTGCGTCGCCGCATCGGGCGTCACGCTCAGCGGGCGTGCCCGGCCGGCGTGCACGAGCCGCGCGCTCGTCGCGTCGAGCTCGTGGGCATGCAGCTCGATCGCCGCGGTCGGCCGGTCGACGCGCAGCGTGATCGCGACGCGGCCGTCGAAATCGTTGCGTGCCGGGTCGAGCTTCAGCTCGAGCTCGACGCGCACCGGCCGCACGTCCTTCGACAGCCGCCCGGACGCGGTGCGGAAATCGAAGCGCGGCTGCGCCGCAGCCGTGCCGACCAGGCCGGCGGTCAGCAGGATGGCCAGCAGGGCGAACCAGGTGCGTGTGCTCATCGGCGTCCTTCGACAAGGAGGCGCGAGCATATCGCCGGCGCCGACCCTGTCGCGCGCGTGGCGGCGCGGCCGGCCCGACCCCACTACAGTCTGCGCATGAGCCCCGTCTATTCACCGCGGCGCGCGCCGCACAGCCTGTTCGTCCCCGTGCGCGGCCTGCGCTACCACGCGTTGCGCTGGGGCGAGCCGAGCCTCGCGACACCGGCGCGGCCGACGCTCGTGATGCTGCACGGCTGGATGGACGTGGCCGCGTCGTTCCAGTTCGTCGTCGACGCGCTGCGCGACGAACGCTGCGTGATCGCGCTCGACTGGCGCGGCTTCGGCCTCACCGAGGCGTCGCCGGTCGACAGCTACTGGTTCCCCGACTACCTCGGCGACCTCGACGCGCTGCTCGATGCGCCGGAGCTCGGCCTGGCCAGCCCGGTCGATCTGCTCGGCCACAGCATGGGCGGCAACGTCGCGATGCTCTATGCGGGCGTGCGGCCGCAGCGCATCCGGCGCCTGATCAATCTCGAGGGCTTCGGCATGCCCGCGACGCGGCCCGAGCAGGCGCCCACGCGCTACGCGCAGTGGCTCGACGAGCTGAAGCAGCCCGCGTCGCTGCGCCCGTACGACTCGCTGGCCGCGGTCGCCGAGCGGCTGCGCAAGAACAACCCGCGCCTGCCCGTGGACAAGGCGGCATGGCTTGCGTCGCACTGGTCGCGCCGCCAGGCCGACGGGCGCTTCGAGCTGCTCGCCGACCCGGCGCACAAGCGCGTCAACCCGGTGCTCTCGCGCGCCGAGGAACTGCTCGCGTGCTGGCAGCGCATCGCCGCACCGCTGCTGTGGGTCGAGGGCGACGAGACCGAGGTGCTGCGCCGCTGGGCCGGCCGCTACACCCGCGAGGAGTTCGATGCGCGCCTGGCGGTCGTCGCGCAGGTCGAGCGCCGCACGGTCTCGCCCGCCGGCCACATGCTGCACCACGACCAGCCCGAGGCGCTCGCAGCGTTGGTCGAGGCGTTCCTGGATCGCGCCTGAACACCACGATGCACGAACTACTGGTATCCAGCGGCCGCCGCGGATCCGGCTTCGCCGGTCCGCCGGCGGCGCCAGCGGCGAGGACGCCGCTGGCGCTCGTAGGCGAGGAACAGTCCGCAGGGACTGTTCCTCGTCCGACTCGCCCCCCTTGAGGGGGAGCGCCGAAGGCGCTCCGGGGGTGGGTCAATCCTGCTGGATGCTGCGATCCTTGGTCTCGCGCAGGAACAGCGTGCCGATCACGAGTGTCATCACTGCCACGACGATCGGGTACCAGAGCCCGTAGTAGATGTCGCCGGTCGCCGCCACCATCGCGGTGGCGAGCAGCGGCAGCATGCCGCCGAACCAGCCGTTGCCGATGTGGTACGGCAGGCTCATCGAGGTGTAGCGGATGCGGGTCGGGAACAGCTCGACGAGGAAGGCCGCGATCGGCCCGTAGACCATCGTCACGTAGATCAGCATCACGAACAGCACGAGCAGGGTCATCGGGTAGTTGACCTTGTTCTTGTCCGCCGGGCCCGGGTAGCCGGTCGCCTTGAGCGCCTCCTGCGCCTTCTTCTCTTCCCAGGCGCCTTTGAGCTCCTGGTCGCCGATCTTCACGACCAGCGTCTCGCCGGCGGGCGCGCTCGTCGAGGTGAAGGACAGGCCCTGCTTGGTCAGGAAGTCCTTCGCCTTGTCGCAATCGGTGAACTTGCTCCACGGGCCGACGAACATGTGGAAGTTGCAGTTCGAAGCCGCCACGCTGATCGGCGTCTTCACCGCATAGGCCTCGAGCGCCGGGTTGACGTAGTGCGTCAGCAGTCCGAACAGCGGGAAGTAGGTCACGGACGCGATCAGGCAGCCGGCCATGATGATCTTCAGGCGGCCGATCTTGTCCGACAGCCAGCCGAAGAAGATGAAGAACGGCGTACCCAGCAGCAGCGACGCGCCGATCAGGATGTACGCAGTGAGGAAGTCCAGCTTCAGCGTGATGGTCAGGAAGAAGAGCGCGTAGAACTGGCCGGTGTACCAGACCACCCCCTGGCCGGCCGTCGCACCGAGCAGCGCGAGCAGCACGAACTTGTTGTTCGGGTACTTGAGGAAGCTGTCCTTCAACGGCGACTTCGAGCCCTTGCCCTCGGCCTTCATCTTCTGGAAGACCGGCGACTCCTGCAGCTTGAGCCGGATGTAGATCGAGAACGCGAGCAGGATGGCCGAGACCAGGAACGGAATGCGCCAGCCCCACTCGGAGAAGTCCTTGGCGTCCATCAGCACGCGTGCCACGCCGATCACCGCAAGCGCCATGAAGAAGCCGAGCGTCGCGGTGGTCTGGATCCAGCTCGTGTCGTAGCCGCGCCGGTTGTTCGGCGCGTGTTCGGCGACGTAGGTGGCCGCCCCGCCGTACTCGCCGCCGAGCGCCAGGCCCTGCAGCAGCCGCAGCGTGACGAGCAGGATCGGCGCGCCCCAGCCAATGGTCTGGAAGGTCGGCAGCAGGCCGACCGCGAAGGTCGAAGCGCCCATCACGACGATGGTGACGAGGAAGGTGTACTTGCGCCCGACCAAGTCGCCGATGCGCCCGAACAGCAGCGCGCCGAACGGCCGCACGAGGAAACCGGCCGCATAGGTCGCGAAGGCGGACAGCAGTGCTGCCGTCTCGTTGCCCCTCGGGAAGAACAGCGCGGCGAAGAACGGTGCGAGCGTCGCGTAGAGGTAGAAGTCGTACCACTCGAAGACGGTGCCGAGCGATGACGCGAAGATGACGCGTTTTTCTTCGGGTTTGAAGTCGGCCGCCGAACGGCTGGCCGAAGCAGTGTCCATGCGTGCCGACATAGGAGTTCCTCGTTGAATCGGTGATCGAGCCAAGAAACCGGCGCCGTCGACTGCCCGCCGGACGCTTGGCCGCGATCCTATTCCGACGATCCGAGTCGGCTATTGGGGTAGGCGCTAGGTCGGAAGGCCGCTTGTAAGCCTGGCGTCAGCCTGGGTGGGCCAGGAACGCGAGCGACCGCTCAGTCGGTCAGGCCGAGCGCGCGCCGGACCATCTTGGCCGACGACTCGCCCTTGGTGGCCTCGACTTCGGTTGCGAAACGGCGCGCGACCTCACGCAGCTCGGCCACCGTGCCGGCCTTCTCAACCTCGAGCGTGTACTTGAAGGCCTTGACCAGCCCGAGCTGGCTGCGCACCAGGTTCATCAGCCCGTCGTAGAGCTCCTTGAACTCGACCACCGCACCCTCGGCCGACGCCGGGTCCGCGGGCGCGTCGGCGGGCGTGGCCACGGCCGGCGCCGTGGCGGCCGACGCCGATGACGAAGACGGCGTGCGGGTCGAGCCGGACGAACCCTGCACCTCGGCCACGAGCCCCGTCTGAACCAAGGCGGCCAAGTCCTCGGGCGTCGCGCCCCGCACGAGCGCGAGCAGCTGCTCGCGGTCCTTGGTGCCGTCGGTCAAGACCAGCAATGTGCGCTGCGCCCGTGCGAGCGCGTGGGTCTTCTCGGTGATCTCGCGCTGACCGGCTTCAGTCTTGATGTACTTGGTCGCCATCCGGCCTCTTGTTGCGGGCGTCCTCGGCGGACTGCGGTGGCCGCTCGGGACGATCTGCGCCCAACGAGCCGGAATGGTACTTCAGCCGACCGCGGCCATGGCGGGGTTTCGTCACGAAGGCTCGGGTCTTCTGAGCTCGTCGACGACCGCCTCCGATGCCGCATCGGCCGGCGTCAGCAGGCTGACGAGCACGATCACGACGAAGGCCACCGGCACGCCGAAGATCCCGGCCGAGACCGGCTGGATGCCCCACCACAAGCCGCCCGTGTCCGGGCGCGCCAGCATGTAGTACAGCGTGACCACGAGGCCCGCGAGCATGCCCGCGCTCGCGCCCCACAGGTTGGCGCGTTTCCAGAACACGCCCAGCAGCAGCGCCGGGAAGATCGTCGCGGCGGCGACCGAGAACACCGGCGTGACCAGCAGCAGGATCGCGGCCGGCTTCTGGATCGCGATCGACGCGGCGATCAGCGCGAACAGCATCAGGATCATCTTCGACAGCGCAACCCGCCGCGCGACCGGCGCGTTGCGGTCGATCATCTTGAAGTACAGGTCGTGCGACAGCGCGTTGGCGATCGTCAGCAAGAGGCCGTCCGCGGTCGACAGCGCGGCGGCGAGCCCGCCGGCGGCGACCAGGCAGCTGATCACGAACGGCATGCCGCCGATCTCGGGCGCGGCGAGCACGAGCACGTCGCCGCTGACGCGCAGCTCGCCGAGCTGCAGCACACCGTCGCGGTTCATGTCGACGACCGAAACGAGCGCCGGATCGATCCGCGACCACTCGACGATCCAGCGCGGCAGCGCATCGAAGCGCAGCCCGACGACCGAGGACATCACTTCGGCCTTCAGCAGCACCGCGAGCACGGGCGCGCTGATGTACAGCAGCACGATCAGCAGGATCGCCCAGGTGACCGAGCGGCGCGCCTCGCGCACCGACGGCGTCGTGTAGAAGCGCGCGAGCACGTGCGGCATGCCGGCGGTGCCGGCCATCAGACAAAACACCAGCGCGAGGAAGTTCAGACGCGAGCTCTCGAACGCCGCGCGTTCGGCCGGGCTGCCGTCCGGGTCGCCTGCGTAGGGAAGCGCCTGCGGCGGCATGCCGGCGAGCGGGCGGGCGCGCTGCTGGCTCACGTCGCGCTGCGCGGTCCAGGTCTCGCGGGCCGCATCCGCGTCCTTGGGCAGCGCCTGCAGCGCGCGCCGTGCGGCGCGCAGCTCGGCCGCCGGGCCGCCCGCGGCGGCGAGCTGCTCGACGCGGCGCTGCAGCGACTCGCGCTCCTGCGCGAGCGCACGTTCGACATCGGCCAGCTTCGCGACATAGGCGTCGGCCTCGGCCTGGAACGCCGCGACCACGTCGCGCTCGCGCGGATCGGCGAGCAGCGCACGCTCATGCTCGCTGACCTTCTGCAGCTGCTGGCCGAAAACGGCCTGCGGCAGCGGCACGCCGGTCTGCTTGACCGACAGCCACACCACCGGGACGAGGAACGCGACGAGCAGGATCAGGTATTGCGCAACCTGCGTCCACGTCACCGCGCGCATGCCGCCGAGAAAGGAGCAGACCAGCACGCCGCCGAGGCCGACGAAGATGCCGACCTCGAAGTTCAAGCCGGTCAGCCGCGATGTGATCAGGCCGACGCCGTAGATCTGCGCGACGACGTACATCAGGCTGCACAGCGCCGTGACCACCAGGCCGACGAAGCGCGGCAGCGGGCCGCCGTAGCGCTCGCCGAGGAAGTCGGGGATCGTGAACTGGCCCGAGCGGCGCAGATACGGCGCGACGTAGAACGCGACCAGGCAGAAGCCGCCGGTCCAGCCGAGCACATAGGCCAGGCCGGCGAAGCCGTTCACGTAGAGCAGTCCTGCCAGCCCCATGAACGATGCGACGCTCATCCAGTCGGCCGCGATCGCCATGCCGTTGTAGACCGCCGGCACGCTGCGCCCGGCGACGAAGTACTGGCTCGATTCCGAGGTGCGGCAGGCCAGCCCGATGCTCGCGTACAGCGCGACCGGCACGAGCAGGAACAGCACTGCGATCGCGGCATGCGACAGCCCGGCACGCTCGAGCAGCGCCATTGCGCCGACAAAACCGATCAGCCCGACCAGGCAGAGCAGGTAGCGCCGGCGCAGTCGCATGCGCTGCAAGGCCGCCGCGTCGGCCGGGGCGGATTCAGCGGTCATCGACGCCGCGGTGCACACGGTCGAGCCGATCCATGCGTCGCTCGGCAATCCACACCAGAACGACATACAGGATCGGGGCGCCCTGCGCCGCCATCCAGACGACGAACGGCGCGTCGAAGACCTTGAAGGAGAGATCGCGCGCGAAGAAGGCCGGCACGAAGCTGATCAGCAGCCAGGCGACGGTCAGGATGAAGACCATGCGCCGGATGCGGCGCCAGTGCGACGCGTCGGCGGCTCGGGCGGGATCGCGAGGGGTCGTCATGGCGGGGGATGGGCGACCCGCATTCTTACCGAGGCGCCACAAAGGTCACCTCGGCGTTTCCCCGACGGGTGGCGACCCCATGCGAAAATGCTCCCTTCTCGACAGGGCCTGCACCATGGACAACGAACGCATCAACCAGATCGGCAGCGCGCTCGCCGATCTCTCCGAGCGCACCGAAGCGCTTCGGAGGTATCTTTGACTACGACCGCAAGGCACTGCGCCTGAACGAGGTCAACGCCGCGCTCGAGAACCCGAACGTCTGGAACGAGCCCAAGCGCGCCCAGGAACTCGGGCGCGAGAAGAAGACGCTCGAGACGGTGGTCCAGACCATCGACCACCTGGCGAGCAACCTGGCCGACAACACCGAGCTGTACGACATGTCCAAGGCCGACGGCGACATCGACGGCCTGGGCGCGATCGACGCGGAGGCCGCGAAGCTGCGCGAGATCGTCGAGCAGCTCGAGTTCCGGCGCATGTTCAACAACCCGGCCGACCCGCTGAACTGCTTCATCGACATCCAGGCTGGCGCCGGCGGCACCGAGGCCTGCGACTGGGCCTCGATGCTGCTGCGCCAGTACCTGAAGTACGCCGAGCGCAAGGGCTTCAAGACTGAGGTGATGGAAGAGACCGAGGGCGACGTGGCCGGCATCCGCAGCGCGACGATCAAGGTCGAGGGCGAGTACGCGTTCGGCCTGCTGCGCACCGAGACCGGCGTGCACCGGCTGGTGCGCAAGAGCCCGTTTGATTCCGCCGGCGGGCGCCACACCAGTTTCGCGTCGCTGTTCGTCTACCCCGAGGTCGACGACTCGGTCGAGATCGAGATCAACCCGGCCGACGTGCGCACCGACACCTTCCGCGCCAGCGGCGCGGGCGGCCAGCACATCAACAAGACCGACTCGGCGGTGCGCCTGACGCACATCCCGACCGGCATCGTCGTGCAGTGCCAGAACGACCGCAGCCAGCACCGCAACCGCGACGAGGCCTGGCAGATGCTGCGCTCGCGCCTGTACGAGCACGAGATGCGCAAGCGCATGGCCGAGCAGCAGAAGCTCGAGGACAGCAAGACCGACGTCGGCTGGGGCCACCAGATCCGCTCTTACGTGCTCGACCAGAGCCGCATCAAGGATCTGCGCACCAACGTCGAGATCAGCAACACCCAGAAGGTGCTCGACGGCGACCTCGATCCGTTCATCGAGGCAAGCCTCAAGCAGGGCGTGTGAGCGTGGCCTATACTGCCGTGTCACGCCTTCTCGATCGTGCCACGCCATGAAGACGATCAACGTCCGCGAGCTGCGCAGCGAGATCCCGCGTCTGCGCGAGACGCTGCGAAAGGAGCATGAACTGGTCCTCGTCTCCAATGGCGAGCCGGTGGCGCGCATCCTGCCGGCGGCGCGCAAGCGGCGCGTTGCATCGCTGTCGGCGCACCGCGCAACCATGCAGCAGGTCGCCGTACCCTCGGAAGCACTGCTGCGCGACGAACGCGACCGTCGCTGAGATCGTGCCCGTCTACGTCGACACCAGCGCGCTGGTCAAGCGCTACGTCCATGAACAGCAGTCCCTCGCGTTCGATGCATTTCTCGAGGCGAGTGACGACAGTTTCGTGCTGAGCCCGCTGACGCTGACGGAGCTCGAGTCGGTGCTGCAACAACGGCTGCGCCAAGGCGACTTCGACAAACGTTACTGGCAGCGTACCCGCACGCTGATCGCCGACGACTTGATGGCCGCCTTGTGGCAAGTCCAGCCATTCGATCCATCCGCTTTCGAGGCGGCGTCGCGGCTGATCCGAGAACTTGGGTTGCCGCTCGCGACGCTCGATGCACTTCACCTGGCCAGCGCACACGCCTTCGGGTGCGACCAACTGGTCACCAGCGACCGCCAGCTCGCCCGCGCCGCCGAGCGCAGCGGCCTCGCAGTTCACGACTTCTCCACATGACGATCCCTGCTGCAGACGCCTTCCTCTTCGACCTCGACGGCACGCTGATCGACAGCATGCCGCTGCACCACGACGCCTGGGTCGAGTGGCATGCGCGGCGCGGCCGCGTGGTCGACGCGAGCGAGTTCTTCGCCGCGACCGCGGGGCGCTCGAACGCGGAGATCCTCGCCGACATGTTCCCGACCCTCGACGTCGCCGAGCACGTCGCGATGGCCGACGAGAAGGAGTCGATCTACCGCGGCTTCGCGCAGCAGCGCCTCGCGCTGATCGCCGGCGCCGAGCGCTTCATCGTGCGAGCCCGCGAGGCCGGGCTGAAGCTCGCCGTCTGTACTGCGTCGACGCTCGAGAACATGGCGCTCGCCTTCGGCCGCTTCCCGATCGACCGCTGGGTCGACACGATCGTCAGCCCGGCCGACGGCCTGCGCGGCAAGCCGCATCCGGACATCTTCCTCGAGGCGGCGCGCCGGCTCGGCGTGGCGCCCGAGCGCTGCATCGTGTTCGAGGACGCGCCGCTCGGCGTCGAAGGCGCGCGCCGCGCCGGCATGAGCGCGGTGGCGCTGACCACCACGCTGCCGGCGAGCGCGTTCGAGGCCTTCGACAACCTGCTGCAGCACGCGCAAGACTTCGAGGCGCCCGCCCTCGCCGCGCTGACGAACATTGCCCCGACGAAAGAAGACCACCATGCGTGAAGGCATTGCTCCGGTCGTGAAACGCGCCGACTACAGCGCGCCGGCCTACTGGATCCGCTCGATCGACCTGACCTTCGATCTCGACCCGGCCAAGACGCTGGTCGCGAGTCGCATGCGCATCGAGCGCAACGCCGCGGCACCGGCCGGGCCGCTGACGCTGCACGGCGAAGAGCTGAATCTGCTGAGGGTGCTCGTCGACGGCCAGAGCATCGCGTTCCGCAACGAAGGCGGCCTGCTCGTGATCGACGGCCTGCCCGAGGGCGAGTTCACGCTCGAGATCCGCAACACCTGCGCGCCCGAGAAGAACACCCAGCTGTCGGGCCTGTAC
>Ga0075366_10000922_pt1 | contig 14256 bp, 14 predicted proteins | sample EndMethybrTD3031_FD_72351 | JGI IMG/M metagenome (GOLD analysis project Ga0075366, IMG submission 72351) | Populus endosphere microbial communities from Tennessee, USA - Endosphere MetaG P. TD hybrid TD303-1 | ecosystem: Host-associated > Plants > Roots > Endosphere | place: USA: Tennessee...
ACGCCCGAGCCGCTCGAGCCGGTCGACGCGGTGATGCTCGACGGCTACCTGTGCGGCGTGCTGGTGCAGCCGGTGCTGCTCGAGCCGGCGACCTGGCTCGCCCATGTGTTCGACTTCGACGGCCGCCCGCTGCCGGACGACGTCGATGCCGTCTGGCGCGAGCGCACCACTGCCCTGATCCAGCGCCGCTACGCCGCGCTGAACCGCGCGATGCTCGAAGACGGCTGGTTCGACCCGCTGGTGCTCGAGCTCGACGACGACGCCCCGCAGGAAGCACTCGACCCGAGCGACCCTGGCGCCGGGCTGAGCCCGGTCTCGCAGGCGCTGATGCCGTGGGTCGCCGGCTTCCAGCACGCATGCCTGTGCTTCCCCGATCTGGCCGAGATGCCCGACGACGCCGTGATGGCGGCGTTGGCTCGGCTGTACCGCCACCTGCCGGCTGAAACCGACGAAGAGCGCGAGGTCGTTTCGACGCTCGATCGCGAGCATCCGCTGACGACGCTCGACGACGCGATGGAAGACCTGGTCGTCACCGTCGCCGACCTGCACGACCTGACGCGCGACCTGCGCTACCGCGTCGACACGGTCAAGCGCGAAACGCCGAAGGTCGGTCGCAACGATCCTTGCCCTTGCGGCAGCGGCAAGAAATACAAACAGTGCCACGGCCAAGCGTGAGCCCCCGGCAGCGGGGTACCGCTGCCACCCCCCGAGGGGGTGCGCAGGCCGCTTGGGAGCGGCCCGGCGCTGGCCTGCGCGCGCGCTGACGACGAGCACGACATGCGCCTGCAACTGCTCTCCGACCTTCACCTCGAGACCGAGGTCTACAGGCCCGAGCCGGCGCCCGGCGCCGAGCTGCTCGTGCTGGCCGGCGACATCGACAGCTCGTGGGCCGGGCTCGAACGCTTTCGCGGCTGGCCGGTGCCGATGCTGTTCGTCGCCGGCAACCACGAGTTCGACGGTCGCGAGTGGAACGCTGCGTGGCCGGCGCTGCGCGAACGCTGCGCGTCGTTGTCGATCACGATGCTCGAGCGCGAGTCGACCATCGTCGTGGACTCACGCGGCCAGCGGATTCGTTTCGTCGCCACCGCGCGCTGGAGCGACTTCGATCTGTTCGGCCCGGCGCGCCGCGAACGCTGCATGCGCGCCGCGAGCTACTTCATGGCCTTGATGGATGCCACGCGCGACGGCGCCCCGTTCGACGCCGCCGCCGTGCGGGACGAAGCGCTCGTGTGCCGCGAGTGGCTCGCGCAGGAGCTGCGGCGCGCCAATGACGGTTGGGACCGCACGGTGGTCGTGACCCACTTCGCGCCGAGCTTCAGGAGTGCCGACCCGCGTTACGGCTCACAGCCCGGCACGGCGAGCTTCTGCAACGCCGACGACGACCTGCTGCCGCTGGCTGATCTTTGGCTGCACGGGCATCTGCACTGCCAGCACGACTACCGCGTCGACCATGCGGGTGGCAGCACGCGGGTCGTCTGCAACTCGCGCGGGCATGAGCGCAAAGGCGAAGCGCGCGGGCACGACCCGCGCGGTGTCATCGAGGTCTGATCGGCGAAATCCGACTGCCCTACAAGCCGCTGCGGCGCGCCAGGCGGCGCTGGAGCGGGTCCTGCGCTGCGGCTTCGAGCGCGGCGGCTTCTTCGGGTGTCAGCGCCTGCGGCTGCGCAAGGCTGGCGTCGAGCCCGAACGCGGTGCCCATGTCGGCTCGGTCGGTCTCGGCAAATTCCGTCGGAGGATCCAGCGCTTCCAGCGCCCACTTCGGGAGATCGGGAATCAGCTTCATCGCGGCACCTCGCCAACCTGTATCGCACCCTCACGAACGCTTGCAGTTTGCGCCGAGTTGGGGCGTTGAAACCGTCGAAATGATCCCGACTCCGGGCGCAGTTCACGGCTCTTCGGGTCTAATGCCCGAGTGGCGGGGCATGGTGCACCCGCCGGCACTTCAAGAGGCACGCAGTCGATGTATTCCGACGTCAAGCTCCACATCAATGGCGAATGGTGCGACGGCACCGGCGCCCGCAGCGAACCGATCATCAACCCCGCCACCGGCAAGGTGCTCGCGCGCCTCGCCCACGCCGCGCCGGCCGACCTGGACCAGGCGCTGCACGCTGCTGACAAGGGCTTCAAGGCCTGGCGCAAGGTGTCGGCCTTCGACCGCTACAAGCTCCTGCGCAAGGCCGGCGAGATCATCCGCAGCCGCGCCGATTCGATCGCCGAGACGATGACGCTCGAGCAGGGCAAGCCGCTCGCCGAAGCGAAGATGGAGACGATGCTGGCCGGCGACATCATGGATTGGTTCGCCGAAGAGGCCCGCCGCACCTACGGGCGCGTCGTGCCGGCACGCGCCGAGGGCGTGCTGCAGATCGTCACGAAGGAGCCGGTCGGCCCGGTCGCGGCATTCACGCCCTGGAACTTCCCGATCAACCAGGCCGTGCGCAAGGTCTCGGCCGCGCTCGCTGCCGGCTGCTCGGTGATCCTGAAGGGGCCGGAAGAAACGCCGGCGAGCTGCGCCGCCCTGGTGCAGTGTTACCTCGATGCCGGCTTGCCCGCGGGCGTGCTGAACCTGGTGTTCGGCGTGCCGGGCGAGATCTCCGAATACCTGATCCCGCACCCGGTGATCCGCAAGATCACCTTCACCGGCTCCACGCCGGTCGGCAAGAAGCTCGCCGCGCTCGCCGGCCTGCACATGAAGCGCATCACGATGGAGCTCGGCGGTCACGCGCCGGCGATCGTGTTCGGCGACGCCGATGTCGACCTCGCGGTCAAGCAGTTGTCGGGCGCGAAGTTCCGCAACGCCGGGCAGGTGTGCGTGTCGCCGACCCGCTTCCTGGTGCACGAGTCGGTGCACGACCGCTTCGTCGACGGCTTCGTGAAGGCGACCGCGGCGATCAAGGTCGGCGACGGCCTCGACCCCGCCACCCGCATGGGCCCGCTCGCGAACAGCCGGCGTGTCGAGGCGATGCAGATGTTCGTCGCCGACGCGACCGCAAAGGGCGCGAAGCTGCGCACCGGCGGCGAACGCATCGGAAACGAGGGTTACTTCTTCCAGCCGACCGTGCTGACCGACGTGTCGCCCGACGCGCGCATCCTGAACGAGGAGCCGTTCGGGCCGGTGGTTCCGATCGTGCCGTTTGCGAGCTTCGATGACGTGATCGCCGAGGCCAACCGGCTCCCGTTCGGTCTCGCGTCGTACGCCTACACACGCTCGCTGAAGACCGCGAACGCGCTCGCCGCGCAGATCGAGAGCGGCATGCTGACGATGAACCACCTGGGCCTCGCGCTGCCCGAGGTGCCGTTCGGCGGCATCAAGGACTCGGGCTATGGGTCCGAAGGCGGCTCGGAAGCGATCGAGTCGTACCTGAACACGAAGTTCGTGACGCAGGTCGGGACCGAGTAAGCGCACAGGCCCTTCGATACCTCAGGGCGAACGGGGATGGTTACCCGGTCGACCTGAACCCGTTCGGGCTGAGGTATCGAAGCCCTCGCTCACCACGCCTCGGCAACGTACTTGTTGCCGTTCGCCTTGTAGCGCGCCACCGCCTTCTTCAGATCGTTGTACTCGGCGCACGCGTTCGAGCACAGCTTGTCGAGCGCCGCCAGGCGCTCCTCGGCCTTCGGCAGGTTGTCCGTCATCAGGTACAGCTCGCCCGAGTATTCGAGCGCGCCGCGGTGTTTCGGATCGATGCGCAGCGCTTCGTTGTAGTGCTTCTCGGCACCGGCCACATCCGGCGGCGAGGCCTTTCGCAGGCTGTAGCCCATCAGATTGTTCCAGTCGGCGCTGCCGGTGTCGTTGATCTTCTTCAGCTCGTCGATCGCGGCCGGCCACTGCTTCGCGGCGATCTGCTTGCGCGCGCCGGCGAGCTTGTCGGCGGCTGCTGCCGCCTTCGGCGCCGGCTCGGGGGTGTCGGCCGCGAAGATCGGGGCGGCGCCGCACAGCAGCGCGATCGACACGGCGGCGGCGGAATAACGAGAGAGAGCGTTCATCGGTGCCTCCTGGGGCGGTCTCGAACCGCGGTGCCGGCGAGGATAGCGCCAGTTGGCGACACCGGTAGAATCGCGCCCCTTTTCCAGAGACCGCCCATGACCAGCTTCTGCGCGATCGACTTCGGTACCTCGAATTCGGCGATCTCGATTCCGGACCCGGCCGCAGGCATGCGCCTCGTCGACCTCGAGCCGGGCCACACGACGATGCCGACCGCGGTGTTCTATTTCGTCGAAGGCCCCGAGCTCGACGGCCCGCCGCGCGCGTTCGGCCGCGCTGCGGTGGCCGCCTACGTCGAAGGAATCGACGGCCGCCTGATGCGCTCGATGAAGAGCATTCTCGGCAGCAGCCTGATCGACCAGACGACCGACGTCGGTGGCGGGCGCGGCGCGAAGTACCTCGACATCGTTGCCGGCTACCTCAAGCACCTGAAGAAGCGCGCCGAGGCCGCGGCGGGCCGGACGATCGGGCACGCCGTGCTCGGCCGCCCGGTGTTCTTCGTCGACGACGACCCGGCCCGCGATGCGCAGGCGCAGCGTGCGCTCGAGGCGGCCGCGCGCCAGGTCGGCTTTGCCGACGTGCAGTTTCAGTACGAGCCGATCGCGGCCGCGTTCGACTACGAACGCCAGGCCGCCCGCGAAGAGCTCGTGCTGGTGGCCGACATCGGCGGCGGCACCTCCGACTTTTCGATCGTGCGCGTCGGGCCCCAGCGCGCCGGGCGGACCGACCGCAAGGACGACATCCTCGCGAACCACGGCGTGCACATCGCCGGCACCGACTTCGACCGCCGCATCGAGCTCGCCGCGATCCTGCCGCAGTTCGGCTACGGCGCCTACGGCCCGAGCATCGCCGGCGCACCGCCGCGCGAGGTGCCGAGCGGCGTGTACTTCGACCTCGCGACCTGGCACCTCATCAACACGGTCTACAGCCCGCAGCGCGTGATGGAGTTGCGCAGCATGCGCGGCTTCTACGCCGAGACGCTTCACCACGATCGCCTGATGACGGTGGTGACCGAACGGCTCGGTCACGAGCTTGCGGCGCGCGCCGAGGGCGCGAAGATCGCGGTCGCCGACGGCGGCGATACGCAGATCGACCTCTCGCACGTCGAGCGCAGGCTCGGTGTCGCACTTGCCGAGCCGCAGGCGGTGGCGGCGATCGATGCGGACATCGAGCGCATCGTCGAGACGGCGCGCCGCACCGCGGCCGATGCGGGGCTCGCGCCCGAGCGCATCGATGCGCTCTATTTCACCGGCGGCTCGACCGGGTTGCGGCTGCTCGCGCAGCGCATCGCGGCGGCGTTTCCGTCAGCGCGCGCGGTGCGCGGCGATCGGTTTGCGAGCGTCGCGACCGGGCTTGGGTTGCATGCGCAGCGGGTGTTCGAGGCGCACTGAGGAATGCGGGCCCTTCGATACCTCAGGGCGAACGGTATGACACCTTGAACCCACTCTCCCGTTCGGGCTGAGGTATCGAAGCCCCGCGTGGCACCGTCGTCAGATCACCGCCGCCATCGCCCGCGCCGTCGCCTCGACATTGCCCGAGTTCAACCCCGCCACGCACATCCGCCCCGAGCGCACCAGATAAACCGCATGCTCTTCGCGCAGCCGGTCGACCTGCGCCGCGCTCAGCCCGGTGTAGCTGAACATGCCGCGCTGGGTCAGGAAGTAGTCGAAGTTGCGACCCGGGATGGTCGTGCGCAGCACCTCGTGCAGCTTCTTGCGCATCCCGAGGATGCGTTCGCGCATCGCGCCGAGCTCGATCTCCCATTCGCGCCGCAGCGCCGGGTCGGTCAGCACTGTTGCGACCAGCTGGCCGCCGTGGATCGGCGGGCTCGAGTAGTTGCGACGCACCGTGAACTTGAGCTGGCCGAGCACGTTGGTCGCCTGCGCCGCGTCCGGGCAGACGACGCTGAGCGCGCCGCAGCGCTCGCCGTACACGCTCATGCTCTTCGAGAACGAGTTCGCGATGAAGAAGCTCACGCCGGCCGCAGCGAGCGCGCGCGCCGCGTACGCGTCGGCTTCGATGCCGTCGCCGAAGCCCTGGTACGCGAGGTCGAGGTACGGAATCAGTTGCCGCTCGCGCAGCACCGGCACCAGCTCGTCCCACTGTGCGCGGGTCAGGTCCACGCCGGTCGGGTTGTGGCAGCACGCATGCAGCAGCACGATGCTCTTTGCGGGCAGCTTGCGCAGCGCATCGAGCATCGCGTCGAAGCGCACGCCGCCGGTCGTTGCGTCGTAGTACGGGTAGGTGTTCACCGTCAGGCCCGCGCCCTCGAACATCGAGCGGTGGTTGTCCCAGGTCGGGTCGCTGACCCAGACCTGGCTGCCGGCGAAGTAGCTGGCGAGGAAATCGGCCCCGACCTTCAGCCCGCCGCTCGAGCCGACCGCCTGGATCGTCGCGACCCGCCCCGCGCGCAGCGCTTCGTGGTCGGCGCCGAACAGCAGCTGCTGCACCGCGCTGCGAAAGTTCGCCGCGCCCTCGATCGGCAGGTACGGCTTCGGCCCGGTGTTCGCGCAGACGATGGCCTCGGCTCGCCGCACCGAATCCATCACCGGGATGCGACCGGCGTCGTCGAAGTAGATGCCGATCGACAGGTTGATCTTGTTCGGGCGCGGGTCCTTCTGGAAGTCCTCGTTCAAGCTGAGGATCGGGTCGCCGGCAAACGGGGGGATGTGTTCGAACATGGTGGGCTGCGGGTTCTTGTGAAGGTCAGGAAGCGAGGGCGGCGACGATGTCTTTCTCGATCGCTTCGGGCTTGTCGGTCGGCGCATAGCGCTTCATCACCTGGCCGTCCTTGCCGACCAGGAACTTCGTGAAGTTCCACTTGATCGCTTCGCTGCCGAGCAGACCGGGCTTCTCGCCCTTGAGCCATTTCCACAGCGGGTGCGCGCCGCCGCCATTGACCTCGACCTTGCTCATCATCGGAAAGCTCACGCCATAGTTGACCTGGCAGAAGGAGGCGATCTCGTCGTTGCTGCCCGGATCCTGCTTGCCGAATTCGTTGCTCGGGAAGCCCACCACGACAAGGCCCTTGTCGCGGTACTTCTCCCACAAGGCCTCGAGCCCGCCGAACTGCGGCGTGAACCCGCATTGGCTCGCGGTGTTGACGATCAGGAGCACCTTGCCACGCTGTGTGGACAAATGCGCTGGCTTGCCGTCGATCGACAACGCCTCGAAGTCGTAGACGCTGGAGGGTGCGGAGGTTGCGGCCATGGTGGTTCTCGTGGGGGACAGGGGTGGGTGTGCAATCCTACCGCCGCCCGCGCTCCGCCCCTGGCCTGGGTGATTGACGCTCCACGCGCCGGCCCGGAATATCGTCGCGTCCGGCGCATGCCGCCTCAGAAAGCCCTCGATGCCCGCTCCCTGCCCCGCCCAGGCGCGCACCTACCGCGTCGCGCTCGAAGGTTTCAGCGAATTCGAGCACGGCATGCTGGCCTCGTTCTTCCGCCTCGCCGAGCGCCGCACGCCCGCCTATGCGCATGTGAGCGACTCGGCGCTGAGCGATCTGATCGTCGCCAACGCCGATCAGGCGCAGCTGCTCGAACGCATCGTCGCGACCCGGCGCGTCAACGACACGGTGTTCGTCGGTGCGAAGGCCCCCGCCCAGGCGATCGCGCGCGTCGAGCGGCCGATCGAGCCGACGCAGATCCTGCGCGAACTCGACCAGCTCGTCGCGCTTCGCACCGTGCGCATCGGGCTGGACCTCGATCTGCCGATCGCCGGTCTGCAGGTCGTGCCGAGCAGCGTCGACCTGCTGCTGCACGACATCTCGCCACCGAACGCGGGCGAACCGGCCTCCGAACCTGCCGACGATGCTGCGCCTCCCGCTGGGCACGGTGGCGGTCGCGCGGTTCTGGTCGTCGATGACAGCCCGATCGCGCGCAAGTTCCTCCACGGGCGCTTGCAGCGCCTCGGCTATGCAGTGCAGACGGCCGCCAGCGGCGAGCAAGCGATCGAGCTGGCGGCGCGCCAATGCTTCTCGATCGTGTTCCTCGACGTGGGTCTCGCACCTGCCGGCGGCGCCGGTTCGCCGCTCGATGGACTGCAGGTCTGCCAGCACATCCGGCAGCGTGCCGAGCAGCAGGGCGAGGTGGCGCCCGCGGTCGTGTTCGTCACCGGCAGCACGAGCCCCGCCGAACGCGTGCGCGGATCGCTCGTGGGTTGCGACGGCTACCTGACGAAGCCCCTGCTCGAAGCCGAGTTCATCGACGTGCTCGGCACTGTCGACCCGCTGTTTCGCCGGCAGGCGGTCGGCGCGGCCGGCTGACGGCCTTTCCACGGTGGCTCAGTGAGCCGCCGGACCGAACGCCGACAGCAGCGCGGCGAGCAGGATCAGCGCCCCGCCGAGCACCAACGGCACGGTCAGCGCACCGGCGCCGAGTGCGAGCGACGACACCGCACCGAACACGATCTCGGTCAGCATCACGACCGCGGTGACGCTCGCGCGCAGCCTGGATGCGCCGTACTGCAGCGCGAGGTTGCCCACCAGGAACAGCACGACCATCAACGCCCCGACCGCCAGCCATCCAGGCTGGGGCGCCGGCGGCCACGGCGCGCTGCCTTGGGACGCGAGCACGCTCGCGATGCCAAGCGACACCAGCGCACCGCCGCCGAACATCGCGAGCGCCCGGCCTTCGGCGGGCTGGGCGGCTTCGCGCCGCAGCATCACGTTGTTCAGCGCGAACGAAAAGCCGCCGAGCACGCCGAGCCAGTCGGGCAGCGTGCTCGGCAGCGGCAGGCCCGCGCCGTCGGCCGGCCACAAGACGATCGCCGCACCGCCGAGCGCGAGCAGCACGCGCGCGCCGGCATGCGGCGTGATCGGCTCGTCGAGCAGCAGACGCGCGAGCAACACTGCCCAGAGCGGCATCAGGTAGAACAGGAGCAGCACGCGCACGACGTCGCCGACCACGACACCCCAGTTGAACGACGCGTTGGTCGTGCCGGCTGCGAGCACGAGTACCCACAGGCTCGGGCTGCGCACCAGCTGCAGCAGCGAGCGCGGTCGCGCGATCAGGATCACGGCCACCGCGGCGCCGTAGATCATCGCGGTCGCCCACAGCGGATGCAGGCCGTTCGCCTGCAGGTAGCGCAGCGGCCACCACGAGGTGCCCCAGACGAAGGCGTTGAGGGCAAGCGCTGCAACCGCCACCGTTCGCACTGAGCCTGTCGAAGTGCGCGCGCCGCGCAGGGCTTCGACAGGCTCAGCCCGAACGGGGCGTGGGGGCACGCTCAATGCTTGTGTCTCCGGCCGGCGCTGCGCGCCTTAACTTTGCTGCGCAAAGTCAGCCTGCGACGCAAGCACTGATGCCGCCATAGCGGCATCAGTGCTTGTCACTGCGCGCGATCGCGAGCAAGTGGTCGAGCTCTTCGCGGTACTTGACCCGGTTCGACCTGTGCCAGCGCAGCACCAGCCACATCGTTGCGGCGACAACGGTGCCGAACAGCGCGATCGCGGTGAACGCCGACAGGCCGACCTTGGTCATGCCGGTGTAGAAGGCCGACAGCCCGAGGATGCAGGCCTGCTCGTTGAAGTTCTGCACGGCGATCGAGCGCCCCGCGCCCATCAGGTTCGCGCCGCGGTGCTGCAGCAGCGCGTTCATCGGCACGACCAGGTAACCGCCGATCGCACCGAGGATGATCAGGAACGGCGCCGCGACCCAGACGTTCGTCACCGCGTTCAGCCCGATCACCAGCACGCCGAGCGCGATGCCGAGCGGAATCACGCTGGTCGCCTGATCGAGCCGCATGCGCAGCGACGCGACGATCGCGCCTGCCGCGGTGCCGATGACGACCACGCCGACCAGCGACGAGGCCTGCGTCGTCGTGAAGCTGAGTGCCGCGGTCGCCCACGCGAACACGATGATGCGCAGGTTGCCGGAGACGCCCCAGAACAGCGTCGTCGTCGCGAGCGAGATCTGGCCGAGCTTGTCGGTCCACAGCCGCGCGTTGCAGCTCGAGAAGTCGTTCAGCAGCGCCATCGGGCTGTGCGAGAGCGGCTGCAGCGGCGCCTCGGTGCGCGGAATGCGCAGGTTGAACAGCGCGGCGACGACGTACAGGCAGCCGATCACCGCGAGCGCCGATTCGGGCGCGGTCTTGATGCCGGTGTCGAACATCGGCATGTCGATCGCGAGCAGGTGGCGCGAAACGACCGGTCCGATCAACTGCCCGCCGAGCACGGTGCCGAGAATGATCGACAGGATCGTGAGCCCTTCGATCCAGCCGTTCGCCTTGACGAGCTGCGAGTTCGGCAGCAGTTCGGTCAGGATGCCGTACTTGGCCGGCGAGTACGCCGCCGCACCGAGCCCGACGACCGCGTAGGCGATCAGCGGGTGGCCGCCGAACAGCATCATCAGGCAGCCGATGACCTTGATGCCGTTCGAGACGAACATCACCCGCCCCTTGGGCACCGCGTCGGCGAACGCGCCGAGGAACGGCGCGAGGATCACGTAGAACAGTGCGAAGGTCGCCCCGAGTGCCGGAATGTGCCAGGTTGGCGCATTGGTTGTCTTCAGCGTGTCGATCGCGACAGGGAGCAGCGCACTATCGGCCAGCGAGCTGAAGAACTGCGCCGCCATGATGGTGTAGAAACCTTTTTTCATGCGCGGCGCGGATTCGGAGTCTTCGGCACAGGTCGGGGTCGAGTGGGCGTAGCCGGATTGTCGCCGCAGCGCGGGGGCTTCGGGTTTCCCCGAGGGTCGCAATAGCAAGCGGATCGCAAGCGGATTGGGATGCGTGTTTCCAGATGTGTCTTCCTGCGGCGGCCTTATAGCATGCGAGCCCGCATAATTTGCCGATGCCGCGACCCATCGAAGCCCTGATCCACACTGACGCGCTTGCGCACAACCTGCGGCGCGCGCGCCAATCGGCCCCCGACGCGAAGGTCTGGGCAGTCGTCAAGGCCAACGCCTACGGTCACGGAATCGAGCGCGCGTATGCCGGCCTGTCCGGCGCCGATGGCTTTGCGCTGCTCGACCTGGCCGAAGCCGAACGTGTGCGCGCGTTGGGCTGGCGCGGCCCGATCCTGCTGCTCGAAGGCTGCTTCGAGCCGCGCGACCTCGAACTGTGTTCGCGGCTCAACCTGTGGCACGCGGTGCACCACGAGGCGCAGATCGACATGCTCGCCGCGCACAAGACCCACGCGCCGCACCGCGTGTTCCTGAAGATGAACAGCGGCATGAACCGGCTCGGCTTCCGGCCCGAGGCCTACCGCAGCGCGTGGCTGCGGCTGTCTGGGCTGACGCAGGTCGAAGAGATCACGCTGATGACGCACCTGTCGGATGCCGATGGCGCGCGTGGCATCTCGCACCAGGTGGCGGTGTTCGAGCAGGCGACGCGCGACCTGCCCGGCGAACGCTCGCTCGCGAACAGTGCCGCAACGCTGCGCTTCGCGCCGCTCGATGCGGCGGTGCGGGGCGATTGGGTGCGCCCCGGCATCATGGTCTACGGCTCGGCGCCCGACTATCCGGAGAAGACGATCGCCGACTGGGACCTGCGGCCGACGATGAGCCTGCGCGCGCGCCTGATCGCCACGCAGGAGCTGCGGCGCGGCGACAGCGTCGGCTATGGCAGCAGCTTCGTCGCGGACGATCCGATGCGGATCGGCGTTGTCGCCTGCGGCTATGCCGATGGCTATCCGCGCGTTGTGGCGCCCGACACGCCGGTGCTCGTCGACGGCGTGCGCACGCGGCTCGTCGGCCGCGTCTCGATGGACATGATCACGGTCGACCTGACGCCGGTGCCCGCCGCCGGCGTCGGCAGCGAGGTCACGCTGTGGGGCCGCAGCAGCAGCGGCGCGCTGCTCGCGATCGACGAGATCGCGCACGCCGCCGGCACGGTCGGCTACGAGCTGATGTGCGCGCTCGCGCAGCGGGTGCCGGCGCGTGCCGATCCGGAATGAGTTGGGACCGCGGCGACTACCAACGTGAGCGGAACAGGTACATCGCCGCGACGCAGCGTCGCGAGCCGATGCTGCTCGTCTCGACGCTGATCTTCACCGTGACCTGGCTCGCCGGATGGGGAGCGAGCGCGTTGCTGCTGTGGGGCGGCATGGCGTCGATGCCGCTGCGCTACGGCCTCGGTTTCGTGCTCGCGTATGGCGTGTTCTTCGGCTGCGTGCGGCTCTGGTGCAGCCACGTGGCCGAGCGGCGCGAGTCGGGCATCGGCAACCTCGGCGTCGACAGTGGGATCGACGGCGAGGGCTGCCTGGTCGTGATGATGGCGATCGCCCTCGGCCTGCTCGTGGCCGGCCTGTTCTGGATGAGCGGCGGTGTCGGCGCGCTGCTCGAAGCGGCGTTCGAGGTTGCGTTCGCCGGCACCGTCGTGCGCCGCCTCGGGCGCACCGAGATCGTCGGCAACTGGGCGCGCGCCCTGTTCGTCAACACCTGGCCGCAGGCACTCGCGATGCTGCTGGTGCTGATCGGCATCGCGGCCACGCTGCAGCGCGCCGCGCCCGGAACGGCAACCTTCGCCGATGCGGTCTCGGTCGTCTGGGCACAACGCGGGTCGGTGCGCTGATGGCCCCGATCACCGTGTCGCCCGACGAGGTCGAGATCAGCGCGATCCGCGCGCAAGGCGCGGGTGGGCAGAACGTCAACAAGGTGTCGAGTGCCGTGCATCTGCGCTTTGACATCCGCGCGTCGTCGTTGCCCGGGCCGATCAAGGAGCGGCTGCTCGCGCTCTCCGACCAGCGCATCACGGGCGAAGGTGTCGTCGTGATCAAGGCGCAGACGAGCCGCAGCCAGGATGCGAACCGTGCCGAGGCGCTGCAGCGGCTGAACGAGCTCGTGAACAGCGTGGCCGTGCCGCCGAAGCCGCGCCGACCGACCAAGCCGACATATGGATCGAAGCAGCGCCGGCTCGAAGGCAAGAGCCAGCGCTCGGCGATCAAGGCCGGGCGGGGCAAGGTCAGCGCGTAGGCCCGAGAGGGCGCCGTCGTGACGCTGCTCAGGCGCGCTTGAACAGCGCGAGCAGCGCGCCCGCGGCCATGAACAGGCTGCCGAACGTGCGGTTCAGCACCTTGATCTGGCGCGGCGACTTCAGCAGCCGCAACAGCTTCGCCGCCAGCGCCGTGTAGCCGCCCATCACGACCATGTCGGTGAAGGCAAGCGTCGCCGCGATCACCAGGTACTGCGGGACGAGCGAGCGCGACAGGTCGAGAAACTGCGGCACGACCGCGAGCAGGAACACCGTGCCTTTCGGGTTGACGGCGTTGATCATCCAACCGCGCAGGATCAGCTGGCGCGGCGACACGCTCGCCGCGTCGGCGTCGGCCTCGACCATCGGCCGTGCCGGGGCCCGCCACTGCCTGATGCCGAGCCAGACCAGGTACGCCACGCCGAGCCACTTGACCGCCGCGAACGCGAGGCTGGACGCCGCGATCAGCGCACCCAGCCCGAGCCCGACGACCAGCACCTGGGTCCAGATGCCGAGGATCAGCCCGAAGCTCATCACATAGCCGCGCGTGAAGCCGTGGTTCAGGCCGGCGCTCATGGCTGCAACGGCGCCGGCGCCCGGCGAGAGGCTGATCAGCCAGGCGGCGACGAAGAAGGTGAGCCAGGTCGATAGGTCCATGGATGAATTAGATCATTCGTTCATCAGCACCCCGTTCGCCCTGAGGTATCGCGAAGGGCGCGCGCGGCAGGCTTCGATACCTCAGCCCGAACGGGACGGGGGTGGGGACGCCGCCAGCCCGGCAATGATCTCGCCGAGCCGTTTCAGATGGGTATCGAGCCGCGCCGACCATGGCTCGCCGTAGTGGATGCGGATGAAGTGGTCGAAGCGCCGGCTGCAGCTGAAGGTGGCGCCGGGCGCGATGCCGATGTGCTCGTTGCGCGCGAGCTCGAACAGCTTGCGCGAATCGACCTGCCGAGGCAGCTCGATCCACAGCATGTAGCCGCCCTGCGGCCGGCTCAAGCGGCAGCCGGGCGGGAAGTAGCGCGTCACCGCATCGATCATCTGCGCGGCCTGGGTGCGGATCGCGGCGCGCAGCCGGCGCATGTGGTGGTCGTAGCCGCCATCGCGCATGAACTCGGCGATCACCTCCTGCTGCAGAACGACGCCGGTCACCGAGGTGTGGAACTTCAGCGACTGAGCCTCCTTGAAGCGCCGGCCCGGCGCCATCCAGCCGACCCGGTAACCGGGCGCGACGGTCTTCGTGAACGCCGAGCACAGGATCACGTCGTCGGTCTCGTCGAAGCTCTTGAGCACCGGCGGGCGCTCGTCGCCGAAGTGGGTCTCGCCGTAGATGTCGGTCTCGATCAGCGTGAAGCCGCGCTCGG
>Ga0075366_10000924_pt1 | contig 14249 bp, 13 predicted proteins | sample EndMethybrTD3031_FD_72351 | JGI IMG/M metagenome (GOLD analysis project Ga0075366, IMG submission 72351) | Populus endosphere microbial communities from Tennessee, USA - Endosphere MetaG P. TD hybrid TD303-1 | ecosystem: Host-associated > Plants > Roots > Endosphere | place: USA: Tennessee...
GCACAGGCCGCATGGACGCCAGTCAGCGCGTGAGATCGGCGGGCGTCGAGCCCGGGCGTCACCGGCGCGCGATCACGGCATCCAAAGGTCGTCGAGACTCTTGAATCCCCACTTCTGCGCGTCCTCCGGCCCGGTGATGCCGTCCCGGCAACCCGGCGCGGACAGATCGATCGTCTGCGGCGCGACGGGCTCGTTGGCGCGCAACGAGAAGAAAGCCTTCACCGTGGGCTTGAGCAGCGACTCGCTGCCCGCTTCGACCACCACCGCAAGGCGTTGCGACGCCAAGCGCACCAGCGAACCCACCGGGTAGATGCCCACCGACTTGACGAAGGCGTTGAACAGCCGCCGGTCGAAGTGCCCTTCCCACTTGGCCATCTGGTGCATCGCGCCGGCCGGGTCCCAGGGCTGCTTGTACGCGCGCTGCGAGGTCACGGCGTCGTACACGTCGCAGATCGCGGCCATGCGCGCCAGCACGGAAATCTGCTCGCCGGCCAGCCGGCCGGGATAGCCGCTGCCGTCGATCTTCTCGTGATGGTGCAACGCGATGTCTTGCACATCAAGGTCGGCGCCACCCGCGCGCAACATCTCGGCGCCCGCCGCCGGGTGGTCTCTCATGATCGAGAACTCGGCCTCGGTCAGCTTGCCGGGCTTGTTGAGCACATCCAGCGGCATCGCCGCCTTGCCCAGGTCGTGCATCAGGCCGCCGATGCCGGCGCGGCGCGTCTGGGCTTCGTCCATCTCGAGCTGCCGCGCCAGCGCCACCATCAACGCACACACGGCCACCGAATGCAGGTAGGTGTAGTCGTCGTGCGTCTTGAGTCGCGCCACGCTCAGCAGCGCGACGGGCTGGCGTTGCACCGAGTCAGCGATCTCGTCGACCAGCGGCAAGGTGGTGCGCGGGTCGATCGCCTTGCCGAGACGCGCCGCCTGGAACATGTCGGTCACTTGCCCCTTGGCGGCGAGGCAGATGCGCTTGGCGCGGGCCACCTCCTGCGCCATCGAGGCGGTGGGCGAGCTGGATTTGATCGCGGCGCTCGTGGCCGGCGTGGCTGCCGCACCCGACAGCGCAGGCGCTGCCGGCGCGACCTTGTGGGGCTCCGGCTGCTGGCGCGCCGGATCGACCCACACTTCGTCGATGCCACAATCCTTGATGGCGGCGAGATCGGCCGGATCGGTCAGCAGAAAGCTGCCGCGCAGGAACGGGTGCTTGAACCAGGACCCGCCCAGTTTGTGCACGTACATGCCAAGGCGCAGCTCGCCAATCGGGACACGCACCCGTGAGTCCGCCTTCTGCGCCATGGGTTGGAGATCGGCACCGTTGGGCCGTGGCTTGAACGGGTGCCGGGCGACATTGCCAAGTCGTCCCTGCTCGTTACGACTGTGACTCCATCAGCATCAGGCCGGAGGCCGTGTTGGAGATCGGAATGTGATAGTTGGTGTGCAGTTGCGTCACCGCACCCGGCAGCGCGGCGCGCGTGGCCAACCACATCAGCAGCTCGATGCCTTGCGTGCCGGCCTTCTCCACCAGCTCGTGCGTGCTGAACTGCGTGGCCCATGCGGGCTCTGCGATCAGGCTGCGCATGAACGCGAGATCGAACGGCTTGTTGATGAAGCCGGCGCGCTCGCCGTCGAGCTGATGCGACAGCCCGCCGGTGCCGATCATCACCACCTTCTCGTCGCCCGGCCACGACTGCACGGCGCGCGCCACCGCCTGACCGAGCTTGTAGCAGCGCTTGGCCGATGGCAGCGGCGCTTGCACGGTGTTGATGCAAACCGGGATCACCCGCAGCGGGCATGCCTGGTCGGGCCACAGCAGCTTCATGGGCAGGCTCAGCGCATGGTCGACCAGCATCTCCTGGCAGCTCACCGGATCGAACTCGTCGTCGACGAGCGACTCGATCACGTGCCACGAGAAGGCCGGGTGGCCGGCCAGCGGCGCCAGCGTCGGAATGCCCCAGCCTTCGTCGGCGTTGCGGTACTCGGGTGCCGCACCGACCGCGAACGTGGGCATCTTGTCGAGGAAGAAATTCAACCCGTGGTCGTTGTAGAACACCACCGCGACATCGGGCTTCACTTCCGCCAGCCATTGGCGAACCGGAATGAAGCCGTCGAAGAACGGCTTCCAGTACGGCTCGCTCTGCAGACCCTTGGCGATCGCGCCGCCGATTGCGGGCACGTGCGACGTGGTGATGCCGCCGACGATGCTGGACATGGTTGCTCCTGTGCGTGCCGCGGGCATCAACACTGTTCGTTCGCGGCCTGCAGCTTGGCCTTGAACGCGTCTTTGCTCAGGCCGGTCTGCTGCGCGCCGATGTCCTGCATGTCGAGGCCGAAGATGCCGGCGAACTTGGCCAGGTAGTACGGGTTGCCGCCGGCCGCGATCAGCTGCAGCACGTTGCGGCTGCGGATCGCCTCGCGCTGCACCTGCGTCAGGCCGTAGCGCGCGCAGTAGGCATCTTCATCGGCAACGAAAGCCTTGCGGTTGGAGGCGTCGTTGAACGAGAAGCACATCTTGTTCAGCGCGTAGCCTTTCATCGCCTGCGCGGCGTCGAAGATCACGGTGCCGGGGATCTCGGGTCGGGTCTTGCTCATGGGCCTGCAGAGAAAGAGGTGCGTGGTGGCCCACAGTGTTGGGGCCAGCGCGCATGCAGGCCTTGCGCCACGTCAAGGCGCGCAGCGCCCGATCCGCTGCGGGCGGTCAGCCTGCTCGCCAGCTCACGTTGGCGCGCTCGAACATCTGCTGCAGTCGCCCGCTGGCGGCCAGCTCGTTCACCGTCCGGGCCAGCAGCTCGGACAACTCCGCCGCATCGCGCTTCACCGCCATGCCCACGGCCCAGCCGTCGCGCGGCGCGCGCGGCACCGGCAGCGGCGTGATCGCGAAGAGCGCATCGCCGCGCAGCACCGACTCCAGCTCCGAGGCCAGCCCGACGGCGGCTGCGGCGTCGCCACGCAACAGTGCCTGCGCCGCCTGCGCGCCATGCTTGTGTTGCGTGTCGACCTGGCTTCGGTACGCGCCGCCGTCGGCACCGAGCATCAGCCAGCCGGCGAGCGACTGGCCCGCGACCGCCACCGGCTGATCGCCGAGCTGCGACAAGCTGTCGAGCTGCGGCACGCGCTCGAGGCGGCGCGCGATCATCACGCGCTCGCGGAAGTACGGCGCGAAGATGCGCACGCGCGGGTTGTGCTCCATCAGCGGCCGGTCCACCGGCACGTGCAGCAGCAGGTCGGCCGGCCCGTAGCCCAGGTAGTGGCCGCGCCACACCATGTGGCGCAGGTCGTCGTTCATGTTGTCGTCGGCGTTGAACGGCAGCAGCGTGAGCCGCACGCCGAGCGCGTCGGCCAGCGCGCGCGCCAGTTCGACATCGACACCGGAGCCGGCGGCATGGAACGGCGGCATGTCGTTGTACAGGCCCACCGCCAGCGCGCCGCGCTCGCGCACACGCGCCAGCGGCGTGGCCGATGCGAGCAGCGGCGCGCCGCATACGGCGGCGGCAGCACTGGCGCCGATCCAGCGCAGGCAGCGCCGGCGGGTGGAGGGTGTGTTCGCGCTCATCCCGGCCTACAGCGGCTTGTCGCGCCGCGTTTCGAGGTACGACTTGATGGCCCAGATCGCCTCCTGGTTCATCACGGCCTCGAACGGCGGCATGTAGACGGCGCCGTTGCGCGTGCGGCCGGCGCGCACGGTGGAGAAGAAGTACTCGTCGATCTCCTTCACGCAGGCCGTCTTGCGCTTGTTGTCCTTGAGGCTCGCGCACTCGTTGTCGAGCTTGCGCAGGTCGGGCGCGATGCCGCCGGAGATCGCTTCGATGCCGTGGCAGCGCGCGCAATTCTGGTTGTAGGCCGAGGTACCGACCTTGATCGCGGCGCCGTTGCCGCGATACGGGTTCTCCGCGCGCCGCTCGGTGCCCAGGTTCGGCAGCGCGCCGGTGTCCACCGCTTGCGGCGTCACGTCACCGTGGGCCCACGCCGCAGCGCTGATGGCCAGGCTCAGCCAGGCCGCGGCGCGACGCGCGCGGCGGGCGCGCAGCGGGTATTGGGAAGGCAAGATCCGGGCATTGCGTGTCATGTCAGCTCTCCGTCAAGTGGGTGTGGACGATGCGGGCTGCATCTGCAAGCCCCATGCCACGCGCCGGGGCTGCAGGCTGGAACGACACAACGGGCATCCGATCGCGGCGCGGCTTGCGAAAGATCAAGGCCGCGGCGCGATCGGACGGCACGCTCGGAGCACCAACGGGTGCCGGGTACGCAGATTCCCTAGCCCGTTGTGCCACGACAGCACAGGCACGGCACGTGCGTGTCATCCGATGACACGACGCCACCGGCCACGGGACAGCGGTGACAGCACAGCCTGCCGCGGCAGGCATTGAAGGAGACAGCACGATGCCCACCCCACAGCGCGCCGCGATCACGCACGCCAAGACCTGGACCACGCCATCGGCGCTGTCGTTCGCGCACCATCCGGGCCGCGCCGAACGGATCCAGCAGTCGCATCTGCGTTGCACCGCGCACGGGGTGACGCGCGTCGGCCGGCCCGACCACGAGCCGTTGATGCGCAGCGACCTGTGCGTGGCGCGCGAGCGCAACCAGCGCCTGTTCACGCACGCCGCGCCGGTGATGGAGATGCTGTTCGAACAGATCGTCGACACCGAGAGCATGATCGTGCTGACCGATGCGCAGGGCACGATCCTGCATTCGGTGGGCGACGACGAGTTCCTGCGCCGTGCCGACAAGGTGGCACTGTCGCCGGGCGTGAACTGGGCCGAGCAATCCAAGGGCACCAACGCGATCGGCACCGCGCTCGTCGAGGCATCGCCCACGCTGGTCCACGCGGGCGAGCACTTCATGCACGCCAACAGCTTCCTCACCTGCTCGGCCGCGCCGATCTTCGACCCGCGCGGCAACATGCTCGGCGTGCTCGACGTGAGCGGCGACCAGCGCTCGTACCACCAGCACACGATGGGGCTGGTGCGCATGTCGGCGCGCATGATCGAGAACCACTGGTTGTCGGACGACTACGGCAACCGGCTGCGCCTGCACTTCCACAGCCGCGGCGAGTTCATCGGCACGCTGCTCGAGGGCATCGTCGTGGTCGGCCCCGACGGCAGGATCATCGGCGCCAACCGCAGCGCGCTCGACCAGCTCGACATGAGTTGCGCCGCGTTGCGCATGCACAGCATCACCAGCCTGCTCGGCACCACCGTGTCGGCGGTGTTCGATCACTTCCGCGCACCGCTCGCGGTGCCGATGCGGCTCAGCCTCGCCGACGGACGCGAGTTCTGCGTCAGCGCGCGCCTGCAGACGCCGATGCATCCGGTGATCGTGGGCTTCGGCAGCGCCAGCGCGGCAACGGCCGCCGAGGCCCTGCCGGCGCCGATCGTGGTGCAGGCCGAAGACGCCGTACTGAGCTCCGCGCCGGCCAGCCCTGACGCGTCGGGCCGGCTCTCCGGATTGCACTACCTCAAGACCGGCGACAAGCAGATCGAGGCGATGGTGCACAAGGTGCAGCGTGTGCTGGACCGCGACATCCCGCTGTTGATCCTCGGCGAGACCGGCACCGGCAAGGAGCTGCTCGCGCGCGCCGTGCACCAGGACTCCAACCGCGCCAAGCAACCCTTTGTCGCGGTGAACTGCGCGTCGATCCCCGAGTCGCTCATCGAGGCCGAGCTGTTCGGCTATGAAGACGGCGCGTTCACCGGCGCGCGGCGCAAGGGCGCCTGCGGCCGCATCGTGCAGGCCAACGGCGGCACGCTGTTTCTCGACGAGATCGGCGACATGCCGCATGCGCTGCAAGCGCGGCTGCTGCGTGTGCTGCAAGAGCGTTGCGTCACGCCGCTGGGCAGCCAGAAGTCGATCGCGGTCGACATCGCGGTGATCGGCGCCACGCACCGCAACCTGCGCGAGATGATCGAAGCGGGCGCCTTCCGTGAAGACCTCTACTACCGGCTCAATGGCCTGGTGGTGCGCCTGCCAGCGCTGCGCGAGCGCAGCGATCTCGCGGTGGTGGCGCGGCGCATCCTGCTGGCCCAATGCCCGGACGGTGCGCCGCAGATCAGCCCGCAGCTGATGGCGCTGTTCAGCCGCTACGGCTGGCCGGGCAACATCCGCCAGCTCGCCAACGTGCTGCGCACCGCGGCCGTGATGGCTGCCGGCGAGACGCAGATCACCGAGCAGCATCTGTCGGACGATTTCCTCGAAGACGCGCGGCGCGCCTGCGCGCCGATGCCACCGACGGTCGCGCTGCGCGTCGATGCGCCCGCGCATGCAGTGTCCGATGGCGTCGCCGCCCTCGAGCACATGCAGTCGGCGCCCGTGGCCACCGAGCCGTTCGACGCGAGCGAGCGCATGCCGCAGGCCGCGGCCACGCGCACGCTCGAAGAAGCCGAGCTCGAGATGATCCGGCGTGCGCTGGCCGAGGCCGACGGCAACATCTCCGTGGCCTCGCGGCGCCTGGGCATCAGCCGCAACACCATCTACCGCAAGCTGCGTTGGGGCAAGGCCTCGGCTTGAACCGAGGCGGTTCACACGGGCCCCGTGTCCCAGGGCGTCACACGGTCGTGGCGCCACTGTCGCGCCCTGGAGCACTCGGCGCGATGCCTGTCGCGCCGGCCGCGGCACGCGACTTGCACCAGCCCACGCAATGAACTCGATGGAGGTTTGCCCGATGACGCCCGCGCCCACGAACCCAGCCGTGGCCACGATGTTTCGCCTGCAGTTCGAGCCGACGCGAGACCGCTGGGTGCTGCTCTCCCCCGAGGGCTTGGTGCAACTCAACACACCGGCGGCCGAGATCCTGCGGCGTTGCGACGGCCGCCGCTCGGTCGACGAGATCGTGGCCGAACTCGAAGTGGCGTTCGACTGCAGCGCGTTGCGCGATGACGTGTGCAACTTTCTCGCGCAGGCGCGGCGACGCGGCTGGTTGCAATAGCGCCGACAGTTCGTCGACGGTCTTCAAGAAACAGCTCGAGGCGCTTGCGCGCCCCGAGGTTCACCGCCGCTTCGTCGCGGTCAGTTGGCCTTGGCGACCTTCGCGCTGGCTTCGACCTTCGGCAGCTTGAACACCCACACCATGCCGCCTTGCTCGAGGAAGTTGACCTTCTTGGCGACCTCGCCGCCCCACAGCGGCACCGCGCCGCCCCAGCCCGACACCACGCTCACGTACTGCTCGCCGCCCTGCTGCCAGGTGATCGGCGGCGCGACCACGCCGGAGCCGGTCTGGAACTGCCATAACACCTTGCCGGTCTTGGCGTCGGCCGCCTTGAGGTGGCCCTCGGGCGTGCCCCAGAACACCAGGTTGCCGCCGGTGGTGAGCACGCCGCCCCACAGCGGCGCGTTGTTCTTCACCTCCCACACGATCTTGCCGCTCTTCGGATCGATCGCGCGCAGCGCGCCGATGTAGTCGTCATTGATCGGCTTGATCGTGAAGCCCGCGCCGAGGTAGGCTGCGCCCTTCTTGTAGGCGACCGGCTCGTTCCAGATCTCCATGCCCCATTCGTTGGCCGGCACGTAGAACAGCTTGGTGTCGGGGCTGTAGGCCATCGGCATCTGGTTCTTGCCGCCGAGGAAGCTCGGTGCCGCGAAGATCGATTTGCCCTTGTTGCCTTCGACGCCGAGCGTGGGATCGCCTGGCCGGTTGTCGGCGATGAAGTTCGGGCGGCCGGTCTTCAAGTCGACGCTGCTGGCCCAGGTGATCTTCTTGACGAACGGGAACGCATTGACGAGTTGGCCGGTGCGGGCGTCGTTGACGTAGAAGAAGCCGTTGCGATCGGCCTTGCCGCCCAGGCGCTTGCCGTCCATCTCATAGGTCACGAACTCGTTGACGCCGTCGAAGTCCCAGCCGTCGTTGGGCGTGCCCTGGTAGTGCCACTTGATCTGTCCGGTCTTGACGTCGACCGCGACCGTCGAGCACGAGAACAGGTTGTCGCCCTTGCGCAGGTGGCTGTTCCACGGCGCCGGGTTGCCGGTGCCGAAGTAGGCCAGGCCGGTCTTGGCGTCGTAGGTGCCGCCGAGCCAGGTGGCCGCGCCGCCGGTCTTCCACAGGTCACCCGGCCAGCTGTTGTTGGTGCCGCCCGAGATGCCGTTGTCCTTGCGGTTGCCGTCGGCGTCGTAGGTGTAGCCCATATGGCCTTCGACGGTGGGGCGCGTCCACACCATGCGTCCGCTCTTGGCGTCGCGCGCCTCGACGCGGCCGACCACGCCGAACTCGCCGCCCGATACACCGGTGAGCACCAGTCCATTGGCGATGATCGGCGCCGCGGTGGCCGAGTAGCCGGCCGCGTAATCGTCGATCTTCTCCTTCCACACCACGTCGCCGGTCTTCTGGTCGAGCGCGACCAGTTGCGCGTCGAGCGTGGCGAAGATCACCAGGTTGTCGTACAGCGCGGCGCCGCGGTTGACCACGTCGCAGCACGGCATGATGCCTTCGGGCAGGCGGTGCTCGTACTTCCACAGCTTGCGGCCGGTGGCGGCGTCGAGCGCGAACAGGCGTGAATACGACGCGGTGACGAACATGCGTCCGTCGTGGATCAGCGGCTGCGATTCCTGGCCGCGCTGCTTCTCGCCGCCGAACGAGAACGCCCACGCCGGCGCGAGCTTGCTGACGGTCGCGGTGTTCACCTGCTTCAACGGCGAATAACGCTGGCCTTGTGTGTTGATGCCCCAGGTGAGCACGTTGCCGCCGGCGGTGGCCTCGCTCTGGATCATCGCGTCGGTCACGACGGCTTGCGCGGCACTGGCCAGGCCGGCGCCGATCAAAACGGTCAAGAGTCTTGCTTGCATGGAAGTGTCTCCTCAGAAGAAACCGAGCGGCTTCGGCGAGTAGCTCACCAGCAGGTTCTTGGTCTGCTGGTAGTGGTCGAGCATCATCTTGTGTGTCTCGCGCCCGATGCCCGACTCCTTGTAGCCGCCGAAGGTGGCGTGCGCCGGATAGGCGTGGTAGCAGTTGGTCCACACGCGGCCGGCCTGGATCGCGCGGCCCATGCGGTAGGCGCGGCTGCCGTCGCGCGTCCACACGCCGGCACCCAGGCCATAGGGCGTGTCGTTGGCGATCGCCAGCGCCTCGGCTTCGGTCTTGAAAGTGGTCACGCCGAGCACCGGGCCGAAGATCTCCTCGCGGAAGATGCGCATGTTGTTGTTGCCCTTGAACAGCGTGGGCTGGATGTAGTAGCCGCCGGCGAGCTCGCCGCCGAGCGTGGCGCGTGAGCCACCGGTGAGGCACAGCGCGCCTTCCTGCTTGCCGAGGTCGAGGTACGTCAGGATCTTGTCCATCTGCATCTGCGACGCCTGCGCGCCCATCATCGTGTCGGTGTCGAGCGGGTTGCCCTGCTTGATCAACTTCACGCGCTTGAGCGCACGCTCGATGAAGCGGTCGTAGATCGATTCCTGGATCAGCGCGCGCGACGGGCAGGTGCAGACCTCGCCCTGGTTGAACGCGAACAGCACCAGGCCTTCGATCGCCTTGTCGAGCAGCTCGTCGTCGGCGGCGGCGATGTCCTCGAAGAAGATGTTGGGGCTCTTGCCGCCGAGCTCGAGCGTCGACGGGATCAGGTTGGCCGCGGCGGCCTGCGCGATCACGCGGCCGGTGGCGGTGGAGCCGGTGAAGGCGATCTTGGCGATGCGCTTGCTGGTGGCCAGCGCGGTGCCGGCTTCGCGGCCATAACCGTTGACGACGTTGAGCACGCCGGGCGGCAGCAGGTCGGCGATCAGCTCGACCATCACCATGATGCTGACTGGCGTCGATTCGGCGGGCTTGAGCACCACGCAGTTGCCCGCGCCGAGCGCCGGCGCCAGCTTCCATGCCGCCATCAGGATCGGGAAGTTCCACGGGATGATCTGGCCGACGACGCCGAGCGGCTCGTGGAAGTGGTACGCGATGGTCTGCTCGTCGATCTCGCTCAGCGCGCCTTCCTGCGCGCGCAGGCAGCCGGCGAAGTAGCGGAAGTGGTCGATCGTCAGCGGAATGTCGGCGTTGAGCGTCTCGCGCATCGGCTTGCCGTTGTCCACCGTCTCGGCATAGGCGAGCAGCTCGAGGTTCTGCTCGAGCCGATCGGCGATGCGCAGCAGCACGTTGGCGCGCTCGGCAGCGGGCGTCGCGCCCCACTTGGCCTTGGCGGCATGCGCGGCGTCGAGCGCCAGCTCGATGTCATCGGCGCTGGAGCGCGCGGCCTTGGTGAACACCTTGCCATTGATCGGCGAGATCACGTCGAAGGTCTGGCCCTTCAGCGCCGGCACGAACTTGCCGTTGATGAAGTTGTCGTAGACGGGCTTGAACTGAACCTTGGCACCGGCGGTGCCGGGAGCGCTGTAGAGCATGAGAGTCTCCTGCGGGTGGATCGAACGGTTGGGACACTGGCGAGTGCAACCGCAAGCGCCGTGCCACCGCCCGATCACCCTCGTGAGACGCCATCCACTCGGGCCAAACCCGAGATGTCGCCGCGGACGCGGCGCGATGCGCAGCGCCGCGCTGGAGCACTGTCACGGCGTGGAGCAATGAACGCGTGCTGTGCGTTCGAGCCATCCGTCGACGCAAGAAAAGCCGAAGGCCGCGTCTCCGCGGCCCTCGGCTCGTTCGGTCTGAGCGCTTGCGTCAGTGCACCATCGCCGGCGCCGTGCAGCGCTCGATGAACGCGTGCAGCGCGCCGACCTCGGGGATCTCGATGTCGCGCCGGCCCTTCTCGGGAAAGCGGATCACGCTGGCACGCGCCAGGCGCGACAGCGCGCGGCTCACCGACTCGAGCGTCATGCCGAGGTAGTTGCCGATCTCGGCGCGCGTCAGGCGCAACGTGATGCAGTCGTTGCGCAGGCCGCGCTCGGCCAATGCATCGGCCCAGTAGCGCAGGAAGTCGGCCACGCGCGCGTCGGCCGGCAGCGTGGCCAGCGCGAGCATCGTGTCGCGGTCGCGTCCGATCTCGCGGCTCATCGCCGCGTGCAGCAGCGCCATCAGCCTGGGCTCGCGGGCACAGGCCTTCATCAGATCGTCGTAGTGGAACGACCAGATCTCACCGGTGTCGATCGCCACCGCGTCGCAGCCATGGCGGCCGAGCGCGATGCCGTCGAAGCCGAGCCAGTCGCCCTTGAAGTGCAGCCCCACCACTTGTTCACGCCCATCGGTGGAGCCGTTCACCACCTTGAAGAAGCCCGAGTTCAGCACGTGCAGCGTCGTGAAGCGCTCGCCCGCCTGGTACAGCCGGTCGCCGGCATGCACCACGCGGCGCTGCAGCGGCACGTGCTGCTGCAGCAGGCGCAGCGTCTCGGCGGTCTGGCGCGCGGCTTCGGTGGGCTCGTTGCAATCGGTGCGGCTGTTCATGGTGTGGTCTCGCAAGGGGTGCTTCGGGATGGCTTGCAGCGTAGGGCGCCCCCGCCAACGGCATGCCAACGGCACATGTCGTTGGGTAACGCTCGGTGAACCGTCTGTATCACTCGATCACGGCGGCCTCTCGCTTGATGGGCATCAAGGGCCGGGGCGGCGGCATGCCTACGCTTGCCCCACCTGCCGTCCGAAGCCGCGTCCGAAGCCGCATGAGCTGCTCCATCTCCCACCGCCACCTCTGGTCGCCCGAGCGCCTGTCCAGCGCCGATCTGCACGCGCTGCTCGGCACCGCCGACGAGGTCAAGCGCGCCAAGCAACGCGACCCGGGCTGGGCGCCGCTGCGCGGCCGCAACCTGGCGCTTCTGACCGACCGCAGCGGCGGTGCCACGCCCCTGTTCGAACGCGCCGTGAGCGCGCTCGGCGGGACGGTGACGCTGCTCGACACGCGCGCTTGGCAATCGAGCGCCGGTACGCGCGTGGCCGACGCCGCGCGCATGCTCGGCCGGCTGTACGACGCAGTCGATTGCTGCGGCCTGCCGGCCTCGCTGCTGGAACAGATCGACGCGCATTGCAGCGTGCCGGTGCTCAACGGCGTGGCGCAGTCCGAACATCCGCTGGGCACGATCGGGGTCTTGCTGACGATGCGCGAGGCCGCGGCCAAACCGCTCGAGCAGTTGCGCCTGCAGGTTGGCGGCGACCCGCTGGCGGCACGGCCACGTGCGGCCGCCGCGCTGGCGCGCCTGGCCGGCATCCACGTGCAGCCGCGAGTGCCGGTCGCGCCCGGCGTCGTCGAAGCGGCGGGCGAGGAGCCCGACTTCATCTTCGACCCGTTGGCAGCGCCGGGCTCACCCGACCGGCTGACCATGCCCGACGCCAGCGCCGACGCGCAGGCACGCCTCGCCGCGCTGCTGCAGAGCAACTCGCTGTGCGCGCTGCAGGCGCTGATGGTGTGCACCTTGCATTGACCCAGGCCCGCCATGCTCGCTGCCTCCATCGATTCACCCGTGGCCCACACCGAAGTTCCGCTGTCAGAGGAGCTGCTGCGCCGCTTCGACACACCCGGGCCGCGCTACACGTCGTATCCGACCGCCGACCGCTTCGTCGACACCTTCGGCCCCGCCGACGCCGCTCACGCTTTGCAGCGTCGCGCACAGCCTGCCGCCATGTCGGAGCCGCTGTCGGTGTACGTGCACATCCCGTTCTGCGAATCGCTGTGCTACTACTGCGCCTGCAACAAAGTCATCACCAAGCATCACGAGCGCGCCGCGGAGTACCTCGACGCGCTCGACGCCGAACTCGAGCTCGTCGTGGCCCGGCTCGGCCGCGGACAGCACGTCGCACAGCTTCACTTCGGCGGTGGCTCGCCGACCTTTCTGTCGGATGATGAGCTCGAGCGCCTGGTGCGCTCGCTGCAGGCGGCGTTCCGCTTCGCCGCGGACGCCGAGCTGTCGATCGAGGTGGACCCGAGGACGGTGACGCCCGAGCGCTTGCATGCGCTACGCCTGCTGGGCTTCAACCGCTTGAGCTTCGGCCTGCAGGACTTCGACCCCGATGTGCAGCAAGCCGTGCATCGCATGCAGCCGTACGAGAGCGTGCGCCTGCTGATGGACTGCGCTCGCAGCCTGGGCTTCACGTCGATCAATGCCGACCTGATCTACGGCCTGCCGAAGCAGACGCCGGCGAGCTTTGCACGCACGCTGGAGCAAATCGGCGCGTTGCGCCCCGACCGCATTGCGCTGTACGCCTACGCGCACCTGCCCACGCGCTTCAAGCCGCAACGCCGCATCCTGGCCGACGATCTCCCCGGTCCAGGCCAACGCATACAGATGCTCGGCGCTGCGATCGAGAGCTTTCTGTCGCGCGGCTACGCGTACATCGGGATGGATCACTTCGCGCTGGCCGACGATGCCCTCGCCGTGGCCAAACGCGAAGGCCGTCTGCAGCGCAACTTCCAGGGCTACAGCACGCACAAGGATTGCGACCTCATCGCCTTGGGCGCCTCGGCCATCGGACGCGTCGGTTCAGCGTACTACCAGAACGCGAAGACCCTGCCGGAGTACTACGGCGCCGTGCGCAACGGTCACCTGCCGGTCGTGCGCGGCGTGTCGCTGACCGCTGACGACACGCTGCGGCGCAGTGTCATCATGGATCTGATGTGCCAGGGCCGCCTCGACTTCAAGCGCGTCGAAGCGGCCTTCGGCATTCGTGTGCACGAGTACTTCGCCAGCGAGCTGCAGCGGCTCACCGGCCTGCAGCAGCAAGCGCTCGTCGAGCTCGATGCGCACAGCGTGATCGTGACGCCCAAGGGCTGGTATCTCGTGCGCGCCATCGCGATGGTGTTCGACAAGTACCTGCAGGCAGCGCCACAGCCTGAGCGCTTCTCGCGCGTGGTTTGAGCACGCCGCGCCGGTCAATCGCACATTGCAGCGCCCAATCGATCGGCCAGCGCCGACTGGGTGAAAGCCGCCGACCAGAACGGTCGGCCAGTCTGCAGGAAGTCCATCGTTCGCGTCTGGCAATTCGCACGCGCGACATGCCCGGTGGGATGCGCGACGCGCTCATTGCCCGCGTACAGCGGCGACAAGCGCTGGCCGGACCCGTTCTCGTGGGTGGCCATGAGGTCGATGCACCAGGTCTTGCCGGTGCCGTCGCGGCCGCAAATCAACTGCGGCTGCGCGTGCGCGCCGAACCCGGCGCACACCAACGCACACGCGAACACCACCCGTGCCAGCGAATCGTCCCCCAACGACCACCCCCTCTGGAGGCGCACTGTACCGAGAGCCGCTGCGCATGGCGCGCGGTGGGGGATTGGACCCAGCCCTCAAGATGCAGGTAGGGTGAGCACCTATGCGGGTGGCCCCGCCGCGTCGGGCCGAAGCTCAGGTCACGGCCGGGCTGACGCGTTCGCCGCTGAAGTACTGCGTGGCCAGCGCGGCCGCGGCCG
>Ga0075366_10000926_pt1 | contig 14232 bp, 10 predicted proteins | sample EndMethybrTD3031_FD_72351 | JGI IMG/M metagenome (GOLD analysis project Ga0075366, IMG submission 72351) | Populus endosphere microbial communities from Tennessee, USA - Endosphere MetaG P. TD hybrid TD303-1 | ecosystem: Host-associated > Plants > Roots > Endosphere | place: USA: Tennessee...
ATCTACGATGGCGACGCTATTGCTCGACTCTACCGAGAGACTCAGAACGAAGTTTTAGTTGAAATACCGTTTCAACGACACGTGGCACTGCCGAAGATCCGAGGCGCTCGATCGGCCTACCTTGGAGTCGTACGTTGCGCAGACTACGTGAAGATCATCCAGAAGGAGAACGGCGACATCAATAAGGGGCTGTTCTTCGAGAATGTGCGTGACTTCCTGGGTACGCAGAACTCGGTGAATGACGACATTGCAAAGACCATTCACAGAATCGACGAGCGGGATAGATTCGCAATTTTGAACAACGGGGTGACCGTAGTTGCCAAAGGAGTTACGCCCTCCGGCGACATTTTTCGCCTTTCGCAGTTCCAAGTCGTCAATGGCTGCCAAACGAGTCATGTTCTCTTCAACAACCGAGAGTCTTTGACGGATGACATGTACCTTACGGTCAAGCTCGTCGAAACGTCTGACATCGATCTAAGTGGGCAGGTGATTTCAACCACCAATAGCCAATCGCAGGTGACAAAGGAAGCGTTTGCGACCATCCGACCCTACCATCGGCTAGTTGAAGATTTTTTCAACGCGATGCGCAACCTGGGATACGGCTACTTCTACGAACGTCGCCCACATCAATACGATGATAGGCACGATATCAAACAGCAGTTCATTACTACAGCACCGGCGCTCATCAAGTCGTTCGTCTCCACTCTCCTCGAGGAGCCCCACAAAGTTCACTACTACTACGGCTCGCTTCTTTCCGAGTACAACCAAAACAAGGCAAGTGAACTCTTCTCTGAGGACGATTATCCAGGCTTGTACTTCGCGGCACACCACATCACTTTTCGCACTCGTGGTGCGTCGCTCAAGGACCGTGATTTGAAGGAGTGGGGCTTTCATCTTGCACTTTTGATCAAACGGGTGTTGGCCCCAGATCTTCGACGGGGCATGTCCCTCACGGACAAAAAATTCCTTGAGCTCCTCCGACGGATAGATGACAGCTTTGACCAAGCCTTCAAGCTTGCGTCGGAGTTCTTGCGCAGCTGCCGCCTGCATGTGAATCAGAACCGATCAGCGCAAGTTACGTCGCAACTCCTTACGGACTTCTCAAGGCAGATCTCTGGTAACCCGCTCGCATCTGCCAGCAAGCCAACCACCTCCGCCGGTGACTTCCAACTTAAGAATGGGCGCTACGTTGGCACGCTTGAGCGCATTGACCATCCCAGGGGACGGGTGACCGTCCAATACGGCCCCTTCCGCGTCGAAGGAGTAGCAGACGCTGAGGTTCTTCGCCTCAGTGTTGGTGCGCGGGTCGTCTTCACCGCGAGCTCGGGGCAGCTTAGTGTTGCTGCTCCGACACTGGAATCATGACGTCCGTGAAGAAACGATCTCGAATGGGGCTTCGAGTCTCTTGTCGAGTTTGACGGCCGAGGTTTGACTGAGCGTTACCGGCATGGCGGTCATTCGACGCATTTGAGCGAAGGACTTCAACGATCAGTCATTCAGGTAACGGCTCTTCGAACTCTTCACTTCAACAGAAGTACGCTTCTCACGACCAGCACCGAATTTTGAGAGGTTCTAGTGCAAGATTCTTCCCCCACACGTCGCAGCTTTATTCAATGGACAGTTTCTAGTTTCGTCCTCCCGCCTGCTCTGGCGAATGCGAAGTTGGCGGACGGAGACCTCTGGGCAGGTCTCTCAGTTGAACGACGAAGCGGCGCGATGTTCGGTGCGTTGCTTCCACGGGCCGCGAAGCATGTGTGCACCGCGACGGGCGCGGGAGTCCTTGCTGCGATCTATGAGGTGGAGGCTGCGGAGAACTCTGCACTGGACCAGAAGTTGAGGTGGCTCTGCATCGCGTCGGAAATCTCTCCGGGGAAGTTTTCAATCCAGACCACAGACAAGGCCCTCAGCGGATCGGATGCCTTTCATCCCGTTGAAATCGAACTGCACGTTGCAGACAACGGACGTCTCGAGGTCAGTGAACAGGGCCTCCGGTCACATACCCAACATTCTTGGACGAATGTGGGGGGTAAGTGGTGCCTTGCGGGTCGTGACTTTGCAGGAGTCGTCGCTCATGAGATGGTTACTGAACGGTTCGACGCGCAGACGCAGGAAGTCGTGACTACTCGGGGCAAACTTGAGGATGACATCGAGTACTTCAGCCAGTGCTCGAAGGCCGAGACTCTCGTGGAGCTGGGCGCTTATCGCAACGGCGAGTCACTGGCCTGATCTGCCGGCGTAGCGCAAAGACCAACGGCACGCGGCATCCAAGTTCGCGATCACCGTCGTGTCCTCGAAAGACTAGAAACGCACTCACAAGCGAGGCGATGTGCTCCGTCGCCGTCACATGGATTCGAGCGGTCGCGTTCCCTTGCACGCGGGGTAGCCCATACATCCCCAAAAGGCACTGCCAGCGTTCGCACCGCGCTTGGCGGTTCTTTGCACCATGCTGCGTGAGCATGTGGGGCAGGTGGGTGTGCCGCTCGCGGTCAGCTGGACGCTTGCCGCGGCCACAGGGTGCTGCGTCAACGCATTCGGTTGGCTCCCGATGGGTCGTTGAACAATGTCAGAAGTTCTGGCCGCGCTGGACAAAGATCCATTCGCCTCACGGATAAGCTCGAACAGCTTCGGCCCATCGACCAGCGCAACGTTGCGCCCGCTGGCAAAGGCCGTTGCCTCATCGGTGAACCGACCAGAGGTCACGACGAAGCCGCCCGCCGCTCCCCTGGCAGCCATCACGCCGTACAGCTCGCGCACCACCTGCACGCCAACCTTGAACGCCTTCCACTGCTTGCACTGCACGAGGAACTTCTCGCGACCCCTGTGGAGGATCAAGTCGACGCCTCCGTCAGGACCGCTACTGCCCATTTCAACGACGCGGTAGCCCTGTAAACGGAAGGCTTCGCCCACCAGAAGCTCGAACTGCTGCCAGCTCATTCCTTCCAGAGCATCGGGCTCGTTGCTCCGGGCGACGCCCGATAGCAGCCCCTGGCGTTGACGTCGCCCCGCGGCAGACATCGCTGCGGCCGCAAGGCAAACGATCGGCAGCAAGTACTGCCCGACGTTCGCGAGGCCTTTCCAAACGGCCTGCGTCATCGCCTCCGTGATCTGTACGGGCGATGTGCCCGCCAGGGCTATTGGGCGGGCGAGCGCATGGAGCACGAAGTAGCCGACCACACCAAGAGCAACGGCCACCCACCAAGGCAGTAGCGCGAGGACGCCGATTAAGTCCTCAAACGGCGACGTCTTCTTTCGTCTGGCCACGTGACCTCCATCGCGTCGCGAACGGCGACCGGATTGCCCGATGCTAAGCCGCAAGTCCCCAGTTGGTCGGACGGCCGCCCATCGTCGCCTGTGAGCCTGGAGTACTACTTAACGGATGCTCACCAACCCCGGCCTGCTTAGTGAGACCGCTGACGAAGTGCGCCCTCCACCCAAGAACGCGGCGAGCGTTGAGCCGTCATCTCCCCAACGCCGAGACACTATGGTTCCAGCGATGCAACTTGCGCTATCGCCTGAAACTGCTCGAGCATCTCGGGGTGCAGTTGTTGCAGGAACCTCGTGACCCGCGCGTTCTCCACGAGTTTCGTCAAGTAGCTCCGAGCCAACACGAGATTCAGAACGTCCTGGCCATACGATTGCTCGACCAACCGGTACTGCCCCTGCAAGTTCGCCATCTCACGTTCCATGCGCACCATCTGGTCGGCCGTCACGCCAGCCAGCTTTCTCGGCTTCCTGCCGCCGACCAGCGCCTCTTCCGGCGTAGCCACCAGCAATGCCTCGGCGTAGGCCACCGTCAGGGTGTTCGCGGAGACCATCAGCTCAACGCATTCGACCTGCCGCGTCGGCTTCATCTTTCGGATCACTCGCGCCAGTTCCGCAGAGAACTGCCTGTCCTTGAGCAACTCAGCAGCTTCGGGACAGATGCCTTCAAGGAGGCTCAGCTTCTTGGCGATCTGGGTGACGTCGACACTCAGTGCCTTGGCCAGTCGCTCAGACGAGACACCGTGCTTGACGGCCCGCCGAATCATCAGGTGCTCTTGAATGGTCGACACCCGATTGATCATATTGTTGTACGTATAGGCCTCGTCGTCGGTTGCAACCAAGCACGGTGCGGTGTCTTGGCCCAGATCGCGCAGCGCCACCAGCCGCACATGACCGTCCAGCAAGAGGTGCTGGCCCGTGGCCGCGTTCATCGCGGTGACGGACAACGGCTCGATCAGCCCGATCTCTGCGATCGAGGCGCGGATCTGCTTGTACTTGCGCGACACCGCGAGGCCTTCAGGTACCTTGCGCGAAGGCAGCACGCGATCGAGGGATACCACCAACGGTTCCGGCACGAAGCCGAGAGCGACTGTCGTCATGCTCGCCGCCCGTCCGACCAGACACGCTCAGCGAGATACTTCGGCAGCGTGTCCAACCCTTCTGCACGCAGCAAGTTGACAAAGTTCTCGTCCTGGAAGAGCTGCTGAAGCGCGCCGACCATGAACAGAAGGTGCTGTTGCGCAAACGTAGCCTTGCGCACCATCAGCCTCTGACGCTCCACTTCCTTCTGATAGGTACGCACGAGGCTTGACGTCGTGACGTCGCGCACCTTCCGCGGCGTTCCCTTGGCGATCGACCGCCCCAAGGTCGCTCGACGCTCGAGCACCCGACGCGCATCGATCAAGTGTCTTCCGCGCAAGGTCCCTGCCTCATAGGCATCTTGAAGGGCTGCCTGCACAGCCTTGTCATCATCGCCCGCGCTCACGATGGACAGAGCGGCATTGAGCGGGACGTCGCCTCTTTCGACGGCCACCAAGAGACGCTGCTCGCCGTTCTGGATCAGCGTCATGATGCCTTGGACGTAGCTGTATGTGAGCCCGGTCTTGGTCGCGATCTGCTTGCTGGTGTAGCCTGCATCGCGCATCTGCTCGATTCCAGCCAGCAGTTCCAGCGGTCGCCACTGCCGGCGCGCGATGTTCTCGGTGAGGCTCATGATGAAGGCATCCTCGTCGCTCACCGCCACGACCAGCGCGGGGATGGTGGTCTCGCCGAGGGCCTTGAATGCCTTCAACCGTCCCTCGCCGCAGACCAGCAGGTAGCGCTCGACGCCGTCTGCCACATCCCTCGGCGTCACGACGATCGGCTTCTTCAATCCGATCGCCTTGATGTTGGCGATGATCTCGTTGAATGCGCGGCTGTTTCTTTCGCGGGGATTGAGCACTTCGATGTGATCGATCGGGATCTGCCGCAGATCCCCGGGATGAAAAGCGCTCACGCCGCCGTCCTGAGCCGCGCACGTGCGGCCATGCCGTACAGATAGTCGAGCGTGTCAAAGCGGTAGCTTTCGAGCTCCGCGGCATTCTGCTGAGCCAGGTTGATGCGCGCCGGCCCGAAGTCGATGCGCGGCAGCAGGTAGTAGTCGAGCAGCGCGTCGTTGCCCTGTTCGAGGCGCACGGCCACGGAGATGTCCGGCGCCAGGCTGGTATCCAAGCGCAGCCTCCAGCGCAGGTGTCCGCTGGCAATCTCGTGGCACCGGGCAAGGATGACGGAGACCGTGAATTCCCGATTAACCAGGAGCAGATCGGTGGCCGGATCGCGCACGACGCTGCCGCCGAGGTCGGCGATCTGTCGTTCGGCCTGCTGCACGATCTCCGGGTGCATGCGTCGAAGCCAGCGATTGATCTCCACGTACCGGTAGTCACGGTCAGGCGTGTAGCCGACCAGTTGGTAGGCGCGAATGAGACTGCCGAACCGAAGTGCATAGACCGACGACGAGGGCATGCCCTCCGACTCGTTGATCACCAAGCCCGACAAGAACCCCCGGTTCCGATAGAGCCCGCGCAGGCGCTCGATCAACTCCTCATCGGTGTAGCGACGCGCCCGCGCCCGAATGATTCCTTGCGCGGTGTAGAACAGGTCGGCAGGAACGATCCCCTCGAACGCACCATCCTTGCGGATCCACATCTCCGGCGTGTTCACCACCCGCAGCCGCTTCAGCTTGAAGGAGACGCGGTTGTAGATGTTGTTGCCGACGTACTTCTCGTTGGTCAGCACCTCGTGCACCGTCGCTCGTGTCCACTCCCGACCAACATCGGTGCGCAGGCGCATGCCGTTGAGCCGGCCGGCGATCTCCGACTCGACGAGACCCTGGTCGATGAACCATCGGTAGATCTGGTTCACCGTCCGGACCTCCTCTTCGGGCCCTGGCGTCAGGATCACGCGGTCGGTCTGCAGGCTCTTGTGCTCGCCCCGGGTCAGTTCGGCTTTGACGGCACCGCCCTGATCCACGAGCGTGCGGCGCAGACCGTAGCCGGCGGTTCCACCCTGGCGGAAGCCGAGCTCGATCAGTCGGCATTGTCCCGCGAAGACCTTGGCGGACAGTTCCCGGCTGTATTCGCCGGCCATCGCTCGTTTGACACCCTTGACGATCGTCGAGACGGGTGACCCGTCGTTCTCGAACTGCTCGGCGCAGTACGCCACCTGGATGCCTGCGCGCCGGCAGATGTACTCGTAGTAGGCGCTCTCGTCGGCGTCCTGGAAGCGTCCCCAGCGGCTGACGTCGTAGACCAGGATGATCTGGAAGTCGGCTTGGCCACTCTGCACGTCCTGGATCAGGCGTTGCAGGGCCTGTCGGCCATCGATGCGTAGACCGCTCTTTCCTTCGTCAGCGTACGTGGTGACGATTTCGATGCCGCGTCGCGCAGCGTATTCGCGGATCTTGTCGCCTTGATTCTGCGTTGAGTACTGCTGGTGCTCGGTGGACATCCGCACGTACTCGGCGGCACGCATGGTGGCCGAACTGCCGTGGCCGTCGGTTCGCAACGCATCCGTTTGCATAGCGGGCCTCTCCGATACGCCGGTCTGCCGGCAACTGAAGTCACCGCTTCGGCGATGAGGGCCCTTGTCCAGGTCTTGCGTCGGCGCGCAGCGGTCGTGTTCGCAGCGCCAAGGTAGCAGGCACGGTCCGCTACGTCGAACACGTGCTCTCTTTGCAATCACCGCAACTGAGGCTAAGTGCCAGACAGCAAAGTGATTTTGACGATCCACGCGTCCATCTTTGCAATCTCGTCGGTGAGCTCCCGCGTCAGCCGGTAAGTGCCCGATGGCAAAGGAGAAAGGGGCGTCGACACACCCATCTTTGCAATCGAGGTCTCGGCTCGCGCAGCGTTGCGTCCACGCTGGAGTTCCCGGTTGCGTTGTGCATACGCGGGGTGTTCTGTACGGTACCGCTGCCAGTAGCCTGGGTGCACGTCGAGCCACTTCTGCTGCGCCCTGGCCTGGTTGTCTCGGTAGTCCTTGTCCGTTCGGCGCTTCCCCCTCTGCCAAAGCTTTCTGCGCTCGCGCTGACAAGCAGCTTGGGAGCAATAGGCCTGAGCCGGGACCTGGGGCACAGAGCGGAACTGATCTCCGCAGGCGAGGCATCGTTTGAGTCCCATGAGGATCTCCCGCGCAAGTCGAGTTCGCGCATGGAGGCCCGCGTCCTATTGGCGTCGACGGACCGCGAGCCAGGAGCCTTTCCTCGAATGAAGCAATGTGCTACAACAGCACGCATGTGCTGCTATAGCAACAATGAATAGGCGGCCGTTTCCGACTTCGCAAGGCCAGCTGATCCGCGCTGCGCGAGGGGAGCGCACGCAGGCGGAATTTGCGCGCGCCCTGCGCATCGATCGGTCGTGCTTGTCGCGCTACGAGAGCGAGGCGCTTGGCGCTCCGACCGCAGTTATCAACCACTGTCTCGCAGCACTTGCGTCCTCGTTGGCCACTGTGGGCAGCAAGTGGCCAGTTGAGGAAGCCCTTGAGCACGCCCGGCTCACCGTTGCATCGCTCGAAAGAGCAACGGGCGGCACCAGTGCGAGTGTTCAGCGATCCACGGCAACGAGAACAAGGAGGCGATGATGGTCCGCACAGATCCGATGCCCGACGAGATCTCCGCTGGTCACATGGGGCGGCTGCGCTGGCGCAACGAATGGTCGGATCGTCTGACCGCCACGCAGGCCCTGCGCCGTGAACTCCTGGCCGACGGCATCGCGAGCGAAGACTCAACCGCGTTGTTCTTGCTGGCGGCGGCATCGAACATGCGCGCCACCGACTACGCGCGGCTGCATTCGATGATGCCGGCTTTGCGCGTAGCGTCTGACTTTGGCGCCGGCATCCCTCACGGCTCGATGCAGGGAACGCGATCGGCGCGGGCGCATGGGGTTTGGTTGCCTCGAGGCCTCCCGCTTGCATGCATCGACTGCATCCGCGAGGACATAGATCACTGGGGCTTCAGCTGGTATCGCCGAAGTCATCAACTCGTCGGCGTTGACTGGTGCGAGAAACACGGGCGCGAGTTAGCGCGAGTGAAGTCCCGCGACCCCTTCTGGCTGACCCCGCATGGGCAGGCCATGTCCGGCGCTCTTTCCTGGGTCGGCGCCTACTGCCGAACCTTCGGAGCAACGTCCACGTTCGTGCGTCGCTATGCAACGATCGCGTCCGCCATGCTGATGATGGCCGCCCCGGCGTCAGCGGCTGACGTCAACGGACGGCTCGCCGAGAGGGCCGATTTGTTGGGGATCGACGGACGAGACGGTGATTCGGCGCGCTCTCTCGCTCAATCGATTCTCGACCAGGCGCCGGAAGCCTGGCTGAGCCAACACTTCCCCGACATCACTGCGGGTAGCGAGAGGTCTTCCATCGCAAGCGTCGACAAGGTGCTGTCTCGAATGAACTACGCGCCAGAGGGACCCGTCTACGCGCTGGCAATGGCAGCGCTGTACGAGGACGGCGACTTGGCCGTGCAGGCCGTATTCGGATCGGCCATTGCGGCGGCGTGCCACGGAATGTTTGACGAAGCATGCCAGCAACTTCAGGCAATTCCTGTCAGCCAGTCACGACGCGAGGAAGGGACAGGCGCCGTTGACCACTGACGACCCATTTGCTGTCAGCTTGCGCAGGCGGAGGGGCGGCTGCAGATGCCGGAGCCGCCAGTTACTACGAGCGGAGCCGTCGATTGACATCCTCGTTTCAGGGGCGTCCCTTGAACAGGGATGATCGTCCCTGTTATGGGGTAGCGATCTGGCACCACAGAATCAGCGTCCCTACTTCGATTCCGCCTGGACGAACTCCTGGTCCTCTTCCTGCGAGGATGCAGCAAGCCAACTCTCGCGGGACATCTGGGCCTGCGCTACCAGTTGCAGGTGGAACGCAGCCAGTTCTTCCGGATCGATTCCAAGGCGCGCCGCGCAACGACCACTAAGCAAGCGCATAAGACTCATGACCACCCGACCGCGCATCAGCTCTGGTTCGAGAATAGTCATGCCATAGACCTCGGCAGCACGCTTCATCACATGTTGCGCGACCTCCGTCTGCGCATAGCGATCATCGCGCGCGAGAGCGAGCGCCGCCACGGCCCACATGCACGTCGCGAAGCACTCGAGGATGTCCACGGGCACTTGGCCGCCACCATCCAGCTCTACCTTGACGCGGTGAATCGCTGGCGAGTCGGTGGCGAACAGGCAGAACAGGACCTGTCCGGCCAACCGCGGCCAGCCTTGCTCGCCGCGGGCTACGAGCACGGCTGAAGGCATGCCCGGTCTGGCTGGTCGCCGAACGGCCTGATTGCTTCCAGCGGTCAGGATCACCGTCAACAGAACCCGAACGCGGAACAAATCTCGAGTGGTCCATTCGCGAGAAGTCGTGGAATCCGATATGCGCTTGATGAAGCGGTGGACGGCGTCGCAGATGGTGCGCTCGTTGTCGGCTTCTGGCCGGGACGCAGGCACAGGTGCCACTGGCGCGCGTGCTGAGCCCGCTTCCGCTTCCTGCTCGTCGTAGTGGCCACCCTCCAGCGCGGCCTCTCCGTCGGCCGTCTCGTCCCCCAGGCCCAGGGGCATTTCAGCCTGCATCAGTGCGGATTCGTTGACAGCGGGCGCTGCAGCACCGCTTCCGTCGAGTACGGTGTTCAGTAGAGATCGCACTTCGTTGATGTAGCTGGAGGCCAGCGTATTGCCTGCAACGCGGTCAGGAGTCGGTGCGCTGCTGTGCGCCTGCATGAACTGGGCGTAGGTCATGGTTTGCGGAGGCGTGGCTTGCTCTCCCCCGCGCCGCCGGCGTCCATGCGCGTAACGCGCTGCGGCGGCGAACTTCAACTCTTCCGCGTCAATGAACTCGAGAGCCTCGTAGAGGAATGTGCCCGCGAAGTCCCCGCCGCGGAGCTTGTCCAGGCCTTTCTGGATCCTCGCGTTTGGAGCGACCCGCAAGGTGTTCAGAAGATCTTCTTCGCGCTGGATCACCGCGATCGCGGAGCGTCTGTACCCCGCGCACACTCGTGCGAAGAGCGGGGCGCTGCTGATCCTCAGCACGCGCCCTTTCGTGGCCTCACCGGACGCCACCGCGATTGTCTCGATCATCTGCTGGCCGCCATCCAGCATTTCGAGTACCGTGTCCCCTTCACCGAAAGCTGTTGAAGGGGACCAGGTGAGCGTCGTCCCGTGCAGGTGGAACCGGCCGGGTTGGCGCTTTGCGACTTCTTTCAGCGGGATGTCCTCGCCGCGCACGTAGGGCTCGATCTGTGCGTTGTCCAGGGCCGGGCCCGCAAGGATTTCTTCCAACTTGAGGGTCTTGATGGCCTCGCCCGCGGGCATGCGCAAGTAGAGCGACGCTTCCACGTTCGTGTTTTCGCCGACGCCCAACGCCGCCATGGTGCAGTTGGCGCTTCCGAAGAGCACGTGGTCCGCCGCCTTGGTCTGGGCTATCACCACCTTGGCATGGGCGAAGCGCTCGCGCCTTGCGCCGAGGGTGCCGATGGAGAACAGCTGCCCGGCCAACCCTTTGCCACCCGGAAACAGACAGCGCTGAGGCTGGATCAGCAACGCGGTCTTGCGTGGCCTGAGCGCCTCTTGCAGCCAGCGCACCGCACGGAGGTTCTCATCCCAATAGGGACTCACCATGATGAGGAGGGACACGCCGGCGCCGTCGACCCTGTCGATAAATCGCTGTCCAATCGACGCGCCAGCGTCGGTAGTGAGCAACCGAGGGCCGCCCACCGCAATGACGCCCTCATCGGGGCGCTTCAGCCAGGCAGCGCGAGACCGCGCCCATTCCAGCTGCTTGTGGGCGGCTTGTTCCGATGCCGGAATCTGCTGGGCGAGGAAATCGAGGGCCTCTCGCATCAGCGGCGCAAGCGCGGTGTCGCCCGGATCCATCCGAAGCTCCCCAGCGACTTCCAGATTCCCGCCGAGGCCGCTGGCCGTGAGGTTCGCCGAGGCCACGATCAGCCGCGCCCTGTCCTCACCGATCTGCAGCGTGAGCTTCGGGTGAAACAGCTTCCCGGTCGCGGCTGCGACCAGCGAGTACTGGCGGCCGGCCTGGGTGGGCGGTCGCTGGCCATCCTCCAGAGACCAAGTGAGCATGTTGCCATCGGCCACGACGATGTTGTTCATGCACCCTGCTTCGCGCAGGCGTGCCAACGCGATCATCTCGAAGGCTTGGAAGTCGATCGCGAAAGTCGTCGCGATCGTCGTGTGATACCCGGTCAGCCGGAACGCTTCGAACAGTCTCATGCCTTGGCCAAGATCTTCCGGCCGGCAGCGGTAATCCCGTTGTCGTCCAGCAAGTGAATGTCCCGCAGGAACGAGATCGCGGAGCGCAGGCGCGGATTCGTGAGGACGGCAGCTGCCGGGGCTCGCCAGCGCATGCGGCCCTCGTCGATCTCGAACAAAAAGGTGTACTCGCCGGCGCGCATCTTTTGCAGGGCGACAGCCAGGTGGCGGTCGATTACACGTTGCCTGATGAACTCCGTGAGCGCGCGCTCGATTGGCAGGTCGCGTCGTGTGTCCAAGAAGGCGGGTTCGCTCAGCACCGTCTGGGACGTTACGTGAACGATCGGTGGGACCAGCACGGATGCCATGCGCTCGCGCTCGGGGCGCAGCCGCTTGCCAAGGACCGCGAAAAGGCGCAGCCCGAGATAGGCTCTCGTTGCGGTCAGCGCCTGTGTGGCCTTTGGCCGCAGCAGTTCGCCGCACAGACTGGCCTCGGATTCGGCCTCTTCACCCCAGGCGTTGGCGGGGATTGCCACGGAGTTCTCGAGGTCTGCCCATGTGGCGGGTCGATGTTCCAGCCCCGCCAGTAGCCGTTCGATGACCGTCGCGAGCAGAGACGAAACGGGAATGCCGCCGGGCGTCTCGGCCAAGACCTCAAGTAAGTAGCGCAGCAAGGATTCGTGGCACACGTGCATCAGGTCGTTGGCGTGGTACACGCGCCACCGATAGCGGTGTTCGGCGTCGGCGCCCCCGAGCGCCGGCAAGGCTTTGCCTGCACGGTCGTAGCCTGAATAGGCCGCCCAGCGGACGTCATCGGCGGAGGGCAGGCACCTAAGCTGCCGGGCGGTGTGCAGGATGAGGCGCAAGGTGTCTCGACGGCGAAGGGCTGGAGCGGAGCCCTTTAGCCCGGGCACGAAGAGCAGGTTTTCATACAGTCGACGCTCACTGGAATCGTCATCGATGCGCGAGGGCACCATTGCTCCCGTGCGCCTGAGCTCTGCAAGCGTGACGCTACCCTTGTCGATTGCGCGCAGGAATCCCTTGCCCGCGGCGCCGACTGCGGCGCCGAAGGTCTGGGCCATGCCTTGCTTCCCCGCGTCAACGACGATGGGCACATCGTGGCCTTTCGCCTCCTGGATGAGACCCACCACCTGCAGCTGCGATGCATAGGCTGCGCCGAACGCACCGAACTTCTGCTTGAGATACTGGCCTTGGCCGGATTGCTGGTCGGTGTAGAGCGCGAACTCCAGGGGCTTGGAGCCCTGATGCTGCTTCAGCCTCCGGGCTGCCCAGCGATTGCCAGCCACGCCCGGCTCTTGCGTGTGGTGCCAGCAGACCAGCGCAAAGAGGGCTTCACCACGACGGACGAAGCGGCGCCACTGCGCTTCGTCCGTCGAGTGGTGGCGCTTGGCGTATTCGTGGATGAGCCAGCTGTGCAACCCGTAATACCGCATCCGCAGGGTGACGTTGCTGATGCCCGGTATCAGCGACTGGTACAGCGTGATGCTGGTGTTCTGCATGCCCAACGGATCGAGTCCTTGGGCCTTGCCCTGCTGCGTCCACTGGGGTGTTCCGTCGATGAGTGCGGCTTCGGCCATCCCGATGATCTCCCTCGCAAGCTCACTCCCGGAGCCCGTGCTTCGGGAACGAAGCATCGCGGAGGATGCGCGGCGATGCAACATGTCCGGCCCGCTGTCCTTTCAGGTCGCACAGTCGGGCTCCAGGGTTACGCAGCGTGACTGCGGCTGACCGATTCCAGTCCGCGTGAGCAGCAATCTGTGTCGCGCCTGCGGGCTTGCCGCACAGTGGGCAGACGATGCTTTTGGCGTAGCTGGCGACCCTGATTTGACACGTCACCCATGAAATCGAGTCTAGGTCAACGCAACGAAAGTCGGCGAGGCAGAGATTCGAACGTGACCCTCCGTTGACGGGCCCCAGTCAGCGCGGTCATCCGCGCGCCCGATAGGTCAGCGACGAAATGCGTGGCCACTGGTCACCAGCTTTCAAGGGCTGCCGCGTAGGCCTCTGCCGCCTTTAGCACCGCTTCGAAGCGCTGTTCGCCTGGAAGACATAGCTCCTCGACAACCCAGGGGTCGACTTCCCGTGGATGTGTCACGCTTCCAACTAAAACTTCGACTGGCGTCAGATAGCCCAGGTAGTCGTCCCGGCTCACGAAGAAAGCGTAGGCCGCGCCGCCACCGCGCTCCTTCACCTTCAGCGCCTCGAGGATCGCGTGCAACGGGCGGCCCGAGATCTCGGGCCAGGCTTGGAATGCGGGGTAACGCGCCTGCGGCCCCTGGTTCGATCTGACGACCGAGAACAACTGGCCGGCCGTTTCTCGCTGCCGCACGACTTCTTCATCCACGCCGAGCGCAAGGCCGAGCTCGGCCGCCGAAAGTGGCTGGTTCGGGTTCTCTCCGAGGTGGGACGACGGCGCTACCGTGACAACCCGCTGAACGTGGGTCAGAACGATCTGGCCGCGCTTCACGGTCACTTCCAAGCGATCGCCCGGCGCCACACCTGCCCGGCTCAACACGTCGGGGGACAACTCCACGCGGGCACTGTCGCCCAACATCATGACTTCGACTTGCATGTCCTCACTCCCCAGGCTCTTTCGCATCCGGTGATCCGTAGACGATCCGGTCCTGTTCCTCCGGTGTCACAGTAGGTCGATGAGCGACGTAGTACCCGCCGCCACCGAGCACCACCAGAAGCAAGAGCAGGAGGA
>Ga0075366_10000928_pt1 | contig 14229 bp, 11 predicted proteins | sample EndMethybrTD3031_FD_72351 | JGI IMG/M metagenome (GOLD analysis project Ga0075366, IMG submission 72351) | Populus endosphere microbial communities from Tennessee, USA - Endosphere MetaG P. TD hybrid TD303-1 | ecosystem: Host-associated > Plants > Roots > Endosphere | place: USA: Tennessee...
TCAAAAAGGGATATTTTGTTGTCTTTTCGTCGTTAATGAAATTAAAAAATATGGGCTTGGGATTTTTATTGTAATCATCGGCAATGTTTAAAAAAGTTTCCTCGGCCAGGCCATATTCTTTTGCCACCGACATGAGCACACTTTGCGAACAGTCATCTGTATCAAATATCGGGTGGTTATTTACGGTTAAAAAAGGCATCAGGCCAAACTCAATGGCCGGATCTTCAGAAAGGGTTTTTAATGAACTGATAATATGTTCATATTGCTCGGGTTCGTTGCTGGAATGGTTAACCAACTCGTTCCTGATGCTTTCCATAGCATGGGGCAGTGTAACATCGGTTAAGGTGATTACAGTGAAACCTTCAAATTTAAAATCCGACAACGGCAAAAGCCTTTCGAGCACATCAACTCCCTCAAAATCATTAAGATAAGGCTCAATAACCTCCAGGCTCAAAACCGGCAATTCGCCTTTTAATACCACATTAACAAATTCCGGATTTATAAAAATGCTATAATAACGGGTAAGTTTGGTATCGGGATCTATATAGCTGTAAAGCAGCTCATTACGCAGTATTGTACTAAATCCATACATCCGCTCCAGTATCAGGTTGTAAATAAAGCGTTTCTGCCGCTGGGCAAATAACTCCTGTCCGGGCATATTCATACCATACAGGCCAGAATGGTGGCTGGAATGAAAATCAAAAAATGCATCGGTGCTGAAAAATATTTTTTCGGGCACGGCAGTGCTCAAGGCCCAAAAAAACTCTTTTTCATTTAAAATAGGTGGCGTAAGTATGCTGTAAATCAATTCCAGCGTACCCCTGTACATTTCGGCATAATCGGGGTTTACCTCCAGATCAATACACAGTTCTGTTTCAAATTTATTGAGTACGTATTTGTAAAATTCGGCTTTAAGGGTCTTTTCAGTTTTTACACGCTCCTGTAAATGTGCCACAAACGGATCAAACGTAAGGCAGGTTTCAACCTGGCAAACATTACAATCATTTTTACTTATGTTGAGTACTTCGGTGTGCATTTTTTAAAATTACCTTTTATTAAAATCTAATCAAGGTGATTAATGTGAGCATCGTTCGGAATGCCCCGCAATAATTTCTGTAAGCACCTGATAAGTTAACTATTCAGGCCTTGTATACCCCTGCAATTTAACATTTGCATAGCTTTTCCACGCAGGTGATATCTTATTGTTACAACGTTACCGGAGAGATTTTAAATTTCACCGGTAAATAATTTCCGTCATCAAAGGTATAACTATCAGCACTATTGATAAGTAACGGATTTGTAATTAAACATCCTGTATCATTGGCCTTGTTCAAGGTATAACGGTGACCGCAGTCTAAATATAACGAATGCCCCTCAAAAAAGCTGTAGCTGTTAATAGTGGCCTTCATGAATTACCGTGCTTTTTTTAAACAATTTTTGATTAAGCCAGTGGCCTGCATATGCCGTACCGATGCCAACAGCCGCGCCTGCAAGCACATCCGACGGATAATGCTTACCCAGGTACATGCGAGAGTACCCTACAGACGAAGCCCATAAATAGGCAGGTACAGTTACATACCATTTATGATATTGTATAGAGATAGTAGCAGCAGTAGCAAAGGCAAGGCTGCTATGCCCCGATGGAAACGACTGGCCGTGTGTTGGCGAATTAACGAAAATTTCGTTTGGATACCTATCTGCCGGGCGCGTGCGGTTTACGGAGTTTTTAACAACATAGGTAAAAAGTTCCGTTGCACCTAAATTAATTACTGCTTCCAAACCATTTTGCTTGGCCGTTTTATCGCCGCTTGCAAAGCCGTATATTAAAGTACCAAACGAAGCCGCGCCTGCCATGTAATAAGCTGATGTACTTGTATTATGCCAATACGACGAAGTGGGGTTTTGTGGGTTGATACTTTTTAAGATATCAACATCAATATTTTGAGCAAAACAGGTTTGAAAGCTGACAATGATTATAACTGTTAGGAGTACTCCTACCCTTTTGATCCCTTTGGGCATATGCTTATTTACTGTAATTGAATTTTAAAATATTTCCGGCAGCCGTTTTGCTGCCCTCATTAGAGATATAAAGGTTATACTGCGCGTCAAATGCTATTCCCTCGGGTTGGTTATAAATGGCAGGATCTAACGGGTACACTGCTTTTACGTTCCAGTTACTATCGGCTACAACCAGCATTTTATTAACCGATGATAAAATATACCATTCGTTGGTGTTATTATTTTTAGTTAATGCTGATGGGTGAAAGCTGATTTTCTTTTTACCGGTTACCTGTTCTATAGTTTTTACATTTACGCTAAAGCCACCGCTTTGCTTAAATGTGCCATCTGCCTGTAAAGCCAAAATATAACCGCTGCTGCTTTTAGTGGTTTTGTCATCGGCGCAATGTTTACATAACAGGTATACAAGGCCGCGTTTCTCATCGGCGTACATCCCTTCATACTCACCCTGGGGTAATAGTCCTTCTAATTTTTGAACGCCGGGAATTTCCTTATTCCGTATCTGGCTAAAAGGAAATGTATATAGTACCCCATCGCTGCGCAACATAATTACCTGGTTATGGCAAATGGCGATGTCTTCGTAATCGCCTTTTTTGCCAAATTTGCTATAATTAACCTGCTTATCGCCTGGCTTAAGGTAATAAATGTTCCCGTCTTCGTCCTGTTCGGCGTAAACAGAATCGCTTTTGCCATTGTTAAAGGCTATGCCCGAAATTTCGAGCAAGCCGTCAGGCATATAATATTTTACCGGCTTGTTTAAGTTGTATCCTTTAGGGCTATCATAGCCCGGCGTACCTGTTTTATTAGCACAGGAAATGCTTAATAATATAGCGGCCGCAATAATACTCATCATTTTGTTGTGCATATCCTTAATCGTTTAGTTTCGTTTTTAAAAACTCATAAATTGCCCTTTGCGATTGTATCACTTGTGCCCCCGGTTTTACTTTTATATTCCGTAGCCGGTCATCGAGTATAACGGCCTGTAAATTATCGTTAAGCTGAAAATCAATCAGCTGTAAAACTTCGGCCTTTATATTATCATCATAAACCGGGAAACAAACTTCTATTCGCCGGTAAATGTTGCGGTTCATCCAATCGGCCGAACCAAGAAAAACTTTTTCATCGCCATTATTGTGAAAAATAAAAATACGGCCATGCTCCAGGTACCGGTCTACAATGCGCCTTATGTTAATATTCTCGCTCATTCCCTTTACACCGGGAATGAGGCAGCAGATACTACGTACTATCAACGAAATTTTGACCCCGGCCTGCGATGCTTCATATAGTTTGGATATGAGTTTACGCTCTTCCAGGTTATTCAACTTTATGGTGATGGCTGCCGGAATACCTTTTTTTGCGTTAGCAATTTCCTGGTCAATTAAGTTTAAAAAGCGATGTTGTAAGTTAAACTGGGCTACCAGTAAGTGCTTAAAATCAATAGGGTAACCCTCTGCCGATTTTTTGCCCTTTGCTAAAAACATAAACAACAACTCCATTTCGCGCAGTAACGATGGATTTGCCGTCATCATAATATGGTCTGTGTAAAATGCCGCGGTGCTCTCATTAAAATTCCCCGTTGCCAATAATCCTGAGTATTTATCGCGACCATCGATACGCCGTTTTACCAGTGCAATTTTAGCATGCACCTTTAAGGCTGTGTTGCTGTAAATAATATCTACGCCCGCGGCCTTCATTTTTTTTGCCCATTTGATATTGTTGGCTTCATCAAAGCGGGCTTTCAATTCAACCATAACCTGTACCTTTTTGCCATTGTTTGCGGCGCTTATTAAGGCATTTACTATACGCGAATCGCTTGCCACCCGGTACAGGGTAACAGACACCTCTTTAACCGAAATATCGGTAGCGGCCTCATTAAAAAAACGGAGGATGGTATTGTAGGATTGATACGGCGCATGAAAAATATAATCCTGCTTTTCGATATGATCAAACAACGATCCCGCATCGTTTACCTGGTAACCTGTTATTGGCGCCCACCGCGGGTTACGGAGTGAGGGATTGCTAACGGGCAGCCCAGATAGATCTTTAAGGTTATGGTACACTCCCCCCTCAACCACGCTCGAGCTTTGCAGGTTAAATTTATCCGTTATAAAATGTAAAGTGCGCAAAGGAACTCCCGGCTGATGCAAAAAGCGGGTTGCAATTCCCAGGTCGCGCTTCAATAATTGTTTTTCAACCTGTTCCGATAAGTCGCCGTGGTACTCGTCGTTCAGGTCAAGCTCGGCATCGCGGGTTATTTTTATACTGTAACACCCGGTAAGCACTTCGTTTTTAAACAATTTATCCAGGTTATGCCTGATGATGTCATCCAGAAAAATGATGAATTGCCCGTCATCAGTATTAATACTAAAAAACCTGGGTAACTGGTTTGATGGAATGTTCAAAATTACATGGCGTTCGGTTTTACCATCATCTTGCAGGGTCGCCAAAAAGTACAAGCGATTATTTTCCGGAAAAAAATTCTTTTTTGTATCGGCCAGGTCTATCGGTTGCAAAAAAGCCATTACCTGGCTGTAAAAATAATCGCTTACCTTATCGGCAATAACATTTGGCAGCGGTTCATTAAAAAGCAGGTTAATTCCCTGTTTCTTTAGCAAGGGAATGATCTCACCGGTAAAAGTCTGCCCAAATTTTTGCTGCTGATGGCCTATCAATTCCTGGGCCTCCAGCAATACATCTTCCTTTTCGCTGTTGCCATGTTTGGCCAGGTTGTGTAAAGCCAGCAAAACCGGCATTCTCACCCGGTAAAACTCGTCTAAATTGGAAGAAAATATGGACAGAAAATTCACCCTCTCCATTAATGGCAGGGTATCTTTTTCGGCTTCCATTAAAATCCGTTCGTTAAAAAGCAGCCAGCTCAGGTCTCTGTCAAAAAAAGAATAGTGATCCATAGTGTAGATGTTTTTGCAGCGATAAAATTTTGCCGCTTTAGATCAGTGTCGAAATAATGAACGCGACTACCGAAATGATGAGGCCGAACATGAATATATTATAAGATGCGCGCAGTAGCCGGTATTTTTTGCCTAATACCACCCCTTGCGAATAATTATCGCGAATAAGGCTGCCATACAAAAAGTCGCTATCGTCCATCATTTTAACCATCCCCTCGCTGTATTTTTCGAGAGACATGCGGTAAAAATTGCCGAAAAACAAAAGATTAACGGTTTTATTTTCAATATCCTCATGTGTAAATATACCGTCAGGTATCGACGGCCGGGTTGCTAATATAGAAAACGTGATAGTAAGCAAGCTTACTGCCAGCAACATAAAAGTTGGCACCAGCAGGTTGGAGTGCTCGTCAATTTTACGCAACACCAAACTAATAATGGCCGATAAAATAATGGAATTTACCGTGATCATAATATGGGCCTTGTTATCGGCCATATCACTCAGCCGCTGATGATTGCTTGAGCTGATGCGAAACATCGTTTCGATACCGCGTTCCGGTTTATCGCCTTTATGTTTTTTACCGTGTTTTTCAATTTCGGGTCTTTCCTCTTCCACGTCAATTACCGTATTTTCTTCGGGCAGGATCACAGCAGGCGCTTTTTCTTTTACCAGGGCCTGTTTGCCTAACAGCTTATCCAGGTTTTTTTGCTGCTGATCGGCAAGTAGCAGTCGGCAATAATCTGTAAAATACCGGTGCGATTGCAGCAGCTCGATGCTTTTTTGACGCCATACGTCTTTGTCAAGTACAATATTTTTTACCTTTTCTATCTCTTTACGTACCAACTTGCTGCGGTCGCTAAAATCATCGGTCCCTAAATGGAAAAGATCTGCATCGCATATAATTTCCTGAAGCAGCCCTACCGGCTTTTGTGGCATTTCGGTAGACAGGATACAGCCCTTTACTTTTTCAATTACTGCATCGGCTACCTTTAATTGCTTAAGTTCATGTTCGGCTATGCTAATACTTTTCGCTTCGTGCTCGGCCTTATCGGTAAAATATCCTGTATCATGAAACCACGCTGCGGCTACCACAACAAAAAAATCTTCGTCGCTAAGCTGGTAGTGATTGGCAATTTTTGTAGCCGCGGCTACTACATCTTTGGTATGCTGAAGGTCGTGATATATTAAATTGGGGTCCTGGTAGGCATCAAAATAGGATATTACGTATTTTTTTACGTCGTCTAATAACTGTTGAAATTTCATTGGCCTGTATGTATTATTTGATCAAATTTATTCTAAAAATACTTAATTACCGTTTAATTAAAATTATAACCTAATTTATTACCGGTACCTGATCAATCGGTGAATATCAATTGTGACAAATGTGTTCAAACTTGTGTTGTTGACTGAATAAATGATTTTGAACATCACCTGAACGAGATTGCAAACGCTAAAGTATCAGTACATCACTATTTGTTGTTTTTGCAGCAAGGCTGAATTAATCCCTGTGTTCGGCATTGGCATGGGCCGGGCCTTCATAGCTATAATTATATGGAGGATAAGGCACTATAAAAGTATCCTCTACCCGTGTCGATCGTTTAAAATAAGGGATCCATATGGCAGATACAATACACGCCCTGGTTAAAAATTTCAAAGCCTGGGCAGCAACTTTACTGTCATGCACAGTTAACGATATCACATAAAAAATGGCGCTAAACCCTAAGGCGAATAAAAAGTAGCCGGTAATTACTTTTGGCAATATATCGCGTTTGTTGAGCAACAGTACAAGGCAAAAAACAGCCAGCATCATGAGTATAATATTGCCACCGGCCCCAACAATTAGTAAAAGCTTATAATAAAAGCCGTATTTGCTTGCCGTGTACGTATTCCAGGTAGCCATATCAAAATAATCGGCATTATAAATAGTCCGGCACACAGTAAGCGCGGTTGCAGCAAGGCCTATGGCCACAAATATAAGCCAGCCACCAATAGGCGTAAATGTTGAACCGTAACTAAAAACAATAGCCGGGGTTTCGCGCTGGTAAAACCATATACTCAAAAATATAAACCCAACCACCAGGAAACCGGCAAAAACAACCATTGGGTTGTTGATATTTGTAGCCGGTTCATCCACGGTTCCATAACTGAAGCTGTAGCTTAAACCGTCGTTGTTAAGCTTTTTGATATCGCCTTTAAATTCGTCCAGCTTGTTAAGAGGCACATTATCCTTTAGGTAAGCCAGTTTATAGTTCAGCAATAATGTATCGCCCGATGATGTGTAATCCGACGAAAATTTATAGTAATCCCTTGCTATAGCATTGGTACGGTCGGTTATGTCCCAGCCACCGCTTAAAATAACGCTGATGGTGTAATCATAATCAAGCGGGTAACTGAGCGATACCGGGGCCTTTATCCGCCCGTTTAAAGATGGCAATTGCTGCGAAATGTAATTGGCGTACAGATCAACCATTTTTTTATTGGTTTCGGTATCTACCCTGAAAAAATCTTTTATAATATAGGTTTCGGTAGTTGTAAGCACATTTTTATCCACATCGTCAACTACCGTTACCGAGTCCTTTTGTTCTATTTTTGAATATGTTTTTGCATAATAATCCAGGTAATTTTTTTCCGTTTCGGCCATACCTGTCGACTCAAGACGGCTGCGGATATCGTCGGCTTCATTTAAGGTGTAAGTAGTTTTCACTGTAAACTGTACAGGCGCGTGATCGTTCTTTATCTTATAACTATCGTTAAAAATCACCTTACCTGCCCGGGATGGCGGTATGGTGGTAAGTGATGTATTGCCAGCTTTTAATACCAGCCCTTTACCATAATTGGGGAAGTAAATATCGGTACCTGTGCCTCCCTGGTTATCAATGGTAGCATCAACCCAAACCTGTTTGCCTTTTACGTTGGCAGTAACCACGGCGTGATCAAATGCGTAATAAGTTGGCAAATAATCTTCAATATGTGTGCGCGCGCCGGAATTAACCAGCACCATAGCTGCGTCAATACCATCGGCCTTCAGCATAGATACAAGCAATAGCGATTTATCTTTACAATCGCCATAGCGCTGCTTAAACACTTTCTCGGGATTGTTGGCCTTGTGCGAATATTGCCCCATTTCGATACCCATATATCGCACTTCGTTTTGTACCGTTTTTACGGCCTCGCGAAAGTACTTTACCTGGTCGTTACCTGTTTTAGCTTTTATCTCGGCTATCCGCTGGGCCAGTTCGCCTTTAATGTTTACCGCCGGCGGATTAATACCGAGCGCCCATTTCACAACACCTTCCCAGCCGTCAAATTCACTAATCTGTACGCGCGGCCTGTTTTCATACCAGGCGGGCTGGTTATCGTCGTCATGTGCGGGTGGTACCTGGAAGCCCTCGTACTCGTAGCGTTTTAAACCACCGGTTTGCGCAATGGCAACTTTAGGAATGGTATTAATAGCCTTAAATTTTAACTTCCGTTGCGCCGACGTGATGAGCACGGTGTATTGGTGCGCTATAGGCTGGTACCATTGAAAAGCGATGTCGTCGCAAAACCTGCCGTTAAAAATCGGGTTGCGGCCAGTTAGTGTATATGAATATTCAATCCTGTCGCCTTTGCGGATATCATCCAGGATCAGCAAAGCCGAGTAGCTGCCCTGGTAAATAAAGTTGGATAAATCCTGTTCGTCGGCAATTACTTTAAAGGCCGATACATTTAAGCGGTTGATGGGTTTGTTGTTGCGCCACACAACGATATCGTGAAAATCAAGACGCTGAAAGCTGGGATCGAAACTTATGTTTATCTGCGACGCATTTTGAATACCGGTTTCGGATACTATCTCTTTAATTACATGGTGATAATTGGCCTGTAATTCAACATGTACCTGCTGCTCTAAAAGAGCAAAAAAATATCCTTTTTCAATAGTGCGCGCCGATGGCCTTTGGTTATAAGGCTTACAAACACTTAGCCAGCCGGGCTTGGGTGTTACATGCACCGCGGGTGTACCTGCGGCCATAACGCACTGGCTATAAACCAATAACAATAAAACACCAGTAATAAGGTTAAAGTATAATTTAAAACAAGTTCGCATACCGGCTATGAAAATAAAAAAAAGAACCGGATTTATAATAATTTTATAAAATATTTTAGCCTCCCTTCCTCTCGTGTGTTTATTTACAATAATATTGTAAAATCAGATTTCTATATTTATATTAGAAAATCCTTAATCACAATTTATTAAATGGAAAATTCTATTTCTACTCCGGTACTGCAAACAGAACTTTGTAGTCACTGTAATTTAAAAACCGAAACCGAAGATGTTTTTTGCGCCAATTGCGGGTATCCTTTAAAAGGCACAGACCTTGAGCAAAAGAACTTTGTAACCCAACAGAACTTCAACGATATTGACCTGGCCGATTTTAATAAGAAGCTCAAAAATGCAGGTATGTCGTTATACTACTTAGCGGGTATTTTTGTAATCAGTGGTTTCATTAACTTTTTCATCAGTAAGGATGATCCTGAAGTACTTGCTATAGTAATTCCTATTTTTATTTTAGCTGTACTTTTTTTAATATTAGGTGCCTACAGTGCAAAAAAGCCGTTGGCTTGTTTAATTTCGGGCTTAAGCCTTTATATAATTGTCCAGATTTTGCTTGCTATTGACGATCCGGTTAATATTGCCAGGGGTATTATTTTTAAAATAGCCATTATCGGGTATATTATAAAAGGAATCAAATCGGCCATTGACATCGAAAAAATAAAAAAAGACAATCACTTAGCCTGATCCTTTGTTTTTAGAAACTGAAGAATTACCAGATAAAAAGCCCTGCGTTAAGTGCGGGGTTTTAATTTTACCACAAACCAAGTTTTGTAACAGTTGTGGATATGCCCAGGTTGATAAAACCAACGAATCGGCAAATAAATGGCGCTTACTTCAACAATATGCTATTTTCTATGGCATATACATTATTGTATGCTCGTTGGGCAATTTTGTTGACAGCTTTAAGACTTTTGGATGGAGTTTGGTTATTGAAGTAATTATTGCCGGCACAGCGGTGATCTTTTTTGCTTACAACTGGGTTGAAACTAAGCAAATTTTAAGGTGGCCCAACTTTTCGATACAAAAGCTATCCGCGTATTGCGGCTTGGCGATGTTAGGATCATTTTTGGTGCACTATGCGGTTGGATGGTTAAATGTTACTATATTTTCAAAAGAAGAGCACTTTTATTATTTTTTTGCGGGCAGCTATGGCGCGATATTCTGGATCATTTTTTTTACCGCTGTATTACCCGCGTTGTTTGAAGAACTGGGTTTCAGGGGATACCTATTGCAGGTGTTGTTAAAAGTAGCCGATAAAGAACAAGCGATTTATATATCGGCATTCCTGTTTGCCATAATACACCTAAGCTTCGTTTCGCTTTTTTGGCTTATTCCTTTCGCATTATTTATTGGGCGTATGCGTATACGCGAAAACACCATCTGGTATGGCATATTTTTTCATTTCTGCTTTAATTTAACGGCTTGTTTATTTGAATTACTATAGCACATTGTACAGTGTATATAAGATATACAGCAATAACACCATTGTAAATAAAAAACAGCCTGCTAATTTATCATCCTAAAAAGCTATTTTTGCGGTTCAATGGAGCATATTCGTAATTTTTGTATCATAGCACACATCGACCACGGTAAAAGTACACTTGCCGATAGGTTATTAGAATACACTAACACCATAACCCAACGCGAATCGCAGGCACAATTGCTTGACGATATGGATTTGGAGCGTGAGCGTGGTATTACCATAAAAAGCCACGCCATACAAATGGATTATGAGCTTGATGGGCAGAAATACATTCTTAACCTGATAGATACCCCCGGCCACGTAGATTTTTCGTACGAGGTATCGCGTTCAATAGCAGCTTGCGAAGGCGCCTTGCTTATTGTTGATGCGGCGCAAGGCATCCAGGCGCAAACTATATCCAACCTATACCTGGCTTTAGAAAACGACCTGGAAATAATCCCGGTACTTAATAAAATGGATCTTCCAGGTGCTATGCCTGAGGAGGTTAAAGACCAGATTGTCGAGCTAATTGGCTGCAAACGCGAAGAAATTCTGGCGGCATCGGGTAAAACCGGCATGGGTGTGCATGATATTTTACGTGCCATTGTTGAACGCGTCCCCGCCCCTGTTGGTGACCCAGAAGCTCCTTTGCAGGCATTAATCTTCGATTCAGTTTATAACTCTTTCCGCGGTATAGTTGCTTACTTTAAAGTAGTAAACGGCGAGATCCGCAAAAACGATAAAGTAAAATTCTTTGCTACCGAAAAGCAATATATTGCTGATGAAGTTGGTACCTTAAAACTAAAACAATCGCCCCGCGATGTTATCAAAACGGGCGATGTGGGTTATATCATATCCGGCATTAAAGAAGCGCGCGAAGTTAAAGTTGGCGACACCATTACGCGCGTTGATCGCCCTTGCGAAAGCGGTATCCAGGGTTTTGAAGAGGTAAAACCAATGGTGTTTGCGGGTATTTATCCTGTTGATACCGATGAATACGAAGAGTTGCGCGAATCAATGGCCAAACTGCAGTTAAACGATGCTTCGCTGGTTTTTGAACCGGAATCGTCGGCTGCTTTAGGTTTCGGTTTTCGTTGCGGTTTCCTTGGGATGCTGCACATGGAGATTATCCAGGAGCGGTTAGAGCGCGAGTTTGACATGACTGTGATTACCACAGTTCCCAACGTATCCTATATCGCTTACACCACAAAAGGTGATCCTATTATCGTAAACAACCCATCAGACCTGCCCGATCCAAGCAGAATTGACTATGTTGAAGAGCCATACATCAAAGCTACCATCATCACCAAATCCGACTACGTTGGGCCGGTAATGTCGCTTTGTATCCAAAAACGGGGTTCGATCGTTAATCAATCTTATCTGACTTCAGACCGTGTGGAGCTGATATTTGAATTGCCAATGGGCGAGATCGTATTTGATTTTTACGACAAGTTGAAAACCATATCAAAGGGCTATGCCTCGTTTGATTACCACCAGATAGGTTACCGCCGGTCAGATTTAGTGCGTTTGGATATCCGTTTAAATGCCGAGCCTGTTGATGCCCTGTCGTCATTAATATTCAGGGGCAACTCGTATGATTTTGGTAAAAAGATTTGCGAAAAGTTAAAAGAACTTATTCCGCGCCAACAGTTTGAAATTATTGTACAAGCCTCAATAGGCGCCAAGATCATCGCCCGCGAAACGGTGAAAGCCTTACGTAAAGACGTTACCGCCAAATGTTACGGTGGCGATATCTCGCGTAAACGTAAACTATTGGAAAAACAGAAAAAAGGTAAAAAACGCATGCGCCAGGTAGGTAACGTAGAGATACCACAATCGGCGTTTATGGCGGTTTTGAAATTAGATTAAATTTAAAAAGAATCAAGAGTCAAGAATCAAGAGCCAAGACAGCTTCAACTTGATTTTTCATTCTTGATTCTTGACTCTTGACTCTATCTAAAATGCAGTTACTCGACGGAAAATACGTATCAGAAAAACTTAAAGTTGAAATAGCCGAAGCAGCGGCCAAAATATTGGCCGAAACAGGCAGGCAGCCGCATTTGGTTGCAGTTTTGGTTGGCCATGATGGTGGCAGCGAAACTTATGTTGCCAGTAAGATTAAAAACTGCGAGAAGGTTGGTTTTAAATCGACCTTGGTTCGCTTTGAAGATAATGTTACCGAAGACGAGTTGTTAAAAAAAGTAGAGGAATTAAATGCCGACGCCGACATAGATGGCATTATTGTGCAACTCCCGTTGCCAAAACATATTGATCCGGAGAAGGTAACAGAACGTATCGATCACCGCAAAGATGTGGATGGGTTTCACCCGGTAAATCTGGGCCGGATGCAGCGCAACCTGCCATCATTTATCCCGGCTACCCCATATGGCATCACGCTAATGCTGAAAGAATATGGCATTGAAACCGCCGGCAAGCATTGCGTAGTAGTGGGCCGTAGTAACATAGTTGGTTCTCCTATGAGCATTTTAATGGCGCGGAATACTACTCCTGGCAATTGTACAGTAACCATTTGCCATAGCCGTACACCGGATATCAAGAAGTTTACTTTAGATGCTGATATTTTGATTGTTGCTATTGGCAAAAAGAATTTTATCACTGCCGATATGGTAAAAGACGGTGTTGTAGTTATAGATGTAGGCATGAACCGCGAAACATCAACCCTAACAAAATCGGGCTTCAAACTTTACGGCGATGTTGATTTTGAAAATGTGGCGCCCAAAGCATCCTGGATTACTCCTGTACCCGGCGGCGTTGGCTTAATGACTATTATTGGATTATTAAAAAACACTTTAGCTTCGGCCAATAAAGAAGTGTATAATTAGGTTGAGTAAGTTAGATTAAGTTAGCGGTAATAATATCAGACAGGCATACTGTACCACCCCCTACCAGGGTGTTTCATCATCAGGTGGTACACACAGTTTGTTGGTAATACATAGCATCCTAATTATATTAAACCCATTTAATTCCATTAATCAACCTGTCACTTAAACGCCTGCTTCACCTTATCCCAAAAAGAATTAATACCAACGTATATATCGTCGCCCCTTACGTCGACAGCATAGGTCTCCAGAAAATCATTCTGCCCTTCCCCACCCTTACCGGTAGTTAGGTTATAGGTGTAGCGATGATAAGGGCATACAATTTTTCCTTTTACACACAAACCCTGGCTTAAGTCGAACCCGGCATGCGGACAATTAATCGCGGTTGCGTAAATCTTACCCTCAAAGCCTACCAGGCAAATACTTTTGTTACCAGCTTTTACTTTTTTGATGAATGGTTCGGGTGTGTTTTTTACTTCAGTGATTTTATACCAGGTCATTTACTAAAAATCGATCTTCAAATTCATAACCGAGGGATTTTTAATCACCTCGTCCATATTGGTTACCAGGGTAATGCTGCGCCTGTCGGCCGAGAGTACGGCCTTGGGGTTATTGAGTTTTTTTATCGGTTTGGCAAAATTCAATACTACCTTATAAGGCATATCTATCAGCATAGCTTTGGCCATCATAAAAGTTGATTTTGTTTTCTTTAAAAACGCGTTAAATTTTGCCTTATCAACTATGCGGTAAAAGCGGTGTGGCGTAATCTCGTAAGAATAATAGTCCTGCCCCGCAACCATTTGTTTGGCATCGAGGGCTTTGCTATTTTTCTCGCCGGTTGATAAGGCGCTGATTTGGCTATTGAGCGCTATCTTAGATACATTTTGAAGGTAATATTTAAGGTCAGC
>Ga0075366_10000929_pt1 | contig 14226 bp, 12 predicted proteins | sample EndMethybrTD3031_FD_72351 | JGI IMG/M metagenome (GOLD analysis project Ga0075366, IMG submission 72351) | Populus endosphere microbial communities from Tennessee, USA - Endosphere MetaG P. TD hybrid TD303-1 | ecosystem: Host-associated > Plants > Roots > Endosphere | place: USA: Tennessee...
TGCTTTCAGTTTCCACAAATTCGTAAACAATGATGTATGGGAAATCTTTGACGACGAATTCTCTATTTTTTCTTTTTTTACTGGGATAGGATTTTGGATTTTTTAGAATGGTGCCGGCTGCATCATATATAGTCTCGGCAAAACGCTCACCTAATCCAGCTAATTGTTCCTCGTACCATTCGGCTGATTCTTCTAATTCATTTTGGGCAAGTGAAGAGAATTTGAACTTATTTACCATTCTTAAGCCTGGCAAGTAACTGAGCCCTTGATTCTTCCCAAGTAAAACCGGGATCTTTCCCATTCTTCAAATCTGCCGAGCGGCGATCTAATTCCGCTATTAATTCCTCATCATTCCACCATTCGTAGCGCTCTGTAACTTCATTCTCAATACTCGAATACATTGCTTCTATTTTTTCATCATCAGCAATATTAATGTATTCGTGTAATTTTTGCCTGATTGTTAGCGTATCCATACAATTCTCTTTATACAAATATAATAAAAATTAAAAATTGTATTATCATATCTTATAATGTACTTCTGTCAGCGTTTCAGAGTGCGTGGGATTTGATAACTCCGCATCACAAGTTTTATATTTGACCCATGAAAACTATCGCTTACATTACCGATATCCATTTAGACGAAGGCTTGCTGGAAGAGTATGGCGTTGACAGTTACAAACAATGGGCCCTGATATTAGATGATGTAAGAGCGCGCGGCATTAGCGAGATTGTTTTTGGTGGCGATATTGGCGCGGACAGTGCGCATGAATGGTTCTTTAATTCGGTAAAAGACTTTGATTTTAAATACGTGCTTGGCAACCATGATACGTTTGAAAAAACCGGGCGATATTTTGAAGGCAGTAATGCCGGTAACAATGCGCTGTATTACACCAGTGAAGATGATGAGTTTAAAACCATCTTCCTGGATACATCAACCGAACAGATGGATGATGCGCAGTTTAATTGGTTAAAAAGTCAGCTCAATACCGATAAGCCTGTTCTCATTTTTATCCATCACTCCATATTTGGTGTGGCTACCCCTATTGATTCGGTTTACCCGTTGCATGGCCGCGAACGCATAGCCGGTAGGCTGCAACAATCGGGCAAACAGGTTACTATTTTTTGCGGGCATTATCATATGGAAGATGCGCAACAAACCGGAAAGATAAGTCAGTATGTTACACCTGCGTCGTCTTATCAAATTACAAAGCATGCCAGTGCGATTGAACCCAACAACAGCACATTTGGTTACCGCCTGATAACAGTGGCCGGCGGTAAAATTGAAACCGTTTTATTGATGTATCGTAATGGAAGTTTTGTTATGAAACAGGAGAAATTTGATTGATCAAAAAAAATTAAATAATAATTAAATTTTCCCGTAACCTTTTTAAACTGTTTTCCGTAAAAGTACCCGGAGCGTTTAATTATAATTGGTTAAAGGCAGTGTTATTGAAAAATAACCTGCCTTTTTTTATTGCTTTTGATAGCGGCTTAATTTCTCGAAAAGGGATTTCGGGTCGAAGGGTTTCAGTATATAATCGTTCATACCGGCATCGCCAATCTGATCCATCTGGCTGTTTAACATAGATGCAGTAAGGGCAATAATAGGCAATTGCTGAAAATAGGGTTGTTGTATCCCGCGGATGATCCCGGTAGCCTCAAGGCCACCCATTTCGGGCATATGGATATCCATCAGCACAACATCATAATTTTGATTTTCTTTCACTTTAGTAACTGCCTCCACACCATTCTCTGCAAAATCGGCAGTGGCACCCCATTTTTTTAATACTTTATTTATCAATAACCTGTTAATCTGGTTATCGTCAACCACCAGAGCATGAATTTTAAGTCCTTCTTCCACTTTATTGTTTTTGTTTTCGGAATAATCAATAGCTTTTTTAAAGGTAACCGTGAACCAGAAAGTAGATCCTTGTCCTAATACACTATCTACGTTAATACGCGAATCATGCAAAGTCACTAATCGTTTACTTATTGCCAAACCCAAACCTGTACCCCCATATTTTCGGGTGGTGTCTGTATCGGCTTGTTTCCACAACTCAAATATAGTGTTAATCTTATCGCTTGCAATACCAATACCTGTATCTGTTACGCCAAAACGTATCCGTACACTTTCAGGTGTTTCCTCTATTAATTTCAGGTCGATATTAACGCCGCCTTTCTCGGTAAACTTAACGGCGTTGCTGGCCAGGTTTAACAGTATTTGTATCAAACGGGTACTATCACCAATTACCGTATCCGGGATACCTTTATCAATATGCGATTTTACATATATCTGTTTGTCCTGCGCCTTAAACCGCATGGTTGAAACCACTCCCTGCACCAATTCGTGTAGCTTAACGTCGGCCTTTTCCAACTGCACATTACCTGTCTCCATTTTAGTAAAGTCAAGCACATCATTAATCAGTAGCATCAGGTTATCGGCTGAGAATTTAAGTACGTTCAAATTTTCCCGTTGCGCTGGTAGTGGGTTATCTTTCAGTAACAGGTGCGATATGCCTATTACCGCGTTTAGCGGTGTGCGTATCTCATGGCTCATAACCGATATAAACATTTCTTTGGCACGACCTAATTGCAGGGCCTCTTCCTTAGCGGCTATCAGCTCAAGCTCAGCCTTTTTCTTCGAGGTTATATCAATAATAACTTCAATATATTTTTCAACTTTCCCGTTACTGTTTACAATTACAGAATTAATAACCGAGATCCACAGTGGCTGGCCATCTTTACGATAAACCAGCAGGTCGACTTCAAATGATTGTTTGTTTTTTGATAACTCGCGCGATTTTTGAATAATGCCCACATCTGTAAGCTCGCCTTTCAATATATCGCCCAGATGATAATTTTTTACATCTTCTAAACTGTAGCCGGTAATGCGGGTAAAGGCATCGTTCACCCATTCTATCTGTCCTTCGCCATCGTTTATTACCACGCCGCTTACCGTATTACTGGCCACCAGTGATAACATGGTTAGCTGCTGCTCGGCAGCCTTACGCTCGGTAATATCAACTATTACGCTTATCTGGCGCTCAATTTCTCCAGCCTCGTTAAAAAGCGGGCTGTTTGACAGGTATACCCAAATTGGGGTCCTATCTTTTTTATAGATCTTTATTTCAACTTCGTACGGCTTTTGCTGGCGTGTCAATTCAACTGCTTTGTTAAATACATCCATGTCAGTATCTTCGCCCAATAACATATTCCCAAACGCCCTCCCCTTCATATCGGCTAAGGAATATCCTGTAACTTTTTCAAATGCCTCGTTCATCCAGGTTACCTTAGCGTCTTTATCACGCACCAGGAAGCCGCTTGGCGATTTGCGCGCCGCAAACGAAAGAATATTCAGGTCGTTCTCTGCAATCTTGCGGTCGGTTATATCTATAAGTATTTTGATGTATTTTTCTACATTGCCATCATCATCTAATATCACCGAATTAACAAACGAGATCCAAAGCGGCTTGCCCTTTTTGGTTTGTATTTGCAGGTCAACTTCAAATGGCTTTTTGGTTTTAAGCAGGCCGTTTATTTTTTCTACAATAGCAGGGTCTTCATAATCGCCCTTCAATATAGTGCTTAGCTGCTTGCCGTGTACTTCATCAATATCAAAACCGGTAATTTTAGTGAAAGCCCGGTTTATCCAAACAGTGTTGTTATCCTTATCCATAATGGCTACGCCATTACTTATTTTACTGGCTACTAACGATAGTTGCTCTAATTCGGCCAGTAGTTTTTTCTGATAGGTAATATCGCGGCCGCTGGTATACCATTTGCCATCTTTAATACTAACCGACCAGCATATCCACCTCATGTTGCCATTACGGTGGGCTATTTCCGATTCTATTTCGGTAGAATGGTATTTATCCGGCTCGTTTATCAGTTGTTCAAGTTTGCTCAGGTCTATATGGCTATTAAAAAAATGCCAAACGGGCATGCCTATGGCTTCTTCCGGCGCATAGCCTAATACCGGGGTAACCGCATTGTTTATCAGCTCTATTTTATTTTCGCTGTTAATTATACAATGAATATCGGGCGAGTTATTAAAAAGGTTAAAAAACTCTTTATGCCGCAAAACGGTCTCTTCTAATTCTTTTTTTTGCTTGCGAATGGTAAGGTGCGAGATAACTTCACGGGCTAGTATCAGCAGGGCTTCCCGCTGCTCGGGAGATAAATGGCGTGGTATCGAATCCATCACACATAACGAACCCAATTTATAGCCATTTTCATCAACAAGGGGTGCGCCGGCATAAAATCTGATGCCGGGTTCGGCTATTACCGATTTGTGTTTGCTGAATTTTTTATCGGTCCTGGCATCGGGGACCTCCATCAGCGTATCGTTTTGAATAGTATAGTGGCAAAAAGAATCGGCCCGCGATGATTGCTGGTATTCAGTGCCAACTTTAGATTTCACCCATTCCCTATCACCGTCTATCAACGTTATTAACGCAATAGGCGCCTGGCAAATATATGATGCCAAACGGGTGAGGGCATCATATTCCTGTTCAGGCGCACTATCTAAAATTTCGTATGATTTTAGTGCATCAAGTCGTTTTTGTTCATAAGCAGTAATAGGGGGAATCTCTGCCACAATGTTTTTACTTATACAACGGAAACTTTTCTGTTAATGTGTGAACATGTTTACGCACTTTCTTTAATGAATGTTCATCTTCGGGCGCATTAATCACGGCATCAATTAACTCAACTATTTGTTCCATCTGTTTTTCTTTCATACCGCGTGTAGTAACGGCTGCCGTACCTACACGTATACCCGATGTTACAAACGGCGATTTATCGTCGTAAGGTACCATATTTTTATTTACGGTAATATCGGCATTTACCAAAGCATTTTCAGCAGCTTTACCGGTAATATTCTTATTGCGCAGGTCTATTAATATCAAGTGGTTATCCGTTCCGCCAGATACAATATCGTAACCGCGGGCAACAAGCGCTTTAGCCATGGCTTCGCCATTCTTTTTCACTTGTAGTATATATTTCATATAGCTTTCGCTCAGCGCTTCGCCAAAGGCAACTGCTTTAGCGGCAATAATATGCTCTAACGGGCCACCTTGCGTACCTGGGAAAACTGCCATATCCAGTACCGCCGACATCATTTTTACCTCACCTTTTGGTGTTGTTTGGCCAAATGGGTTTGGAAAATCTTTACCCAGCATAATCATGCCGCCGCGTGGGCCGCGTAATGTTTTGTGGGTAGTAGTAGTTACAATGTGGCAATGCGGCAGCGGATCTTTCAATAAGCCACGGGCTATTAAACCTGCCGGGTGCGAAATATCAGCCAGCACTAATGCCCCAATTTTATCGGCTACTTTACGGATAAATTCATAATCCCAATCGCGCGAGTAAGCTGAAGCTCCGCAAATAATCATTTTGGGCTTTTCTGCCAGGGCAACTTTTTCTAACTGATCGTAATCTATCAGGCCGGTATCTTTTTTAACCCCATAAAAATGCGGCTGATACAACTTACCCGAAAAGTTAACCGGTGAACCATGGGTTAAATGTCCCCCGTGTGAAAGGTCGAACCCTAATATTTTATCGCCGGGTTGCAAACAGGCCAGCATTACCGCGGCATTGGCTTGCGCGCCACTATGCGGCTGCACGTTAACCCATTCGGCATTAAATAATTGTTTAGCGCGTTCAATAGCAATTGTTTCAATTTCATCAACAATCTGGCAGCCTCCATAATAACGTTTGCCGGGCAAACCTTCGGCATATTTATTGGTTGCAACCGAGCCTGCGGCTTCCATTACCTGCTTGCTCACAAAATTTTCCGAAGCTATCAGTTCCAGGCCTTCTTCCTGTCTGTCCTGTTCTTCATCTAACAATTCAAATATCAGTTTGTCTCTTTTCATATTATTATTAAAACGCGGCTAAGTTACTAATTAGCTGAAAGCTAAACGCTAAAAGCAAAAAGCTTTTTTACTTTTCTGCTTTGATCTTTCGCTTTAACCTTTCAGCTCCCTTAACCCTATCCAAAAATTATTAAAACCCAGGCCTATTTGTATATCCAGCAATTCCTGCTGCAGCATTTCCAGCACGGCTAAAAAATTATAAACAAAGTGCACCTTATTTTCAGAATTACCGGCTATCGCTTTAAAATCCAACCGTTGATTGATCAATAATAGATCGTTTATTGCCTTTTTCTGCCGCTCAATAGTATAAGGATATTGCACTACCGTATGCGTAACAGGTTCGGTACGGGTAAGCCAGCGCATGTTCAGGCGCTCGTAAGTAAGCATTAGTTTATAAAGGCTAATGGTAGATAGTTCCTCGCCGGGTGTGGTTACCCGCTCTACCTGTTCCAAATCGTATTTTATGTTACCGCGTTTTTCCTGTTTCAGGCGTTCTTCTTCAAATGGCCGCAGTTCATCGCACAGTATTTTTATTTTCTTGTATTCAACCAGTTTGCGTATCAGCTCTTCTTTCAGGTCAATTTCGTTCCCTTCGGCATCCGCCTCATATCGCGGCAGCAGCATTTTGGCCTTAATTCGCATCAGGGTGGCGGCCACAAAAATAAACTCGCTGGCCACCTCCATATTCAGGCTGGTCATTTGATGAATATAATCCAGGAAATCGTTAGTGATATTGGTGATGGAAATATCGTGGATATCCAGCTCATCGCGCTCAATAAAAAAAAGCAGCAAATCAAAAGGGCCCTCAAACTGGGGTAATTTTATTTCGAAACCTTCGCCGGTCATATCAATATCCAAATATAAATTATTTATGGGAATTGGCCGGCAAATACTCTTAAACACAACACCTGGAAAAATCGGCAAAAAAGGTTAAAAACTTAAAAATTTTAACAATAATTAAGATTAAAAGCCAATAATTGTTAATGTTATTTAATATTATTTACCTTACTTTGTAAGTTAATTATCCGTAATAAATATAAATGCAGGTACCCGCTGGCAAACTTTTACAAAACATTAATCAACCATCTGATTTAAAGCAATTTAAAGAAGAAGACCTTGAGCAAATATGCCAGGAATTGCGTCAATATATTATTGATGTAGTATCGGTAAACGGCGGCCATTTTGCCGCCAGCCTGGGTGTAGTTGAATTAACTGTGGCCCTGCACTACATATTAAACACCCCTTACGATCAATTGGTATGGGACGTTGGCCACCAGGCGTATGGCCACAAAATCTTAACCGGCCGCCGCGATGTATTTCATACCAATCGTATGCACGGCGGTATAAGCGGGTTCCCAAAACGTTCTGAAAGCATATATGATACCTTTGGTGTGGGGCACTCGTCTACCTCTATCTCGGCAGCGTTGGGTATGGCTGTGGCATCGCAATATAAAGGCGAGACCGACCGTCAGCATGTTGCTGTTATAGGCGATGGGTCAATGGGTGCAGGGATGGCTTTTGAAGCGCTTAACCATGCAGGTATCGAAAACTCTAATTTGCTGGTGATATTGAACGATAATAACATGTCAATTGATCCTAATGTTGGCGCGTTAAAAGAATACCTGGCAGATATTACCACTTCAAAATCGTACAATCGCTTTAGAGATGATATTGCTTATGTATTAAATAAACTATCAGCCGTAGGCCCCGATGCTTTTAAAATAGCTAAGAAGATTGAAAAAAGCATTAAAGGCACTATCCTTAAACAAAGTAATTTCTTTGAAGCTTTAAAATTCAGATACTTTGGCCCGATAGATGGTCATGATGTAAAACACCTGGTAAAAGTATTACGCGATTTACGTGATATACCCGGCCCCAAACTGTTACATTGTGTTACAGTAAAAGGTAAAGGCTATGCATTAGCCGAGAAAGACCAAACCAAATGGCATGCGCCAGGCTTGTTTGACAAAATAACTGGCGAAATAAAAAAAGCGACTTACGATAAACCCCAGCCACCAAAATACCAGGATGTGTTTGGGCATACCATTATTGAACTTGCCGAACAAAACCCTAAAATTATGGGGGTAACCCCGGCTATGCCTTCAGGTAGTTCGCTTAACCTAATGATGAAGGCTATGCCTAACCGTGCTTTTGACGTAGGTATTGCCGAGCAACACGCCGTAACTTTTTCGGCCGGATTAGCTACGCAAGGGTTAATACCTTTTTGCAATATTTATTCAAGCTTTATGCAACGTGCGTACGATCAGGTGATACACGACGTGGCTATACAAAAACTGAACGTAGTTTTTTGCCTTGATCGTGCGGGTTTAGCCGGTGCCGATGGCGGAACCCACCACGGTGCTTACGATTTAGCTTATATGCGCTGTATTCCTAACCTGGTGGTATCCTCGCCAATGAATGAGGAGGAATTGCGCAACCTGATGTATACTGCCCAATTGGATAATGCAGGCCCGTTTGTTATTCGCTACCCGCGTGGCAACGGTGTTATGGTTGATTGGAAACGTCCATTCAAGGCTATTACTGTAGGCAAAGGGCGCAAAATATGCGATGGTGAAGAAGTAGCTATACTAACCATTGGCAGCATTGGCAATGAAGCCGTTGCAGCCACAGCCCTATTAAACGCAGAAGGCTATTATCCGGCACATTATGATCTGCGCTTTGTAAAACCATTAGATGAGGCTTTATTACATGAAGTATTTAAAAAATACACCAAAGTAATAACTGTTGAAGATGGCTGCCTTGAAGGTGGCATGGGCAGCGCCGTACTTGAATTTATGGCTGATAATAAATATAACGCGCAAGTTACCCGCCTGGGGATTCCGGATGCGGTTATTGAACATGGCGAGCAGCCCGAACTTTGGGCCGAATGCGGATACGATGCCGCTGCTATTGCCAAAACAGTAAAAGCAATGGGAATTAAACCTAATGCACATATCATCGCATCTTAGTTCAATCAATATCTTTCTTATGAAATAATTAATGCTTAGTGTAACCTAATCGGGTTTTTACTACGCAGGATTTTATTAGCGGAAAACTGTTCAACAAAAAGCCCTGATCTTGTTTAAGACCAGGGCTTTAAATTATAATCTTGCTTAAATGCTATGGTAATGAATTACACAAAGAATTAATATCAATTTGATTTTTTGCAGGAACCTTTGTACCATTAAAACTTATACCACCTACAGTTTGGTTAGCCGTAGTATTCTCAGCTACTGTATGGTTGTTAACCTCCTTAACATTACTATTTAAAACTGCTTTAAAATCGTACGCTGTAGTAGCAGATAGCTGTGTAGTAGTAAGGCCGCCATTTTTAACCTGACCTAATATAGCATAGTTTGCTACAGGCTGTCCTGTTGGTTTGTATAACAGATAAAAATCTGGTGGGGTAACTATAGCGTTTTGTTTAGCTTGAGTGCAATCCAAATTCAGCAGTAAAGTAACTGCCGGGTTAATTGGAGGGGCAGTCAATGTTACGCTGGTTGTTGCGCCGTTTGAAGTAAGTGTAACATTACCCAGCGGTGTACCTGTACTGCTTGTAAAGGATAGTAAAATGGGGGTTGCTGTAGTAGGAATAGGCAATTTACCATCCATATTGAATGTTAATAAGGAATCAAGCTGGAACGTTTGCTGATAAATATTATAGCTTGGTCCATTAGGGATAGCAGCCGTTACAGTAATATTGGTTGCAGTTCCTTTTACATACCATGATGCATTAATATTCACAGCAAGCTTCGCTAATAATGATAAAACTTTACCCGCAAAAAATTGGGTTAAGTGAGTGGTTGTAAAGGTAACCGACAAATTTGGAGCTGTACCAGTAACAGTAGCATTTTGTTCAAACTTCCACTGACCTGTATCGTTTGAGTAGCTGTAGATACCAAGGGTGTTACCAGCCACAAGTGTAGCGCCTGTTGTCGGGTCTTTAAAGCCAGGATCAAGGGTCATAGATAACGTAATCGGAGTGCTAAACTTTTTAACAGCAACACCGCCGGCAGTCATATCAACATTTACAAAACCAGCCGGAATAAATACCGCTGACGTTGTAGCGCCTGTATTATCTATAACATTGGTAGATGCTAATGAGCTGCCAGGGAACAGGTTAACTGCTGTTGGCACACTTGTATTAAAATTATTAGCTGATACAACTACGCTACTTGCATTAATGGTAGTGCCGTTTGCATCCTGTAATTTTGTACCTGTAGGTAATGTAATGGTAGTAGCTTCGGGATTACCTACACTTGTTGGGGTTGTTAAAACTGTAGTAGTAGTTACCGTACCGCCTGATGCCGCCGCAGTAGATGTTGCGTTGCTAACACCAGCAGTTGGGATAGTAAGGTTCAAAATATTAGCTTTAATAACCTGGCTATTTTGCGTAGAAGAAATAGTTACAGGCACTACAAGCGTTAAGTAACCAGGGCCGCTAATAGTTAAGTTAAAAACTATTGGCGCGGTTGCAGTTGGCTCTTGTTTAGGATGCACGGCCAAAGCAATAATACCACCCGGGGCAGACAATGCTTTTTTACCATCGATACCATAAATAGCGCCAGCGCCAGGGCCTGATACTGAAACAGTAAGGTTGCCGGGTACAGCGCCACTTGGATCAACTACCTGCACTAATGCGGTATAATGAAACAAACTTGAAGTATTTACTGTAATATTAATACCATCGGTTGGTTTTTTACATCTAACGGCTATTACCGAAACTAAGGTCAATAATAGTATTGCCGGTAGGAAATAATAACTTTTTAAAAATCTTTTCATCACTTTTCTTATTTGATATTGAAATTGAAATTGACCTGGAACACCGGCAGGAACCTGTATGTTTTTAAGTTGCTTTGTAACTGTGGTTGGTTTTGATCATTATCCTGCAAAAATCCGGTGCCAACAATACTGGCTTTAGGAGCTGAAAAATAATAAGTTCCCATATCGAAACCAATAAAGAAACCATTAAAAACCGGAATATTATCTAAACCGAACCCTGCATAAGGAGCAACATGGCTCCATTTCGCCTGTGCAGTTACAGTACCCACATCCTGAGTGGGTATTTCAATATCACCATAGTAATAAGAATTAGTTAAACCAATTGTGGCTGTACCCTGTGATTTGATAAAATATGCAACCCCGCCAGTTAGCTTGAAGTTTCCTGAAAGCGGGTTATCGCTATTAAATGTAAATGGGCGCCAATCGGCTAATAAGTGAACATTCGAAAATCGTGGAGCGATGTCGATTGTTGTTTGATTTGAACCTAAATATTGTCTAGACTCGATATTATTTATCGGGACCAAGCTTCCTCCCAAGCGAACGCCAAAACGGTCGGAGAGTAACATTTTCCCTTCAACGCCCACCCCTTGGGTGCCGACGTTAAATCCTAATGTTGTTTTAGGATTTTCGTATTGCGCAAAAGCGCCCAGGCTGGTTAAACCGAGGATACTAGCAGCAATGGAAAATTTTAGAAGTAAATTTTTTTTCATGAGCGAGCGATTTAATTATAATATTGTGATAATAGAGCCAAAATCAACGGATTTTTACAAATATAATGAATATTCAGATTATTAAAAACAAAAACAAAAAATAGTATTATTTAAAATATCAAGCAAAATCGTCTATTTTTATTGCTATTTATTTAAATAAATAACGTTATTGTTAAATATGTCAACAAATATGCTTTTTAAGCAAAAAATATTTTCGTTGATATTTATCACCTTACTATAAATGTTACAATATCTATTAGAATAACACTTCATATCATTAGGGAATTCTGTAAGCACCTGAACAAAGGAAGTGCTTTTTAAGCTAATAAAAGGGGGTGAAAAAACGGTATTTATTCCGTTAATTAACGCTAAATAGCGTTTCAAGCCCCATAATTTATTTAAGTTTTGGTTATCTATAAGTTTGTTCAGCTTATATTAATGGCGTTAATATTAAGAAACGGGTGGGTTTCAAGAAAATTAGATTGCGAGAGTATACCTGTTATTAACCTTTTTGGGGTACGTTGGTAAATTTTAATTTACCAGTTTTTTGTTTTTAAGGATTTTTTGATAAATTCATCCCAACCAAACGCTGAGTTCCAATTTAGCTCCTCACCGGCTAAGATAACGACATCTGATTGCTGACTAATCGCCGTTGATTTACTTGTTGCACCGCCTACTCTAACAATGATTTGACCAAACTTTAATGCATCGGTGCATAGGCCTAATTGTATAATTTTATCTTCATCCACATCAATGATCACCCCTTTTTCATATTCGTTTCTGCCGCTGAATTCAACTTCTATCCCCAATTCAGCAAATACCATTTTAATAAATTCCCTAACAGTAATATCCACCGTATTTGTGTTATTCATCACCGCCGACAGATCGTTTACATAAAGACAATTTTCTGTGCCTAACGCTATCCGGGTTGCCGTTGTTATTATATCACTTATCATGCGGTTATCGTATGTTTTAAATGCCGGCTAACTGTTCTTCTAATTCCTGGTACCATTCGGCGCCATATTTTCTTATCAACGGTTCTTTTAAAAACTCATGTACACGTACTTTAAGCTCGCTCCCAAAACTACAAGCCGGGCTACATATACTCCAACGATCGTAATTCAGCACATCAAATTCGGGGTAATTAGTAATACGGATAGGATATAGATGGCACGATATAGGCTTCTTCCAAGTGATCTCGCCCGCCTCATACGCTTTTTCTATAGCGCATTTAGTAATTCCATTTTCCCAGGTTACATAAGCGCACTCCTTATTAGTATCAACACAGGGCGTGGTATAATCACCTTCAAAGTCGGTCACGTGAGTGCCTTCACGTTCAATAGTGCTTATGCCTTTTGCGGTCATATAGGGCTTTACTTTCGGGTATATTTCTTCCAGTATCTCCAGTTCATTTTTATTTAACGGCGCTCCCGAATCTCCTTCAAGGCAACAGGCTCCTTTGCATTTGTTAAGGTTGCATACAAAATTCTCATTCACTACATCTTCATGCACCAGCACACTGCCAACTTCTATCATAAACTTATTTACTAATTGGGTTTAATGGGTATTTCAAATTCCGGGCATCGGTAAGTTCCATTGTAAGACTGCCGACAATTACCTCTACATGCGCCTTTACAGGTATACGGTTCTGGTCGTCGGTTATCCAAAGGTAAAGTTTGCTGTTTTTACGGAATATACGACCGGGAATAATTGTTGGATTAAACTTAAGGCAATTGAATGTACCTAACGCGCATTTTACCTTTTCTTTGCCCAGATAAGTGATACTTAATGTTTGTATACTATCTTCTAAAAAATAGTGTATTTCTAACTTCTCCCCTATCTTAAGTTTAGTAACATCAAGGCAGCGGGCAAAATAATAGGCCGATGGGAAATCAAACACCTTTCCTTTAAACGGGTATATCCCTTTGTTGGCGGTTATCTTCCCTTCTTTATGGTCAAACAATACTTTATCGGTATGCCTCCAGCTACCCTCGTGCCTGTTTTCTGTATACATATAAGGCAGCAACGTAGTTTTATCGATATAGCTTTCGTAACGGTTACGTACGGTGTAAAAAACATCAAAGGTGCCCGCGGTATTGCCATCGGCTATAATATGATAAGCTGGTTTGCCATCAAACCTAATGTCCGATTCCTCTACCCGTAAATGCGCCTCGGCGGCGGTAAAGAAACCGTATTTCATTTTGTAGTTCAGTTGCTCGCCAACTTTGAAGGCTTCTTCTGCATTTTTAAATGGTTCCTGGGCAAAAGCATAGGCTGCATTCAATAGAAATAATAACGGAAATAGTATTTTCATTAAAGGTTAATCCTTACGTTTATAAATAGGCACAGTTGAGCATGGTTCGCCAAACATCAGGCTTTTAACAATTGGGGTAAGCCGCTTGGTTAACTCCACATAAGCCGATACCGGCACCTCGGTATCGCCGCATCCCTTTATAACTACTCTTTGGTCTCTATATTGTTCAAGGTTGGTGGCGGCCATGGCTTTTTCAAACAATACGGTCTCCATTACTGCGGCATCACCAAAAACAACTTCGCGGGCATAAGGTGCCATACGGTTAGCCAGCAGCATATAAGCCCAGGCCGGCACAATAGCATCGGCGCTGCAGGTAATGGCTACGTTTTTACCCTGGTACTGTGCCCAGTCGTGCTCCTTTACAAACTCCCTGAAATCTTTCTCCTTCAGGATCAATCCGTGAAACAAATTATCTTTAATATCATACACCACCCTATCACCAGCCGGGTAAAATGCAGCCGGGTCAAGTGTAACCAAGCCACTTTGGGCCACTTTGTTAACGATGTTTTCCTGTATGTCCATAATCACTTATAATAAAACCCTG
>Ga0075366_10000930_pt1 | contig 14220 bp, 10 predicted proteins | sample EndMethybrTD3031_FD_72351 | JGI IMG/M metagenome (GOLD analysis project Ga0075366, IMG submission 72351) | Populus endosphere microbial communities from Tennessee, USA - Endosphere MetaG P. TD hybrid TD303-1 | ecosystem: Host-associated > Plants > Roots > Endosphere | place: USA: Tennessee...
GCTGCAGCCCGATCTCGGCACGGCGCTGGCCATCTGCTTCGGCGCGGTCGTGGTGATGTTCCTCGCCGGCCTGCCGCTGACCTGGTTCGTCGGCGCCGGGGCGGCGGTCATGGTGATCGCGCCGATCGCGTTCTTCACCCTGCTCCACGACTATCAGCGCAACCGCGTCCTCGTGTTCCTCGATCCCGAGAGCGACCCGCTCGGCACCGGCTATCACATCACCCAGTCGAAGATCGCCATCGGTTCGGGCGGCATTTTCGGCAAGGGCTTTGGCAACGGCTCGCAGAGCCACCTCGAGTACCTGCCCGAAGCGCACACCGATTTCGTCTTCGCCACCATGGCCGAGGAATGGGGCATGATCGGCGGGCTCTTCGTCCTGGCGGTCTTCGCGCTGATCCTCAGCTACGGCCTGCGCGTCGCGCTGCGCAGCAACGATCGCTTCTCGCGCCTGCTCGCCGCGGGCATGACGACGACGGTGTTCTTCTACATCTGCATCAACATGATGATGGTCATGGGCCTGGCCCCGGTGGTCGGCATCCCGCTGCCGTTCATGAGCCACGGCGGCTCGTCGATGATGACCAACATGATCTGTATCGGCACGATCATGGCCGTCGACCGCTGGCAGACCGGCCCGCGCAGCCTTTCTTGAACCGTCGTTGATTTTGGCCCTTTACCTGCGCCCAGCAACCGCTATTGGGAGCCCTCCCCGGCGAATCGCCGGCGCCGCAAGCGGCAGTGTGGACGCATAGCTCAGTTGGTAGAGCAGCTGACTCTTAATCAGCGGGTCCTTGGTTCGAGCCCAAGTGCGTCCACCACAACTCTCGGTAGACTGACAAGCGGTGTCGGATCTTGTGGTCACCGGCGCTAAGCCCGCGCGCTTCGGCGGGCGCGAAGTCGGTTCGATACCCTCGCGCGCACGAGCGTGTCGATTTTCATCGCGACGCAGGCGGCGATCAGAACCGCGGCGCAGATGCCGACGATTTGCGCCCAGATCTCCAGATGCATCTTTTGCAGAACCACGCGAACGATGAGCAGAACCGGAAAATGGATCGCATAGATCGGGAACGACAGGTCACCCAGGACCTGCGCCGCCCGCTCGATGGCTGGCGAGAGAGCCAACTGCGACCCGAAGGCCACGAGCGCCGGTCCGACCAGCAAGGCAGCCACGAGGTCGTAGGCCGGTCGCAGCCCCGGCGCGACGACGAAGTGGAACATGGCCAGGAGTATGGCCGCCGAGACGAGAGCACAAGGCCAAGAGCGCAAGCGGCCGAGCCGCGCGGGATCGAGGTGTCGGGCCAAGAGGGCTCCGACGCAGAATGAGTACATCGTGCGGCCAGCTCCTGCACCAAACGTCGCCCAGTCCCACCCGACGTTCAAGTGTCCGATTCCGATCGTCGGAGGCGCGAACAGGGCAATGCCAATCCCCGCCACCGCCACCAGCCACACCGAACGCGCGCGGAACAGCCACAGCGCGAAAGCGAGGTTGATGATGACTTCGAAGAACAGCGACCAACCGGGTTGATTGAGCGGAAACAATTCCGTCGTCAGCGGGGATGGCAGCATCAGCCCGTTGGCGGCAATCGCAGATATCAACTCCGGGGACGTCATGGCGCGATCGTCACGAAGCCCGATCGCAGCCAGAGCCTTGATCAGACCCAGCGCGACACCCATGGCGAATAGCGGATAGACGCGGATGAGGCGCATTTCGGTGAAACGGGTGAAGGACAAGCCCGCACGGATGCGCGGTTCGTATGCGCGGGTCAGAACGAAGCCGCTCAGAACGAAGAAGAAATCGACCGCAAGATAGCCGGACGGTGCCAAGCGAAGCGGAAAATACTGGCCCAAATGATAAAAAAACACGAATACCGCGGCAAGGCCGCGCATACCATCTAGTAGAAAAAGTCTCTGCGATGAAGATCCATGCATTGTTGGAACCCCCGGATGGCAAATTAATTCATTAAAAAACCCCGTCTTTCAAAATAGAATTTATAGACTGGACGATTGAACGTCGAATTTAAGCCGACTGCCCGAGCAGCCGCTCGGCGATCTTCCACACGTCGTCGGCCATGTCTTCGCGCTCGAGCGCGATCGCCAGCGTGGCTTCGACGAAGCCGGTCTTCGAGCCGCAGTCGAAGCGGCGGCCGTCGAAGGTCAGCGCGTGGAACGGCTGGTGGCCAATCATCCGCGCCATCGCGTCGGTCAACTGGATCTCGCCGCCGGCGCCTTTGTCCTGGTGGCCGAGCACGTCCATGATCTCGGGCTGCAGGATGTAACGGCCCGAAATGATCAGGTTCGACGGCGCGGCCTCGACCTTGGGCTTTTCGACCAGCCCGCGGACCTCGGTGAGCGGCCCGTCGCGCTTGCCCGGATCGATGACGCCGTAGGAAGAAACCTCGTCGTGCGGCACTTCGAGCACGCTGATCAGGTTGCCGCCCGTCTGGTTGTAGGCGTCTACCATCTGCTTCATGCAGCCCGGCTGGCCGATCATCAGCTCGTCGGGGAGGAACACCGCGAAGGGTTCGTCACCGACGATCGCGCGCGCGCACCAGATCGCGTGGCCCAGGCCGAGCGGAACCTGCTGACGCACGGCGACGAGGTTGCCCGGTTCGAGGCGTGTCGGTTCGAGCACGGCAAGCAGTTCGGGTTTGCCCTCGAGCGCCATCTCCAGTTCGAACGACTGGCCGAAATGATCGATCAGCGCGGTTTTGCCGCGACCGGTGACGAAGATCATCTGTTCGATCCCCGCCTCGCGCGCCTCGTCGACTGCGTACTGGATCAGCGGGCGGTCGACCACCGCGAGCATTTCCTTGGGGATGGCCTTGGTCGCGGGAAGAAAGCGCGTGCCGCGTCCGGCGACGGGAAAGACGGCTTTGCGGATCGGCTTCGCGCGGGTCATCAAGTTCCTCTCTACGATGGGATGGCGATCGTGGCGGCGGGGCTCACCCCTGCACCCGCGGGTCGACGGTCTGCAGGTTGCCGGTGAAGCCGATCCACGAGCGATTGGCGACCGAAAGGCATTGCGCCGGGTTGGTCCGGCGGAACACCTCGCAGTCCCATAGGACGCGCTCGACCCCGGTCCGCCGGTCGCGGACGAACAGGAAGGCGACCGATCCCGCGGCGCCTTCGGGCGGGCGGCCGATCACCTTGCAGAACGCGCGTTCGCCGCACAGCTCGAGCGCGACCATCGCCTGAACCGCGCCGTTGCCGCCGCTTTGCACGGGCATTTCGAAGACGTTGGCCACTGTCGCCGGAGCGGGCGATGCGTCGGCAGATATGGGCAGCGGCAGGGCGAGCGGACCGGCCGCGCCGAGCCCGGCTGCCAGCACTTCGTCGGAAGTCTCGGCGTTCAGCGCCGACACGCCCGCCAGGGCCGCGACCGTCGGCTCGCTGCCCGCATAGCGTTGGACCATCATGCGCGCATCGCCGCCGCGACCGGTCCAGCGAAAGAACAGGTGCGTGCCGACCCGCGCGATCTTGGCCAGGCTCGCGCTCCAGATCGGATGGACCCAGTCGGTGTGATAGTGGGTGGCCAGTCCCACCTCGCGGCCGACGACGCCGGTGAGAAGCGCACGCGCTTCGACCTGGGCGGCGGAGAAGTCGCGCAGGCTCGGACGACGCGCCAGCGCGCCGTCGCAGGTGAAGGTGAACTGACACCCGGTCTTGCGCTCGGACCCCTGGAAGACCACGCCGCAGACGCTCGCCGGAAACGAAGGGTGGCGTAGGCGGTTGAGCACCACCTGCCCCACCGCGCGCTGCCCGCGCAGATCGTTACCCGCTTCGTACCACATCGCGCTCGCGAGGCAGTCGATCGCCCGCACGCGGCTAGGCAGGTCGCCCGTCAGGTAGAACGGCTGGGCCGCGACCCCGACGGAAGCGGCCATCGGGATCTGCGCGTTGAGCAGTCGCGCGCGGTCGCGGCCGACCGGTGCGAAGACGAGCGGTTCGGGCGTCGGCAGATCGGCCGGAATCGCTTTGGACGTCAAAGGCGCGCCCCCGAAGGATCCCGACATCGCGGACGATGAGGAAGTCAGGCGCCCGATTGCATCTGCGATCGGCCGGGGCAGGATCAGAATGAGGCAGGCAAGCAGCGCAATCGCGCTCCATTGCCGGGTGTGGAGATACAGCGCAGCCATCGAATTCCTCGTCCGCCCGCCATCCTCTCCCCCCAGAGAAGCATTTGAATGACACATTATACCGCAATGCAGCATAATGGAAGCGGCGATCTTCCGATCAGCGAGACGCAGCGTGCGGCGCGCGCCTCCGGGTCACCGTTTCCAGGTCACCAAGACCGGCGATCGGTCGGCCTCGAGCGAATCGTTGTGGATCGGCCGCGGCACGCCGGTGACCAGATCGATCGCCGTCCCACCGGGGGCCAGCGGCACCGGCACGGTGGCATCCGGGGCCCATAGCACTTGCGCCCGCGTTCCCCCGGCGTGATGCGCGCGGTATCGATAGACCCGGGATGGAAGCGCATCGAGGCCGTCGATCTCGAAATCGCCGATCGCTTCGAGCAGCCGCTTGAGCGCGATCCCGTTCGGCTTGAGCGCGCCGAAATAGGTGACGAAACCGAAGGTCCCGTCGGGTTTCGCATCGTCCTTGCCGGTATCGACCGCCTGATAGAGGTTGGTGATGCGTCCCGTTGCCGTGCCGATGAGCAAGGCGCGCAGATCGAGCACGGCCTGGTCCTGTGCGGTCCGCCCGCGGGCCGGGTTGATGGCGTAGCCCCATTCGGTATGCGCCACGATCGGCGGCGTCGCCTTGGTCCAATGGGCGGCGATGTAGGCCTGCAGCGCCGGCTCGAGCCTGTGATGCTGTTCGGGCGTGCTGAGATACGGGTGCATCGAGATGCCATCGGCGCAGGCCATCAGCCCGGGCGTCGCGGCGCGGCGGGCCCATTCCTGATAGATGTCGAGGTTGTAGGCCTTGACGACGTAGGGCGGCTTGACCGGCGTCCCTTCCATGCCGAGCGCCAGGACCTTGGCCGCAGGCGTCTCCCGCTTGATCGCCTCGCAGGCGCGACGCGCCATCTCGGCGTAGTGTTCGGGTTCGGGCGGGCGGCCCCAGAAGGTCCGCGTGTTGGGCTCGTTCCAGATCTCGTAGACGATCGGCGCCTGTGCTGTGCCCGTGCCGTAGCGCTTAGCGGCTTCGGCGGCGAAGCGGGCAAAGCCGGCGAAAGCCGATTCGGAGGCCGGACTGCTGCCGACGAGCCCGGCGGGCGGCGGATACAGCGCGTTGCCGCCGAACAGCACGATGAGCGGGGTCAGCCCCTCGCGCTGCACGGCGCGGATGCGGCCATCGGCCGGAAGCCAGTTGAACCGGCCGCGTGCGCGCTCGACTTCGGACCAGCGAACCGACAGGCGAACCCCGCGCACGCCGAGCTTGCGCGCGGCGCCGAGTTGTTGCGCCAGCGACACGTTGCTGACGACCTGTAGGTAGGTCAGCTGGTTGAGGGTGGCAGCCGCGGCACTGTTCGATCCGGCGAGCGCCGGAACGGCCGCGAGCGCCAAGCCGATCCCCCACCGGCGATGGAGCCTGGACGAAACGCGGGCAAGAGCCGGGCAGCGCGCCGTCATCGTTCTTCCCGCAAGGGGTGGAGTAATGGCGCCAGCGCGCGTCTGAGCACGAAAACCGTCCCCGTCCAGGCGACCACGGCGGCAACGACGGCCACGCCGGCCAGCCAGTTCGGATCGAGCAGCAAATCCGATCGGCAGATCGCAGCGGCGACGACTGTCGAGACCAGCCCCGGTAAGGCCGCCAGCGTGATCAAGCGCAACGACGACGCGGCGTCCGCATCGGCCAGGCGGTAGGCCATCGTTACATAGATCACGGCGCCCACCATCGTCGACACGGCGGTAACTATGGCCGTCGCCTGGACGCCGAACCGGGCGAACATCAACAGACCCAGGAGCAGACATGCCGCCGATACGATCTGCACCGGCAAGAGCGTCTTGTGGCGGCCGTGCGCCACGAGAAACGGCGTGGCGACACCGGCTGCCGACGCGAAAATTCTGCCGATGCTCAGCACGGTCACCACCAGAGCGAGGTGTGCCCAGGCCGGACCAAACATGTTCGGCAGCACGAGATCCGCTACGGCCGCAAGCCCCCCGAGCGCAGGTAGGGAAATGAACAGGCTGAGGGCGACGACCTTCGGCCACATGTCGGTGGCAGTCCGTCCGGCGGCGATCCGCCGGGCGAAGATCGTCGTCGCGGTAAGCCGAACCGGTTGGGCCGACAGGTCGGACACCGCGCTCGAGATGCGGCTTGCTGCCCGATAGATCCCGGTCGCCGCCGGATTCAGGATCGTGCCGATGATGAAGTCGGCACCATAGTTCGAAAACAGGCTCGCGAACGACGAGACGTACTGCGGAATGGTCCAACGGGTAATTTCGACGAAGCGGTGCCAGTTCAGACGATCGGACAGGACCGGCACTTTGAGACAGGCGTACCCGATCAGGAGAAATATCGGGCGGATGTACACCATGGGGACGAGGGCGATGATCCCGAAATCCATGGCCAGCAACGCGATGGCGACCAGGCCTCCCACGATCTCCACCAAGGCGGTGATGGCATAATACTTGGAACTCGTGCCATCCCGCAGAACCTGGGCTTCAGCCCAGGCTGTTACGGCCGAAATGAAGTTAGACGGCGCCATGACGGCGAACAGGAATACTATTCCCGGGGATCCGAACAAATTCGGAAACATGAACAGCGCCGCGCCGGGTACGACAGACAGCGCAATTCCCGTCATGATGTTAAACGCGAGGCATTCGCTCGAGTATTTTCGCAGTTCCGATGTCTGCATGAGGTATTGAAAGGTCGCGCTGTAGAACAGCGTCCTGATGATCGTGACAATCGCGGCGGCGATCGCGTAGATGCCGAAATCCGACGGCGTCAGGTGGCGCACCGCGAACAGCGTCACGACCAGGGCGACCACCTGACCCGATGCCCGCGCGAGCATGCCGACGGCCAGAGCGACGGCCGGGCCGACTTTGGCGATTTGCCGAGCGAAGATCAAAGCTGAGGATCATCGCGAAGATCGAACGGGTCGATCGACGCGCCGAACGGACGGGCGGGCCGCGCGCAGGGCCGCGAACATGCAAAATCTTGTCGGCTCACGCTCGCTCCAATGCCATTGCGGAAATTTCCGTTGGTGAGATCCGACAAGCGCGTCTCCGCGCGGCGCGTTGCAGTGCAGCATGGGATTTAACCCCGCTTCCGCATTAGCGCAATGGCACCTGCGTGCTTTCCAAAATCCCGCGATTGCGCGGGATTAGCCGAACGCGCCGCTTGCATCCGCGCCGGCGCTCGGCGAAAACGCGCGCATGACGGATCGTGCGATTCTATTTTTCTGTGGCGATCTGCACAACCTTGGCGACCTGGCACTGCTCCTGCAGAATCTCGAGACGAAGCCCCCTGCCCGCCAAGCTTACGTGCGCCGTTGGCTCCCGCTGCCAGAAGACATCGTGCAACAGGTCGAAGCGGCGGGCGGGACCCTCGTCAATGGCCGGAATTTTCGGACCCTGATCCCGCTCGCCTTCCGTTCGGACATCGTCATCGGTGGCGGCCAACTCGTGCGCGAGAACCTGTCGCTTGCCAGTCTGGCGAGCCAGCTCGCGGCATGTCTTGCGGCGCGAGCCGGAGGTGGCCGGATCCTCACGCGCGGTCTGGGCGTCAGCCGTATTCGCCGCCGCGCCGTGCGCATCCTGTGGCAGCGCCTGTTGCGACTGGCGCCGGCGGTGCTGGTCCGCGACGAAGCCTCTGCAGACAACGCCGCGGGCCTCGTCGGCGCCGCCCGCGTGCGGCTCACCGCCGACATGGCGTTCCTGCCGAGCAGCCTGCACGCGCACGCCGCTGTCGATGCGCCGGTGGGCGCGCGGCACGTGCTGATCGTCCCGTGCATCGACCCCGGCGAGGGCCGCACCTTCGATGGTCCGAATGTCCCCGCTCTGATCGAGGCCATTCGCGCTGCGCTGCCCGCCAGCGGGCTGGCCTTCGCCTGCCACGATCCGCGCCCGACGATGGATCGACGGGCGGTGGACGATCTGGTCGCCCGGCATCGCCTGGTCGGTCGCGAACCGACGCACGGCTATTCGTTGCGAAAGCTGCTAGAAGACTACCACGCCGCGGCGTTGGTCGTTACCAACCGGCTGCACTCGATCATCTTCTCTCTGCTTGCCGGGCGACCGGTTTTGATTGTCGACGATGGCAACACCAAGACGGCAGCGATCGCGAAGCGCTTCGGCATTCCATCGGTTTCCGTCGTGCGACCCGATGCCTATGCCAGCGCGGTCAATGCGGCTCTCGATTTTGACCGGGACCTTCGCGGTCGCGCGCTCGAGACGGTGGCGAGCGCTTCGCAGGCCAACCTCGGGAACGACTAGCCGATGCGGCCGGGCGGTAATTTCGTTTAGCCTTTTCCGAACAGGTTCAACAGTTCGCGTTCCGGGCCGTCATCCCGGCCGGTGCATCGCCAGAGCGTGTAATGCGTGCCAGCATAGAGCACTCCCCCGACAACCAAGGTGCCGCCGAGGATCAGCGGACCGGATGCCCCTTCGAAGACATGCTGGAACGACGAGACGCCCGCCGTCATCACGGCCACGCCGGCCGGGGTTCGCCAGCTCGAATGGATCTGGTTCGATATCGGCAACCCGATCAGGCGGCGCACGAGGATGAGGTTGCAGGCGATGGCGAACAGGCCGCCGACGATACGCCCGATGACGAGACCCTCGAGCCCCGCGACGACCAGGCCGGCGATGCTCAGCGGCATGGCGATCAGGAAAGCCGCGAGATTGTGATAAAAGAGCCTTCGCGCGGCGCCGTGAGCCATGGCCAGCGGCTTTGCCAGCAACCCGAACGACTGCAGCGCCATGATGATGGCGAGCCCCTGGATCGCCGGCACCGCCGGAAACCATGTCTTGCCGAGGAACGCCATGACCGCGGGCTCGGCGCAGAGGGCGATGCCGAACCCGGCGGGAAGCATGATCGCCACCAGCAGCCTCTGAGCGGAGACATATGCCGCCTTGACGCGCTCCCGATCGCCGACGACGCGCGCCAGTCCCGGAAACATCAGATTGCAAATCGACAGGCCGGCCTCGCGCAACGGCGTGACCGCGAGGTTGCTGGCGACGGCGAAGTGCCCCAAGGCGGTCCGTCCCATGAGAGTGCCGATCAGCAGATGATCGAGGCCCCAACCGATCGTATAGATCAGGTCCTGCAGGGTCATCCAGTATGAGAACGTGAACAGCTCTCGCCAATGCCTCAGCCCCAGTCGCGGGACATGGGGCTTCAAGACATAGGACACGGCGACGTAGGTGACTTGCGAGGCGAGCACGCCGAAGACCAGGGCCCAGTAGGAATGATAGATCAGCGCCAACGTCAGCGATACGGCAAATGCCATGATCTTCTGCGAAACCTGCAGGAAAAAATCCTGGGAAAAGACCAGGTCGCGCGTGAAGACGATGAGCTTGGGGTTGGCAAATCCGGTGATCGCCAAGCTGGCGGCAAAAACCAGCATGACGTCGATGAGCCGGTCGTCGCCGTAGATCAAGGCGGCCGGCCAAGCGAGCGCGGCGAGGATCGCGCCGACCGTGCTCGATCGCGCGATGCTCAAGGTCCAACTTGTGTGGAAATGGTCGTCGGTCAGGTCGCTTTGCCGGACAAGCGCGTTGCCGAGCGACAGGTTGGTCGCCGCGCTGATGATTTCGAGCAGCGTCGCCGCAATGGCCACTAGCCCGAAATCGTCTGGCGTCAGCAGTCCGGCAAGGCAAAAGGTACTGAAGAGCGCAACGAGGTTTACGAGGATGCGCGCGCCGATGGTCCAATAGGCGCCCGTGACAAGTCGCCGGCGGACGCTCATGTCTGCGCAGAGATCCTCTCGATATGGTGAGCCAGCCGCGCGCCCGCCGCCTTCCACGTGAACTCTGCCGCCCGCGCGGCGCCGTAGGCGACCTTGCCGGCGCGCAATTCGGGGTTCGTCAGCCGGGCGAATGCCGCGCGCCATGCCGAGGGGTCGTCGACGTCGGCATAGAGTACCGCATCGCGGCAGATCTCGGGTATCGCGCCTGCCGGCGCGGCCACGACCGGGCAGTGGCACAGCATCGCTTCGACCGGCGGCAGGCCGAAGCCCTCGGTGCGCGAGGGAAAGGCCAGAGCATGGGCGCCGACATACAGCGCGCGCAGCGCCGCGTCGTCGACCTTGCCGGCGAAGACGGCGCCCAGCGGCACGGTCAACCCCGCGGCGCGCAGCTCCGCTTCCGATGCGCCGACGATGACCAATCGCAGGCCCGGCGGCGGATCGGCAAAGGTCGTCAGCACGACGCCGGCGTTCTTGTAGGCCTTGGCACTGCCGAACAGCAGGACATAACCACCGGCCTCGACCCCGAGCCGCGCGAGCACACGCATGTCGGGCGTCACGTCGAGGATATGATCCGCACCGTTGTAGAGCACCGCCGTACGCTCGCGTGGGACGACATTCATCAGATCGAGCATCTGCCGCGAGTAGTCCGAGACGGTAAGCACCTGTGCGCTGGTGCGCGCCATACGCGGGACCAGCAGCCGATACCCGATCCGCTGCCGCGCGGGATAGTCGCTGTCGGGAAACAGGAACTGGGCATCGTGGATCAGCGTCAGTTTGCGACGATGGCGGATGGGCGCCAGATTGCACAGGTTGACCAGCACGCCGTCCGCGGCGAGGCCGGGCAGGCGGAACTGCTCCCATGTCTGGCTGTCGGCGCCGTCGTGCTCGACCAGTTCGATCGCCTGCAGCGCCGGCTGCCAGGTGCGCTGGCGCGGTACGAGCAGCCGCGCCGTTGGCCGTGTGCGCGGGTCGCGGTCGGCGAGGATGGCGTCATATTCACGGATCAGACGATCGGCAACGCGGTGCACGCCGTTAAGCCCGCCCGCGTAGAACTTGCCATTGAAATAGATTGGCAGCACCCTGTTACATCGTCTCGATGCGTCGGGGATCGATGCGCCCGGTGACCCAGTCCCTCAGCGCCATGATGTTGCCGATCAACCGTCCGCGCCGGTCGATGTGCGGCTCGGGGCGGAAGCTGTGGACGAGGTTCGACAACAGGTTCTGCCGCAGCAAACGCTCGCCCAGACCCGGCTGCATTGTGCCCTTGCGCCGGAGATAGACGATATTGGCCACTTGCGAGTAGCCCGTGCGCTTGCCCGAAGTACGCCCGCCCTTGGAGCCGAGGTGGACACCGGTGACAAGCCCCGTGGATATCAGCCTACCGCGACCGCCGAGCTGGTAGGTGAAGTCGATGTCCTCCTGCCAGCCATAGAGCGGCAGCGCTTCGTCGAACGCCAGCCCCTCCGCTGCGGACAGGCGGATCGCCATATTGCAGCCGTACAGCGCTTGCCGGCTCTTGATCGCCGGGTCGCGCGCGGTGCCCTTTTCGGCGATCAGGGCCAGCGCCTGTTCGATCGTATATCCTTCGTTATGGATGCCGTCGGCGACCAGATCGCCGGTGATTCCCACGACGTCGGGCATGTCGTCGAACAGGCGTTCGACGTTCTCGAGGAAATTGGTCGCCGCGACGAAATCGTCGTCCAGGAACACGACGATATCGGCGCGTCCCTTGATATGCCGCAGGGCATGGTTGCGCTGGCGGCACAGCCCGCGTTCCGCATAGATGATCTCGGGCGTACCGCGCGCGGCCTCGACGCCGGTGGTGTCGGTCGGCTTGACCGAGACGACCACGACGGCATCGGCGATCCGCGTCTGATCGGCCAGAAGATCAACGGTGTGCCGAACGAGCTCCGGGCGACCCACTGTGGCGATCACCACGAACAGCTTCGACACTTCAACACCTCCGCACGTGGTTGCGACGCAGCAAACACTTGTTGCGTCGCAGCAGAATACGCGATCCGCCGCACAGCGCAATGCACCATATGTCGTCGGGACCGTCCCTTGACGGCTTAGCGGATGCCCGTCCGTCTTTGCCGATCCGCCCGCGACCGCTTTCCGGTCGACGCCGTGCCTGCGGTATCGACGAGGTTCGCCAGGATCCGCTCCGCCTGGTTTCGCCAGGAAAACGTGCGAACCCGTTCATAGCCCCTGTCGATCAGCGACTTCGCCAGCGACGGATTGCTGGTCAAGCTGTCGATGCAACTGATCATGTCGGCAACGTCGTCGGGTTGGCAATAGAGCGCCCCGTTGCCGCAACGCTCGCGCAGCGAAGGAATGTTCGACGCGACGACCGGGCAACCCAGGGCAAAGGCTTCGACGGGCGGCATGGGCGATGCCTCGTAGAACGAGGGGAACAACAGGCAGGCGGCGCTGCGGTAGGCTTCGGCGAGTTCGTCGAGGCTTTCGACCTGGCCTCTGAACTCGATAAATGGCCGCGCGGCCTCGGGAACCTCGCACGACACCGACGAGAGAAACCCGGCGTTGGCGCCGATGAAGATCGATCGACGACCGTCGCGCAACGCCAGTTCCACCGCGCAAGCGAGTGCGCCGAAGAAGTTCTTTCGCGCCGACAGAGATCCCACATAGAGCAAAGGGCCGTCTAGCCGCGCTGGATCGAACGGGCGTTCATCGACGAAATCGTCATGCCAACCGCCGTTGGGTGCGACGACGATGCGCCGTCGCGGATCGCGCATGACGCTGGCGAGCATCAGCCGTTCGCTGTGCGAGACCGTGATGATCGGTTCCGCTCGACGCAGCAGGAAGGGAAGCATGCTCGCATGGGCGAATCGATAGGCGCGACCGTAGGCCTCGGGGAACAGCCGATAGGACAGGTCGTGGATCATGATTCCCACCGGCCGGCGGCGCAGAAGCATCGCCAGCGGGGCCGTGTTGCCGAGGCAGAGAAGCGGCTGACGTCCCACGATCCGCGGCAGGACCGTCTGTTCCCAAATGGCCGGGCGCGCGTGGCCGACCGCGACGACCTGGATGGCCTCCAGAGGAAAATCGTCCATCCGCGCGTCGGTGCCGACGACCAGTGTGATCCGCGCGCGTCCCGGCGCTTCGGCAAGGATCTTGTCGAATGCGCGGGTCACTTCCCGGGCGACACGTTGAACGCCGGTGGTCGGCTGCGAAAGGAAGCGACCGTTGATGGCAAAGGATAGGGGGGCCGACAGATTCAGTCCGATGTCTTTCCAGGTCAGGATATCACTGACAATCGAAACGCTCGACGCCTCGTCGTGATCCTTTCCAAGCAGCATTGCCGCAGATTACCCCAGAAAGGAACAGAATGTGTTAATGTCGATCGGCCATGCTCGCCGACGCGGACGGCCGAGCGGTGGCGGCGGGGGTTGCATCGACGACCTTCGCCCCATACCATAGGCAGGCCGTGGGGGCATGGCGCCGATGCATCAACTTGCCACCTCAAATCAAGGCAGGTAGGCTTCCCACGGGAGCGGTACCTGAAGCAATTGTCATCCGATCGGTCTGGCCGGGATGGGGACGGGAACCGCTTTGTGAAAATCGCCCTCGTGAACGTGCGTTATAGCCCCAATCTGGGTGACGGATTGCTGTCCGAATGCCTTGAGGCGGAGCTGGCGCGGCAGATGCCCGCAGCGCAATTCGTGAGCGTCGATCTTGCCGGGCGAACCGCCTATGGGTCTGTCTCGCACTGGCGGCGGCCCGCCATGGCCGTGCTGATGCGCGCGCCCAAACCGCTGCGTCGCCGGGCCGCTCGCTGGGCACTCGATCGGCTGATGGCGCGTCTGACCCCACAATATGCCACGGCGCTGTCGACCTGTGATGCCGCCATCGTCGGCGGCGGCAACCTGTTCGCCGATGCCGACCTGAATTTTCCGATGAAGATAGCCGGTGCCATGAACGCGGCCGGCACGGCGAAGGCCGGGGGCCTGCCCACGGCGATCTACGCGGTCGGTGTGTCGCGCAACTGGTCGGCCGAAGGGGCCCGGCTGTTTCAGGGGGTGTTGGGCACGCCGTCGCTCGTGGCGATCAGCGTGCGCGATGAACTGTCTCGGGACGCGCTGCTGGTCCAAGCGCCGGCGGTCGATGGCGGCACCGTAGCGATCGTTCGTGATCCCGGCCTTCTCGCATCGCGGCACTTTGCCACGCCGCCGAAGACCGCTGCAGCGGGTCCGATCGGCCTGTGCATCACCGACCCGCTGCTGCTGCGCTATCATGGCGGCCAGACTCCGCCCGAAGAGCTCGAAACCTGGTTCGGCGATCTGGCGAGAGATCTTGCGGCGCGTGGACACGACGTCCTGCTGTTCACCAACGGCAGTCCGGAGGAT
>Ga0075366_10000931_pt1 | contig 14208 bp, 14 predicted proteins | sample EndMethybrTD3031_FD_72351 | JGI IMG/M metagenome (GOLD analysis project Ga0075366, IMG submission 72351) | Populus endosphere microbial communities from Tennessee, USA - Endosphere MetaG P. TD hybrid TD303-1 | ecosystem: Host-associated > Plants > Roots > Endosphere | place: USA: Tennessee...
TTCCCAGATCGCCCGGCCGTCATGCACCAGCGTCGGCACCACGGCGTTGGGATTGAGCTTGATGTATTCGGGCTTGAGCTGATCGAGCTTCATCAGATCGACGAAGCGGCTTTCCCACAGCAGGTTCTTCTCGGCGAGGCACAGCCGCACCTTGATCGAACAGAACGACGACCAGTCGTGATAGAGCTCAAGCATTCCGGCACTCCCATGACAAGCAACACACAAAACAAAACGCCTGGCTTTCGCGTGTCATCACGTTAGCAGCAAACTCAGCGGTCATCACCGGGCCGCGAAGCGTCGAGACCCGGTGATCCCAATGGGTGAGCACGTGCCTTAAGAATCGAGATGGCCGGGACAAGCCCGGCCATGACGTTGTGAAAGACTGCTAAAATCGCAGCTTCAGGACTACGCGTGCGCCTTGCGCTGCGGATCGATGATCTTTTCCAGCTTGCCGAGCACATGCATGCACGGCAGCAGCTGCTGCAGGCTGCCGTTCGGCTCGCGCTTCTCCTGGATCGCCTTGATGAACTCGCGATCCTCGAGCTCGATACCGTCCATCGACACGTCGACCTTCGACACGTCGATCTTGTTGTCCTTGCCGTCAGACAGATCGTCGTAGAACGCCTTGAAGGTGCCGTTGTCGCAGATGTAGCGGAAGAACGAGCCCAGCGGCCCGTCATTGTTGAACGACAGCGACAGCGTCAGCATCGAGCCCGACGGCGTCCGCGCCACGATACCCATGTCCATGGCGATGTTGAGCTCTTTGTGGATCGGTCCCTGCACGGCGTAGCAGTCCGAGATGTTTTCGCCGACCTGGTACTGGAACAGATCGATGGTGTGAGCGGCGTGATGCCAGAGCAGATGGTCGGTCCAGCTCCGCGCGTTGCCGGCGGCGTTGATGTTTTTCCGCCTGAAGAAATAGGTCTGCACGTCCATCTGCTGGATCTTCAGCTCGCCGGCTTTGATCTTTTTGTGGATGTACTGATGGCTCGGATTGAAGCGCCGCACATGGCCGCCCATCGCGGTGACACCGGTTTCCTTGGCGATCTTCACCAGGTTCTCGGCGTCCTCGACGCTGTCGGTCACCGGGATTTCGACCAGCACATGCTTGCCGGCGCGCATCACCTGCTCGCCCTGGCGGAAATGCATCTTGGTCGGCGTGGTGAGGATCACGGCGTCGGCGCGCTTGATGCCTTCGGAGAGATCGCCGGTGTAATGCGGAACGCCGTATTTCTTGGCGATCGCCGCGGTCGAATCCTGATTGCCGCCGACCAGCGACGTGACTTCAACACCGGGAATGCGCTTCAGCGCATCAAGATGCTTCTGGCCAAAGGCGCCTTGGCCGGCGACACAAATTTTCATTCAGGGACCTCTTAGCTGCGGACTCGATGGACTTTTTGAAGCGCGGCGGCGCGCTTGAGCTTGGATGCGGGCTTTTTGGCAGCGGACTTCTTGCCTTTGGCTGCGGGTTTGGCCGCAGCCTTCTTCGCACCCTTGATACGATTCTCGAGAATGATGTGACCGACCGCGGTGTTCGACGCAGGCACCGTGTAGAAGCGATAGACCTCGTCCACCTTGTCGTCGAGCGCGCCGCGCATGATGAGCCACATCACCATCTCGACGCCTTCGGCGCCGGCCTCGCGCATGTATTCGAGGTGATCCATGCGCACGATCTTCTGCGGATCCTTGGTGAGGTTGTCGAGGAAGGCGTGGTCGAACTTCGAATTGATCAGACCGGCGCGCTGGCCGCTGATCTGGTGCGACATGCCGCCGGTGCCGAACACCACCACCTTGAGGTCCTTGGGATACGACTCGATGGCTTTGCGGATCGCCTTGCCGAGCATGTAGCAGCGGTTACCCGTTGGCGGCGGATACATCACGACGTTGACGGCGAGCGGGATGACCGGGCACGGCCATTCCTTCGGTGAGCCGAACATCAGGTTGAGCGGCACTGTGAGGCCGTGATCGACCTCCATCTTGTTGCACAGCGTCAGATCGAACTCGTCGAGAATGACCGACTGCGCGATGTGCGCAGCCATTTCGGGATCGCCCTTCACCACCGGCACCGGGCGCGGACCCCAGCCCTCGTCGGCGATCGGGAATTCGGGCGCGGTGCCAAGCGCAAAGGTCGGGATCATGTCCACCGAGAATGCCGAGGCGTGGTCGTTGTAGACCACGAAGCAGACGTCGGGCTTGGCGTTGCGCATCCACTCCTTGGAGCGCTCGAAGCCCTCGAACACGCGCTGCCAATACGGCTCGTTGGTGCGGTGGTTGTCGATCGCCGCGCCAATCGCCGGCACGTGCGATGACGCAACTCCTGCGATGATTCTAGCCACGGCGCTTTTTCCCCTTGCTTAAGGATTTCGGTTTGGAGGTCTTGTTTGAGGCCTTGGACTTCTCGAACTGGCCAGACCGGCTGCGGTTGCCTTCGACCGAGCGGCCGCCGCGCAGCATCAGGTCGGCATAGTCCTGCTGGGTCGAGCCGGTCATCAGGGCGGCGAGATGCTGGAACGGATGGCCGTCGCTCGCCCCGAGCTTGGCCGTGAAGTAGATGTTGCCGCCGAGCTCCAAGAGCCGGTTGTATTGCCGCTTCAGCACCGCCTCACGCTGCTCGGGCGTCAGCAGCGGAAACCGCTCGTCGAGGTATTTCGCCTCGTTGTCCTTGAAGGCCTTGCGGTTCTCGGCCTTCATCAGCGACATGCAGAACATGTTGACGTGATAGCCGCGGCGCGACCGGTCGGCGTCGAACACATAGGTGCCGGGGATGTCGTCGTAGTCTTTTTCGGTTTTTGGTTTTGCGGGTGCCATGGCGCTTCTCCGCTCCGGCTAAGGGCCGAAGGACCTGCGAAAAGACTGATATGTCGAAGATATATCCACCGTGCTCAGCCTTTGCAACGGCGGCTCAATTGTCAGCCTGACGCGTTTGCGTGCCGCGCCGATTGATCGAAATCAAGGCGCTTTCATTTCTTGAAATGCTACAGCCCCGCATCGCGCCAGTTGGGCGCGACCTGCTCCGGATGGGTTTTCAGCCCGGCGCGGTGCACGCCGGTGACCGCTGCGTATTCGTCCTTGTCCGAGGCGTCACCGGATATGCCCACCGCGCCGATCGCGTCGCCCGCCTCGTTCAGCACCAGCACCCCACCGGGCACCGGGATGAAACGGCCGTCGGATGCGACCGCAATCGCGCTCTGGAAGGCCGGGCGGTCCTTCAGCCGGTCGCGGATGGTGCGGCTGGAAATGCCCATGCCCAGGGCACCCGCCGCCTTGCCAATCGCGATATCAGCGCGGAAGTTGCCGGAGCCGTCCTGCCGCTTGAGCACGACGAGATGGCCGCCGACGTCGAGCACCGCGACGGTGAGCGGCAAGAGTCCCGCCTCCGCGCCGGCCTGCAGCGCGCCGTCGGCGATGGTCTCGGCCATCTTGAGCGGCATGCTGACCTGGAGCAGATGGACGAAGTGATCGGTCGCCATCTCAAGCCCAGTAGAGCTTCATCGGATTGTCGACCAGGAGCTTCTGCTGAAGCTCCGCGGTCGGCGCGATCTTCGGGATCATGTCGGTGATGATCCCGTCGTCCGGCGCTTCCTTCGGCATGTTGGGGTGCGGCCAATCGGTGCCCCAGATCACGCGATCCGGAAAGCGTTCCACGATGGCGCGCGCGAACGGCACCACATCGTCATAGGGCGGACCGGCGACGGTAAAACGCTCCGGGCACGTCACCTTGGTGATCCAGTTCTTGTTCTGATCAAGCGCCTTCAGCCAGTTCTGGAAGTGCTTGCCGTTCACGCCCTCCTTCACGTTCGGGCAGGCCATGTGGTCGAACACCAGCGTGGTCGGCAGCGATTTCAGGAACGGACCCATCTCCTCAAGGTCGGCATGCTCGAAATAGATCACGATGTGCCAGCCGAGCTTGGCGATGCGCGCGGCGATCCGCTGCATCACGTCTCGCGGCGTCGAATCCACCAGCCGCTTGATGAAGTTGAAGCGCGCGCCCTTGATGCCGTCGCGGTCGAGCTGCTTGAGTTGATCGTCGGTGAAGCTCTCGTCGAGGAACGCGACACCCTTGGCGCGGCCGTTCGACGTCACCAGCGCATCGACCAGCGCGCGATTGTCGGTGTCGTGGCAGGTCGCCTGCACGATCACGGCCTTCTCGAAGCCCAGGAAGTCGTGCAGCGCGAACAGCTTCTCCTTCGGAGCATCGCATGGCGTGTACTTGCGCTTGGGTGCAAACGGAAACTTGGCTTCCGGACCAAACACGTGATTGTGGGCGTCGACCGCGCCCGCCGGCGGCTTGTATTTCGGCTTCGACGGGTTGGGATGGAACGGGATGTAGCCGGCGCTCATGGGCACGTGGGAGTTCTCCTGCTGAATTATTTTCTTTTTAGACGCGCTCAATCGCCAGCGATACGCCCTGTCCGACCCCGACGCACATGGTCGCCAGCGCCCGCTTGCCGCCCTGCTTCACCATCTGATGCGCCGCGGTCAGTGCGAGGCGCGCGCCCGACATGCCGAGCGGATGGCCCAGCGCAATCGCACCGCCATTCGGATTGACGTGCTCGGCGTCGTCAGGAAGCCCGAGCTGGCGCAGGCACGCCAGCGACTGCGACGCGAACGCCTCGTTCAGCTCGATCACGTCGAAGTCGCCGATCTTGAGCCCATAGCGTTCCATCAGCTTCCGGGTCGACGGCACCGGGCCGATGCCCATGACGCGCGGCGGCACGCCGGCCGACGCCATGCCGGTGATGCGCGCGACGGGCTTGAGGCCATGCTTCTTCACCGCCGCCTCCGACGCGATGATCAGCGCCGCGGCGCCGTCGTTGACGCCCGAGGCATTGCCGGCCGTCACCGTGCCGGGATCGCGCACGAAGTTCTTCAGCTTCGCCAGCGCCTCGAGCGTGGTGTCCGGCCGCAGATGCTCGTCCTTGCTGACCGTCACCGGGCCGGCTTTGCCGCCCGGCACGATCACCGGCTCGATCTCCTCGTCGAAGAAACCCGACGCCTGGGCCTTGGCGGCGCGCTGCTGCGAGCGGAGCGCAAAGGCGTCCTGGTCCTTGCGGCCGACCTGATAGTCCTCGGCGACATTCTCAGCGGTGTCCGGCATCGCATCGACGCCATATTGTTTTTTCATCAGCGGATTGATGAAGCGCCAGCCGATGGTGGTGTCCTCGATCGCGGCGCTCCGCTGAAACGCCTCCTGCGCCTTGCCCATCACCAGCGGCGCGCGCGTCATCGACTCGACGCCGCCCGCGATGGCGAAATCGCTGTCGCCGGCGCGGATCGACGCCGCGGCCAATCCCACAGCGTTCAATCCGGACGCACACAGCCGATTGATGGTGCAGCCCGGCACCGAATCCGGCAGGCCGGCCAGCAACAGCGCCATCCGCGCGACGTTGCGGTTGTCCTCACCGGCCTGGTTGGCGCAGCCGAAATACACCTCGTCGAGCGCCGCCCAATCCAGAGCAGGATACCGCTTCATCAGTGCCCTGAGCGGGATCGCAGCCAGATCGTCGGTCCGCACCTTGGCGAGCCCGCCGGCATAGCGGCCGATCGGCGTGCGCACGCTGTCGCAGATGAAGGCATCGGGCACGGCTAAACTCCTCGAAAACGGCTAGAAACATCTCGCGTGCATTGCTGACGCAGTGATTTCGCGAGAATTTACGGGTCATCAACCACGGGGTCAAACAACCATGCCGCTCGTATCCGAGAAGCCGATCTTCGTCCTGCAGTCCCCGCTCGGGGACATCCAGATGCTCGGCAATACGCCCTATGGCGAGCGGCGCATCATCAACATTCTGGGCGGCACCGTCGAAGGGCCGAAGCTCAACGGCAAGGTGCTGCCGGGCGGCGCCGACTGGCAGATCGTGCGCGCCGACGGCGTGGTGCATCTGAACGCGCGCTACACCATCGAGACCGACACCGGCGGCCAGATCCTGGTCGACGCCGAAGGCTACCGTCACGGTCCTCCCGAGGTGATGGCGGCGCTGGCCCGCGATGAAACAGTCGATCCGGCACGGTATTATTTCCGCACCTTCATGCGGTTCGAGACCGCCGACCCCGGCTCGGCCTGGCTCAACCGCATCCTCGCCATAGGACGCGGCGCTCGCGCCAACCGGCAGGTGCGGATCGAGGTGTTCGAGGTGCTGTGAGCCGGAACCCGATCCCTACCGCTTGACCCGTTTGCCAAGACCCCGCATGACTCCCATTGTTGACCTGGACAACAGATGGCCGGAAGCCCGGATCGATGAGCAAGATCAGCAAAAAGGCGAAGCGCTTCGCGCCTGACCTGCCCGCCTCGCTTGCCGCCGAGCAGCGCGGCAACATCGCCATCGTGACGCTGAAGCGGCCGCACAAGCGCAACGCGCTGGACGACACCACGGTGCAGGGCCTGCAATCGTTCTTTGCCGCGCTGCCGAAGGACGTCAAAGCCGTGGTGCTCAACGGTGCCGGCGAGCACTTCTCCGCGGGTCTCGATCTCACCGAGCTGACCGAACGCAGCACCGCCGAAGGCGTCGAGCATTCGGCGGGCTGGCACCGCGCGTTTCAGTACATCCAATTCGGCAAGGTGCCGGTCGTCGCCGTGCTGCACGGCGCGGTGGTTGGCGGCGGACTCGAGCTTGCCGCCGCAGCCCATGTCCGCATCGCCGAGCGCTCGACCTATTACGCGCTGCCCGAAGGCAGCCGCGGCATCTATGTCGGCGGCGGCGCCTCGGTGCGGCTGCCGCGGCTGATCGGCGTGTCTCGAATGCAGGAGATGATGCTGACCGGCCGCGTCTACAACGCCGAGGAAGGCCACAGCGTCGGCTTCTCGCACTATGTGGTCGAGGACGGCGAAGGCCTCGCCAAGGGCATCGCGCTCGCCAAGCGCATCGCCGAAAACGCGCCGATGACCAACTTCGCGCTCATCCATGCGCTGCCGCGTATCGCCGAAAGCGATCCGGCGACGGGCTATCTCGCCGAGTCGCTGATGGCCGCCATCGCGCAAGGCAGCGACGAGGCCAAGGCGCGGCTGAAGGATTTTCTGGAAAAGCGCGGCAAGAAAGTGCTTCGGGAGTGAAGCGTGGCTGAAGCGATGCGCAAAACGGGAGCCGCTGCGGCGCCGTTGCGGCCGGTGCGGCTCGGGCCCTCGGATGTCGAGCTTGAGCGCCGGCCCGACGGCACGCTTTACCTGCGTTCGCCGCATCCGCTGGAACGCTATCCCGACAAGCTGACGCAGCGGCTGGAGCACTGGGCGGTCGCTGCACCGGATCGCGTGTTCCTGGCGCAGCGCGCCCGCGACGGCTCGTGGCGCAAGCTTAACTACGCCGACGCGCTCTTGCAGGTGCGCAGCATTGCGCAGGCGCTGCTGGAGCGGAAGCTTTCGCCGGAGCGGCCGATCGCGATCCTGTCCGGCAACGATATCGAGCATGCGCTGCTCGGCCTCGCCGCGATGATGGTGGGCATTCCCTACGCGCCGATCTCGGTGCCGTACTCGCTGATGTCGAGCGATTTCGGCAAGCTTAAATCCATCATCGAGGTCCTCACACCCGGCATGGTGTTCGCCGCCGACGGCAATCCGTTCGCGCGCGCCATCGACAGCGCGGTGCCGCTTGGCGTCGAGATCGTCACGACCGCCAATCCGCTCGGCAGCCGTCCGACCACGCCGTTCGCCGATCTGCTGATGACCGAACCGACCGTGGCGGTCGACGCCATCCATGCCAGGGTCGGCCCTGACACCGCTGCAAAGATCCTGTTCACCTCGGGCTCGACCGGATACCCCAAGGGCGTCACCAACACCCAGCGCATGCTATGCTCGAACCAAGCGATGGCGCGCGCCGGATTGCGTTTCGTCGGCGACGAGCCGCCGGTGATCGTCGACTGGCTGCCGTGGAACCATACCTTCGGCGGCAACCACAACTTCAACTTGGTGCTCGACAACGGCGGCTCGCTCTACATCGACGAAGGCAAACCGCTGCCCGGCGCGGTTGCCACCACGGCGAAGAACCTTAAGGAGATCGCGCCGACGATCTATTTCAACGTGCCGAAGGGCTTCGAGGCGCTGTTGCCACATCTGCGCGCCGACGCCGATCTGCGGAACAACTTCTTCAGCAGGCTGAAAGTGCTGTTCTATGCCGGCGCGGGCCTGCAGCAATTCGTCTGGGATGCGTTGCAAGAGCTGAGCGTCGCGACCTGCGGCGAGCGCATCATCTTCGTTTCCAGCATCGGCTCGACCGAGACCGCGCCGATGGCTCTCGCCTTGAACTGGGACACCCCGCGGCCGGGCAATATCGGCGTGCCGGCGCCGGGCGTGGAGCTGAAGCTCGTGCCGAACGAGGGCAAGCTCGAATGCCGCCTCAAGGGCCCCAACGTCACGCCGGGCTATTGGCGGCGGCCGGACCTGACGAAAGAGGCTTTCGACGACGAGGGCTTTTACAAGATCGGCGACGCGCTGAAATTCGTCGATCCGGACGATCCGAGTCAGGGGCTCCTGTTCGACGGCCGGCTCGCTGAGGACTTCAAGCTTTTGAGCGGCACCTGGGTCAGCGCCGGTGCGCTGCGGGCGCAGTTTGTCGATCACTGCGCGCCGCTGGTGCGTGACGCGGTGATTGCCGGCGCCGACCGCGACGACCTCTCGGTGCTGGTGTTCCCCGATTTCGAAGCCTGCCGCAAGCTTGCCGACCTGCCGGCCGACGCACCGCTCGCCGCAGTGCTGGCCGAGCAGAAGCTGCGCGACGAATTCTGCCGCCGCCTGACTGCGCTGGCACAGCAAAGCTCGGGTGGCTCGACGCGGCTCTGCCGCATGATCCTGATGGCCGAGCCGCCCTCGCTCGACGCCGGCGAAGTCACCGACAAAGGCTCGATCAACCAGCGCGCCGTGCTGACGCGAAGAAAAGCGCTGCTGGACGAGCTTTACGCGCCGACAAAATCTGCAAATGTGATCTCCATCGACGAGCGGGATTGAATTTATGGACCCCAAAGGACACGCCGCCATTGTGACGGGAGCCGCCTCCGGCCTCGGCGCCGAAACCGCGGCGGCGCTGGCGAAGGCCGGCGCCAAGGTCGCCTGCCTCGACATCAACATCGACGGCGCGACACAGGTCGCCAACAAGATTGGCGGCATCGCGGTGCATTGCGACGTCACCAGCGCCGACGGCGCGGTCGCGGCCGTGAAGCAGGCCCGCGACAAGCACGGCGCGGCACGCATCCTGGTGAACTGCGCCGGCGTCGGCCCGGCCAAGCGCATGGTCGGCCGCGACGGGCCGATGCCGCTCGCCGAGTTCGAAAAGGTGATCTCGATCAACCTCATCGGCACCTTCAACATGATGCGGCTGGTCGCAGCCGACATGCAGAACCTCGAGCCCCTCGCCGACCAGGAGCGCGGCGTGATCGTCTCGACCGCCTCGGTCGCGGCGTTCGAGGGCCAGATCGGTCAGAGCGCCTATGCGGCATCGAAGGGCGGCGTCGCGGCGTTGACCATCCCGGTGGCGCGCGAGCTGTCGCAATTCGGCATCCGAGTCGTCGCCATTGCGCCCGGCATCTTCAGCACGCCGATGCTGCTCGCGCTGCCGCAGGCCGCACAGGACAGCCTCGGCGCCTCGGTGCCGTTTCCCAAACGCCTCGGCCAGCCCCGCGAATATGCCGACCTTGTGCTGTTCATCGCGCGCAGCAGCTATCTCAACGGCGAAGTGATCCGGCTCGACGGGGCGCTGCGCATGGCGCCGCGCTGAGGTTGGAGAACGCCGTGACAACGATGGTCTACATCCGGCACGCCCGCATCGAGTGGGGCGACTGCGATCCGGCCGGCATCGTGTTCTTCCCGCGCTATTTCGCGATGTTCGACAGCTGCACCACCGCGCTGTTCTCGCAGGCACTGGGCATGAGCAAGTACCAGTTCACCCGGCATTACCAGTTCGAGGGCTACCCCATGGTCGACACCCGGGCGCGCTTCCTCAAGCCCACCAAGTACGGCGACGATGTGGTGATCGAAACCAAGGTCATTGAGTTTCGCCGGTCGAGCTTCGATGTGCAGCACCGCATCACGCTGAACGCCGAGCTGTGCGTCGAATGCTTCGACACCCGGGTCTGGGCCGAACGCAATCCCGATGATCGGGAAAAAATAAAATCGAAGCCCATCCCTCAAGAAGTGATCGCGAAGTTCGCCGTGCCGTAGCGGCGCGCGCGCGGGAAACCATGCCGACACTGAAGCCCATCGTCCTGGTGACCGGCGCCTCCGCGGGCCTGGGCGCGGCGCTTGCCGCGGCGTTCGCCGAGCGTGGCCATAGCGTTGTGCTCGTCGCCCGACGCGAGGCGCAGCTTGCCGCCGTCGCGGACGGCATCGTGGCCCGCGGTCATGAGCGGCCGCATGTCGTGGCGCTCGATCTGACCTTGCCCGATGCCGGCGATCGATTGGCGCAGAGGCTGCAAGAGATGGGGCTCGAGCCCGAGATCGTGATCAACAATGCGGGCTTCGGCCTGCTCGGTCAGGCCGCCAGCCTCGACCGCGGGCAGCAACTTGCGATGGTCGATCTCAACATACGGATCGCCACCGACCTGTCGCTGCGCTTTGTCGACAGCGTCACGCGGCACAAGGGCGGCATCCTCAACGTCGCCTCGATGGCGGGCTTTGTGCCGGGGCCGGGCATGGCGGTCTATCACGCGACCAAGGCGTATCTCATATCGTTCAGCCTGGCGCTGCGCCAGGAGCTGAAATCCAGCGGCGTGCGGGTGACGGCGCTTTGCCCCGGCCCGGTCGACACCGAGTTCAGCGTGCGCGCCAAGGGCTATCTGTCGCTGAAGCTGACGCGCACCGTCCACCGCGTGGTGCGCGAGGGCGTCGAAGGATTTATCCGCGGCGATGCCGTCGTGGTTCCCGGGCGCCTCAACAAGGTGCTGGGATCAGTGGCGCCATTCCTGCCGCGCAGCGTTATGCTTTTGATCGTCGGCACAAGCGAGCGCGAAAAGACAGAGCACTAGGCTGTTACGGGCCGATAGGTCCCGTCCGCAGCGAAGCTTGCCAACGTTCTGGCGCCGTCGCGCGCCCATTGCTCGACCGGCAGCGGACCGCACACCAGCATCATGTATTCGTAAGGCGCGCGCATGTCGTTCGCCATGATGAACTGGTAGTGCATGCGGAACAGGTTCCAGCGGAGCTTGTGGTAGAACTCCGGCGCCAGCATGTCGCGCAGCCGAACCGTCCAAATCAACGGATTGCGGCGCCACGCACCGGCATCGATGCCGATGCCCTCGACCGGATCGAAGTTGTAGAAGTTGAGCACATCGGCACGCGCCTGCACATCGATCCATATGATCGATGGTTCGGTTGCGACGCGAAGGATCACCGCGCGCACCCGCGAGGCATCGCGATGCACACCGATGCCCGGCATCAGCGAGCCCGGCGTCAGCAGCACCACCCGCGAACCATGGTTGCCGAGCTCCGGATCAAGTTCGAGCGCGCGCGCCACCACCGCCGGCGCGAGCACGCCGCCGCCGCTGTGCCCGACCACGACGATCTCGTCGGCTGCTTTGGCGTTGACGATCGCCACGAGGCGCTGCGCGCCGGCCTCGATGTAATGGTCGAAGCACGACGGCTCGCCGCGGGCGTAGCGCAGCAGATACGGCCAATGGCTGTTGATCTGCACGACGAACAACTTGTCGGCCAGCGGCCGCAGCAGCGCGAAGCACGCGACGGCGACCGCGGCGCCGATCAGCAGGCCAACACCAGACGACACAGGAAAAATCCGATCCACGAGCGAGACCGCCAGCCAGCCACCCAAGGTCGATGCCGCAAGCCAGTAGATCAGCAGCATCTGAAAATGCGTCAGCGCCAGCCCGTATCGGTGCGAGGCGCGGTAAATCCGAAACAGCGTGCCGGTGTAAAGAAAGTTGAGGATCCAGCCAAGTGCGCGCGGCGTCTGACGCCACATCGGCTGCGCCATGTTGGCGCGGATCATCTGCTCCTGGCGCAGGAACTCGTAGCGGGTGCGGACGCTCCAGTTTGGTCCGTCAGCCGCGACGTCCCAATGCGCGAAATCATCCGAATCGATTTCAAGCGCGCCGACCTTCGTCCGGATCGGCCAGTTTTTCAGGAAGCGCTTGAACGAGCGTTCGAACAGGTTGTGGTAGCCCTCGGCCCCCTGCGGATCGTAACCTTCGACGTAGAGAACATGCCGCCGTGCAATCATGGCGCCGCTGGTTGTGTTGCCGATCGCCGCCATGATCGACTCAGTGCCCGTGCCGCAACCGCTCGCGCAACTTGTGGCGCTGCACCTTGCCGGTGGCGGTGCGCGGCAGGTCGGCGATCGCCTCAAAACGCCGCGGCTGCTTGTAGCGCGGCAGCGCCTGTGACAGCCGCTCGCGCGCCGATGCAACCGCATCGGCGCCGTCGGCGCCCGGCGCGGGCACGACATACAGCACGATCTCGGCGAGCCCGATGTCGTTCTCGCCCAGCACCGCGGCGCTCTCGGCAACCGAGGCTGCGCCCGCCAGCGCGTCTTCGATCTCGGACGGCGAGACCCAGAGGCCGGACACGCGGAGGATGTCGCCGGTGCGGCCGCGATGGTGATAGAAGCCGTCGGCGTCGCACACATACTCGTCGCCGGTCGCAAACCAGCCGCCGGACTTGAAGCGTTCGGCCGGCCGCTCCGGCGGCTGACCCAGATCGCTGGCGGAGCGATAGCCCTCGCACACCGAAGACATGCGAACCTCAAGCCGTCCCGCGGTGTCGGGCTCGGCGATCACCGCACCGTCATCAGCGACGATGCGAAGCTCGACACCCGGCATCACGTGGCCGGATGAGCCGGGCTTGCGCAGCGTGGGCGTGTTGCCGATCACCATGTAAACCAGCTCCGAGCAGCCGAGCCCATCGAGGATCGGATGGGCCGATGCCGCCTCCCAGGCGTTCCAGATCTGCGGCGGCAGGCGCTCGCCCGCCGACACGAAATACCGCAGCGCGCGAAATGACGGCCGTTGCGGCAACCCCGCCTCCAGGAGCCGATGATAAACCGCGGGCACGCTGAGCAGAACGGTCGGCGCAAAACGCTCCACCGTTTCGGCAACGCTCTTTTCGGTCGCCCACCGCTCCAGCAGCACATTGCCGGCGCCCATGCGCAGCGCCGCGAACATGTTGCCGATCGCGTAGGCAAAGTGAAAGCGCGAGGTCGCGAACAACCGGTCCTGGTTGGTGCAGCCCAGCACCTCTTCGTAATAGAGCCCGCAGATGCCGACATTGCGGTGATGATGCTCGACCGCCTTGGGCATTCCAGTGGTGCCGGACGTCATCACCCAGAACGCCGGGTCGTCAGGTCGGCGCGGCACCGGCACAAGCTGTGCTGCAGGCCTGCTCTTCCAGGCGGCGAGTTCGCTGTCGCGGTGCAGGAGCCTGGTTTGCGGCGATGACGCAGCGATGGCGGCCTTTGCGGTGTCAACGAATTCCGCATCGATCACCAGCACGGCCGGACGCACAATCGCCAGAATCTGCGCAAGCTCGTCCGGGGACGCCCGGCTCGACATTGCAACCGCTATGGCGCCCGCCGCCATCGCACCGAGATGCAGCGCGACGAGGTCCGGCGTGTCGAGCATCAGCATGCCGACGCGATCACCCGGCGCAACCCTGGCCTCGCGCAGGCCCGACGCAAACTGGCCGACGCGCGCTGCCAGCGCGCCATAGCTCAGCGTCTCGCCGGCGCTCAACAGCGCCGGGTGCTCAGGTCCGGAAACCTTGAGTCCATGCAGCAGGCAATACTCGACCGCATTCATCGGGGTTGAAGCGCCTCAGGCCTGCCGCGCATCGGCGGCGAGCACTTCGATGACGTCGACGGCGGGATGCGTGGTCGGCAGCACGCGGTTGAGCCGCAGCCCGGCCTTGGCGAACAGTGCCTCGTATTCCGGCACGGTGCGTTCGCGGCCGCCGGTCAGCAGCATGACGTGCAGGTCGAGCCAGCGGCCCGGCCCGGGCGTGTCGTCGGTCGGCACGGTCTTCTCCAGCACCAGAACGCGGGAGTCCGGCTTCATGGCGCTGCGGGCATTCTTCAGCATCTTGATGCAGTCATCGTCGTCATAGTCGTGCAGCAGGTGCCGGAATAGATAAGCGTCGGCGCCTTCGGGCACGGACTCGAACACGTCACCAGCGATGAAGGACACCCCGGGCAAGGGCCCTCCCGCGCCGCGCCTGGCGGCCTCGATGCCCTCCGGCAGATCGAACAGCGTGCCCAGCACGTTTGGATGTGCCGCCAGAAT
>Ga0075366_10000932_pt1 | contig 14204 bp, 13 predicted proteins | sample EndMethybrTD3031_FD_72351 | JGI IMG/M metagenome (GOLD analysis project Ga0075366, IMG submission 72351) | Populus endosphere microbial communities from Tennessee, USA - Endosphere MetaG P. TD hybrid TD303-1 | ecosystem: Host-associated > Plants > Roots > Endosphere | place: USA: Tennessee...
GGGGATACGATCGTCAAGCTCGGCGCGATCACGCTGGGCGCTGGCACGATCGCGGGCTTCACCGCGCTTATCAAGAGCACGATCGATTCCGCCGATCACCTCAACGATCTATCCAAGAAGACAGGCGTTGCGGTCGAGACTTTGGGCGGCATCGGCTTTGCTGCATCGCAGGCCGGTGGCGATCTCGAAGGCGTAACGGCCGCCTTCGTGAAGATGGACAAATCCATCGCTAGCGCGCTCGGTGGCAACAAGAACGCGATCGCGGATTTCAAGGATTTGGGGATCAGCCTCGAAGACCTGAAGACGCAGACGCCGGATCAGATTTTCGCCAAGCTCGCCGATGGCTTCGCAGGCGCTGAAGACGGCGCTCTGAAGACGGCCGCAGCAACGAATGTTCTGGGCAAGGCTGGCGCTGATCAACTCGCGCTCCTGAACGATGGCGGCGATGCTCTGCTGAAGAACATCGAGTATTACAAGCGCTATAGCGGCGTCACCCAGCAGACGGCCGAGCAGGCAGACCAGTTCAATGACACGCTCGGCAAATTGAAGTTGCTAAGTGGCGCGTTCGGTCAGACGCTCGCGTCAGAGTTGCTTCCGACACTCCAGGGGATGGCCGATCTCTGGCTGGAGAACAAAGAAAAAGGCGATCAGTTCCGTGGAGTTGCCACGACGATCGCAGACGCCTTCAAGGGAATTGTCGCGACGGCTGGCGCTGCAATTATTGGCATCGTCGGACTTGGGAAAGCCTTCGGCGGCCTGATCGCTTCGGTAGAAGCCGCGAGCAAGTTCGATTTCAAGGGCGCCTTCAATATTGGGAAGGAAACAGCGAGTGATCTGGCGAATGCCAAGGACTCAGCAGTCAAATTCTTCGATGCCGTTCTGAATGGACAGAAGAAGACCGACACACAGCCGACCGCAGCGACGCCGAAGCGCAAGCTGACGCCGCGCCGCGACGAGAGTGCCGACAACGAAGCCGCAGCCGCGCTGAAGAAGCAACTCGACGGTCAGATCAAGCTGATTCAGGACTTTGCCAAGTCCCAGGCCGATGCTCTGCAGGTTGGCAATACCTATCTCGAAGGCGCCTATCAAGAAGGGCTCCTGAGTCAACGCGATTTCTTCACGCAGCAGAAGAACATTCGCGATGAGGCGCTAAAGGATCAACTCGAGGCGATCGATCGGGAGATCGCGGCGCAACGCGCGTTCATCAGTAACCCGCTGTCAAAGCCGGCCGATCGGGTGGCGGCCGAAGAAAAGATCAAGTTAGCAGTCCAGCAAAGAGCCGAAGCGGTCACCAAGGCATCCGCAACCGAGATTCTGGCGAACCAGGCCAGCCAGCGAGCGGCCGAACAGCTTGCTGATTCCTATGACAACCTGAAGGCGCAAATCCTACAACTGAGCGGGAATGAGTTTGGCTCGGCTCAGATTCGCATTGCCCAACAGTTCAGGGATGCGCAACGGCTGATCCAGCAGGCGGGAGGCGATCCCCAAGATGCAGTCCGTCTGCAGCAACGGCTCGAGTTCCAGGCCACTTCGATTCAACTTCAGAAGGACTACAACAATCTCCTTTCCGACCAATCGAGACGCGAGCAGGAGATTTACCTCGATGCCGCGAATGGTGGGAAAGGCGAGCTCGAGACGCTGGCGGCAATTCGGGATGCGCGCAAGGTCGCGATCCAGCAACTTCAGGAACAGGCCGCAGCGGCTGCGCAATTAGCGGCAGTCAGCGGCACTGACGAAGACAAGCGCCGCGCGGCCGATCTCGCCTTGGCTGTCAAGAAGGCCAGTGCCGAGATCGATCCCTTAGCGCAGCGAATCAACAAGAGCCTCGAGGATAGTCTTAGCTCGCCACTGGCCGACTTCATCAAGGGCACGAAGTCCGCGAGTGACGCATTCGATGACTTCGCGAGGAACATCCTGTCCAGCGTGGCCGATCTTGCAGCAAAAGATATCGCGAAGGAAATCTTCGGCAGTGCAAACGGACAAGGCGGCGCGGGAGGTTTTGTCTCCAGCCTATTCGGCTCCGGGAGTGGATCCTCTAGTGGCGGCCTGGTATCGCAGATCGCCAATCTCTTTGGCGGCTTCTTTGCTGGTGGCGGCGATCCGCCTTTGAACAAGCTCAGTGTCGTGGGCGAGAAGGGGCCGGAATTGTTCGTGCCTCGAACCGCTGGCACCATCCTGCCGAACGATCTATTGAAGGGCAGCACGACCAATCAGCGCACGCAGAACAACTACATTTCCGTATCGCCGCCAGCGGGGACGGATCGTAAGACTGCGATGCAGATTGGTGCTGACATCGCCCGACAATTGGCAACAGCCGATCGGAGAAACAACTAATGGCCTTCAAGGAATCCCCACGGTTCCCAGAACGAATTGCCTTTGGGGCGACTGGTGGGCCAGCATTCAGCACGTCCATCGTGACCGTGACCAGTGGCGAGGAATCGAGGAATCAGAACTGGGCCGACAGCCGCCAGGAATACGATGTCAGCACGGGCGTCAAGACAGAAGCCGATTTTCGGGTGATCGGCGCATTCTTCCGCGCGGTCAAGGGTCGGAAGAATGGCTTCCGGTTCAAGGACTTCGCGGATTTCCAGACGACGATCACCGAGGGTGTTGTCGAAGGTATCACTGGCACGACCTTTCAGCTTCAAAAGAAATATGTGAGCGGCAGCGATGTGACGCTTCGTGATATCAAGAAGCCGATTGCCGGAATCGTGCTGAAGAACTCCGGGACGACCCTCAATACGCCAGCGGATTACACGTTGAATACGGCGACCGGCGTTGTCACGACGACGACCTCGAAGACCGCGGCCAATCTCACATGGTCCGGCGAGTTCGATGTGCCGGTTCGGTTCGATGTGGATAAGCTCGTCGGGCAGATCGTCAGCAAGAACCAGCATGATGGTCTGTTGATCTCCTGGGATTCGATCCCGCTGATCGAGATTCGTGGATGAAGACAATCCCCACGGCGCTGGCGGCTCATTATGCGCTGCCGGCAACTTCCATTTGCCAATGCCTGGAGATGACGCTACGCGACGGCACGATCGTCGCGGCGACGACTCTCGACAATAGCTTGATCATTGATGGCTTAGTCTATGAGGCATGGCTCGATGTCAGCCAGTTGGTTTCGCAGGCCAGTCTAAGCACGGACAATCTGGAATTAAAGATCGTCACCGATGATGCCGATCTGATGGCTGATTTGGAGGCCGGAAGATATGACAATGCGGCCTTCTATCTTTTCGAGGTCAATTACGAAACGACTAGCGATGGGGTCAACGATCTCAAGCGCGGGACGACTGGCGAGGCGCAGGTAACGGATAACGGCAGCTATACGCTCGAGTTCCGAGGACTGACGCAGGCGCTGCAACAGCCCGTTGGCATCGTCACGCAGCGTACCTGTCGCGCTCATTTCGCGGACTATCCGCGAGTTGCCGGGGGTCCGGTGACGATCGAATCCGATGGCATCTCGGGCGGTTCTCCCTGTCGTCTCCATCAGGCCGATTGGAGAGTTACCGGGACCATCACCACAGCCACGAGCCGGCAAATCGTGATCGATACGTCGCGCACTCAGGCAAATGATTGGTTCACTGCTGGATTCCTGAAGTTCACTTCGGGCCTGAATGCGAACTACGAACGGCAAGTGAAAAGCTATGTCTCGGCCACGAAGACATTCACCTTCACGCTGCCATTCCCGTTCGATATTGAAATCGGCGACGCCTATAGCGTGATCGCCGGATGTCAGAAGCGGCTCACCGAAGACTGCAAGACGAAGTTCAACAATGTCCTGAATTTTCAGGGAGAGCCGCATCTACCCGGCATCGATACGATCACCAAGGTTCCGGGAGTCGGGACTTGATTGATGGGCTTATTGTTGCGCGTCAGGCCAGGGAATGGTTAGGCACTCCCTATGGACATCAGCAGCGCATGCGCGGGGTTCTGGTGGATTGCGCCGGCCTGGTGATCGGGGTTGCGCGTGAGCTCGGGTTGATCGCCACGGAATTCGATATCACTGCCTATCCGCGTAGCCCCGATGGCAAATCGCTTCTCGAACACTGTGACCGCTGGATGGCGCGCATTGCAAAGCATGAAATGAAGCCGGGTGATGTGATCGTGATCCGATGGGCAAGAGACCCCCAGCACCTGGGGATTGTTGGCGATTACCTGCATGGAGGTCTGTCGATGATCCATGCTTATAGCGACGGTTCGTCCAGCGGAAGGGTCATTGAACATCATCTAGGTCCAGCCCATCTGACGCGCTTTGTCGCAGCCTATCGATTGCCCGGGGTCGCATGAGTACCCGTCTCATTGTCTCGGCAGTCGTCGGGGTCGCCGTTGGATATTTTGCGGGGCCACAAGCTGGGTTCCAGGCGTTCTCGCTGACCTATGGTGTCACTGGAAGTCTCGACCCGAACAAGAAGGTTCAAGGGCCTAGGCTCGATGACTTGAAAATCGCGAGCGGCTCCTATGGTGCGCCAATCGCCTACATCGAAGGGCATCCGCGTGTCGCCGGCAATATCGTATGGTGCACGGATAAGCGTGAGATAGCGAACGAAGCCAGTCAGCCTGGGAAAGGCGGCCCGGGGATCGATACCACGACATTCACCTATGAGTGCGATCTTGTCATCATGCTCTCGGAGAATCCGGGAGTTTTACCTCGGAGATGCTGGAGCAATGGAGCGTTGATCTGGAGTGCCGCCGATGATGCGAGCAACGAGACGCTCACGGCATCGCAGCAGACGAATTCTTGGCGAGAGTTGCGCATGTATGACGGCAACTCGTCACAGATGCCGGACCCGACCTATGAGGCCGCTGTGGGCGTCGGCAATGCGCCGGCCTATCGGGATCGAAGCACGATTGTCATCGTTGGTCTGAATCTTGGAGCAAGCGGCCAATTTCCTGTATTGACATGGGAGGCTTCTGCGGGCGCGACCACGACAACGAGCACGACGTTCCTATTGGATGCGCCGCTGCTCAGCGATCTACATGATATCACGACGCCTGCGGCTACCGAGACAATCTCAGGAACTACGCCGGTTTCCAGTGGAACCGAGACAGCATTCAATAGCAGTACACCATCAGGCTCCTACGTCAAATATACGGAAGCGACGATGAATCTGGCGGTGCAAGCGAGCACCGATCTGTTTACCTGCCAAGCCGGCATCATCTTCGATACGGCATCAGGCGGTGGAACATGCAAATTCTTCACAGTCGGCCAAGAAGGCGGCAATTTGTTGACATTCAATGCAACCCTGAGCGGCGGGGTTCTCAGCATGAGTGTTCTGGTCGAATACAGCCCCGGGCAATTGGTTGCCTCTGTAGGGACGCCTCCTGGCGTTCATCCAGACGGGAGTTATCCGATCTATAAGATGACTGCCGCAGCCAATGGCGATGTGAAGTTCTATATTGATGATGCGCTTGTGGCGAGCTTCACGGGTTGGCCCAGAGCGGCAAAGGATGTTTGGATAGGCCCGCGCGGATTCGGCTCTGGCGGCGTAGTGATGGAAGCCAGGAATCTCGAATGCTACCTTGGCGACGAACCGGATAGTTTCACGCGAATAACCATGACTGATCCGCCACTCACTGAAGTGGTGCAGAGGCAATGGCAAAGAGCCGGCCTTGATCTGGCCTATCTGGATGTTGTCGGACTTGCCGGAAAGAACGTTCGCGCAATGGCGGTCTCGCAGGTAACGTCACCAAGACAAATCATCGATACGCTAGCGGCTGCCTATCTCTTTGAATGCGTCGAATCAGGTGCGATTGTTCGCATGGTGCCGCGCGGCGGCGCACCGGTGGCGACGATTGCTTATGATGACCTGGGAGCGACTGAAGGCGAATCAATAGACCCGTTCCCTCGCACTCGAGGCAACGAATTGGAGCTCCCGGCTCAGGTCAATGTCAAATTTGCCAATGTTGATGACGACTATCAAGACGGAAATGAATCGAGCACGAGGCTTGCAACTGGCAGCGACATCGTTTCGACAGTCGAAGTTCCAATAGGACTGACGCCAACGGAAGCAAAGCGTCTCGCTGAAATATCGGTCACTGATGGACTGGCTAGCATTATCCGATTTGGCCCTGTCGGTCTCACCAGAAAATTTGCATCGATCGAGCCGACCGATGTCCTATTAATCACGGGCAAGACTGGAAGCACTTATCGTGTTCGCGTTCTGAAACGAACTGACTCGGGTGGAATAGCAAATATTGAGGGAGTGCTCGATGATGCCACCGCAATCAACAGCAATGCAATCACGAGCGGCGGCTATAACAGCAGTTCAATTGTTCGCGCCATGGGTGCGACTGATCTCGAACTGCTTGATATTCCAATCCTGAGAGACAGCGATGACGCGCCAGGCATCTATGCAGCAGCGAAACCGATAGAAGATCCATGGTCAGGTTATTCATTGCTTGTTAGTCCTGACTCGACGACATTCTCCAAGATATATGACTCAACTGCGCGTGCAGTGATTGGTACCTGCACGTCCACGCTAGGAAACTTCACAGGCGGAAATAGTGTCGATGAATCGAACAGCCTGAATGTCGATATCGGAGATGGCGAACTTTCGAGCGTCACGCTAAGTTCATTGATTAATGGATCAGAGAACGCTGCGTTGATCGGCTCTGAAATCATTCAATTCGCTACGGCGACGTTGACAAGTCCGGGGCTATATACACTGACTCGGCTTCTACGCGGGCGTCGTGGAACTGAATGGGCTATAGACGAACACGTCGCCAATGAACGATTTGTGCTTCTTACAGCCAGTTCTCTGCGGCGCGTGACAGATCAGCTATCTGATATTGATGTTCCTCGATATTGGAAGGGTGTGACATTCGGCGCATCGGCGACAAATACGCCGTTTCAAGGATTCACGGATACAGGCGTTGGCCTGATGCCGTTTGCTCCCGTCGATCTGAGCATTGCGCGTGATTCAGGAATCGGCGATGCCACGATCGAATGGGATCGGCGCTCACGTTTGAGCAGTCGATTCATGGCCGAAGGTATTGATCCGCCTCTAGGTGAATCATCCGAGGCATATGCAGTGGAAATCTGGAACTCGACCTATACGACGCTAAAAAGAACAATCAGCGCATCGTCATCATCTGCTAGTTATAGTGCCGCAGACCAGACGACCGATTTCGGTTCAACTCAATCAACCATCTATGTGCGTATTTACCAGATCAGCGCATCGATCGGACGCGGTTATCCATTACAGGCATCAGCATGATCTTCCCGCAAATCACATCGCCACCGCAGGCCCAGGCCGAAGTCATCGTCAATGAGAATTTTGATGCTCTGGAGCACCAGGGCGTCTATGCCAAGGCGTTTTTGACGACATCTGGTTTGACATGGGGTTATCTGGGTGGGCGTTGGGGCGGATTCTCGATCACGGCAGGAACGCTCACGCTCACCAACTCGGCAGCTAATTACATTGTTGTCTCCATTGCGACGGGTGTGATCAGTGTCAGTACCAGCACGACGAATTGGAATAGTGCGACATCCTACGTCCGTGTCTACAAGGTAACGACAGCAGGCGGTGTTGTCAGCGCGATCGAGGATCATAGGGCTGGTCCCAATGGTGTACATGGCGGCGGTAATGGAATTGGCTCGGTCTTAAAGGCGCATTCCGTATTCGTTGATGCTGTGTATGGAAATGATTCGACAGGAGCGCTTGATGATTTCGGCAAGCCATTTCTGACAATCAATGCGGCTCTTGATGCCTTGATTGCGGCAGGCCCAGTAGGAAGCACAGTCTTTCTCTCACGAGGGCGCTTTGCTCCGATAACCGATGATTACCAGGGATCGACGACTCCTGATCCAGCTTCAAATCTGTTCTCTGGATTGTCAATCATTGGTTCGGGTCAGCCGGCACTCGACAATGCAACGGCTCCGACGACGTTGGATGCTTCGACCGGAACGGTCATCGATGGACCGTTGGTCTTCGATAGTGCGCGAAGCTACATCACGCTGCGCGACCTTGGGGTCGATTCAGGATCGGCAGTCTGCACGGCACGATATAGCGGAACCGCGCAAGAGGGATTACTTGTCTCCAACATTCCTCAAAGCACGGCGCGCTTATCCAGAGGATGGCATGTCGAGAATGTGATCTCGCTCTGCAAGACAGCCAGTTCCGCTGTTCATGCTTGCCTTATGGAGGATTTGTGGGAGCCATATGGCAACAACATAGAGGCCTATTTCGGGACGCATGGCTTTGTCGATAAAGCCTACCGGGCACGCTGGTCGAACATCGTCAGCAAAGGCCATTCGACCGATTGCTTCGGGTTTTCTTACAACACCTACGCGCATACTGATCAAGCGGCGATGTCGAATTTGATCGCTGGTGAACTCGGGTCTAGCGATACGCCGACGGCACTCTGGTTCAAGACGACGACTTCATCCACGATGCAGCGCATCGTGATTAGTGGCTTGCAGTGCTACAACATTGCAACGCAGGAACTTCTATTCCAGGAGGATTCGACTGGCGGGACATCCAATGTAATCATCGACGGCCTGCAGACGACAAATGGAACGATTCGCGTCACGACTGCGACTCATACAGATGCCGCAACCATTTCAATCAATGACAGTGGCCCGAAAGTCATTCAGATCGCTGCGAGCGATGAATCTACTGCCTTGACCAGTGGCACCGGAAAAATGACGTTTCGTATGCCGCATAAATTCCAACTCACAGCAGTCCGGGCTTCTCTCGTCACGGCTCAGACCAGTGGCAGCATCTTCACCGTCGATATCAATGAGGCTGGCACGAGCGTTTTATCGACCAAACTCACGATTGACAATACCGAGAAGACCTCAACGACAGCAGCAACGCCTGCCGTAATCAGTGATTCGAGCATTGCCGATGATGCAGAGATCACGATTGATATCGATCAAGTCGGCGACGGGACTGCAAAAGGTCTCAAGGTCGCATTGATCGGGATGCAATGGTGATGTCAGACCGGAAACGACAACGTGGATTTATCGTCAATCCATTCATTTTCGGTACGACCGCGTTTGTTGGCGCACTCGATCCATATACGAGCAACCTGTGGAATGCTTGCGGGATCAAGAGACTGCTATCCAGCTACACGGGTTCACTCATTCGCGTGCGACGCTCGAGCGATAACACCGAGCAGGATATCGGTTATCTCACTGACGGCACGCTAGACACTAGTGCGCTCTCGACCTTCGTCGGCTCGAACAGCGCATACGTGACGAAGCTCTATGACCAGAGCGGCGGCACCAACCACATGCAGCAGACGACCAACGGGGCACAGCCGCGGATTGTCAACGCCGGCACCTATGATGGGGCCTGCGTGCTGGACGGAACCGATGATCAACTCGGATCAGCAAACACGATGCCGGCCAATGCCGCTTTGACATTTGGCGGTCGTTATTCATTGCGCGTCTTGGCAACCAACCCGAATACGCAATCGATCTTGTATCAGTCTAATCTGGCGGTTGCGTCTCACACTGCATTCGGCCTTCAACAGCAGGGCAATGCGAGCGGTAAGCTGGACGCCTACATTTTTCAAGGCGCGTCGAACTACCGGGACAATCAGTACAGCAGCGCGACGACTTCGGAAGTAGCTGACGTGCTGGTTGCTGACGACTCGCAGACCGGATCGGCCAAAATCGCGATGTATCGGAATGGTTCCTCCGTCTCGCTCTTTGGCTCCACTGGAAGCGGAACGGCGCCCAGCGGCAACTTTACGGCAGAGACATTCCTGATCGGCTCGAATGGCAGTGCACAGTTCGCGCAATTGAATCTGAAATGGTGCGCCGCCTGGTCAACAGCGCAAGCGAGCGCTGCCGCGATTTCGGGGGCGCTTTGAAATGATTTCACTTTTCGCATACGGTCTGTAAATGCCGCACGAGGATTCAGAGATGGAAGAAACTGGGCCGATGCCTCTTTCGCGCCGCTCGTCGGATCACCGACGCCAGTTCTTCCGGTTCGATCCGACCGTCTCGAGCGGAACGCTGATCCAGCTTGGCACCATCCTCGTGGCGGCTGCAATGGCTTACGGTACCTACCGTGAGGACCGAGCAGTCGTGAAGGCCGACATCGATCAATTGAAGACCTCGGCCGAGCGCGACCGCACCGACGTGAAGGGTGCGGTTGCCCAGTTCCAGAAGGATGTCGGCGAGATGAAGGTCGACATCCGCGACATGAGCAACAAGCTCATCAAGATCGAAACCCAGACCGGCACTCCGCCCTCACCCCCTGCGAGGCGACCATGAAGCGCATCTTTGCTCTTGTCTTCCTTTTGCTCGCTGGCTTGACTCAGGCCGACACGACCTCGACTCCTATCAAGCTCGGCACCTACACCCTGATCCGCAGTGCCACCGTGGTGAAGACCGGCTTCACGACAATCGATCTATGTTACGCGGCCGGTGAGGCAGATTGGGCCGAGCGAAACAAAGGGTCGCTGACGACGGCATCGATGGATTACCGCTGCCGGCAAGACTCGCGGTTCTCGGTCATCTACACGCCCCCGACGCCAATCCCGCCGAATCCGTTCCCGAACGGCGAGACGCAGACGGTGCAATGCACCGCGCTGCAGACCGGAAGCTGGACGCAGACGCGCACCTACACATGGAATGGCACGGCCTGGGTTGCGGGCGCGTGGACTCCAGCAACAGCACCGGCTGGCGCCTGCACAACGCCGCCACCACCGACCACGGCATGCGGCCCGACCAATCTGGCGGTCAAGATCGACTGCGCGAAGATTCCCAAGGCGACATGGCAGGGCTGGGATAAGCCGATGTTTACGACGAATACGCTATACCCATCACCAGGGGATGGCTCCGGGGCTTTCCGAACGACCTGCAAGTGGTCGCATATGGCCTTCGATGATCCGCTGCTGTACCCGAACCAGCCGGGTGCATCCCATCTGCATATCTTCTTCGGCAACACCGCGACGAATGCGAGCTCGAGCACGACATCGATCGCCACCACTGGGAACAGTACCTGCAACGGCGGCACGATCAACCGCAGCGGGTATTGGGTGCCGGCGATGATCGACACGCTCGACGGCCGGCCGATTGGGGCGAACAACGATCAATACGTCGGCTCGCAGTTCTACTACAAGACCGGCTACACGCTGCCGGTTGCGCAGATCAAGCCGGTCCCTGCTGGCCTGCGAATCATTACTGGCGACTCCAAGGGAAACCCGACGAATCCCAGCCGAGTGGCTTCTTATCGCTGCATCAGGAACGGCGGCGCAACCCAGGCGGATATCAGCAACGCGCAATCGACGATCCCCTACTGCCAGGTGTCGGGCTACACGATCATGCGGATGTCGATCACGTTCCCGCAATGCTGGGATGGCGTGAATCTCGACAGCCCGGATCACAAGAGCCACATGGCGAATGCCATCTACACGACGGCGAATCAGGCGGGATATTGCCCAACCACGCATCCGGTGGCGATTCCTGAAATCAGTTTCGAGGTCGAGTATCCCGTGCGCTCGACTGACGATACAAGGCGCTGGCGGTTGGCGAGCGATAACTACGATGTGACGCAACCGGCCGGATACTCGAGCCACGGGGACTATGTTCTGGGGTGGGATGCGAATGTCATGAAGACGTTCGTAGAGAAGTGCTTGAATACTGCAAAGAATTGCGGGTCAACCTTGCTCGGAGATGGTCGAGAAATGCAGGTGATTCCGTGAATTGCTTGACGTATGAGCGGGCGGTAGAGTTATTCACCTACGATCCGTCGACTGGACTTGTCATTTGGCGCGCATTAGGTCGAGAGGCGAAAACGCCTAAGGACGGCTACAAATGCGTCGAAGTCGCAGAGCGCTGCTATCGCGTTCACCGCATTGCATGGCTTCTCATGACTGGTGATTGGCCGAAAGCACTCTGTTGATCACATCAATGGAGATCGTTCCGACAATCGATGGAGCAATCTGCGTGATGTGACGCATAGCGTCAATCTTCAAAACCAGCACAGAGCAAGGAATGGCAGCAGGAGTGGCTTGCTAGGAGTGTTCCGAAATAAGAAGAAGTGGTCGTCGCACATCAAGGCTGGCGACAAGGTTTTGCACCTTGGCACCTTCGCGACGCCTGAAGAAGCGCATGCGAAGTATCTTGAAGCCAAGGCGATCTATCACCCTGGCGCGTACCTGAATCAGTCTGTGCCATAACATAGATTTTCGTGTCAGAATGTCTCGGATTCATTTGAACAAACACAGAGAAAGAGCTCCGATGACGACCAAAGCAATTATTCTCAACGACGGTCCGAGCGATCTGCTCGTGACTGGTGGCGATGTGCCCATCACGATCGAAGCGCATAAGCACGCCGAGGTTTACGTGGTCGGCGCGCTGACGATCGAAGAAGTGCCTCCTGCTGTCGAGCCGAACCTCGCGGGTGGCCACGGCGACCCGGAATAAGCATTTAGGCTGCCATGAGGAAGCTATGGCTTCCAAGCCTGCTGCTGCTAATCGTCGTGGTTACCCACATGGCCTACGATCCGATCGGCAGTTTGTATCCAGCCAATCAAGTGCGGGCTGCAGCGAACTGGCATTCGGTGTTGCGCGCGTTTCCAGAGGCTACGCTGCTCTATCTGCTCGTATGGCTTCTCCTTCCATGGGAGCCTATCTCGGTTCGCATTGCAGGCAGCGTGGTCTGCGCCTGGGGAGCACTCGAATCGGTCCAGATTGCAGCTTGTCGCCTGCAGTATCCGATGAATCAACCATCCCCGAAGACGGAGCTCTATACCGGACTTTGTGACGTGGCGACGGGATGGCCGATCTACATGATCACGATCACCGTCGTGCTGCTGATTTCCTTCCTGCGTCAGCCTCGAAAGTAATCACTCATGAGCGACATGCTGTATTTCAAGAATAAACGCATGGTCGCGAAAATCGGTGATGTCACCTTCGAGATGTCCTCTCTCCCGCCAATCGATCCGCTGCCGATAGACACGACCGAGGTCTATTTCTACCCGTCGCACAGCGAGTATCAGCTGCGCGAGAGTTTGAAACTACCGCGCGAGATGCGCGCCCCGGAAATCGACGCGGCATTCCGATTCCTCGCAACGATTGCCGCCTTCGGCCGCAGCTTATTCCATCGAGAGCGTGATGCCTGATACCCTGCTGCCGCTACCGATCTCGCCAGTCGATTTCGACAATCTCGTCCTGACGCCTGCGCTGGCGCTGCTGCCGAAGATGATGGATACGCTACCGGCGCGGGCGCTACTGACTGCGATCGGCCTGCAGGAATCCGGGCTCGCGCATAGACGGCAGATGGGCGACGGTCCTGCGCGCGGCTTGCTGCAGTTCGAGCGAGGCGGTGGCGTCAAGGGCATCTATGAACATGACGCTAGTGCACTCTGGGTGCAGGCGCTCTGCAAGGCCAGGAACACGGCCTGGGAGATTTCCTCGATCTGGAATGCGCTCGAGTATGATGACATCCTCGCCGCAGGATGTGGGCGGCTCCTGCTGTTCACCGATCCCAAGCCTCTACCGACGCTCGATGATGCGGCCGGCGCATGGGAATACTACTCCCGGAACTGGCGGCCAGGTCGACCGCATCCTGACGCATGGGCGAACCACCATGCTGCAGCGGTTGCGGCAGTGTTAGGAGCTCTCTGATGGACTGGACATCGATCGTTAAGACCATCGCTCCGTGGATCGGTACAGCCCTTGGCGGCCCGCTCGGTGGCATGGCGGTAACGGCCGCAGCGAATGCTCTCGGCCTCTCCGACAAGACGGCAGATGCGGTGAAGCAGGCAATCTCAGGCGCAACTCCGGAGCAGATGCTTGCGCTCAAGAAGGCCGATCAGGACTTCGCGTTGCAGATGCAGGCGCTAGGTTTCAAAGAGGTCACTGATCTGGAAACCATCGCGGCTGGCGATAGGGATAGCGCCAGAAAGATGCAGGCTGCAGTTCCTTCCCGCGTGCCGGCTTTGCTTACCTGCTTCGTGATTGGTTCGTTCACGGCTACGCTGCTGTTGCTGCTCAAATTCGATGTCCCAACGACCAATCGAGACATCGTGGTCTACATGATCGGCCAACTCAGCGGCGGGTTCACCACTGCGCTTGCTTTCTGGCTGGGCACGACGCGTGATAGCGGAAGAAAAACCGAGTTGCTCGCGCAGGCGGCGCCAGTGGCGTCATCGACCTGACCGGCCCATTGTGGTAGAACGGCGCGTGACCTACATCGCCGCCATTCTCGTCATCGTCCTGAGTGGTGCCAACCTGTACC
>Ga0075366_10000933_pt1 | contig 14202 bp, 10 predicted proteins | sample EndMethybrTD3031_FD_72351 | JGI IMG/M metagenome (GOLD analysis project Ga0075366, IMG submission 72351) | Populus endosphere microbial communities from Tennessee, USA - Endosphere MetaG P. TD hybrid TD303-1 | ecosystem: Host-associated > Plants > Roots > Endosphere | place: USA: Tennessee...
ATAGGTTTCGATAGTCCAGCGCCAAGCATCTGCTGCTTGATTAAATGGAACCTGTAATTTGAGCTTATTGAGGTCATTTATTGCTTCCATCATGGCTGCAATAGCAGTGTTAAAGCTTAAGGCGTCCAAGTCTTGGCTCACTTTTTTAATAGTACGGTGGCTAACCATCAATAATGGCTTGGCGTCGGCGGTATTTTGCATGGCATCACTTTGGGCAAACTCTTGTACTAAAGCCCACGAACGCTGCAGAAAACGGAAAGCCCCGCCCATACCCTCGACACTCCAGTTAGCCATTTGGTTCCAAGGACCAATAAAGAGTTCCATTATGCGAATTGAATCCGCACCATAGCCTTGCTCAATCAGGTCATCGGGCTGGATAGTGTTGCCTTTTGACTTACTCATCTTTTGACCATCGGGCGCTAAAATCATGCCCTGGTTACGCAAGGTAGTAAACGGCTCGCTAAATTCGATTAAGCCTTCGTCTTGCATAACTTTGGTCCAAAAGCGTGCATACAATAAATGCATCACAGCATGTTCGGCACCGCCAATATATTCATCAACAGGCAACCAGTGCTTTACTAATTCCGCATCAAAAGGCTTGTCGTTGTTGTGCGGGTCAGCATATCGCAATGCATACCAGCTAGAGCAAGCGAAACCATCCATAGTGTCGGTTTCGCGAGTAGCAGCACCGCCACAAGTCGGACAAGTGGTTGTAACAAACTCATCAACACGAGCCAGCGGGCTACGACCGTCGCCAGATGGCTCAAAGCTGGCCATGTCTGGCAAACGCACAGGTAATTGGCTGTCGGGAACAGCCACCGCACCATCTTTGGGGCAGTGAATAATTGGGATTGGTGCACCCCAATATCGCTGACGACTAATAAGCCAGTCGCGCATCTTGTAATTAACACGCTCCTCGGCAATGCCCTGAGTGGCCAAATCAGTAACTAGTTTTTCACGGGCATCACTTGTGAGCATGCCGGTATAATCACCAGAATTAATTAAGCGGCCTTCGTGAGCCATATCACCCACCTGGCCCTGTCCAAGCTCAAAGATTTGCTGCGCACCTGCGCCCTTGCAGCGCTTCTGGGCTTCTTGGGCAGTTACCCATTCATACTTTTGCGCAGCAGCTTCTTGCTCGCTTATAGCACCCTGCTGCAATGAGCCAAGTTCAATAACAACAGTGTTGCAATAGGCAATACGATTTTCCAGCTTGTGCTGTGCATAAAATTCAGAGCACAGTACCTGGTCTTTTTCGACAATTGTCTTAATATCGCTATAGCCGGTTTCTTCTTGCAGTTCACGGCGAGCAGCTTGACTGGGAGTTTCACCCTGGTCTATGCCGCCCATTAGCGGCGACCAAAAGTCACTGCCCGTTGGTTTAACAATTAGGTATTTTTCCTCGTTTGGATGCTTAATGACACAGGTTACAACATTGCGACTAATAATTTCTAGACCCTCGACATGAGGGTTTTCGGTATGAGTAAAACGCTCAGCAATCACCTGACGAATAGGCAGATCAAACTTAGTAGCAAACTCGTGGTCGCGTTGGTCGTGAGCTGGTACGGCCATAATTGCGCCCGTGCCATAGCCCATGAGTACGTAATCGGCGATCCATATTGGCAGCTTTTCGCCATTGACCGGGTTAATTGCGTAAGCACCGGTAAATACCCCTGTCTTTTCGCGGTTAGTTTCTTGACGTTCAATGTCTGATTTGTTGCGAGTTTTTTGTTGATAGTTTTCTACCTGCTGCTGGTGATCGGCGGTAGTAATATCCTTAACTAATGGGTGCTCAGGAGCCAGCACGACAAAGGTGGCACCGTACAAGGTGTCGGCACGAGTCGTAAACACCTCAAGAGACTGCTGGCTATCGGCAAGCGCAAAAGTTATTGAAGCACCCTTGCTGCGGCCGATCCAGTTACGCTGCATATTCTTAATAGAATCGGTCCAATTGATATCATCAAGGTCTTTTTCAAGGCGGTCTGCATATTCGGTAATCTTAAAAAACCACTGCTTGAGGGCCTTTTTTTCGACTTCACTGCCGCAGCGCCAACAGCGCCCAGCCTCTACCTGTTCGTTGGCGAGTACTGTTTTGTCTACCGGACACCACCATTGGAGACTTTCTTGTTGATAAGCTAAGCCACGCTTGAATAACAGCAAAAAGAACCACTGCGTCCAACGGTAGTAGTTGGGATCGGTACTATCGATTTCGCGTGACCAATCGTATCCAAAACCCATTCGGCGCAGCTGTTCTTTAAATCGACCAGTGTTTTGGTCGATTGCCTGACGCGGCGTAATGCCCGTCTTGATGGCATAGTTTTCGGCCGGCAGACCAAATGCATCCCAACCCATAGGGTGCATAACATTATAGCCACGCATGCGGGCAAAGCGGGCCATAGCATCGCCAATAGAATAGTTACGCACGTGACCAACATGCATGGCCGCTCCACTTGGGTACGGGAAGAACTCAAGTATGAACTTTTTGGGCTTGTCCGAACTGTTATCGGCTTGGTAAATCTTAGATTCTTCCCACACTTGCTGCCACTTGGGTTCAATATCTTTTGGATTGTAGCGTTGCATGCTTACTCGAGCTCCTTTTGAGTTTCTTCTGGTCTTTATCTGTAATTATACCAGTTGATACCACATTCTTTAACTGTTGCAAGCGTTTATGCAACTAACGGCCAAAATATTCGCCGCGTTGGCCAGCGTACAGATTGAACATTTGGCTAAAAGTTACAAACTTGTAATGATCACGAAGCGCTAAAATAGTAGGCTCTAACGACTCAGCGGTCACCGGATAGATATCGTGCAAGTCCACTACCCCACCTGGCTTAGCGTGTGACACAATAATGTCCTTAACCTTGCCTGGATCTTTAGTTTGCCAATCGAGCGGATCAATATTCCACATAGCAATGGTCATAGGCACTGTGCCACGGACAGCCGGATTAACTGCCCCGTAAGGTGGCCTAAATAATGTGGGTGCAGGCACACCCGCATTAATCACCACTGCCTGCGTACGATTAATTTCGTCCATAATTTGCGGCTGCGACAAATCGGTAAAGTCGTGATGGTCCCAGCTATGGCTACCAATTTCGTGGCCTGCGGTATGCATACGTCGCAGTACAGCCTCTTGGCCTGGCACTCGTGAACCTACCACAAAGAACGTAGCAGGTACCTGGTACTTGTCGAGAATATCAAGAATTTTTGGAGTCGTAACAGGGTTAGGACCATCATCGAAGGTCAATGCCATACAAGGCGTGGCTGAACAGTCAACCTGTGGTGCTGGCGGTGGAGATGGTGCCTTTTGGATAGCTGGTGCAGCCTGCACATGCTTTTTGTTTGCCGGCTGTAAAAATCCCTGCAACGTAAGTCCCAAGGAGCCAAAAGCCAGTGCCACCAGGCAGATTGCTGCAGCTGATATATGCAACTGTGGGCTACGTAGCCACCATGTTCGTGTGTTACTCACCATGTACTATACTATTTTGGCAAATGTTTCACTTTTAAGCTAGAGGCATTACATACATAAGCGTATTTTCACCTCTGTGAAATATTAGAATTGCTTTAAGAAATTGGTAGCAAAATTAGTCGTTAGGTCTTTGGCCTGCTGATGCCTTTCAAGCGCTAGCTGCACCAAACGATCAACAAGTTCAACATTAGAAATGCCTTTTTTACGCCAGTTGTGAGCATATAGACTGCCTGGCAATGGATTGATTTCGTTAAAATAGACTTTCTTGGCCTTGCTATCAATAAGCATGTCGATGCGGGCAATGCCCGAGCAGCCTACGGCACGAAATACAGCCAAACCCAGCTCCTCTGCCTGCTTATAGAGCTCAACAGGAATGTCAGCAGGGATACGGCTGTAGCCCTGAGCGCCTTGACTTCCCTTAGCGCTCATTTTTGCCCCTTTGCCCTTGCCGCCACGCATATATTTGGTGTCAAAATCAAAGAAATCTTCACTGGAAGACAAAGGTTCTTCGAGTAAGGCTGGTGTGAGGTCATCATTGCCAATAATGGGCAGCGTAACTTCTACAAGATTATTAACACCTTCTTCGGCAAGCGCTTTAGTGTCGTAGTGCAAAGCCACTTCTATAGCATTAGCCAAGTCATTATCAGATGCTACACGAGTAATTCCAATGCTCGAGCCCAAATGTGCGGGCTTTACAAAAAGTGGATATTTTAGCTGGCTATTAATCTGTTTTTGGAACTGTTCGGGGTCGGCTTCGTAGTCTTTTTTGTTAAATGAAACATACTTTGGTGTGGCAAGGCTTTGAGCGGCTACAACCTGCTTAGCAAGTACTTTGTTCATAGCAATCACCGCTGATTCTACATTACAGCCCACATATGGTACATTTGCCATTTCGCATATGGCCATCAATTCACCATCCTCACCATGGGTGCCATGGGTAGCCGGAAAAACAACATCAATGACAGTTTCTTTACGGCCTAAACGCGTGTTTTTAACAAGACGAAGCCCTTTGCCTAAAGAAAGTGAAACCGGTGTTTCTTTTTCGAGGAGCTCCGTTACATTACCAGACTGGTAAAAAGCTATGTCCTTAAATTTTCCACCAGCGTACCAGAGTCCATCTTTGGCAATATATACAGGCACCACATGATACTTTTGTGATAATTCAAGTGGCTTGATGACTGCGGCAAGTGCAGTAAGGATTGAAATATCATGTTCTGTGGAACGAGATCCAAAAACAACGGCGATGGTGGGTTTCTTCATATGGCTAGTATAGCATTTTGTTAAGCGTAATTATCGGTCCAGTCGTTTTGCATGAGCACCAAGTCACCATGCGCCACAAACGTCTGCAAGTTGGTGTAAAAGTTGAGTGGATCATCTTCGATTACAATGTCGCCCTTAAATTTAGCTGCCTTAAGACCAAACAAGATATTGTCGGTGGCAGAGTTCTTCATGAGCACTACGATTGCTGGATTGGCCCGAGCAATAAGCTCGCCCATTTCGCGGTGTACAGCCTGGCCTTCTTCACCCTGGTCTACCAGGCCAGGCGATACGTAGATTTTACGGCGGGCATCAAGCTCGGCTAATAATGCCGTACCAGCGCGAATGCCTTCGATATTACCGTTATAGGTGTCGTCGATAATCCAGGCACCATCAAGCTCGTAAGGCTGCATGCGATGTTCGAATGGCTGAGTTTTGGCAATTGCAGCCTGGATCTGCTCATTAGACATATCGAATTCCGCCGCCAGTGCCGCTGCCAGCGATAGTGGGCCCACCTGATGGCGTCCCAAAAGCCCACTATGCAAACGCATCTTACGATTGCCCTTAGAGAGCACAAAGCTTGTGCCCGTAAGTTGCAGCTCGATTTCTGATACTTTCCAGCCAAGTGCACCATGTGAATCGTAACGCTGTTGCCCCTTATGCATCGAATCAGCCGCCAGTGCCGATTCTCCGTTAACATAAACTCGGTCTGCTTCTACGTAGTTAGCTACCGAAAACATATCACGAATAACATTCGCTACTGTTTTGTAATGGTTGAGGTGAGCTGGGGCGATACCCGTAATTATTGCATGTGTAGGATGGGTAATTTTGGCAAAGCGTTCGATGTCGCCAGGCACATTCTCGCCATACTCCAAAATGACAATATCTTCTTTGCCATCAAGCTTTTTAGCAAAATAGGCATGAGATATCGAAACATTTTTGTTGGCAGGCGTAGCAACTGCTTTTTTGCCTTCGCTCAAGACAGTCAAAAGCAGTTCTTTCATACTGGTCTTGCCATAGCTGCCGGCAATCGCAATTTTGGCACCAGAATGGCTCTTGAAAATCTTTTCAGACTCTTTAATGTACATGCGGTGACGCGGTTTAATGATAATAATGCGGCCAAGCCATAGAGGCAGCGTAACCGCATGAGCCCAAATTATGGGATACGAAAGGAGTGTTGCAAGGCCAAAATACAAACCACCCGTGAGGTCGTTCTTAGCCCAAAGCATTAAAAGCAACAAACCAGCAACAATCTGCAGTGCCATGCCTACACGTAAGGCCAATACCAAAAGTCGGGCTGGACCAGTTTTGTCCAATGTACGGCGATACATAACCCGCGAAAAGTCATTTGTGTGCCAAAACCAACGCAAATATGGACCAGCTTCGTACTCGGTACTCTGAAGCATATACACTAAAATATTGGCATAATTCCAGCCATATAGGCTTATGATTCCTCGGATCATCGCAAAAACTCCTTAATAGCCTTTTCGACAATCTCTGGCTTATCTATATGTACAAAATGACCGGCTTGCCCAATGACCTCAAGTGTTGAAATCTGTAATAGCTGATGGTATTGCTCGCCATAACGCGGCGGGGTAGCCTGGTCATTCTCGCCGTACAAAAGTAGCGCAGGCGCCAAAACACGCTGCGCATCTTGCCGCACATCATCGGTAACAACTTTTTTAAAGGTTTCTTGCAGGTGTTCGGCAACCAGCATATCAGAGCCTACGGTATCGTATACTTTTCGGCGCAGTTTTGCCTTAACCGATTTTGGAAGCGGCATAGTAGCTGTTTTACCCGCTTTGGTAAGCACACGCAGTAATTTATTGCGGCCATTATATTCACCGCGGATACCTGCACTTGCAATAAGTACAAGTTTATCGGCATGCAAGATACCCTGCCCTAATCCCCTAATAGCGATTGCGCCGCCGTTAGAATGACCGATATAAGCGTACACCTGTGCTAAGCCAATTTTGGTAGCAAAGTGCTGTATGAATGTTGCGTAATTTGTTAAACCCCATACACCCTGAGGGGATTGAGTGCCGCCGAATCCTGGCAAATCCAGAGCAATAACATCGTAGTTTTTGCTAAGTGTGTCTGTAAGGCTTTTGAGGCCTTGGCTTGTGTCACCCCATCCGTGCAGAATAAGTACAGTTTTTCCCGAGCCCTTTCGCACATACTGAGTCATAAGAGAATCAACAATAACTTGCATGAGCCTCATTATACGCTATTAAGCCAGGTTTTGAGATTGAACAATTTGCTCTAGAACCTTGCGAGCTGGACTTGCTGGTCGGTGACGGCCGACCAAGGCATTTAATGACACGTAGGTCATTGACTGCCAACGAATAGTCGGCATGCACGACCCAAATTCAAGTTCACCCTGAATTTCAAGTTCACCTTTTCTATCTGGCCTCAACGTCTGCACCTGCCTACTAAGGATACTATCTATCAGCTTGTTTAGCGTATACGTCCTAGACGCTGAATCTTTGCCCATAGTGCCTAGGAGCTCATCTCGAGAAATGCTCGGCTGGGTCTGATATGGAACAATCTTATCGGGTGACTTCATTTGTGCCGCAACACAAATGGTATCAAACATAGCACCGAGCACCCCGTGAAGCGCATGCTCACCAAATTTACGTTCTTGAGCAAAAGCGCTAACGCGCTCCATAGTATATGGTCCTTTATCAATGATAGCCACAGTATGTCGACGATACCTCATTTCGTTACCCACTGGTGGACGGCCAATAAATTCATAAGGTGCATTGATGGCCTGCGCCATCATCTCCACCCCCTTTGCTAAAAACTGCTCATCCTTAGCTCCATCGGGGACATCAATAGGCACACCTTCACGGTCCTGGACTTGCGTCGACATATAATAGCCGCCTCGCTCAAACCATACCTGACCAACCGGATAACGTATCCAATCTAGGTAGTGCATGGCATTTTTGCCATGCACTGGAGACCCATAGATTTCTTGCGAGCATTGCATTAATTCATCAGATACGGAAGGGTTTTCAGGATTACTCATACCAAGCAACAATACACAGGCAGCAGCAGATTCTCAACCAAATTGTGATTTTTACCGCTATTTTGTTTGGCGTCGTAGAGTTAATGCGCCCAATATTAGGGCCACAGCGCCAAATAGTACTACAACAATAGCTGTATGCATAAGCACATAATGAGCCTCGGCCATCGAAGCGTCAATACATAGTAAGGTTATGCTTATTGCTCTGGCTGAGGTGCGAATCTATCACGCAGAAAGATAGCGGACTTACTTGTTAATGAGCAGTTATCGGGCAAAACAGCCAGTGACTGCTGGGCAATTTTTTGGTAACTTGTCGTGCTGTGGGTTTCGCCAATAGTAACCCTACCCTCAAGTATTACTTCACCAAACTTACCTGCCATCCCCTTTACAAGATGCTGGCGCAGAGCGTACTCAATTCGTGGCAAAAAATCCATACGGAATCTGACCTCAAACGGAAAATTTTGTGTCAGCTCAGCGACCTCAGATGCATTCACGAAAGGGATATCCACATGAGATGCGCCCACATCTCGAGTCTGCCTTGTCTCGCTGATCACACCAAGCACATCAAAGGCTTTGCCCACCGCTCCATGAAAATTGTGGTTAACTAAGCCTCTGTGCTGTAAAAACTCACCAATCCCAATCGTGCTTAATCCGTCAGGAAGAATCTTGTGGGTCAACTTACGCTGCTGCTTTGGGGTCTCTTCGATTACAGGCAAAAGGGATAATATGTATGGCAAGTCAGGATGAGTTTGGCGCACTATGTCTAAAGCCTCTTCGGGTTCTTGTATAAAAACAGGACGCGAGTCGCGTAGACGCACCTCAAAACCTTTTGATTTTTTATACAGCAACGCTTGTGCCCTGTCAGAAGCAAGCAGAGTCAGTATATCGACGGCCGTATTACCATAGTCAGGCGTATCCCATAGTTGCTGCGAAACCTCATGGAGTTCGGATAGTTCAATTCTCTGGTGCATCACCGGATCAGGTGGCACAACTTCATAGCTGGTCATTGCAAAATAATATCACAGCATTAGCGGGGATGGATTCACAAAAAAATGACCGCATCTTACGGTGCGGTCATTTTTAAAGTTTGATTATTCAAAATTTGGTGGAGCTACAGGGACTCGAACCCTGGACCTCTTCCATGCCATGGAAGCGCTCTAGCCAACTGAGCTACAGCCCCACGCTAATGAGCTATTTTAACAGATGTAGAACAAAAATAAAAGCACAGCTATGTACTATTTTATACTGCGACTGCCGGGTGCGTTTGGCGTCTAGACGCCTTTTTGCCAGCCGCTCTCCGTATGGGCTACAGAAGCTTTTTGTGTTTAGCAAATATCAACATAAAAATAACAAGGGCCAGTGTAAAGCTGGCGATTCCCATAAATACCCACGGATTATGCTGCAATGGCAAATCGACATTCATGCCATACATACCAAAGATCACGTTTGGCAGAGTTATAGCCACTGTTACAATGGTCAGCACCTTCATGGTGTAGTTAAGGTTATGCGAGCTAATTGAGCTGTAGGCTTCACGAATATTATCAATAGACTTAAGGTTAGAGTTACAAGCCTCGATGGACTGCTCGTTATTAAGTAGTAGGTCTTCTACAATGTCTTGATCTTCATCAAAAAGCGGCATGTAGCGGCCCAGCAGCAAACGGCGCAGCGTAGCATTAGTGGGCATCAATGACGACAAGAATTCATTGAGCTCATCCTCTATCATCACAAAGTCAATAAAGTCCTGATTAGTAATTTCGTGACCGCGCAGACGAGAACGAATCAGCTTAATCTGTTTGCTGGTATTACTAATAAAAGTATCGTAATGTTCACCGATTTGCTGCAAAATCTGCAGAACCAGTTTGGCGCGTTGTGTGGTAGCAAAGTTGATTTTGCTACGGATGAATACATCCAAACTGGGCATTCGCACCTGTGATACCGTAATTAGAATATCGTTACCAAAAATGAATAGCAGAGGTGCCGTTACCAACTCTTCTTCTTCATTTTTATAGGCGAAACGCACAAATATATAGCTCTGGTCACCTTCGCGCTCCAGGCGAGGCATTTCGTCAACGTCGAGAGCATCTTCTAGGTGGCCCTGTTCAAGGTTGAACTTTTTTACGAGATCTTGAATTTCCGAGTCAGTTGGTGCCTCTACATATACCCATGAGCCACGCTGGTAATCGGTGAGTTCACGCATTTCTTGGCTTCGGAGGCTACGGTAGAAATATTTAATCATAAACCCTTCTCTCTTTTTCTGGCGATATCCTTCAGGACATTGGCTTTTGTTTGGCTTACCTGTATTGTAGCAATAAACATTTGCGAGTACTACGGGTCAAATATGCAACTACGACCCCATATCTGGAGTCGTAGTCTATCGTGCGCGCCCACCCACGGCGGGAGCTTTTTGTATTTTGGAGGGATCTTTATTTTGCTTCGCGCCGCGTGGCGCACGAATTACCCTTACAGTAAACCGCTCATGCTTATTTGTCAAGAATAAAGGCGGCTGAGAGTTAGGGAGTGGTCTTCCGTAGATATTCGCTGAGCTTTTGGATGGCAATGAATCGGTGGCTAAAGCCCCTTAACTCTTCATCAGACATCTCGGCATACGTTTTATCCGAGCCATCAGGAACGAACAAACTGTTCCAGCTCTTAGAACCTTTCCAGGCGGATTCACCTGCCGAACGTGGCTCAGACACAATCGTGCCCTCTACATCACCCTCAAAAATCTGTAGTGATTGACCATCATACAAACCATAGGCAATCGAAGCCGTAGCGCCGCGATTAGTTTCGGGACGCATCATTTCGGCCAACTTGTCGGTGCCAAGCTCTTCTAGGTGCCATTTAATAAGTGTGCCCGGCAAACGTCCCCATGCGTGAAAAGTTAGCGCTACGTCTTCTACAAGCACCGCCTGGCCCAGCTTTTTATATGCTTCATGTGCCTTATGGCTCACAACCTCTCGTAAGTCAAGGGACTGGATCTCATCCAAATCACATTTTTGGTGCTCTACAGGGTGTTCAAGCCAACTGCCCAGATACTTGGCCTTGGCTTGATTGCCGGTTACAAAAATAAACTCGGTCATGGAATTAGCTCCTTTTTAGGTAAAATCTGTTGTTGAAGATCGGTTAGTTCGTCGGCACACACCTGAAGTACCGTATCACCACGCAACTTTGCTTCGGTGCTATCAAACCAAATTGAGATCCACTTACAGTGGTCGCCATTTAATTCTTTGGTCCACTTTAGCTCATTGTTTGCACTAAGTTTTTCTTGAGCATTAGGCGCGTAAAAATCAATATGATCAAGGCCTATAGCATCATTAGAGCCTGGTCGACGCTCCATGAGCTTAATAACACGAAGGTTGTTTGGCAGCGCCAGATCTTTAAGGTGAAGTGTGATCAGCCAGCGTTCATTAACCCATCCAAAATGGATTTGGTCGCACAGATCACGTAAAGCATCACAGCGCCGCAATAGTTCGGCCCGGCCGGCCACTTTCCAGCCAACAGCAGTCATGGGCAAAACGCTAAAATAAGCGGGATCATGACTAGAATCTGCCAGTGCTTGCCATTTTTGCGAATACTGTTCGACTGCGTTACTGTATTCCTCAAACATAATCCCTCCTACTTTTGCAATTGAATCATTGACCGTAATGTTACTTCGTCTATCTGCTGGGTACCGAGTTTTTCGGCTTTTTTGAGTTTGCTTGCGCCCACGTTTTTGCCTACCACCAGATAGGTTGTGTCTTTGCCTACTGAACTCTGAAAAGTACCACCTAGGGCACGAATGCGCTCAGCGGCGGCATCGCGACTCATTAGCTCTAATGTGCCCGTAATTACAAAGCTCTTACCGTGGAGTGGCCCGGTAGCATGCGATTCGTACTGAGGCTTAACGCCTAACTCTGTAAACTTTTCCAGCAACTGCTGGTTGTCAGCATCTGTAAACCAAGCTAAAAGTGACTCAGCTACCACATCGCCAACCCCATCAATTTGCATTAGATCGTCCATTGTAGCGTGTGCCAAAGCATTGAGTGATCCAAAATGCTCAGCAAGGTCAATAGCCGTTTGTGAACCAACATGACGGATACCCAAGCCATATATAAAGCGCGGTAAAGGCGGCCGTTTAACGCGGCTAATGGCCTGCAGTAAATTGTTGGTCGACAGCTCTGCAAATCGGTCCAGACGGCTGACTTGTTCATAAGTTAAGGTGTATATATCAGCGATATCGTGTACAAGGCCAGCGTCTACTAGCGCTACAACATTCTTTTCGCCCATACCATCAATATCTAAAGCACCCTTGCTTGCAAAGTGCTCTAGGGCTTTCTTGAGCAGTAGTGGACCTGATGCGCCCTTTACACGGTACACAGCCTCGCCCTCTGGGCGTACAAACTGTAATTCTGGGTATTGACGCGCGAGTTCCTGCTGCATATCAAACTTTTTAGCTGTTTTTGGCCGTAGCTCAATAAGTACACGCTCAACCTGGGGAATGATGTCACCAGCCTTAAAGATTACCACTGTATCGCCCACGCGAACATCTTTGCGAGCAATTTCGTCGGCATTATGTAGGCTAGCATGTTGCACGGTAGTTCCAGCTACGACGACAGGGTCAAAAACAGCCACAGGTGTAGCCGCACCCGTGCGGCCAATACTAAGTACGATGTCTTTAACGATAGTTGTGGCCTCTTCTGCAGGGTATTTGTATGCCACAGCGCCGCGTGGGTTCTTACCTACAACACCCAAGCTAGCATACAAAGCACGGTCGTTTATCTTTACTACCAAACCATCAGTATTAAAGGGCAGTTCATGACGTTTTTGCTCCCACACGTCTACAAAATGCATTACTCCGTCTAATTCATCAAACACCGAGGCTTGCGTGTTGGCTGGCAAACCCAAAGCTCGCAGTGCTTGATAGGTAAACATATTAGTGGGTAGCTCAGAAGGATCATCACGCAACAAATCGTAAGCCCTAAAGCGCAGTGGACGGGCGGCAGCCAGCTTTGGATCGAGTTGGCGAATCGTACCAGCTGCTAGATTGCGTGGGTTGGCATACAGCGGCTTGCCTTCAATTTCACGGCTATGGTTCAGGGCCTCAAAGTCTTTTTTGTGCATAATAATTTCGCCGCGAATTTCGGTACGTCCCACTAAAAACTGTTCAAAACCGGGCTGTTGACGTAACTGCAGCGGAACACTTTTAATGGTACGGACATTAGCGGTCACGTCTTCTCCAACATATCCATCGCCGCGCGTAACTGCCTGTACAAGTTCCCCATCTTGATAAATAAGTGCGCAGGCTAAGCCATCCATTTTAATATCGGTAAAGAATTCCAGTTTTGTTGATGGTGGGGCTAATTTTTCGGTGCGAACTACCCAAGCCTCAACATCTTCGCGACTAAAAACATCGTTCAGACTAATCATGCGTGTCGAGTGCTCAACTTTAGTAAATTCACCCAAGGGCTGACCACCCACGCGCTGAGTTGGTGAATCCGGCGTAATAAGATCGGGATGCTTTGCTTCTAACTCCTTAAGCTCGCGCATTAAGCCATCATAAATAGCGTCGGACACACTTGCTGCGTCCAAAACGTAGTATTCATACGAATACTTGGCCATTAATTTCTTGAGCTCCTGAAGTCGCAGTGCAGCCTGTTGCGTAACCTTATCCATATACCCTCCTACAGTAATGCGCGGTAAAGTCGATAAAAGTAACCGTGCAGCACCAGTAAACCAACACTATTCAGTATAAAGAACATTGCTACAGCCCCCAGAGGTGCAAATAAAACAAGTGGCGTCATTATCAGAGCGCCGATTACAAAGAGTGCGAACGGCAAATATACCACCTTGCGAAGCACTAGGCCACGCCTATCTTCAATCAAGCCACGAGCCGATCGAAGCGCATTAAGCGGTGTCATATTTGGTAAACAGGAGATATACAGAGCGAACACTGATGAACTAAGCCAATATAAGCTAACAAGGCCCAGGAGCAAACAGGCCATACCCCAGGCTATCTGCTCGGCAAAAGTTGATGCAATACCGTTACTGACGAGGACACTAAAAACCGTACCGCCAATGATGGCTGGTAGCAGCTGCAACCCCATCATCAAAAGCACTAACAAAAACGGCACTAACGGATACATGCCTTTGTAAAATGTATCGCGAATTCGCGGCTTATTATCGGCATAAAGCTCCCGCAGCAACCAAATAAAGGCCAGGCTCCCCATAACCATCCACACCAGTTGGTATGAAGTCGCTGTTGAACCCTGGCTACTCCCCGTGCCAAGCATCACCATTAACGCCATACTTGCACCTAGCTGCGACCAATCACCCTTTGAAAGATCGTGAAAGGTTGTTTTGAGGTTGTTTATGTCGTCGGGCGATGCAGCACTTTGGGCGACAAGCAGGTTAATACTGGCAAAAACTACCAGAAACAGCGCTATCACCCTCCACTGACTCTTAAAGAGGCCCAATG
>Ga0075366_10000934_pt1 | contig 14194 bp, 13 predicted proteins | sample EndMethybrTD3031_FD_72351 | JGI IMG/M metagenome (GOLD analysis project Ga0075366, IMG submission 72351) | Populus endosphere microbial communities from Tennessee, USA - Endosphere MetaG P. TD hybrid TD303-1 | ecosystem: Host-associated > Plants > Roots > Endosphere | place: USA: Tennessee...
ACGCAAGGCGTCGTCGGCAGCGTGGCTGGCCACGGCCGTCTGTGAAGTCTTTCTTTTTGACATCTTCTCTCTCTTGGCTTGCAACGTACGACATGCATCTCGGGAGCATGTGCGTATGGATGCGCAGGCAACCATGTGTCATTCAAGGGTAAGTTGCAGGCATTACCATCGGTTTGCGATGACAGGAGGTGCCATATTGATGAGCGGAATACCTCCAGACAGGCCTTGACCGCGTTCCGGGATCGGGCGCGTTCGGGATCGCTGACCTCACGGTGGCCTTGAGTGACAGTGGGCGTGTCACCAGAACGGGTCTCCGTCGCCGGCGTAGAATGGCGACTTGCCAGACCGCTTTTCTTCAGGAGACCTGAGTCATGGAATATCGTCGTCTGGGCCGTTCCGGCCTCAAGGTCAGCGCCCTGTCCTTCGGATCATGGGTGACCTATTCCAATCAGCTCGATACGAAACTCGCACGCGAATGCATGGCCGCTGCACGCGACGCCGGGGTAAATTTCTTTGATAACGCCGAGGTGTATGCGGCGGGCGAATCCGAACGCATCATGGGACAGGCCCTGCGTGAGCTGGGCTGGCCGCGCGAAAACTACGTTGTGTCCAGCAAGTTTTTCTGGGGGCTCACTGAAGACCCGAACGGCAAGCACACGCTCAACCGCAAATACCTGTTCGGTGCTGTCGATGCTTCGCTGAAACGCTTCGGTCTCGACTACATCGACCTCGTGTTCTGCCATCGTCCCGATCCCGAGACGCCTGTCGAAGAAACCGTATGGGCGATGCACGACATCATCAATCGCGGCAAGGCGCTCTACTGGGGCACTTCGGAATGGAGTGCCGACGAGATCCGCGCTGCCTGGCTGATTGCCGAGCGTCATCACCTGCACAAGCCGGTGATGGAACAGCCGCAGTACAACCTTTTCGCGCGCAAACGTGTGGAGCAGGAGTATCGCCGCCTGTATGAGGATATCGGGCTTGGTCTGACCACGTGGAGTCCGCTGGCTTCGGGTGTGCTGACAGGCAAGTACATGAATGGCATTCCCGCCGGTACGCGTGGCACCTTGCCCGGCTACGAATGGCTGCACGAACGCATGAACGATGAAGCGAAAAAACGCGCGCTGAGCCAGCTGCTGCCCATCGCGCAGGAGCTCGGCTGCACGCTGGCGCAATTATCGCTGGCCTGGTGTCTGCGCAATCCGCACGTGTCGACCGTCATTACAGGTGCTTCGCGGCCTGCACAGGTTGTCGAGAACATGCAGGCGCTTGTCGTATTGCCAAAGCTGACCGATGAGATCACCGCGCGCATGGACGCAGCCTGTGCCGGTGTGGCGGCGTGACATGAAAAAACTGGTATTGGCATCAAACAACGCAGGCAAATTGCGCGAATTCCAGGAACTGCTGGCGCCGCTCGGCTGGGAGGTGATTCCGCAGAGCGCACTGGGGGTGTCGGAAGCCGAGGAGCCGCACGATACTTTTGTCGAGAATGCCTTGGCGAAGGCGCGGCACGCTGCGGTTCAAACGGGTTTGCCCGCTCTCGCCGATGACTCGGGCATCTGTCTTGCTGCGTTGAATGGTGCGCCGGGCGTTCATTCGGCGCGTTTCGCGGGCGAGCCGAAATCGGATGCCCGCAACAATGCGTTGATGCTCGAAAAACTCTCCGGCGTGGCGGATCGCAGGGCGCACTATGTATGCGTACTGGTGTTCGTGCGTAGCGCCAGAGATCCGCAGCCGCTCATTGCCGAAGGCGAGTGGCATGGCGAAATTGTGGAGTCACCGCGTGGCGAAGGTGGTTTTGGATACGATCCGTATTTCTGGCTGCCACAGTTTGCGATGACGGCTGCGCAGTTGCCGGCAGCACACAAGAACGCCATCAGTCATCGCGGCATGGCTTGCAAGACCTTGTTGCAACGCCTCGTTGCAACATCGTGAGCGGACGGAAAAAGGAGTATCACCATGAAAGTCAGTACAGCTTTGCTTTGCATGACAATGGCTTGTTCCGGCAGCTTCATGGGCAATGTCTCTGCCGCGACAGCACCACCGCCCAAACTGGAGCCCATCCCTGAGCCGGTTGCGTCTGCCTCCACGCCCGCAACCAGCGAGCCGGACGTGACGGTTAGCAAGCGTGGCGGTGACCGCATCGAGGAGTTTCGCTTCAAGGGGCGCCTTTACATGATTCGCGTGTATCCGGCGATAGGCCTGCCTTACACCCTCGTCGATGACAAGGGCGACGGCGTGTTCAATCGCAAGGATGCTCGTGGTACGCCGATAAAGCCGGCGCAGTGGAATGTGCTGTCCTGGTAGCCTTAGAAGCTCTTCATGATCTTTGACTAGCGTATCAAGATGCCAGAAGTGCTGTACTTGAAAGCTATCTCGAACGTTTTGACAATCTCTGAAAAATAGCAATTCCAGCGGCTTGGCGGAGGTTTTGCAGGCGCATGGACACAGAGATTTGCCTGATTCCTGCCTGAACAATCAATTCGCCATGCGCCTCAAGAGATCATCTTGGAAGCTGCTCGGCGCGTTGGGGTTATCGATAACGCAAGGTCCAGCTCAGCGTGAAGGGTTGATCCAGCTTTGCGCCATCGCTCTGGCAGCTGATGCGTGATTTCATCTGCCCCATGGGAGCGCGATAGAGCTCCTTGTCTGCGACCGAATCGAGCGTGCAGGTAGAGAAGCCAGACACCTCGAACTCATATACATCGCCGTGCGCAAAGCGCAGCAGGCTCTTGCCCTGCGTGCCGTCCAGCACGCCCCCTTCCGAGAAGGAAGCGAACTCCATGCTGATGCGTACGCCGTCAAGCGATACGGTTGGCGTGTAACGGTCGCTGCGCGTGATAACGCCATGGTCCAGCGTGTAGGTGGTCTCTACCTTGAGGCGGCCATCCTTGACGGGTGAGCGCTCGCCAAGTCTGTTCAGTTCATCCTGCATGTAGCTGATGTTCATTGCCGTACCCTTCTGCTCCGTACGGATATGACGGATGAAAGCATCGGCAGTAAGTTGCGAGCCATCGGCCAGCGTGAAGCGCGGCAGTAATTGGGGAAATCCTGCATCGGCTGCGCCCTGCACGACGCCATTCGAGAACGGGATCGGAAAGTACGGATTGTTCATGTGCTGCGTGGCACCGCCGTTGACCAGCGGCAGGCTGACTACGCGCAAGCCGTCGCGGAAGGTCAGCAGCGCGCGATCGTATTCGCCGCGGGCAAACCAGGTGAGCGTAAAGCGCGGCAGCTTCAGCAGCCAGGCCTCGAAATTTGCGGCGGGGGCCTTATCGCGATAGCCCATCCTGTTCCACAGATTGTTGGTGTAGATGTACTGATGCAGCAGGCTCAGATTCTCGCCAAGAATGCGATGCTTGCCGCGATAGGTATCCGTGCGACGCCCTTTGTCCCACAGATTGACCGAGCGCGTCTCGCGGTCGTACCAGAAGTTCGCATACTTGACTGAAGCGCGCGTGGCAAATGCATAAGCCATATCGCGTTCCTCTGGTGTCAGCACTTCTAGATACGCTGCAGCCGACAGCACTTCGAGGAAAGCCGTATCGCCATAGGCACCAATCGAGCGACCGAATTCGAAACCATCGCCTTGCGGGTTGAGGCGCACCAGGATGACGTCGACCGCCTTGCGCAACCATTGCTTGAGCTGTGGTGTGACCTGCATGTCCGTTTCAATGAAGCGCTGACAGATTTCGCCGATCAGCAGGATGCTGTAACGATCGAAGCGGCCTTCGCCATCGGTCTCATCCGAGAAGCCGAACTCACCGGAGTAGGTCTGGTAGTGCTTGACCATGCGGTCGAGCAACACGTCGCTGGCCTTGGCATCCTCCCATCCCAGCAGATAGCGCAGGCGAGCGATGCTGAAGGCCACACCGTAATAGTTGGTGGGCAGACCAATCAGTGTGAATTCGGGTTGTTTTACGAAACTGCGCCAATCGAGCTTCTGTTTGAGCCTGGCCAGCGTCTCCGGGCTGACCGCTTGATCGAGCAGCCCGGCTTCGCGCAATTTGTTGAGAGCAGAAACATAGTAATAAATGCCCCAGCTCTCGTTGTCCTCGTTGACCGTCATGTCGGCGATTTCCCGATAGCCGGCGAGGTAATGTGCAAACTTCGGGTCGCTCTTCGGCGTATTGATCAGAAGATAGCTCATGCCAATGGCAATCTTGCCGGGCAGGAATTTATCCTTGCCGTTGAAGGCGCGGGTGCCGTCGATGACAAGGTCCTTCTTCTCCGCAAGCAGCTTGTCAAAGAACAGATCCATCTGCGGCAGCAGCTCTTTGCCGACGACGCGATCAAGCGGTACCTCAATGGCGACGGGGCTTGCCGCGGCGGCATCGGCAGCAGTAGGCAGCAGGATGTTGCTCAACGACATGAATATTCCTCCAACAATCAGACGAGTTCTCGACATGCGACTCCTCCGTTTTGATTTGACCGCCCGGACCCTGAGCGGCTAAGGTGGGTGCTCGGGCACATGCAATCTGTGACCACATCGGCGTTAAGATTGCGAACCCCGGCTTCTTCCAGCGAAACTTCAGTCAAATAATGGAATTCAAGCGCCCACCCACGATCCGCGATGTCGCCAGCGCTGCCGGCGTGTCGATCGCGACAGTTTCCAAATTCATCAATGGGCAACAGCGTTTTTCGCTGGAGGTCGAGCAGCGATTGCGTGATGCGATTGTCACACTGGGCTATCGGCTCAATCAGCAGGCGCGCAGCATGGTTACCGGGCAGACGCGCACTTTCGGCCTGGCGATTCTCGATGTGCGCAATCCCCACTTCGCCAATATCGTCAAGGGCGCCAATCGCATTGCGCTTGAGCACGACTACAACCTGCTCGTCGTCGACCTCGAAGAGCGGCCGAGTCATGAACGGCATTTGCTCGAAGCGCTTTCCGGCCGTGTTGATGGGCTGATCGTCAGTTCGCGCATTCCGGATGACTCGATCGAGTGGCTCGATGATCTCGGTAAACCCGTTGTCTTTTTTGGTCAGCACAAGCGTCCCGGTGTGCGCTGTGTGCGTACCGATGGCTATCGCGCCGGCTACCTGATGGGTTTGCATCTGGCAGCTGCCGGCCGCAAGCGGATTGCATATCTCGGCTTTCCGAAAGCACGCTGGAACAGCGAGCGTCTGACCGGTTTGCGCGTGGCGCTCGCCGAATCCGGCCTGACCGTGCAGGAGTACGCGGTGGAGTGGCCTACGCTGGATGGCGGACAGAAGGCGGCGGCGTCCCTGTTGCGCGAAGGGGCGCGCCCTGATGCCGTCGTGGCCTACAACGATCTCATCGCTATTGGCCTGATGCATGAAGCCGCGACTCTGGACATCAAGCTGCCGGACGAGCTCGCGGTTGCCGGTTTCGACGACATTCCCGTGGCGCGCTTCATGCATCCGCCGCTCACCACGGTCAACATGCGCAGCGAGGAGCAGGGCGAGGCGGCCATGCAGCTCTTGCTGGAAGCCGTGCGCAACAAGACCAGCATGGGGCGCGACATCCTGCTTGAGCCGCAGCTGGTGCCACGAGCCTCGACCAGGGCTGCCGGTGAACCGCACGGCACGGATTGATTTGCGGGCCTGCATGGCGTCACATCACTTCGTGAAGAACCATTCCTGCGGCAAGGCAGGCCCCGGATTCGGATATGTCCAGCTCACCAGCATCTGCTCGTAGACGTTGTGCAGCTTGACGTTGTGGATAGCCGTATCGCTGGGTGAGCGGATCACGCCGATGATTTCGAACTCGTCAGCGGCGATGTTCAGCATCTCCTTGAAGAGCGCTTCGGCTTCTGTCGGGTTGCGCGCGACCTGCCACTTCTCGTAGATTTCCATGCGTTTTTTCATGCTCGCTGGCGGCTCCTCGCCCTGCTTGCCGTTGGACAGGAACCAGCGTGTCCAGGGCAGGCTCATGCGCGACTCCTGCGGATGTACGGCGAGAACGGCACGCGGATTCATGGTGATGTCCATGCCGCCAGGGACGATGTCCACGCTTATGTCATAGTCATTGTTCGAGGCGCGGTCATAGAACAGCGAACGCTCCGAGGTCTGGATGATCATTTCGATACCGACCTTTGCCCACTGCTTGCGTACCAGCTCCAGCGCATCGATCTGCTGCGTCTGCGCGACCGAGACGATAGTGCCGAGCGAGACACGGCCGCCTTCGGGATAGAGGCGGAAGCCATCCGCATCGCGCTTTGCAAGGCCGAGCTTGTCGAGCAGGCCGTTGGCCGTGGCAGCATCGAAGTTGAGGTACTGCGTGCCGAGGCGTTCGTTATACCAACGGGATTGTTTGAGCGGTCCGATCTGCCACGGCATGCCCTGGCCCAGATACACGATGTCGTTGATCTCCTTGCGGTCGATCGACTGCGACAGGGCGATGCGAAAATCCTTGTTGCGTATCAGGCGGCGCAACTTCTCGTTCTTCGTCGAGTGGTTCAGCCACAGTCCGACGGAATTGGCACCGGTGCCCTGCAGAGCCATCATCTTGTAGCCGGCCTTGGCGGCATTCTCGGCCAGCACGGGACGGTTCTGGATGCCGAAGATATGACGATGCTGATAGTCGAGCTGTCCGTTGATAGCCGTCAGCACGATGGTCTCGACTTCTGAAATCATCTGCAGTTGTACGCGGTCGATGTACGGTAACTGCTGGCCCGCGTTGTCGACTTGCCAGAAGTAAGGGTTACGTTCCAGCACGACGCGCGTCGCATTGCCGCGATACGGCTCGACGACCACCCATGGGTCCAGCGTGGGCCGTTCCGTGTTGCCCCAGCGCGATGGCATTTCAATGTCACCGCACTTGATGCGCATCAATGTGCCCCAGTCCTTGGCATTCTCGCGCGTCAGCACCTCGTTCAGCTTCGCGTTGTAGGCAGGATGGAACTGCGAGCAGTACTTCTTCTGATACATCACCGGATGCTGCCCCAGCGGTGTCGCGAGTTGATCAATGAATGAGAGATTCGGTCCGGCGAATTTGAACGAAACGGTGAAGTCATCAATGCGCGTGACCTTGGCGCCCTGATCTTTGGCCACGTATTGCTCGGGTGGCAGATTGAAGAACTGCTTGTTGTAGACAAGGTCATTCATGGCGAACAGCACATCGTCCGCCGTGAAGGGCGAGCCGTCGGACCAGCGTGCGCCACGACGTAGCTTGAAGACGTATTCCGAGCCGTCGGCACTGAGCGTCCAGCTCTCGGCAACATTTGGCACGGCCTTGTTGAAGTCCATTGCCCAGCGCACCAGTCCCTGGCTGCCGACGATACGCAGAATGCTGTTGTGGTCGGCGTTGCTGCGCATGGCGGTGCGTAAGGTGCCACCGTAAACGCCTTTGCGTTCGATCGGAGTAATGACTTCGGGACTCTCCGGCAGACGCTTTGCAACGGGCTCAAGTTTGTTGGCCTTGACCAGTGGATCAAGCATTGGCGCCTGTGTCCAGGTCTGGGTAGCCGCTTGCGCCGTCGAGGCGAATGCGAGTGCTGCGGCGAGGGTCGCGATGCAGATGCCACGAGCAGTGTCTGTGATTTTCATGTCTGGTCTCCTCATGCGGGACAGGTCAGCGACTCATCCATCCGCGATGTTTTTTTTGCCGGATTTCCGGCCCGGCCGCGCTTCGATGAGCAATAAAGTAAAACGTTTAACTTCGCGTGTCAACTGAGGGGAAATACAAGGAAACGAGCCGGGCAGCCGGCTTGGGTCAGACCGGGGCATACAAAAAAAAAGAGGGCCACCGATGGTGGCCCTGCAATACGACTTGGAGGAGAGACAAGACAACAACAACGGACTACACCAGCAAAAACACACAACACTTCTGATGGGTATGACGCGGGGACCGAAACCAGGTTCCAGTCCTTGATACCGCTATATCCATCACATAGGATTTGAAAGAGGCTAACGCATTTGGTTCCGGGCAGATCGCGCAAAACGGCGACCTGCCCGAAGGTACATACGTTGTTATCGGGTTGCTTGGGTTGGCATTGGCCTCACTTGGTCGGGAGGGCAATGAATGCCCGGCCTTCACCACGCTGGATCAGGAGCAATACCTTGCCGTCCTTGGCACCATTGATCTGCTTGTTCAACTCGTCGAACGTGGCTACAGGCTCGCTGTTGGCCATGATGATCACGTCACCGGTGCGCAAACCGGCTTTCGCGGCAGCCCCGCTGACGTCTTCGAGGACCAGTCCGCCATCAAGGTCCAGTCGGCGCGCCTCCTGCGGCTGGAGCTGACGTACCGACAAACCGAGCTTGGCAGGCAGCTTCTCTTTCTCTTCGCTGCCGCCGCCACTGCCACGCTTGCCGCCCTTGGCGGTCGACGCACTCGCAGGCGCTGCACCCAGCGTTGCCTTGATATTGAGTGTGGCCTTGTTGCGCCAGATTTTCAGGTTCACCGTCTCACCCGGAGCGCGTTCACCGATCAGGCGTGGCAGATCGCTCGGATCGTCAATCTTCGTGTTGTCGACCTGCAGGATAACGTCCCCCACCTTGATGCCTGCCTTGTCGGCACCCGAACCCTTGGTGATGTTGGTCACTGCTGAACCCTCGGGCTTGTCCAGACCCAGCGATTTGGCGAGCTCTGCGTCGACAGGCTGGAAGGTCAGGCCCAGGATGCCGCGAATCACCTTGCCGGTCTTGAGCAGCTGATCCTTGACCTTCATCGCCACGTCAATCGGAATTGCCAGCGAAATGCCTGCATACGAGGCCATGCCGGAATTGTTGATGAGACGCGAGTTGATGGCGATCACTTCGCCATTCATATTGAATAATGGCCCGCCGGAATTGCCGGGGTTGATCGCCACGTCGGTCTGAATGAAAGGCACGAAACTTTCGTCGGGCAGCCGGCGTGCCTTGGCGCTGATGATGCCAGCGGTCACCGTGTTATCGAGGCCGAGTGGTGAGCCTACCGCGATGACCCATTCGCCGACGCGTGCCTTGTCCGGATCACCGATCTTGAGGAACGGCAGACCGGTCGCGTCGATCTTGATGAGCGCCACATCGGTACGCTCGTCCGAGCCGATCACCTTGGCTTTGAATTCACGCTTGTCCGTGAGCTTGACGACTACCTCATCGGCACCATCGACTACGTGATGATTGGTCATGACATAGCCATCGCTGCTGACAATGAAGCCGGATCCCACCCCGCGTTGAATACGATCCGGGCGGATTCTCTGTTGCGGCTGCTGTGGCATGCCCTGGAAACGGCGAATGAAGTCGTAGAACGGATCGTCGGCGAATGGATCATCGCCACCTTTCTGAATACTGGTGACGCTGATGTTGACGACGGCGGGCCCGACCTGTTCAACCAGATTTGCGAAATTCGGAAGTGCCACGCCGGTGGGCGCGTTGGGCGCAGCAGCGGCTGCAGCAGCCACCGTAGCGGCACTGACTGCGTGCGAACTCTTGATGCCGGAATCCTGCAGACAGCCGGCAAACGCCACGGCGGCGATGCTTGCGACCAACACACTGCGGGAAAGGGTCCACTGCATTTAAGTCTCCTTGCTGAAAATCGACATGTAATTGAAAAAGTCCATCGGAACAGGAACCAGTGAAGGCATGGATATGTATCTTTTACACAGGTTCCAGTGGCTTACAAACGCTTACAAACTGGGGGCTGCGCAGCGTGTTTCAAGTTGTGCCGGTTTCTCGTGGCACCTTCGGGCCGGATCAAACTTTTTGTGGGCGCAGCCACTACAATCAGGTTCAGGCAAAAGCGCATTTCCGATTGTTTTTCACAATCGTACGCCCGACTCGTTTCCCCTGGAGGTTCTGCCATGACGCTGACCGACCTGCGTTACATCGTTGCCCTGTCACAAGAGCGGCACTTTGGCCGCGCAGCGGAGAAGTGCCATGTCAGTCAGCCCACCTTGTCGGTGGCTGTCAAGAAACTCGAGGATCAGCTCGGCATCACGCTGTTCGAGCGCAGCGCAGCGGACGTCAAGATCACCGAGATTGGCCGGCTGATCATCGCGCAAGCTGAAAACGTGTTGCGCGAAGCCAACCAGATCCGCGATATCGCCGAGACCGGCAAAGATCCGCTTGCTGGCCCGCTGCGGATAGGTGTCATCTACACCATCGGCCCCTATCTTCTTCCCGCACTCATTCCATTGCTGACCGAGCGTGCACCACGCATGCCCTTGGTCATCCAGGAAAACTACACGGCCAAGCTTGCCGATGCGCTCAAGCGTGGCGAGATTGACGTAGCGATCATCGCATTGCCCTTCGATGAACCCGGCATCGTCGTTCAGCAAATGTACGACGAGCCTTTCCGTGTTGTATTGCCAGCCAGTCACGCATGGACTGACGCAAAACAGATTTCGACGGAACGGCTCCAGGAGGAGCCATTGCTCCTGCTGGGGGCAGGCAATTGCTTTCGCGAGCAGGTGTTGGCGGCCTGCCCATCCTGCGCGCATGGCACCGGCTTGCAGAAGACGCTCGAAGGCAGTTCGCTGGAAACCATTCGTCATATGGTTGCGACTGGTCTAGGCATTACCGTCTTGCCAAGTACCGCAGCCGACCCGTTGGTGGACAGCCAGAAACTGGTCGCGGTGCGTAACTTCTCGGCGCCAGAGCCTTCGCGTCGCGTGGCGCTCGCCTGGCGAGTTACCTATCCTCGCACCAAGGTCATCGATCTGTTGCGTGCTGCCATTCTCGATAGTCATCCACCGGGCGTCACGGTGCTGCGTGGCGGGCAATAATGCAAGGCTGTCTGGACTCAGAATTATCCCGGCATATTCATTTACCTATCGGACCATAAAAATAATCGAAGCAAGCGATTTGCTGAATAACTGCTTCTATATTTGAATTGTCATTATTTATACGGCGTTACAAGCTTATGATTTTATTGATCTTGTTTTTTGCATAAACAGCTTTTCAGACGCGTATTGATGCAACGCAAAAATAGCTTATGACTTGATCAAACACTCCGATTGGTAAGCACAATTAATGATCGCTAGGATTCAAACACGCGCAAACAAAAGCGCTCTTTTGAATGAATAGTTGTTAGAGAGGTGCATATCATGACGCCGAGTTTTGAATTCTTCGATGTAGCTTCCAGCCGCCGTGCCTACTTCAGTGCCGCCGATCAGGAGCGTGCCGGTTACATGGCCGAAATCACCCACGGGTCGGGTTTCAAGCCCGCTCCGTATGACACTGGCGTAGAGCTGGGCGCGGAGAGTGACTCCCCCCGTCACGTCACGATCGGCGTGAGCTGAAGAGCGATTTGATCTCGGGAGGTCATCGCGCCGTGAGCAGTGCTCCACGCTGATTCCGGAGCATTGTTCACGGAGTGCGGGCGAATGAAAACATTGATGGCGAAAACCCCCATTTGTTTTCGAAACTGCCGGCAGTAACTTGTTTGTGTGCGTGATGTGGGCGCGCCCTTGTTCGACAAGGAGAACTGTTATGACGATGAACCCCGGAAACCTTGGTCAGGCGGTGGTTGGCAAGGTGGATCACCATGTTTTTCACGCTGATGAAGAGCGTGAACTTGATGCCAGGCTCATGGAGTTGAACGGCACGCACACGCAGCTGCCAAACTGGGCATGGACGGACCGGATCGTGCCCGCGGGCGGTGAGCAGCTGGCTGTCGCGTTTGGCGTGTTCGGGTCGATTTGAAAGCCTGAACCAGGCTGTCGGCGCTTGCAGGAAAACTGGAGGTCAAGCGGCAATGCAAGCGAAATTCCTCGCCTGTGTTGCCGTTTTGCTTTCAGACGAAGATTATCGAGCCTGTGAAGAAGAGCGGGGGGGCTTGAAACGTGGAGCGGGCGATGGGAATCGAACCCACGGCTCTAGCTTGGGAAGCTAGGGTATTACCATTATACGACGCCCGCATTTGTCCGGTCAGCATCGGCTTGCGTAGCGGGATTGTACGGTAAGTTCCGCCGTGCGCTCAACCGCAACCCCGGTTCTCAGAAACCGGCTGTAATGCCGGTGAACAAGATTGTGTCGGAGTTCTTCTCGGTCTCACGCACATTTTGTCGATACTTGTTCAGCAACGAGATCTGCAATCCGAAGCGACCTGAAAGCTTGGTGTTCAGATCAATCTGGAACACCGAGCGTACGCCGCCACCGCCGACTGTGGTCGGAAAGAGTACCCAGCGTTGCCCGATGGATGCTGTCTCCGAAAGCTTGTAGTTGAAATCGTCGCCGATCATGGGCTCCCATCCGCGCGCGTCTTCTCCTGCCCTTCTGTTCTCCAGTGTGTAGGCGGCGCCGCCATAGACGTTGAGCTGCACACTTTCTTTCTGCAGCAGCCGGTAGCCCGTGCCACCTGCGTAGCTCTGCCGCAACTCCAGGTCGCGGAATGGGTCGCGTTCCAGTGTGATGTCGCCAAAACCGAATGATGCCTTGGCGAAGTTGCGCTCGTAGCGCGCTTCGCCGAGATTGTTGTCGATCGTGGTGTTACCGCTACTCGTGCCGCGGATCAACAGGGTACGCAGAAGTATGCGGCTATCACGCAGTGTTCGCGCCGCATCCGCCGAGAGGGACGCCTGTGTGGCGTTCGAATTGCCCTTGCTGACCGTCATGCCGAAACCGAGCAAGCCCTTCCAGCGGCCATCGCCACTTTGCGTGGGATTGCCAAAGTACTTGAACGCCGGGTCAGAAGGACGGCCTTGTGCGAAAACTGGGCTACTTGCAAAAGCCGAGGCGAGGGCGCTGATGAAAACGGCTGAGAAAGTTTTCATGGTGCTGGGCATGAACGGTCAAAACAAAAGTCCTCGTGTGCAAGAATTGGGCCGCACATGGCGTTTGTCCGCTGCTCTGCGGTATGTCGGTGCCGCGGGTCTTCAATGCCGTTCAGGCGAGCGCAAGGCTGCATGGTAAAATTGCCGATACAGGGATTCGCCAACAGTACTGGTTTCATCGATCCAATACCGGTTGGCGTGCATGAACGGAAATTACATGCTGCAGGTAACCATCAACGGTGAAAGTCGCGAGTTCGCGCAGGCAATGAGCGTCGCCGAATTGCTGGGCGAGTTGTCGCTGGTGGGCAAACGTCTGGCAGTGGAACGCAACGGCGAGATCGTGCCACGCGGCAGACATGCCGAAACAGCACTGAGCAATGGCGATCAGCTGGAGATCGTCGTTGCAGTGGGCGGCGGTTGAGCCGTGGAATCAAAAGCAGTTTCAGGAAAACATCATGAATGACCCGCTGTTGATTGCAGGCAAGACCTACAATTCGCGCTTGCTTGTTGGTACCGGCAAGTACAAGGATTTCGACGAAACACGGCGTGCGGTGCTCGCATCGGGGGCACAGATCGTGACTGTGGCGATTCGCCGCACGAACATCGGGCAGGACCCGAAAGCGCCGAACTTGCTTGACGCACTGCCGATGTCGGAATTCACTTATTTGCCGAACACGGCGATGTGCTACACGGCTGATGAGGCAGTGCGCACACTGCGTCTGGCACGCGAACTGCTCGATGGACATGACTTGGTAAAGCTTGAAGTGCTGGGCGATCCGCACACGCTGTTTCCCAATATGCCCGAGACACTCAAGGCAGCGGAAACGCTTGTGAAGGACGGTTTCAAGGTCATGGTGTACTGCTCCGATGATCCTATCCAGGCAAAGATGCTGGAAGAAATCGGCGTTGTCGCTGTCATGCCGCTGGCATCGCTGATCGGCTCCGGCATGGGTATTCTCAATCCGTGGAATCTGAAGCTGATCATTGAACAGGCGAAAGTGCCTGTCATGGTTGACGCAGGCGTGGGTACCGCGTCCGATGCGGCGATTGCGCTGGAGCTGGGTTGCGATGGCGTGCTCATGAATACCGCCATCGCCTCCGCGAAAAATCCGGTTCTGATGGCCGGTGCCATGAAGAAGGCTGTGGAGGCGGGGCGCGAGGCGTTCCTCGCCGGCCGTATGCCAAAAAAGTATTACTCGGCATCACCGAGTTCGCCTGCTTCCGGAATGATCGGCAGCTGAGTGTTCTTCCATGACTGAGCTCGAAGCGCTGCGACAGGAGATCGATGCGATCGATGCGCGCATGGTGGCGTTGATTGGCGAGCGCTTCGTCTGTACCGACAAGGTCGGCCATCTCAAGAGTACGTTCAGGTTGCCGGCGGTTGACGCGGCTCGCGAAGCGCGGCAGATGGCGCGCTTCGAAGCGCTCGCGCATGAACATGGCGTAAGACCAGAGCTGGTGCAACGACTGTTCCGCATCATCGTTGATGAGGTCGTCGACAACCACAAGCAACTCGGGGCCTCAGCGGCCGA
>Ga0075366_10000936_pt1 | contig 14191 bp, 12 predicted proteins | sample EndMethybrTD3031_FD_72351 | JGI IMG/M metagenome (GOLD analysis project Ga0075366, IMG submission 72351) | Populus endosphere microbial communities from Tennessee, USA - Endosphere MetaG P. TD hybrid TD303-1 | ecosystem: Host-associated > Plants > Roots > Endosphere | place: USA: Tennessee...
TGGCGTGGAACAGCATTTACCGCATACGACAAAACATAACCGAAGCAGGCCTCCAGCAGCAGGTGGATACTCTGTCGAAGAAAATGGGTATCGGCAAGTTTGTTCAAGTCGCTTTTAGCGAATTTATAGACGTACCCTGCATTACCGGCTTCTTTAAACCGTTGATACTATTGCCATTTAGCATCAGCAGCTATTTAACAGCCGAGGAAATAGCTGCTATATTACTGCACGAACTGGCCCACATCCGCCGGAACGATTACCTGCTTAACCTGGCACAGCAAGCCATAGGCATACTGCTTTTCTTTAATCCGTTTAGCAGGCTTATCAATAAAATTATTAATACCGAAAGAGAAAACAGTTGCGATGATATGGTAGTGCGCACTACCGGAAGTCCGCTGATATATGCGCAGGCCCTATTAAAATTAGAGCAAAACAAACAGCAGGAATGGCACCTGGCGCTGGCTGCCACCGGCAAACAAAAGTATCACCTTTTAAACCGTATTGAACGTATCATGAAAACTAAAAAAACCGCTATAAATATCCGCCCGGCACTCATAGCGCTGGTGCTTTTAATGTGCAGCCTAAGCAGTATTGCCTGGCTAAACCCAAAAGTTGAAAATGGCAAGGTATCTGTAAATAAAGTAATAGTGCCTGTGCTTGGCAACTTGCTTGACGATACCATTAAAACTAAGCCTAAAACCGCAAAACAGGCTAAAGTTGCCGCAAAATCTAAAACAGTTCTGAAAAAAAGAATGCGCGATGCAGGTTTTGAGACTTTAGATGATGCCAAATTAGAAAAACTACAGGCTGAAGCCGAAAAACATGCCCGGGTAATTGAACAATACTATGATGGCCCTGAGTTTAAAAAATTGCAGGAAGAGATGGAGAAAAAAGGCGCCGAAATGGAAGCTTACTACAATAGCCCCAAATTGAAGCAACTGGAGGAGGAAATGAGTAAAAAAAGCGCGGAGTTTGAAAAAATGAACAACACGCCTGAAATGAAAAAAATGCAAATGGATGCCGAAGCTTATGGTAAAAAGATAGAGGCTTATTACAGCAGTCCGGCATTTAATAAGTTGCAAAAAAGATATGAGGAAGAAGCCGAATTAATGGGAAAAGCAAAACCCGGCAGTGCCGAATATAAAAAGCACGAGCAAAACTTTAAAAAGCTGGGTGCCGAGTTTAAAGATTACGCGAATAACTCCGCAATAAAAGAACAAACCGAATTAGCTAAAAAAATGAGTGCGCAGATGCATGATTATTACAACAGCCCCGAATTTAAAAAGCAACAAGAGGAATTGAGGGCTTATGGCGATAGTATGGGCAAAGCGTTTCGGGGCCCAATGATGAAAGAGCAACAGGAAGCTATGCGCAGCTTAGGCAAAGCCATGCGCGATTATCAAAACCGCCCGGAAATCCAACGCGAAAAAGAAGAGCTGAGAAAAATTGAACGGGAAATGCGCCAATATCGCACCACGCCTGACTATCGCAAAAAAAAGATAGCTGAAATTGAAAGTGTAAAAACAGCCCATGAGCTTGATAAACGCGAAGTACGGGAACAGGTAAGAAAAGAGGTTGCTGAAGCCCGCGAGCGAGTAGAACGTAATGTTAAAGAACGCCGCGAGGTACCGGAAAGAAAAGAAGTGCGGGAAAGAAAAGAAGTTCAGGAACGTAAAGAACGTCCTGAACCCGCTGTTAAACCTGATACCAATGAAGTGAAAGAGCGTAAACCAGCACCAGTGAAACAGGAAATGGCTGCTATTAAACCGTGAAAGATTAAATTTCAATATAATTACAGCAAACCAGTTAATGCACCGTTTGAAATTAAAGCAGATTTCAAATACCATCCAAAAGCACTCGGTGCATATACAAAACCATTATCAGTAAACATCTCCGATCAGTTAATTAAAAAGCCGGCGCATTTTAAATTGCAGCCGGCTTTTTTGTATTGTTAAAAACTTCATAAACCGATACCTGATAGATTTTGTAATTTAGTATCCTGCAAAACAACTGACGTTTTTATGCTGAAACAGCTAAATATTACTAATTACGCTTTAATTGATAACCTGCAAATAAGTTTTGATGCAGGGCTAAACATACTCACCGGCGAAACTGGGGCAGGTAAATCCATTATCCTGGGTGCACTTTCGTTGATATTAGGTCAGCGGGCCGAGAGCCGTTACTTTTTTAACCAGCAAAAAAAGTGTGTAATTGAAGGCACATTCACTATTGATGGTTTTCACCTGAAGTCATTTTTTGAAGAGAATGACCTGGACTATGAAGTGGAAACCGTACTACGCCGCGAGATCAGTGCCGACGGCAAATCGCGCGCGTTTGTGAACGATACCCCGGTTACCTTAAATGTATTGAAAGCTCTTGGCGAAAAATTGATAGAGATCCACTCGCAACATGCTACGCTGGAAATTAATAACCCCTTGTTTCAACTGCTGGTGGTTGATGCAGCGGCACGCCATGATTATTTGCTTAGCTCGTATCAAACCAAATTTAAAGCTTATAAAAAACTAACGGCGCAGCTTAAGCAGCTGACCGAAGAAAGTGACAAAGCCAAAGCCGACCTGGATTATTACCAGTTCCAGTTTGATGAATTGGAGAAAGCCGCACTGGCCGATGACGAACAGGAGCAACTGGAGCAGGAATTATACACACTAAACAATGCCGATGATATTAAGCGCAACCTTAGCGGTGCCCACTACCTGATGCAGGAAGGCGAAACCGCGGCTTTACTGCAATTGCGCGAGGCCGGTCATCAATTATCTGCTACCGAAAAATTTAACCCGGCTATAGCCGAATTATATCAGCGACTGAACAGCAGCATTATTGAATTAAAAGATATTGCCGCTGAAATTGAAAGCCTGGAGCAACAAACGCATACCAACCCTGCCCGCGCCGAAGAGGTAAACACGCGACTTAGCCTGATCTATAACCTACAAAAAAAGCATCGGGTAAGCACCAACGCCGAATTACTGGCTATTCAGGAAGACCTGTCCGACAAGATAAACCAGGCCATATTTGGCGATGAAGCTATAGAAAAACTGCAAAAACAAATAGCCGCCGAAAAACAGGAACTGCAGGATTTGGCGGGGCAATTATCAACTAACCGCAGTAAAGCCATTCCAGCTACTGAGCAGCAAGTGCTGCAAACGCTGAGTGAAATGGGCATGGGTAATTCTAATCTAAAAATAGAAATATCGCAACCTGAAACTAACGCTCCTTTAGGCGGCTTGGGGGATAACGGCATAGACCAGATCCGCTTCCTCTTTACCGCCAACAAAGGCCATGCACTTGCCGAAATGAGCAAAGTAGCTTCGGGTGGCGAATTATCGCGGTTGATGTTAAGTATTAAATCGCTGATTGCCCGTTATACCGCTCTGCCTACCATTATTTTTGACGAGATTGATACAGGAGTATCCGGCGAGGTTGCGCACAAGGTGGGCCAGATAATGGAGCAACTGGCGCAAAACCTGCAGGTAATCACCATTACCCACCTGCCACAAATAGCCAGCAAAGGCCAAAGCCACTACTTTGTTTACAAAGATGATGAAACCGACGTTACCCGCACCCGCATCCGCCAGTTAGATAAACCCGAACGCATTACCGAAATAGCCAAAATGCTAAGCGGCGATAAGCCGGGAGATAGTGCCGTGCAGAATGCTAAGGAGTTATTAGGGGTATAACATTATCTCTGTTTTGTCATTGCGAGGTACGAAGCAATCTCGTAGTTTGATTTGCGTATTACGAGATTGCCGCGTCGCTACGCTCCTCGCAATGACAAATTGAACCCGTAAGCAATTCAAATAAACAATTACGTATTGTGCAATTATTTATAAATTGCACCGCTTTATCAAACAAACAAAAATTTAGCTATGGCTTATAATTTATTAAAAGGTAAAAAAGGGATCATCTTCGGCGCGCTTAACGAGCAGTCGATTGCATGGAAAGTAGCACAACGTGCTGTGCAGGAAGGTGCCGAGATCGTACTATCGAACGCCCCTATCGCTTTGCGCATGGGCGAGCTTAACAAACTGGCCGAAGAATGCAACGCACCCGTTATTGGTGCCGATGTAACCAGCAACGATGACCTGGTAAACCTGTTTACCAAAACCCAGGAGCATTTTAACGGCGGTGTCGATTTCATTTTGCACTCTATTGGCATGAGCGTTAACGTGCGTAAAAGCATCCACTATACCGAAAACAACTACGATTTTACCCACAAGGGGTTAGATATATCGGCTTTAAGCCTGCACCGTGTACTGGCAACCGCCATGAAAATGGATGCCATTAACGAATGGGGATCTGTTGTGGCCTTAAGCTACATTGCCGCCCAACGTGTATTCCCTGATTATAATGATATGGCCGATAACAAGGCTTACCTGGAAAGTATTGCCCGTAACTTTGGCTACCAATATGGCGTAAAGAAACATGTGCGTGTAAATACAGTATCGCAATCGCCAACCCGCACCACCGCCGGTTCGGGCGTTAAGGGGTTCGACGGCTTTATTAATTATGCCGAAAAAATGAGTCCGCTGGGTAATGCCGATGCCGACCAGTGTGCCGATTACTGCGTATCGTTGTTTAGCGACCTAACCAAAATGGTTACCATGCAAAACCTGTTTCACGATGGCGGTTTCTCGTTCACCGGCGTAACAGCCGCGGTTATTGAGCAGATGGAGAAATAAAGAGCCTCACCCCAGCCCTCTCCAAAGGAGAGGGAGACAAAATAAACAGCCTTTCCTTCAAGCCCTTCTCCTTTGGAGAGGGGTTGGGGTGAGGCCAACAAGAAAGGCCGGTTGCTTGCGCATACCGGCCTTTTCCATCACTAATCTACCACTCTTACTCTATGAAAACGCTCTTTATAAGCTTAGGCAAATATTTGCTTTCGGCTTTAGTCTTTCAGCTTTACGCTTATTTTACTGCTATTTCGCGTGACTGAATTTTAGCTTCTTCTTTTTTAGCTATGTTCAGTTTCAATATACCATCGGTATATTCAGCTTCAATTTTAGCATGGTCTACGCTATCAGGCAAGGTGAACGACCTTACAAATGATTTGTAGCTGTATTCGCGTTTGCTGTATTTTTTAGTTTCGTCGGTTGTTTCGGTTTTATTTTCAACTGATACGCTCAACACATCTTTATCTAAACTGATCTTGAAATCTTCTTTCTTTAAACCGGGAGCGGCCAGTTCAATATGGAATTCGTTTTCAGTTTCTGCTATGTTTACTGCAGGCACTTTGGTTAACAGCCTATCGTTAATAAACGAATCGTTAGCTATTGCGTTAAATACATCGCTAAACCATGGATTAACCGCTTGTTTGTGTCCGTTGTTAAATTTCACTAAAGTCATTTTTATATCCTCCTAAGTTTTCTTTTTATTATTTTCGTAGAAGGTTAATCAAAGGCAATACCAACGCCTTTTTTAATCATTCTACCAGACACTTTGTCTGTTTAATTTAATATCTACCGACAAAAAGACATAAAATGGCTGAAAATTTAGCTGATTATAAATATAGCACCCCCATCCCCATCCGTTTTTCGGATATCGACGCGTTTGGAAACGTAAGCAATACCATTTATTTAACGTACTTTGAAATAGCCCGCTCTAACTATTGGAAGGATATTATTAAGTGGGACATGATGAAAGCCGGGGTTATTTTAGGCAAATCTGAAATTAACTATCTAAAGCCGCTGGTATTGGAAGACCAGGTGAAATGCTACGTACGCACATCGCGCATTGGCAACAGTAGTTTTGATGTAACCTACATCCTGGTAAAAATCACCCCCAACGGCGAAGAAATTTGCACTACCGGCAAAAGTCTATGCGTAAGCTATGATTATGCCGCTAAGAAACCTATCGGCATACCTAAAGAAGAACGCCAGCGAATGATAGATTACGACGAGCCAGGTTTGATTACGAATACAAATTAATCTCCTTTGGCGAGTGATTTGATTGGTGTTTTGTCATTGCGAGGCACGAAGCAATCGCGAACAATGCAAGTAACTCTGCGGGTGTGCGATTGCCCACGTCGCTACGCTCCTCGCAATGACATGTTATTAATTTAGAAAATCTTCCCAGGGTTCATAATCCCCTTCGGATCAAACACCAATTTGATACCACGCATTAGGTTAAGGTGCACTTCTGAGTATTTTAACGGCATAAATTCCTTTTGTACCAGGCCAATGCCGTGTTCGCCGCTAAGTGTGCCGCCTAAAGCAATGGTTAGCTCAAATATCTCGCGGATGCCGTCTTTTAGTTTGTGGTTCCAGTCCGTGTCACTCATGTTGCCTTTTATAATGTTCACATGCAAATTACCATCGCCGGCGTGACCATAGCAAACAGATTCAAAACCATAGCGACCGCCAACTTCTTTTATGCCGTTAATTAACTGGGGCAAAGCAGCACGTGGCACAACTGTATCTTCTTCTTTATAAACAGAGTTCGATTTTACCGATACCCCCATGGTGCGCCGTAGTTTCCATAACTCTTCTTTCTGGGCTGATGTATCGGCAAATAACACATCCAGGCAATTGTATGCCTCAAGCACGGTGTTTATTCTTTCACAGGCATCCAGTATCACATCCTGGTTGGTACCATCCACTTCTATCAGCAAGAATGCCCCTACACCATCCTGTAAATTGAAAGCAATATCGTCATGCTCCATTACCCACTCCACTCCCCGGCGCTCCATAAACTCCAATGCCGATGGCACAATACCCGCCCTGAATATAGCCGATACCGCCCCGCAAGCCTCCTCGTTAGTGGCAAACGAAGCCAACATCAGGGCATCTGTTGTTGGCGCAGGGATTAGCTTGGTGACAATTTTAGTTACGATACCCAGCGTGCCTTCTGAACCGATGAACAATTGGGTAAGGTTATAGCCCGACGCGTATTTAAGCGTATTTGCCCCCGTCCAGATAATTTCGCCGTTGGGCAATACCACCTCCAGATTAAGGATATATTCGCGAATTGTGCCGTATTTTACCACCCTTGGCCCACCTGAACCGTGGGACACATTGCCACCAATAAAGCAGCTGCCTTTACTGGCGGGGTCTACCGGGTATAATAATCCTTTTTCAGCTACGGCATTCATAAATATCTCGGTCACCACACCGGGTTCTACAGTTGCTTGCAGGTTATCCTCGTCTATTTGGATAATGTTATTGAAACGCTCCATGCTAATTAGCAAGCCACCCAATATCGGTAATGCCCCGCCACTTAAACCGGTACCTGCACCACGCGGCGTAACGGGAATCGAATTTGTATTGCAGATCTTCAACAACCCGGCAACCTGTTGCGGCGAGTTAGGCTTAACTACCACTTCGGGATAATAATGCAAATCCTCGGTTTCATCATGACTGTATTTTTCGAGATCATCATGCCCGGTGATCACCTGCACATCACCAACTATGGCCTTGAAACTGCTTAATATATCTGCTGTAATCTTTTGGTATAGCATGATATTATTTATCATTTGTAACCGTTACCGACGAATAGGCTACCCGCCCTTTTAACGGTGGGTGTAGTTTTTTTAATTCAACGCGTATCTTATCCACATAAGGATGATCAGCCCTGATCCTGTTAGCTATAGCTTGAGCCACAGCTTCCAGCAGTTTGCGGGTATGACGCATTTCTTCTTCGGCGATGACATAAAGCTGTTCGTAGTTTACGGTATCGGCAATATGGTCGCCGGTAAGGTCGGCGCCGGTATGAAACTCCACATCAATATCCAGCACAAATTTATTCCCCAGCAATTGCTCTTCGGGATAAAAACCATGCAGGGCAAAAAACTCAGCACCGTGTAAACTAACTTTGATCATTGTCCCAAAGGTAGCAATTCTTACAAATTGCACAGGGTTGACTCACCCGGTCTTTGCTTCGCTCGACCACCCTCTCTTCGCTAAAGCGTAAAGAGGGTGAAAAAGTTATTCAAACCCTCTTTACGCCGGAGGCGAAGAGAGGGTCGACAAGTGAAACGATGTCGGGGTGAGTAATTTATCATCAAACAAATACACAATCTAATCCCAGCTTTCATTAGATTTGCCACCATAAACCACCAATTATGGCCAGAACAGACCTTTTTGAATCGCCCGATTATTATTTGATGGATGAATTATTATCCGATGAGCATAAACTGATCCGTCAAACCGTGCGCGATTGGGTGAAAAAAGAAGTGTCGCCGATAATTGAAGATTATGCCCAGCGCGCGGAGTTTCCTAAGCAATTAATTAAAGGACTGGCCGAGGTAGGCGCATTTGGGCCAACCATCCCAACCGAATATGGGGGTGCGGGTTTAGATTATACAGCCTATGGCATAATTATGCAGGAAATTGAGCGTGGCGATTCAGGCATCCGGTCTACTGCCTCGGTGCAGGGTTCGTTAGTAATGTACCCTATCTATGCTTATGGCACAGAAGAGCAGAAAAAGAAATATCTGCCCAAACTGGCCAGTGGTGAATTGATGGGCTGCTTTGGCCTCACCGAGCCCGACCATGGATCGAACCCGGGCGGGATGGTAACCAATATTAAAGATGCCGGCGATCATTATATTTTGAATGGCGCCAAAATGTGGATCTCGAACGCGCCATTCGCGGACATTGCCGTGGTTTGGGCTAAAGATGAAACAGGTAAAATAAAGGGGGTAATTGTAGAACGCGGTATGGAAGGCTTTACAACACCGGAAACGCATAATAAGTGGTCACTGCGTGCATCGGCCACCGGCGAACTGGTTTTTGACCACGTAAAAGTACCTAAAGAAAACCTGCTCCCCGGCGCATCAGGATTAAAAGGGCCGTTGGGCTGTTTAAACCAGGCACGCTATGGTATTGCCTGGGGCGCCATGGGCGCTGCTATGGATTGTTACGATACTGCCCTGCGTTATGCAAAAGAACGGGTGCAGTTTGGCAGGCCTATAGGAGGTTTTCAATTGCAGCAAAAGAAACTGGCCGAAATGATCACTGAAATTACCAAAGGGCAATTATTGGTTTGGCGCCTGGGTGTTTTAAAAAGCGAGAACAGGGCCACAGCGGCACAAATATCTATGGCCAAGCGTAATAGTGTGGAAATAGCCATGAATATAGCCCGCGACGCACGCCAGATGTTAGGCGGCATGGGCATTACCGGCGAATACCCTATTATGAGGCACATGATGAACCTTGAATCGGTAGTAACTTACGAGGGAACACATGATATCCATTTACTGATAACCGGGCATGACGTTACCGGCCTGGATGCTTTTAAGTAATATATTTTTCGATTTGATTAATTTTTTGCTTAGCCTTAGAGAAAACAACCACAATAATTAAGAATATTTTTTTCTGTTAAGTATTGTATATCAGGCGGGTAGGCATTATATTTGCTTTAGGTTATATCGTCAATGTTTAGGTCAACCGCTCCCCCTAATTCACTATTCAACAGGCTATTATGGCTGTGTATTTTATCAGCGGTTATATTTCCCTCCTGTAACAATAAGCAACCTGAAGATACCGGTTACTCCAAAGAATTTAAACCCATTTACGATTCTACCAACCGGTTATTCGAACTAAATAAATTCGATCAGGCATTGCATTACATCGATTCATCGGTGCAGCATTTATCCACACTAACCCCTACTGATAAATTTAGAAGATACGGCTTCCATTATGTAATTAATAATAAGATAAAGCATAATAACGAGGCGGCGCTGCTATATGCCGACAGCATGATAACAACAGCCAGCCAAATGACTAACAAACAGCAATATATTGCTTTTTTGGGCGATGCTAATTTTGCCCGCGGCGACGCTTTATTTGAGCTGGGCAGATACAACGAATCGTACGGCAGTTATTACCAGGGTTATTTGTTGGGGAAAAACAATCTGGATAATTGCACCCTATCAGCTTATACCTACCGCATGGGCATGATTACCTATAAACAGGCCAATTATAAATTTGCGGTAACGTATTTTAAAGAAAGCTTTGATCAAAACAAATCGTGTAAGGAGGAATTCGTATCATTCTTTCGCCAACAGGAGGTATTGGATAATACGGCCTTAGGCTATCGTAACCAAAATATGCCCGATAGCGCCATGGTTTATTTCAATAAAGCCTTGCAATATATTAACGAAAACGCATCAAAATATAGTAACCGTGCCGATATATTAGCGGTTGCGCGTGCCGTTATTTATGGTAACCAGGCCGAGATTTTCAGCAACCAGGGCAAATACACCGAGGCTATAACCTTGCTTAAGAAAAGCATAGCTACTAACCTGAAAAAGGGCAATGACAATCACGATGCGTACCTATCGGAAATAAAACTGGCGGGTTTGTATATGAAGATGCACAACGATAGCTTAGTAATACCGCTTTTAGCTACCATCCGTTCACAACTGGATTCATTACCAGCCAGTGATGCTGAAGCCGGCTGGAATTTAATGGCAGGAAATTACTATAAAAGTAAAAACGACTTTAACAAAGCCCTGCCTTATTTAGAAAGATACCATAAAATAACCGACTCGTTATCGGCGCGCAGCCGCACCCTGAAAGAAAGCAATGTTAACGAACAGGTAAGCAATCTGGAAAAACAATATCAAATTGCCGACTTGCGCAATAAACAGCGCATGTATATCTATGTCGCAGCAATTTTTGCGCCGATGTCTTTAATTATTATTTTATTGATATTCCGCAACTGGAAACGATCGCGCAGAGAGATGGATGTAGTTAGTGCACTGAACACACAGGTAAACCTGCAAAAAAGGGACCTGGAGAATACCCTGGCCGACCTAGAACAAAGCAGCCAGGAGAAAGACAGGATATTACGCACCGTAGCACACGACTTGCGTAACCCGCTGGGGGGTATTGCATCGTTAACCAGCGCCATGGTTGAGGATGCAGACTATAACAATGAACAGATAGAATTATTACGTATTATAAAAGAAACCGCATACGATTCACTGGAATTGATCAACGAAATTTTAGAAGCAACCAGCAACACGCCAACCGAATTAAATAAACAATCGGTAGATATTAATTCCCTGCTTAATAATAGTGTGGAACTGATGCGCTTTAAGGCGGCTGAAAAAAATCAAAAAATAATACTACATACGCTTGATGCCCCTGAAGAATTATTGATAAGCAGGGAAAAAATATGGCGGGTTATCAGCAATCTGATCAGTAATGCCATAAAATTCAGCCCGGTTGGTGCAGAAATACGCGTAAGCGTAACAGATGAGGATGAGGAAGTAGAAATATCTGTTAACGACCGTGGTATAGGCATACCCGACAATATTAAAAACCAGGTATTTAATATGTTTACCAACGCTAAGCGCCCCGGCACCTTAGGCGAAAAATCTTTTGGGCTTGGCCTTTCTATTTGCAAGCAAATTATTGAAAAACATCACGGAAAAATATGGTTTGAAAGCGATAGTGAAAATGGAACTACCTTTTATATCCGCCTTTCTAAAACCATCAAGCCTATTGTTACCGAAATGGTAGCACATTGATGGTGTTACCCCTTTAAAAAAGCCCCATACCACCTGCCCGAAGCCTTAACGGTACGTTTCAGGGTTTTAAAATCTATATGTATTAAACCAAAACGGGGATGGTAGCCTTCGGCCCATTCAAAATTGTCGGTTAAGGTCCACACAAAATAGCCTTTTACATTCACGCCTTCACTTTTAGCTTTTAACACTTCGGCTATGTGGGTTTGCAAAAATTCAACCCGTTCGGTATCAACTATTCCTTCATCGCTCCATGTATCTTCAAACGCCACTCCGTTTTCGGTTACATAAATAGGTTTATCCGGCTGGTATGCAGCAAACTTTTTAAGCACCTGGTACAAAGCCGGCGGGTGCACTTCCCAACCCATTAAAGTAGTGGGCACATTACGCTTAGCCGCTTTAACAAGGCGGGCATAAACATAGGGCGTAAATAGCGAGAACTTTACTATTTCGCGGGTGTAGTTCTGTATCCCGATAAAATCAAAATCAAAAACCATGTTTGCCTCATCACCGGGAAGTATATATTTACTAATCCCTTTTAAAGCGGTTACTTCATTCATGGGGTAACCCAAACCCAGTAATGGTTCAATAAATAAGCGGTTTAGCAAGGCATCGACCCGGTTGGCGGCATTAACATCCCTGGTATTTTGCGAATATGGTTCGATATGCGAACAGGAGAATGTTGTACCAATAATAGCATTGGGCAAAATATTACGTAATTGCTTAGCTGCCGAAACTATGCTTAGCACGGTATAATGAATGGTAGGCAAATAATTACGCAAGCCCGTGCGGCCCGGAGCGTGCAAGCCCAAAAAATACCCTGCACCGGTAAAAACACCCGGCTCGTTCATTACCATCCAATGCTTTACCCTATCGCCAAAATGCTGAGCGCAAATGATAGCATAGTTTGTAAACCAGCTAACTATTTCGCGATTAGTCCAGCCGCCTTTTGCTTCCAAAGCCTGGGGCAAGTCCCAATGGTAAATGGTTACCCACGGTTCTATCCCCTGTTCAAGGCAGTAATTAATTACGTTGTTATAGTGATCTATGCCCTGCTGATTCAGTTCGCCATCGCCGTTGGGTAATATCCGTGTCCAAGCTATCGAAAACCTAAAATTGGGGATATTCATTTGTTTGATCAGGTCGATATCCTCGCGATAGCGGTGATAAAAATCGCAGGCGGTCTCGGCGGTTTCGCCATTTAAAACTTTGCCTTTTTTTGATGTAAACTCATCCCATATAGATCGGCCTTTGCCATCGTCAGCGCATGCGCCCTCTGTCTGGAACGCGGCAGTGGATACGCCCCAGGCAAAATCATCTCCAAAAAGTTTTTTATTGAGTTTACTGTCCATTTATATCGGGCCGTTGGCCGCGCCCAATTTGTTGATTATAACCGGATAAAAAAAGTATATGCCCAACAATAATTTAGTGCATAAAAGATGAACGCATACTTTTTATTACCAGCCACTCGCGCACTATACCCACCAGGCTTAATATGTTTGCTATTAATTTCATGACAACCTTTTTTTGATTACACTAAATTAAGATAGTTATATAAAGCCGGCCTTACATTAATGTGATGTTATTGTTAACAATTGTTAGCGCCAATAACAAAAAACCTCCCGGTGTTTCACCCGGGAGGTTTTTTTAAAGGTTATTACTTACGCATATCGCGCAGGGCCTTCACCTTATCGTGCGCGGCTTTTAGTACGCTTTGCTGGCGAGTTAGAATTTCGCGCAGGTAAGCAGGCAGGGAATCATCTTCCAATACCATTTTATAGGCTTTCTGCGCTGCATCTTCGCCAAATTCACAACTCTCTAAAACTGATTGGTTAGATGCCCCCAAAGTATCTTTAACACTCATCCACACGCGGTATATTTTACCGCTAATGGTTGTACCAGTTTCAATTTCTCCGCCCAGGCTTTGTATTTCGGTGCCTAATTCCATTTTAAATTGATGGCTTTCGCCAATGCAATTTGTAAAAAGTGTCCGCAGTTCCGTATCTTCTTCTTTCAAATCGTTCAGGGCTTTTTCATACCCTTCAATACGGTCGTTATGGATCTCTATCAGATCATTTAAATTCTCAACTGTTACGCTTGTAGTTTCCATGGTATTGATGTTTTTATACTTTAATAACAATGATTCTATGAAAATTGTTTAACTAAAAGTAAATAAACTTACAGGTCAATTCTTTCCTCTAAATGCTGATATCGCCCATACAACAAGAAATACTACTATCAGCGCAATAACAATTCCTGCTGTAAAACTAATTTTTGCAATTCCGCCAATAACCTGGCAACTGCTTAAAGTAGCAACTAAAAAAGCAATTAATAACAGATTAATTTTTTTCATAAAAAGTTGTTTCAAAGTGGTTATATGTTGTAAACCCGATAACTTCTGCGATTGTTTTACGTATAACATGTAACAATAAAATAATTTACTGCAAAAAATCCCCAAATACTGACTTATTGGGCATGTTTTAAAGATTAATCGATTACGCGTTTAAACCTTTATTATCTTTGTAAGTCGAATAGAAACTAAAGAACTATAATATATATGAGCTACGAGATACAACCGGGAATTGACGTTGAGAATTGTATAAAGTGTGGAAGCAGGCCCGTGATTGATCAAACCAAAAAAGGCTGGGAAGTTAAGTGCCCCAATGATGCTTGTAAAAATGTTATAGCAGCCCCCTTGGTAGA
>Ga0075366_10000937_pt1 | contig 14182 bp, 17 predicted proteins | sample EndMethybrTD3031_FD_72351 | JGI IMG/M metagenome (GOLD analysis project Ga0075366, IMG submission 72351) | Populus endosphere microbial communities from Tennessee, USA - Endosphere MetaG P. TD hybrid TD303-1 | ecosystem: Host-associated > Plants > Roots > Endosphere | place: USA: Tennessee...
GGCACGCCCGACGGCATCGCGTTCGACACGTTCGGCAATCTGTGGATGACGTTCGTGATGGGCGAGAAGCTCGCCGCGCTGACGCCCAACGGCGAGGTGCTGATCCTGCTCGACGATGCCGCGCCGGAAGGGAGCGCCGCCTATGACGCTGCCAGCCGCGGCGAAGGTGAGATGACGCCCGAGATCATGGCCGCTGCCAAGGGAACGATCGCGCCATGGATGGCGAGCCTCACTTTTGGCGGGCCGGACTTGCGGACCGTCTATCTCGGCAGCCTGCAGGGCACTCGAATCCCCTGGTTCCGCTCGCCCGTCGCGGGCCTGCCGCTCGTCTATTGGTGAACGCTGATGATCCACGAAATCGCCTATATTGAGATTGCGCCGGAGCACGCCGCCGCGTTTGAGGCCGCCGTGGCTGAGGCCGCACCCTATTTCCGCGCGGCGCAGGGATGCCGTAGCTTCCGGCTCGAACGCATAATCGAGCAGCCCAGCCATTACCGGCTGGTGGTCGGCTGGGATCGCGTTGAGGATCATATGGTCACGTTCCGCAATTCCGATGGCTTTCAACGCTGGCGCGAGCTCGCGGGCCCCTATTTCGCGACGCCGCCGCGCGTCGAACATGTCGAAACCGTAGTCGATGTCTTTTGAGCGCGACGCCTGCAAATTTGGGAGATTCATATGGCAGAGTGGCTGAAACGCGCCGTAACCGCCGACGTGCGGGCAGACTTGGATCGGAAGGTTCGCGACACGGTGGAGGCAACACTGGCCGATATCGAGAAACGTGGTGACGCGGCTGTGCGCGAACTCTCGATCAAGTTCGATGGTTGGGACCGGGAGGATTATCGCCTGAGCCAGCAGGAGATCGACGACTGCCTGAACTCGCTGACCGCGCAGGACATCAAGGACATCGAGTTCGCGCAGGCGCAGGTGCGCAATTTCGCTCAGATTCAGCGCGAGAGTATGAAGGATGTTGAGGTTGAGACGCTGCCCGGCGTCGTGCTTGGTCATAAGAACATCCCGGTTAATGCGGCGGGCTGCTACGTGCCGGGCGGCAAGTACCCGCTGCTCGCAAGCGCACACATGTCGGTCATCACTGCCAAGGTCGCGGGCGTGCCGCGCGTGATCACCTGCGCGCCACCATTCGAGGGGAGGCCGGCGCGAGCGATCGTCGCGGCGCAGGCGATGGCGGGCGCCGACGCGATCTATGCGCTCGGCGGCATCCAGGCGATCGGCGCGATGGCGCTGGGCACTCAGTCGATCGATCCGGTCGATATGATCGTAGGACCGGGCAACGCCTTCGTCGCCGAGGCCAAGCGACAGTTGTTCGGCCGCGTCGGTATCGACTTGTTCGCGGGACCCACAGAGACGATGGTGATCGCCGACGACAGCGTGGATGGCGAGATCTGCGCGACCGACCTGCTCGGCCAGGCGGAGCATGGTCCGGAAAGCGCTGCGATCCTTATCACCAACTCGCGCAAGCTAGCCGAGGATACGATGCGCGAGGTCGAGCGGCTTCTGACGATCTTGCCGACCGCGGGCATTGCCGCCAAAGCGTGGCAGAATTATGGCGAGGTCATTGTCTGCGAGGACGAGGCCGAGATGCTGAAGGTCGCTGACTTCTTCGCCAACGAGCATGTCCAGGTTATGACGCGCGACCCGGATTATTTCCTCAAGAACATGACCAACTATGGTGCGCTTTTCCTCGGCCCGCGGACCAACGTATCGTACGGCGACAAGGTAATCGGCACCAATCACACGCTGCCGACGAAGAAGGCGGCGCGCTATACCGGCGGCCTCTGGGTCGGCAAGTTCCTTAAGACCTGCACCTACCAGAAGGTACTGACCGACGACGCAACGACGCTGATCGGCGAATATTGCAGCCGGCTGTGCGCACTCGAAGGGTTCGCCGGTCATGGCGAGCAGGCCAATATCCGCGTGCGCCGCTATGGCGGTCGCAACGTCCCTTATGCAGGTGCGGTCGAGCCGTCTGAACGGACGCGCGTCGATGCCTGACGCCTTGCCCCGCATGCCGAGCCTGCGCCTCGATGGCCGGCGGGCACTCGTTACCGGCGCGGGGCGAGGCATCGGGCTGGCGACGGCGGCTGCACTTGCCGAGGCCGGGGCGGCGGTGACGCTGGTCGCGCGTAGTCTGGACGAGATCGAAGCCGGCGCGGCGGCAATCCGCGCCACAGGCGGCGCGGCTGAAGCGGCAATACTGGACGTGGCTGATCTCGACGCAGTCGATGCATTCTTTGCCGCGCGACCTGCCTTTAACATCCTGGTCAACAATGCCGGGACCAATCGGCCCAAGCCCGTGTGGGAAGTCACGCGCGACGACTACGACGCGGTGCTCGACCTCAACCTCAAGAGCGCGTTCTTCGTCGCGCAGGCCTGCGCGCGGCGGATGATTGCGGAAATAGCGAGCGGATCGCTTATCCATATGGGCAGCCAGATGGGACACGTCGGCGGCCCGAATCGCTCGCTCTATTGCGCTTCAAAATGGGCGCTCGAAGGCATGAGCAAGGCGTTCGCACTCGATTTAGCCGCGCATGGCATCCGCAGCAATACAGTGGCGCCGACCTTCATAGAGACCCCCCTGACCAAGCCATTTTTCGAGGATTCCGCTTTCAAGGCGAGCGTGCTTGCCAAGATCAAGCTCGGCCGGCTGGGCCAGGTCACCGACCTGATGGCCCCAGTCGTTTTCCTCGCTGGCGATGGATCGGCGCTGATGACCGGGACCAGCCTGATCGTCGACGGCGGTTGGACGGCGGACTAAGGATGGCGCGCATTCCCGCGTTCGATTTTCACCACGGTGGCGCGTCGGTGCCCTCGCTCGACGACGCGATCGCGTGGTATGGCGATGTACTCGACTTCAAATTGGAACGCCGTTTCCACATTGCCGCCGCGAAGGCCGACGTCGCGATCATCCGGCGCGGCGGCATCCGCTTCGAGTTGTTCGAAGTCGCTGGCGCAGCGCTGCTGCCCGATGCGCGCCGTTATCCACCCAGCGACCTGGCGACGCACGGTAACAAGCATGTCGCGCTGCGCATCGCCGATCTGGAAGCGTTTCTCGCCGCCGTGACCGCGCGCGGCGCGGACGTCGCGCAGGTCGTGCGCGAGGCGTTTGGCTCAAGCTGCTTCCTGCGTGACTGCGCGGGCAATCTGATCGAATTCGTCGAGGAGACTGTATCGTGAACCAGACCAGCCTCCAGCATGTGATGGTGACCGGCGCGGGCGGATTTATTGGTAGCCGCCTGATCGAGAGTCTGTTGGAGGATGACCGTTTTGGCGATGCCCGCTTCACGCTGGTCGATCTGCAGATCCCTTCGGCTCCGGCGGATCCGCGCGTGCGCACGGTGGTCGGCGACATCGCCGATCCCGCGATCCGTGCCGCCGCGATCGACGGCCGTACGGACATCGTCTTCCACCTGGCTGGCGTGCTGGGCGGCGCGGCCGAAGCCGATTATCCCCTCTCGCGCCGCATCAATATTGACGCGACACTGTCGCTTTTCGAAGACTTGCGGGACGAGAGCCGCCCGCCGCGCGTGGTGTTTGCCAGCTCGATCGCAGTGTTCGGCACTACGTTGCCCACGCTGGTCGAGGACGACGAAATCCCGCTGCCGGCGATGGTCTACGGCGCACAAAAGCTGATGATGGAGAACGCGCTGCAACAGTTCAGCGGGCGCGGCTGGATCGACGGGCTTGCGATTCGCCTGCCCGGCATCGTCGCCCGCCCCGGCGCCGACGCTCGGCTGAAATCGGCGTTCCTGAACAATGTCTTTTATGCCTATGCGCGCGGCGAGGATTTCGTGCTGCCGGTCGGTGCCGAAGGTGCCAGTTGGCTGATCTCGGTCCCTGCCTGTGTCGAGGCGTTCGTGCATGCCGGGACACTGCCGGCCAAGCATATCGGCGCGCGCCGCGCCTTTACCCTGCCGGCTCAGCATGTGCGTATGGGCGATCTGGTCGCCGCGCTCAGCCGGCGTTTTCCCGACAGCGCGACGCAGATCAAATATCGCCCGGACGCACAATTGCAGGCGCAGTTCGCCAACCAGCCGCCCTTGACGACTGCGATCGGCGATCGGCTGGGGTTCAGGCACGATGGCGATATTGATCGCCTGGTGGATCGCGCGCTGGTGGGGCTTTAAACCGAACATGCCGATCGATCCCGACCTTGCGGCGTTCCTCGCCCGCCGGGCACAGCAGCCGCCGCCGACCGACCTCGCCACGCTGCGTGCGGGGCTAGAGGCGCAGGCGTTTCAGCTGTCTGTCCGCGATGTAGGTCGGATCGAGGAACGCGGCATCCATCTGCCAGGACCGGCAGGCGTTATCGGGGCACGCCTGTATCGAACGCACGCCGCAAAACAGGCGCTGACAGTCTATTTCCACGGCGGCGCGTTTATCGCAGGTTCGCTCTGCACACACGACTCCGTGTGCCGCGAACTGGCCGTCAGTTCGAACAGCGCGGTACTCAGCATCAATTATCGTCTGGCGCCCGATCATCCCTTTCCCGCCGGCCTGGACGACTGCTGCGCGGCATTGCGCTGGGCCATCGCATATCGAGGCACAATGGATATCGATGGGCCAATCGCAGTCGCCGGAGATAGCGCCGGCGCGACGCTGGCTCTAGTCAGCGCGATCGACGCTTGCAGCGATAACGAACCGGATATTGCGGCGTTGCTCTTACTCTATCCTCCCGCGGATCTTCGCGACGAAGACTATGCCAGCCGTAGCGAGTTTGCTCAGGGCTTCGGACTAACCGAAGCGGCACGACAGATGATGGTACGCAGCTATGCGCCGAGTGAGGCCCAGCAATGCGATCCGCGCGTCAGCCCGCTGCTCTTTCCGAACCTTGGCGATCTGCCCCCGACACTAGTCGTGACTGCACAGTATGACGTGCTTCGTGATGAAGGCGCGGCGCTCGCTACTGCGCTGGCGCGCGGTGGTACGCCGGTCGAACATGTGAGGGCAGCAGGTATGATCCACGGCTTCGCGAACTACAGCGGCATATCACCGGCTGCGGCGCTGGCCTTCGATCGCGCCGGTTACTGGGTTCGCGAACAGTTCTACGGCCGCTAAGTCCGAACGGGCATTTGTCGGAAGAATTGCACCAGTGGGCAGTGCGGAGGTCATTGGGGGAGGGCGGGGAGCATGCCCCGCCCTCGAAAACCAGCGAACCCGTTTCGATATTTCCACTCCTCTCCCGAGTGATCCGGCTTGTGGTCATGATGTATGTCCGGTTCCCGCTGAGCTCACGGAATGTCGAGGATCTGCACTTTGAGCGCGGAATTGATCTTTGCCATGTAACGTCTTGTCAGCTTAACTGAAGCAGAGGGCGATAAGGCACGAGCCCGAGAGGAACATCATTGCGGGTCACGGCGATCCGCGCAGCCACACTTCTCGGTATGACCAGCGTTCCGACGATCACAATCAGCGGGTTGCCCAACGCGTCCTCTTGCGGGCCTTCGCAGAGCCGATGTGGGGAACTGAATTGGTGCCGGCGATTAAAGTCCACCATCAATTCCCGCCACGCTTCAGCGCGTCTGGAACCGGATACCCCCAGCCGACATATTCGGCTGCGATCACAGCCGACAAGAGCTCCAGTTCGGGAGAGTTGTCGTGGATCCGGTGGCTCATGATGATTGGCGAGGTCGCTGGCTCCGCCAGTTCACGGTAGACCACGTCGTGACTGCGCGAGCGGCTGATCGACTCCGGGATAATGGCCAGCCCCTCCTCTGCAGCGACCAGTCCAATGGCGATCTGCAATTCGCGGGCCTCGTGCGCGATGCGAGGTTCAAGGCCGTGGTCGCGAAACAGCGAAATCACTTGGTCCGCATAGCTCGGTCGAGGCGCGCGCGGGTAGAGAATCTGCGGTTCCCGTGCAACCTGCTTCAGAGAAAGCGGCCTGTCCTGCAGAGCCAGGGCGTGGGCGCGCGGCAGGGCCACGGCGAGGCGTTCGTTGCGCAGCACGGTTCGCTTGATCGCGGGATCCTCGAACCGGATCCGGCCGAAGCCGACATCGATCCTGCCTTCCTTGAGCGCGGAAATCTGGTCGAGTGTTGTGCTCTCAACCAGCGACAGTTCGACATCCGGCGCGCGCTTGCGGAATGCCCGGATCAGTTCGGGCAGGCGTGCGTAGATCGTCGAGGCAACGAAGCCGATGGTAAAGCGCCTGCGCTCGATCGCCACAGCGGCCTTCATCATGGCCTGCATGTCTTCCATGCGATCAAGGACCTGCCGTGCCTGCTCGTGCAGTAATTGGCCCAGCGGTGTCATAACCAGCGGACGGGTGCTGCGATCAAACAGCGGGCCACCGACTTCTTCTTCCAGATGCCGGATCGTCCGGCTCAGCGGGGGCTGGGCCATGTTGAGTTGCTCTGCAGCGCGCGAGAAGCTGGCCGCGTTGGCCACGGCAAGGAAATGGCGGAGCTGCCTGAAGTCCATCATTATACTATATAAGTATAGAAGCAAGACCGCAATGATCTTTGATCGCGATCGTGAAGGCTACTATTTCTCGCGAAATTTCGAGATTTCGGGAGAATCGATGTCATGCCGGCCTTGGGCAGGATTGATACCTTCATTGTCGATGTCCCGACAATTCGGCCGCATGAGCTCGCCATGGCAACCATGCACGCCCAGTCGATGGTGATCGTGCGGATCACCGATGCGGACGGCATCGAAGGGATCGGCGAGGGCACCACGATTGGCGGTCTGAGCTATGGCGAGGAAAGCCCGGAAAGCATCAAGTCCGCGATCGACACTTACATCGCGCCGCTCCTGCGGACTTGTGATCTCTCACGAGTCGGCGAATCCATGGCAAAAGTCGCGTGCAATGTGCGTGGCAACCATTTCGCCAAGTGTGCCGTCGAAACCGCATTGCTGGACATGGCCGGCAAGCGGCTGGGCGTGCCGGTTTCCGAACTGATCGCGGGCGGGCGCAAACGATCGGCGCTTCCCGTCGCCTGGACTCTGGCCAGTGGCGACACGGCAAAGGACATTGCCGAAGGCGAGGCGATGCTCGAGGCGCGCCGCCACAACATCTTCAAACTCAAGATAGGCAAGCGCGAAGTGGGCGACGATGTGGCCCATGTCGGCGCGATCTGCAGGGCCTTAGGCGGGCGTGCCAGTGTGCGTGTCGACGTCAACCAGAACTGGTCCGAAGCGCAGGCTGTACGCGGCATGGCCATGCTGCATGATGTTGGTGTCGATCTGGTGGAGCAGCCTGTCGCGGGCGATGCGCTTGGCGCAATGGCCCGCCTCTCGGCCCGACAGTCCACTCCCCTGATGGCAGACGAAGCCCTCCATGGACCTCGCTCTGCCTTCCGCATCGCCGCAGCTTCGGCGGCAGGCGTTTTCGCAGTCAAGATTGCCCAGTCCGGCGGGCTTTACGCAGCCAGCGAAGTTGCTGCGATTGCCACGTCTGCGGGCATCGACCTCTATGGCGGGACAATGCTGGAGGGCGGCGTCGGCACGGCTGCGTCCGCGCATCTATTCGCGACATTTCCCGAGCTTGTCTGGGGAACGGAGTTGTTCGGACCGCTGCTGCTTACACAGGAAATCCTGGCGACGCCGCTCATCTATGCGGACTTCGAATTGGCGGTACCCGACGGGCCGGGGCTCGGCATTTCACTCGACGAGGACAAAATCGCCCGCTTTCGGCGCGATTCGACCGCCCCTGCCATTCACCCCGTCGCCTGAAAGGATCGGTCATGCTCTTCATGGTTGAAATGCTGGTAGATATTCCGCTTGGCTTTGACCCGGTGGAAGCAGACCGACTTAAGGCGGCCGAAAAAGCCCGGTTCCAGGAGCTTCAGGCGGCTGGAACCTGGCGGCACATCTGGCGGGTGGTCGGTCAATACGCCAACGTCAGCATCTTCGATGTCGAGAGCAACGCACAGCTTCACGACATTTTGACGGGCCTGCCCCTCTTTCCATTCATGTCGATGCAAGTGACGCCGTTGTGCCGCCATCCATCGTCGATGCACGAAGACGATCGCTAGTCCCACTTTTCGCAAATGCATTCGGGAGAGTTCAGTCATGCAGGAAAATTTTGTCGACACGCCGACGATCCGCAGTTTGCTGGACAGGGCTGCCGGCCTTGACAGCGATGCAGGCGATCCCCGCCTCAAGGCCATCTTGCGCGATCTGCTGGAGGCCGCGGCTCGGGTCATCGTGCGCCACAATGTCACAGAGAGCGAATTCTGGGGGGCGATCAAGTTCATTCAGGACGGGGCGGGCGAGATTGGCCTTATCGTGCCAGGAATCGGTCTTGAGCATTTCATGGACCTCTACATGGATGCGAAAGATGCCGAGGCCGGGCTGACCGGCGGAACGCCCCGCACCATTGAAGGCCCGCTCTATGTTGCGGGCGCTCCGCTGGTCGAAGGGCCGGACGTCAACCTGACGACCGATCCCGACGACACCACGAGCCTCTATATGACCGGTCGCGTCACAGGCCCGGATGGCGAGCCGGTTGCAAATGCTATCATGCACGTGTGGCATGCCAATTCGCAGGGGTGGTATTCCCACTTCGACCCCACTGGCGAGCAGACGCCTTTCAACAATCGCCGCCGTATCAAGCTGGGCCCGGACGGGCGTTATGCCTTCCGTTCCAAGATGCCCAAGGGGTACAGCGTTCCGCCCGCCGGCGCCACGGACCAGCTGATGCAAGCGGTCGGCCGCCATGGCAGTCGCCCGGCCCATGTGCACTTCTTCATCGAGGCGCCTGGTTATCGTAAGCTGACCACCCAGATCAATTTTGGCGACGATCCATTTGCCCACGACGATTTCGCCTTCGGCACCCGCGAGGGATTATTGCCAGTGCCGATGCGCCAGGGAGACAGTGCTTCGATCACATTCGATTTCGAGTTGCAGCGCGCCGTGCGGGCCGAGGACGAACGACTTTCGACCCGCGCCCGCGCAGTGGCCTGAGGTCCGACAAGGGGAGCAATGCAGCATGACTACCTCGCTCAGGAACCGTATTGAGACCGCCGTGGTTGACGATGCGCAGACTGGCCAGTTCCGGTGCCGCCGCAATATCTTCACCGATCCGGAGCTGTTCGAACTCGAAATGAAGCACATCTTCGAAGGCAACTGGGTCTATCTGGCCCACGAAAGCCAGATTCGCGGTGTGAATGACTGGTTCACTGTTACTGTTGGCCGCACGCCGGTTGTAATCACCCGGACCAGGGACGGGGCGCTGAACGCCTTTATCAATGCCTGTTCGCATCGCGGTGCCATGCTTTGCCGACGCAAGCGCGGCCAGGGCAAGATCATGGTCTGCCCGTTCCATGGCTGGAGCTTCACCAACGACGGCAAACTGCTGAAAGCCAAGGATGAGGGCACGGGTGCCTATCCCCCTTCGTTCAACCGCGACGGCTCGCACGACCTCACCCGACTTGCACGCTTCGAGACCTACAAGGGCTTCCTGTTCGGCAGCGTCAATCCGGATGTCGCGCCGCTGGAGGAATACCTCGGCGAAACCCGCATGATCATTGACCAGATCGTGGATCAGGCGCCCCAGGGCCTTGAAGTGCTGGCAGGAAATTCGTCCTACATCTTCGAGGGCAACTGGAAGCTGCAGATGGAGAACGGCTGCGACGGCTATCACGTCAGTTCCGTTCACTTCAACTACGCCACCACAATGGGGCGGCGCGCGGAAGGCGGCACCAAGGCAGTCGATGCCAATGGCTGGTCGCGTTCGCTCAGCGGCGTCTACGGTTTCGACAACGGGCACATCCTGCTGTGGACCAAAGTGCTCAATCCTGAAGTGAGGCCCGTCTGGGCGCAGAAGGAGCAACTGGAAGAGCGGCTGGGCAAGGATCGCACGCGCTTCATTGTCGAGCAGAGCCGCAATCTGGCGCTTTATCCGAATGTCTTCCTGATGGACCAGTTCTCCACACAGATCCGGGTCGTACGACCAATCGACGTCAATCACACCGAAGTGACGATCTATTGCTTCGCGCCAGTTGGCGAGAGCGCCAACCTGCGCGCCACGCGCATCCGCCAGTATGAGGATTTCTTCAATGTGTCCGGCATGGGTACGCCTGATGACCTGGAGGAATTCCGCACTTGCCAGGCGGCTTATGCGGGCACTGGCGATCTATGGAACGACCTCAGCCGCGGCGCGCAGCGGTGGATCGCGGGGCCGGACGAGAATGCCCTGGAAATGGGGATGAATCCGCTGCTCAGCAGTGAACGCAGTGAGGATGAAGGCCTGTTCGTTCGGCAGCACGAATTCTGGGCAAAGTCGTTGCTCGGTGGCCTCGCGCGTGAGGAGAACGCGGTGGAGGAAATCGCATGAATGTGCGCGTCGAAGTCACGGACTTTCTCTATCGCGAAGCCCGGCTGCTCGACGACCGCCAGTGGCACGAGTGGCTGGAATGTTATGCCAGCGACTGCACATACTGGATGCCGGCCTGGACCGACGATGACGAACTCGTCACCGATCCGCACTCGCAAGTCTCGCTGATCTACTATCCGAACCGCCAGGGTCTTGAAGACCGCATTTACCGCATCGAAACCGAGCGCTCCAGCGCGAGCACGCCCGAGCCTCGCACGGCGCATTTGCTGGCCAACATTGAAATACTGGGCGAGCGCGGCGGCGAACTGGACCTACGCTACAACTGGCACACGCTGAGCCATCGCCACAAGGTTACCAATCAGTTCTTCGGCACGACCTTCTGTACACTGCGGCGCGAAGGTGACAGCCTCAAAATCTCCGCCAAGAAAATCGTCCTCAAGAACGATTATATCAATCAGGTGATCGACATCTATCATGTCTGACGTGGGCAACCTTCGCTCCGGACGCTTTGCGGGCAAGGCGATGATCGTGACTGGTGCCGCCCAAGGGATCGGTCGCGGTGTCGCCATTCGCGCGGCATCGGAAGGTGCGCAAGTCCTTCTCGTCGACAAGTCACAACTAGTGAACGAAGTCGCCGCTGAAATAGGAGCTTCGGCCCATGGGCTCATCACCGATCTTGAGCGCCACGAAGGCGCCGAGGCAGCAGCAGCACAGGCGGCGAAGCTATTTGGTCGGATCGATGTGCTGGTAAACAACGTCGGCGGCGCCATCCGCATGCGACCCTTTGCCGAATTCACTGCCGGGCAGATTGATGCCGAGATCCGGCGCTCGCTTATGCCGACGCTTTATTGCTGCCATGCCGTGCTGCCGGTCATGCTGGCGCAGAGATCGGGAACGATCATCAACGTATCGTCCAACGCCACGCGCGGCATCCGCCGGGTGCCCTATTCGGCCGCCAAGGGCGGAATTAATGCGCTGACCCAAAGTCTGGCCATGGAATATGGCGAACAAGGCATCCGGGTCGTCGCGACGGCTCCGGGCGGCACAGTGGCGCCGGATCGCAAAGTACCGCGCAATCCCGATGGCGACACCGCTCAGGAACAGGCATGGATGGCAGAGGCCGTTTCGCAAGTCATCGATTCGACATTTGTCAAACGCTACGGCTCGCTCGACGAGCAGATTGCCCCGATCCTGTTCCTAGCTTCGGACGAGGCAAGTTATATTACCGGGACCGTCCTGCCTGTAGCCGGCGGCGACCTGGGCTGAAGAGACGAGAGCCAGAAGAAATGTCGAAAATCTATTCCAGTCCTGGTGCCGCGCTAGAAGGCGTCCTGTCCGACGGCATGACCATCATGTCAGGCGGTTTCGGTCTTTCGGGCAATCCCGAGAGCCTTATCCCGGAAATCCGCAAGGCGGGTGTCACCGGCCTGACAGTCATTTCCAACAACGCCGGCGCAGATGGATTTGGTCTGTGGATGTTGCTGGAAAGTCGGCAGATCGCAAAAATGATCTCGTCCTATGTTGGCGAGAACAAGCTGTTCGAGGAGCTCTACCTTTCAGGCGAACTCGATCTTGAGTTCAACCCCCAGGGCACGCTGGCCGAACGCATCCGGGCGGGGGGCGCCGGCATTCCAGCATTCTACACCCGAACTGGCGTCGGCACGGTCGTCGCGGAAGGCAAACCTGTCGAAGTGTTCGAGGGAGAGGAATATGTGCGCGAGACCTGGCTTCGCGCCGACCTTGCCATTATCAAAGCATGGCGGGCCGATCCGGAAGGTAACCTGATGTATCGGCGCACTGCACGCAACTTCAATCCGAACATGGCCACTGCCGGAAAGGTCACTGTAGTCGAAGTGGAGGAAATCGTACCCGAAGGCACTTTCGATCCCGATTGCATCCACACCCCTGGCATTTTCGTCGACCGCATCGTGGTCTCGACGATCAATGAAAAGCGCATAGAAAAACTCACAGTGCGCCCGAGAGAGGAAGCCTGATGCCCTGGGATCGCGAGCAGATGGCAGCGCGCGCGGCTACGGAGCTGCGCGACGGGGACTATGTGAACCTCGGCATCGGCATTCCGACGCTCGTGGCGAACCATGTCCCGCCGGGGATCAAGGTGACCTTGCAGAGTGAGAACGGCATGCTCGGCATCGGGCCTTTCCCCTTTGAAGGTGAGGCCGATCCGGATCTGATCAATGCTGGCAAACAGACGATCACAGCCCTGCCGACGTCCAGTTTCTTCTCCTCGGCCGACAGCTTCGCCATGATCCGCGGCGGCCATATCGACATGGCCGTGCTCGGCGCGATGGAAGTTGCGATGAACGGCGATCTCGCAAACTGGACGATCCCCGGCAAAATGGTGAAGGGGATGGGCGGGGCGATGGATCTTGTCGCCGGAGTCAGGCGGATCGTCGTGGTGATGGACCATGTGTCGAAATCGGGTGAGCCGAAGATCCTGGAGAAATGCACGCTACCGCTCACCGGCGAGCGGGTCGTTGATCTGATCGTTTCGGACCTTGCGGTGATCGCCGTCGACCGCAAGGCAGGCGGACTGACACTGGCAGAGCTCGCACCCGGCGTTTCAGTTGAGGAGGTGGTGGCAAAGACCGGTGCTCCGCTCGATACCTCGCGTCTTGTCGAGGCAGGCAGGCCCTGATGCCTTTCAGCGGCCCTTCGGGAAGCAGAATCTATTGGAAGCTCGAAGGCGCTGACGACGCGCCGCCGCTCGTCCTGCTCAATTCCATCGGCACTGACATGGACTTGTGGGCGCCGGTCCTGCCGCTGCTTCGGCCCACGCACCGTTTGCTCAGGGTCGATACCCGAGGTCACGGTGCATCCGATGTGCCGGGTGGGGATTACACGCTCGCTGGTCTTGCGGACGATGTATTCGCGGCAATGGATGCGGCGGGCATCGCCTCTGCCGCAGTGGCCGGCGTGTCGCTGGGCGGGATGATCGCAATGGAGATGGCCCTTGCGCGGACCGGCACAGTGACTTCTCTGGCGCTGGTTTGCACTTCCGCCACCATGGACAAGTCTGCATGGAGCGACCGCGGTGCCAAGGTGCGAGCGGAAGGCATGTCCGCAATTGCGGATCTTGCGATGGGGCGGTTTCTCTCGCCCGCCTTCATCGAAGCAGAGCGAGCGGCCGCGGCCACGGTTCGGCGGCAGTTCGTTTCCATGGATGCTGCCGGCTATGCCGGCTGCGCCGCGGCGATCCGCGATATGAATCTGGCCTCGCGGATCGGCGCTATTGGCTGCCCAGTTCTGGTGGTGACCGGCGAGCGCGACACCTCGACACCATTTGAAGGCCACGGCGACATTCTGCTTGCGGCAATTGAGGGTGCACGCCACGTGGCGCTGCCATCAGCGCATCTCGCACCGCTCGAAGCGCCAGGGCCGCTTGCTGCTGCGCTGCACGATCATTTCAGGCAGTAAACCAGCAGCAGCTTGCGGCCATTCACGATCAGCGCGTGAAACCGGCAATCAATTCGAAATACTGGGCCCCAAAGCCGTCGAGCATCGCCTTTGCCTCGGGGGTGGGCTGGCCGTAAACAAACAACTTGTCGATCTTCACCAGCTCGAGAAATCGCTCGGCATAAGGTGCGAAAGGGCACTGTCAAAGCAAATGCACCGGCTGGCAGGAAGCATGTTGCGAGGGTAGGGGAGGGGCATGCCTCGTCCTCGACAACCTGCCAATCCGTACCGCTATTTTCACTCCTCGCCTGAAGTGATCCGGCTGGTGGTGCTGATGTATGTTCGGTTTACGCTGTCCTTGCGCAACATCGAGGACCTGCTGTTCGAGCGCGTGATCGATGTCTGCCATGAGACAGTGCGCTTCTGGTGGAACCGCTTCGGGCCGTTGTTTGCCGCCGACATCCGCCGGCA
>Ga0075366_10000939_pt1 | contig 14173 bp, 23 predicted proteins | sample EndMethybrTD3031_FD_72351 | JGI IMG/M metagenome (GOLD analysis project Ga0075366, IMG submission 72351) | Populus endosphere microbial communities from Tennessee, USA - Endosphere MetaG P. TD hybrid TD303-1 | ecosystem: Host-associated > Plants > Roots > Endosphere | place: USA: Tennessee...
TGGTCGACACGTGGGTAGTAGTAATAACCATCCAGGTTGGCAATGGTACTCAGTTGGAACAGGTTCTTGAGCCCCTGATCGTTCATGGCATGGATGATCAGGTGGTAACGCTGCTTGTCCTTTTGCGGGTCTTTGTCGGTGTGTTTGCGAGCTGCAACGTAAGTCTCGATGCCAATGATCGGCTTAATGCCGTTAGCAGTAGCTTCCTTGTAGAATTCAATCGCACCAGAGAGGGTTCCGTGGTCAGTCATGGCCACGGCTTCCATACCTGTTTCTTTGACGAAGTTAATCAGGTCCGGAATGCGCGTCAAACCATCCAACAAGCTAAATTGCGTGTGGTTATGCAAATGAACATAGTCCGACGGTTTAAGATCGCTCATGCTGCGCGTTGTTACCCCTTCTTTTCTATATCTATTATAGCGGGAAGAGACACTTGATTTGAAGCACTTCTTTTACAACAAATATTAAAACAATAAATATTAATTTGTGTTGTTCGCTTTTAAGTGATTAATTTAAAAAGACAATTTACCCAACTGGAAATGACGAACACGACCAATCCCGTATTAAACAGCATTAAAGAAAAAGTATCGATTGCCTATTTATTAGGCTTAAACTCAACTATCAATTACGCCATACAGGAAGCAAGTAAGGATTATGATGGCCTTGGAGTTGACTTCCAGGTGACGAATAGACTTGTTGGGCTTAACAGGTCAGTGGGTTCTGAGGCTAATCAAATTAATCTTCAGCTCAAAGCTGTTTCAATCAGCAGCACCTCAATGATCAAAGAAGAGCCTGATCACATAGTCTACACCTTAGGAAAAGCTATTGTCCCTGTCGGAACACATTTTCTCGTTGTAATGGTCTTGCCCGAGGAAAGTAAAATAGATACATGGCGTACTTGCACCGACGAGGAGCTCACAATAAAGAGGTGCGCCTATTACTTGCATATATCCGAACGGTTAAAAGCAGGTAAAATAAAAATTCCAAAGTCGAATGTCTTGACCCCCGATAACTATAAGCTGATGTTCGAGCTTGCTAAACAGAAGGACGCTATATGAGAAGTGTGTCAGCCATTGCTCCGGATAAATTTCTCGATGCATTCCAAAAAGTTGGATGGAAGAACCAGACGTCATCGTCAGGGAGGTATTTCATTTGGACAAGTCCCGAAGATGATAACCTGTGGACGAGACTGCCCGTCGACCCTAAAGCGCCTGACTATGGCCTCTATCAAGAGAAGAATATCCTCTTGCTTCTTTTTGCCTTAGGCCTCCCTGAAGATCATGCAAGTATAGACGATCTACGTTCGCAATTGAACGCATATAATTACAAGCTCATTAACCGTATCATCGGCAAGGAAACTAGTGATACGGTACCCTACGAACTTGCAACAAGTCTACCCGATAAGAACATCGAGGCTTTCAGGCATTTCTGTCTTACACGCCAAAAGCACAAAAGAGCTTTTCCTATCGAAAAGTTCGAGCTTAATCATACTGAAGTCGGTAGCTTTGTCATTCCTATATCACTTATTGTCGAAGATGAGGTAAATGCCACTCTCATACCAAAACAAAACGACGTAAACATTCTGCTTCACGAGTACTTAAGTGCAATAGAAAATATGGTACATACCCCTCGAGAAAACGTTGATAAATTTGCTGAGCGTATCATCTCAGATGCTATCGACTCACGAATTGTTAAGGACTTTCTTGCAAAAGAAGGTGTTAGCATTGCTAAGCTTACGAACAAGTACGCGCAAAGGATTTCCGGACTTACTATCGGTGGCAAAGAAAGTCCACTGCTCGATTACATGCTCGATCATAAATTACGAGAATTTAAAGAGATTGACCTGGCTGGCATTGAGACGTTGGATAATGAATATATTCAGGCTATAGAGGACCTTGAAGTCAAGCTAGACGATTCAAGAATAGACGAGAAAGGTATTAAGATAGAAGTTGTTGTCGATGGCCTTGATAGAAATGGAAGCGCAAAATTCACAGTAGTCGCCATTGGCGGTGAAGAGATAAAAAAACCGTTTAAGGCCATGTCTAATCAGTTAACAAAGAACAAGCTAGATGAGTGCGCCAAATCGTTTGCAAAAGACGACATATTGGTCGTTACTGGAGATATAGCCAAATCTAAAGGCAAACTTGGATCGATAATTATCGATACATTTGACATCGTCAATTCCGCCGATGGTCCACAGTCGACCTTATTTAGCTAAAAGAAATTAAATCGATAACTCCTGTGGTAAATAATACACTTTCTTCCGAACGCGACACTCTGCTTACTCAGTTCAACGAACCCTAGGTCAATCCCTTGAATTTGATAATCGTGACATAATATCTCAATGCAGTTCGACCAAATCACCCAAAAGATCCAAGAGCTATCCGCCACAAAAAATCATATCATGGTGGCGATTTCAGGCTACGGCGGTTCAGGCAAAACCACGCTCACCGACAAACTAAACGATCATTTTGAAAACGATGCCACCAAACTTCAGCTCGACAACTTCCTCGTCAACCACGGCGAGGGTGCAGGCTGGGCAGGTGGCTACGATTGGGGTCGCTTTGAATCGGTGCTACAAGACATCAAGGACGGAAAAGATTTGCACTACCAGTGGTACAACTGGCACACCGACGAGACTAAAGACTGGGTGGATCAGCCGCTGTCAAAGATTGTTATCGTCGAAGGCGTGCGCTTATTCCAGACCAAGCTACTTCCCTACTTTGATCTGACCATCTGGATAGATTGCCCACTAGAAACAGCCATAGAACGCGGCAAAGCTCGCGATCGCGCCAACAAGCCGAGCGATAACTACGACATCGAAGCCCATATCAGCAAATGGAATGAGGAATGGACGCCCAAAGAGCAAGAATTCGACAAGTTGTTTCATCCAGAGCAGATAGCCGATATCTCCTACGACTCCAACGTGGCATAATATCTGCAAATGCACGAAGTATTCCAGATAGCCACCCAAGCCCGAAGCATATTGGAGCAGGCCTGGTCAGCAGAAACCGCTCACCACTCTGTAACTTGGGGACAAGGCGAACCCATATCTCGTGGTCAGTGTGGTGTATCGAGCGTTTGGCTGGCACGCAGGCTTATTGAATTAGATTATGATGCACAAGTAGCCGAAGGCACTCTAGAATTAGATGACCTACATCAAGGTTTTGTTTGGGTGCAGGTAAATCGGGAGAATGAAGCACCCTGGGTAGTCGACGTTACCTGCGACCAGTTTGGCTCCATTAATCGCACAAGGGTACACGTTGGCGAATACGACTCTGGACCGGGCACAATCGGCGCCTATGCCCTAGGAGAATTATTCGACCCTTATGCCAATGTTCATCGTAAGTTAATGCGTCGCTATACAATTTTGGAAACAAACATTGCCGACATATCTTGGCTTCGACGGCTTGGACAAAAGCTCTCAAGGCAGTAGTTGCAGTCACCCCAACGTGAGATAATATCCATATGAATCAGCCGCAAACCATCCAAGACTTCTGCGACAAAGTGCTCCGCCTTACATTGCGCAGTACGTACGATAGTCATGTTATTGAGCCGCTCAACAAAAACTTGCGCGCCTTTTATAAGGCATACCTAAGCGACAAGAGTCCTGCCGATGTAGAAGCCGCTGCCAAGCAAGTCGAAGGCTCGCTGATGGTTTGGGGCAATTACCAAAGCACCCAAGGACTAATCGTATACGCTACGGGCAGCAACATGGCCGACGCCGAACGCCTCATCGACGAACTCTACGAATTAGTAGAAGCCTACGCTAAGGCTCACAGCTAATGCAGTTCAGCCAAAAATATACGATTATCCAGCTTCTAGAATCTGTTCCAGAAGGCACAGAGTTCAGCACCACTAACTGGCCGCTGCATGTTACGCTGGTAGATGTTTTTGCGATTGATTGGGACGTTGCCACCATAGCCGACCAGCTCACCAATCTTCTACGGCAATACAAACCATTCATATCCACTACAGCTGGCGAAACATTCTTTGGCCCACACCAGGAAACGCAAGTCACGCTAGTTCAAAAGACGCCCGAACTAGCCACGCTGCACTACGCGCTTATTGCCCTCCTGGGACAAGGTAATCTCAGATTGAATGACCCGCAATTTGCGCAAGACGGCTTCTTGCCACACGCCACCGTACAGAGCCATGCTCGGCTCAATGTTGGCGACACAGTGCCCTTCACTGCGCTAAGCATCATAGATATGTTCCCGGGCGGCGACCCCTACAAACGTAGGATACTCAAGACCATCTCAATGGTGTCATAATAAACTCATGACTCAGCCAAAAGATACCGCAGTAGATGAACTTATCGAGCTATCAAGGTTGCTGGGTGAATTTGGCCAAATCAAACGTGCCACACGGTTGCCTAATGGCGATCAGGAATCGGATTCGCATCACTCGTTTAATCTAGCGCTCATTGCCTACGAGTTAGCCTGTCAGTACGCACCCGAGTTAGATGCCAAAAAGATACTACTGTACGCATTGGTACACGACTTACCAGAACTAATCACCGGCGACATGGTTACACTTACCGCCACTACAGAACAACTGGACAAAAAAGCTAAGGCGGACACGCTCGCGGTTGATGAGACCATTGCCAAGCTAGATATTGCACCCAACATTGCCGCCGCACTGCTAGACTACGAAAACAAGAAAGACGACGAAGCCCTCTTTGTGTACTGGCTAGACAAGATGATCACCATCCCTACTCATTTTTATGACAACGGCGAGAACCTACGCAGCCTTGGAATCCAAAACCAGCAAGACATCCAAAAGTGGTACGAACGCACTCTGACAAAGCTACAAAAGCAAAAACGTACGCCCCATATGTCAGCCGTAACTATCTTTGAACTAGCCTACAAGAAGATGCACGACGAGCTGCTAGACTCTGAATCCGTATCATAGCGAGATAAATTGTATAGTGCCCGTAATAACCAGTGGCGCATCACGTGGCGTCTCTGAATGATCGTTTATGAGCATAGCGACAGACTCAAATGGATCAGTACCTGATTCAGCCGAAAGAGTAATGTGTGGCACACCATACGTATCGGGCAGGTCACCAGAGTCTACTCGCAAGGCCTCAATGTAGCCATTATCTACATATGCATATCCCGAAGTCTGAGCTTCTTGTCCGATGTATTCCTCGACGTCTTTGCGTAGTACACCAAAAAGCAGCGTAACATGGTCGTAATACGTATCATGGTATTTGGCTGGGTAAGCAGCCGACAGTCGCGCCCTTGATTGTGTATCAAGCTTGAGCCATAAAATGCCTCGGTCGTTCATTCGTGAAGTATACCACTTAAAAGCTTCAGGAGAACGCCCTTCCTAGCAAAGATATGGCACTAAGCCCTAAATTCCGTAATATTGCTATACCTTGACAAATAATCATAAAAGTTTTAAAATTAACTAGCTAAAATTTATGGTTATGTTTTCAAGAGAAGCGAAGTTGCACCCTGAGATCACTAAGGCTGTCCAAGATGGAAAGCCTATTGCAGATATGGTTAGTTACTACGCTCCCGATGAAGCTTTTATTAAGGTTATTACGGCAGCTAGTCTGCTTCGCAAAGGTCAACACCAGACAGTTAAGCCGCTTGCAAACAAACCATTGCCTCAGCTTGAAAACGAATCAACTGTAGACCGCCTCTTCCGCACGATAGTAAACCAGAGCCTAGATAAAACATCCCGCGAGCAAGGCCTCCCTTCGCGACTTCGCACCAAAAGCGAATCAATATGCTCTTCTAGTGAAGTCCAGTTTGGTATGCTCATCAATGATATGTACTCGGGTCTTGAGCCGGGCGTAACAGCAGGCCGACTTGTCACTAACCAAGAAGGGCCGTTGTTCTTACAAAAACATACAGGCGAGCCGACTTTTCTTTCCTTACAAGACACTACCATTGCTGGCATCGGGTATCCTGCAGGGTCAATAATGGGAGTCCATCTTGAACGCGATAAGCAACAAGACACTGGACGTTATGAGCGCCCCAGCCTACCCGAAGACAGTAGTTTTGAGGTGATTGATGCTAGTGAAATCGAAGGGGCAAACTTCCTGCGCCCTTCTTTGCTGGCGCTTACCCCTGACGAACGAGCCTCATACCTAAGCCGCCCTGAATGCTGGGGTTTTCATTGGTCAAACCACCCACAAGCGCTTCAGACCATCGCTCATATTTCAGTTGCACAAGTCGCCGAAATAGCACACAACAGTTCCCTATAATACAATTTGTCGACAATTTCGCCGGCTAGAATCAAAGTTGCAGAAATCGTGCGATAATAAAGTCATGACAGATCTGCTGAGCTTCTTCAAAGACAAGCAAGGCCATATCGTTATATGGCAAATGCCCAACTTGCCTATTATTGGTTGGGCGGTATTCTTGCTAGCTAGTAAGTTTGTGGAGGGTCAGACGCAAACGATCTTGTCGTATGTTAGCACTGCATTTTTGCTAGTCTGGGCCTGTATGGAAATCATTAGTGGCGCAAGCTACTTTAGGCGACTCCTCGGTGTTGTCGTGCTAGTCTTCACTATCTACTCTAGACTTACGTAGCCATAAGGAACGCATCTCTTTATGGGCACAAATATGCCATAATACCCATACCAAGCAGGAGGGTGATTTAATGTCATACGAAGATCTTTTAAAGCGTGCTCTGGAAATCCAAAGCAAATACGACGAGCTAAACAACATACATAGTCGTGATGCCTGGAATGCCCAGAACTATATGGCCGGTTTTGTGGGTGACGTTGGCGATTTGTCGAAAATCATCATGGCCAAAGAGGGCTTGCGCAGCATGGAAGATGTTGACACCAAATTAGCCCATGAACTTTCGGACTGCCTGTGGTCTGTACTGGTTCTGGCCGACAAATATAATATCGATCTTGCGTCTGAATTCATGAAGAATATGGACGCCCTCGAAAAACGCATCAGCGAATAGGCAGCCCAAACTTCATCACGCAGCCGAGTTTTGCTATACTATTGCACGATATGGACCACCAAAGAGAAGCGCTCGCTCACTTTTGCAATCAAATTCTACAGTTAGGACACGACGATTACGACGCCGAGGTCTTTGAGCCTCTGCACCATAATACTGCTAAGTTTGCACGGATATATTTAGCCAACCCCGACGAACACGATCTGCAAGAAATTGCCAGTCAACTTGAAGCTAGCATTGCCAAATGCACCCAGACTAATCACATACCTGAGCCAATATCCGAGCGACTGCTCAACCAGCTGCACATCCTCGTAGAAGACCGCAGCTAAAGCACGCTACATGCCCATTAGTTCAAAGGCACGATGTACCAAAAATCCTGGCCAGAACAGTCCCTTGATGATTGCCCAAATTACATTCCAGAAACCTGAAGTATTTTGGATAAAGTACACAGCTGCCCCTACTGCGGCAAAGAAATAGACGCCACCAAAAGGAGCGCCTTGGTTAATAACTTTTACAGTTTTTTCCGACATTGCATTATCCTCCACTTACATTTAACCATAAGCCAGCTACTCATCGCAGCTACACTCCCGAGAGAATGTGCTGCTTAAATGCGAAACCATGTCATACTTAGCTTATGAAGAGACCCCTTGATTTACATATTTTCCAACGAATAAGACAGCTTGGTCTGCCGGACGGTCAATATGTGGTCGTGGGAGGCGGCTTGTTGGTGGCACTCGGTCTGCTGGAATGGGACGACGATATTGACGTTGCCGTATCACAAGATGTATTCGATGCGTATAAAGGCGAAGGCTGGCAGATTCATGAATGGCAAGGCAAGCAAGTGCTCAAGAGTGACATTTATGATCTGGGCGTAGGTTTTGGTGAGTGGAGTCTAGAAGAACTATTATCAGATGCACTTATCCTCCGAGGTGTACCCTTTATAAGCCCAGCAAAACTAATTGCCTGGAAGCAACAGATGAATCGCCCTAAAGACGCCGAGCACATTGCCCTACTCCAAAAACAAATCAAAAGCTAGAAGCCAAATATGTCATAATTGTTCGCATAGAAGAATCCAAGGGAGACTTGATATATGCGTCCATCACCCCAAGAACAACTGTATATCGACATGGTGGCACAGTCACTCGACCCCAACTTAGTGGCAGAACGACAGCGTTTTGGATCATTAGCCGGCTTGGTTAGCCAGGGACCACCCCGAGTTAACGAGCAGTTGCTACAGACTCTTGGTGGTCAAGAGATACCGGAAGGGCTTTTGGATAGGCCGGTCGTATTCGATGACGCATCCCCAAACGTGCCCGTACCGTTGACTTACTGCCTGTCCATGATCGGCAACACGTTATTAGAAGGGACTGGATCGTCTCTACCGACAAGTCGACAAATGGTACCGTTACAGACACGCGCAGCGATGCGCGGTATCTGGCGGACTCTATCTACCCCCGCCTTTGCTGCGGCTAGCGGCAAACAGGTTCGTACTCTTACGATAGCAGGCTGCGACCTTACCGATGTTGCCAATGTTGCTGAACGGTTAAAGTCGATCAAGCCAGAGATGCAGGTATTCTGTGTGGTTGATTTAGACCAACCCGACGCAAGGTATCGACACTTGGTCAGGACAATATTAGCTCACACTGCGGCTGAAAACATCATTACAGATGAGCCAAACCAGGGACGAACCCTAGGCAAAGGAAGACAGACAAATCGAGAGGACTTCATTCGCCGGTGGGCCGGTGGTATGTTTACCGCAAATGTAATTACAGCATATTAGGAAGCGCGATACAGCCAAGCAAGCAATTGCCTAGTAGTTGTGCGCATGTGTGTGGGTCGTCACATGACCGTGGGCAAATAAGTGTCGTAGAATCGAAACAAACCATAGAGCGCCTACCACGCCCGCCAGTGTAGCCACATAGCTAAAGCTAGCAAAACTCAATCCTAGCGCAAAAACCGATACCCCCACTAGAAGTAAAATTGCCATACTAGCCGCATATAGCCCGGCGTGCTCGTCGTCTGTAAAGCCTATTCCGAACAAGTAGATCAACAAACCCATAACGGCAATAACCGATAAGGTCCACCGATTGCTCCCCCAGAAAGCATTTGTTTCGTAGTGATTGTTAGCCCAAAGCATTCCGCCTGTGCCCAAGGCAAAAATGGTGTTTAGACCGTCTCTGATTGTAAGTTTCATAGCCTCCTCCTTCCTTACATTCTTAGCGTAGCACTGCGCCCAACATAGTTCATTAACCACAGTCACAGTTAAGGCTTTAAGCCAAGCAATCTTTACTCGATCCTTGGTGAGCAGCCTCACTTACAATTACCCTCATCGAGCATATAGTAAGTAGTGTGGAGGGACTGGAGATGGACATGCTTCGCAATAGGAATGAAGCCAACCGAATACGACAAGAACTTAAGTCCGTAGGAGTAACTTCTTTTGGTCGTGCCAAATTTGCCAGCAGGTATCTTCCTCGCATACTGCATCCTAATGAACATATTCAGGGCGTAGTGTACGGTCGCTATGACTACAATCACAGCGGCTATGGATGGTCAGAGGGTATGCTGATAGCCACGGACCGTCGTATTATCTTTTTAGATCGCAAGCCAGGCTTTGAAACCGTGGATGAACTTACATATGATGTCGTTTCCGGAATCAAAAAGACATATGCCTGGCCTTTTGCATCCCTCACGCTATATACACGTGTTGGAGATTACACCCTTCGATTTATTAATAAACGTTGTCTGGAACGCTTCATCCGGTATGTTGAAGGGCGACGCATCGAATCAGATACCTATAGCTTTTATCGAGAAATGAAAACTTCGCAATAATGCAGCTTATTGCTTGTGTCGAATGATTCATGCGCTTGCTACAAGACTAGGCCATGTTAGTATTCACCCGCTAAGCAATACAATAGCCCTAGCTACATGTGGCATAATTAACGTATGAAAACACAACTTACTATCGCCAAAACACTGCTCTGGGTAGCTACTGTCTCTGCTCTTGCTGCCGGAGTTTCTTCCATTAGCCCTATTCACACCGCTGATGATGCGGTCAAGACACTTCATCTATGGGTGTGCATCGGTTACTTCACCTTCGCTATTATGTTTGGCATCCTTGCCTGGAAGCCACAGGGCAACGGCAATCTCTGGGCAATTGCATTCATCAACAAGCTCGCGCTGTCAGTGTCAGCCGCCTTCTTTCTCTCAAATACAGCAGTTGTAGGCGCAAAAGACATGGTCATCTGGGATGGCATGCTCGTTGTACTATTGGCAGTAGCTTTTATCTTGAGCCGCAAGTCCGAAGAGCCAAAAGAACCCGCTCTAGACGAGTAATTACTTTATATCTAGAGATGGTGCTTTAACGCCCGAGAAGTCAGTGTGTTCGACAATCCACTGTTGGAGTCTTGGGGCGACCCAAAAGCCGTAGATACCTGCTGTAATAATGCAGAGTAAGAACCACTTTATCCAGTGACCAAATAAGCCGATACCCGTACCGGTAAATTTAAGTTGGAAGCCTTTAACGTAGGTGTGTTTGGCTTTCCATCTTTCTCGCAAGACCAAGGCATACGGGTAGGCTATGCCTAATGTGCACACCGTAATAAGAAACGCTAGTATTGAAGTACCCAAGTATGTCCCTGCTCCGCCGTCAAATACAAAGTTCTTAGATTTTGCCATAGTACCTCCTGGTAATTATTCTCAGTCTACTCCCAAAAATCTAAGCGAACAATACAGCTTATGTCGTCAAGCGTATAGCAGCATGCGGCAGTTAGTCTACGCCCCTATTTTGCAAATTATACAAATATGTCATAATAAGTAGTAATGAGACGAAAGACAATCTACGAATCAAACGTAGGTGCAGTCGACCTAGAGGACCGCTGTCATGCAGCTGACTATATTGGCGTGGACCAAACGCGCAACCGTGGGCTAATTCCCTTTACTTGGATTGAAGAGATTTTCACCCCTCCCCATAATCAGATTAACGTAATGCTTGATTTCCACCTGCTAAGAGAGGCAGTAGAAGCCGACCAAGTAATAACCTCTGTTACTTGTAGTGTCGATACCCCTGCCACACAACTATTTGCGCCCTGGTACCATAGACTCGACGGGACTAGAACGGAGTACCACGACCCAGAGAGCAAAGCCTGGAGTCATGCAGAAATAGCCGACCCCATCCCACCAGATATAGAAGGATTCGAACATACCACACCATACCAAACTTATGGCAAATACTGGCACGAATTTCGCCCACATGCACGAATTCTTACAATCAATGTGCCTGAGGGCAAGCTAGTATTAGACGGCAACCATAGACTAGCTTCCCACTTACGCCAGTTTCCAGACATGCCAGTTGATATATTTCACTATCACCTAGAAGTCCCAAATGAAATAGGCCAAGAGCTACTGCCCGACATTAAATATTGGAACCAGCAGCAGCCCCTTACAGCTTAAACTGGGTTCTTGTTCAGATACAGAACCATCTCGTCGACAGTCTTCTGAGAATTGTGGTCTCCAAAGATATATTTGTCCTTGAAAGGTTCATTCGGATCATGGCGACCTACGATAGCCAAAGCTATTCGTTCGGCGGCCTGAAATTTAGCTTCATCTGTCTGTAGCTGCCAAACAACGTTGACCAGCGTGTACGAAAACGACAGCAAAAATTCGCCGCGCCCTTTGCTTAACTCGACTTTATATTTACTTGAATTGCCTGTTGGCTCTAGTGGAACAATCTTCATAACTACCGTCTAGCTTACCATCACCACCCCTAATAGAACAGCCCCGCACAAAACACTAGCCCAGTAGTTCAATCGCATTCTTCGTTGGACGTACATCGCCATAACATCTAAAGAATGTTGTTAGCGTTGCCTTGTCTAGATCTGGTGATTGCCCGATTAGTGCGTCTGACAGCATGGTAACTTTATATTGTAGTTCGGCAGCATCCCGAGCGGAGGCTTCACAACACACATTAGTTACGGCGCCAGCGATGATTACTGATTCGATTCCTTTTGCTTGCAACTGCTCGGGAAGAGTTGTTTTGCCTGGAAAAAACGCACTGTGCCCCTGTTTTGTCGTATAGATGTCCATCACATCAGTCTCCAGCTCTGGCCATAAGATTGTAGCCTCGCCACCAGGCCGACCCATACGTTCGTAGTTATCCGTTGCCTCATTGCCAAACACGGCTCTAAAGTTCTGAGTAGCTTTTTGGATTGGCGTAGTCACCCATACTACAGTTCCACCGTGCTCGCGTAACGTGGATGCCAGCAGGTTAATGTTCTGGGCAACCAGTTTTACGTTAGGCTTGTCACGTCCGGTTCCAGTATCCAGGTCTATTACGACTAACGCGGTCTTTGCGGGCTCAAGTGTCGGAAAGGCGTACAAAGTTCCTCGACGCTTAAACACTTTCTCTACGATCTCGCGAGGAATGTTGCTTGGATGCGTTGGAGTCATTATCCTCTACACCTCAGTTCCAAACCGTTTAGCAATGCGTGCCCGAGCCTTGGCAGCCTCTTCTTCGCGGTTCTTGGGCTCTGCGTGCGTTTGTAGAGCGTCCAGTAAGTGCTTGGCTGCTGTCGCGACTTCATCTACGCCTTTATTAAAGGCGGCCTCATTAACATGAGATGGCTCGTGAAACCCAGAAAGTTTACGCACGAATTGCAATGCCGCATCACGAATCTCTTCATCGGTCGCAGGCGGATCAAAATTAAACAGGGGCTTAATATTCCTACACATAGTTTCTACATACTCCTCACCCCTATTTAAGCACAAACTGATCTAGTTGGAGTATGGGCAGTGCGCTGGTTGCGCAGGGGCGTCCACTATGTCAAAAGTTAAAGGATAGACCTCACCAATAACGACATCACCTATAGTCTTCATTAGTGTGAGTAATGCCGAAGGTGGTTCGCCGGCTACATTTATTCTGGATTCGACCGCCGGGCAATGGGCACCATTATTTTCGAGTACGCGCTTATAACGAATGCCGAGATCGAGTTGCCCAGCATCATCCATGGAAATCACGAAGCTATCAGTCGCAGTGGCCTTTACTTCAAAATCACTAACATCACGCATTGCATGCCTAAAATAGTAAGGCAGTCTGTCACTAGGATTGGCTCCACGGAAGAAAGCCTCTAGGTTCATCTCCCCTGTATCCAGATCGCTATATGCAACTCCGTATAAATGTCGCAGGGCCGTTCCGACGTTTCGTGCAACCACCTCACGATACTGAGGTACCTGCACGTTTCTTACGTATGCGTCGCCGACCATACGCAATGTACTAATTGTGGTTTCAATGCCTAGTTCGGCATTACCATACAAAAGTGTAGTGTTTTCATCATAATTGCCGGGCACATACGGATATACTCTCTGCGTGGCATCCTCAACTATATTTTTCGCATGGTATTCAAGCGTGGAATATGGATCAGCATTGCCTAATATAACCTGGCTCATCCCAGTCCAATATTCATCAGTTAATGTCGTACGAAATGCGTCAATGCGTCCTTGGTCACCTACCAATTCCTGTAGTAAGGCGTCACAGTATTCGGGCATTTTATCCCTATCGTAGGTAGTCATAAGTCAAAATACTATGCTCCATTTACATAGTTTTGTCAAAAATATACTAGCCTACAAAGCGCTAAGCCCAAAAGTCAGTGTGATCTGTAGTCAAAATTTGACGCCAATTGCTCGCTTATGGCACTATGTAGTTTTGACAACTACATAAAATTGCCTGGGATTTCACCGATATGGCCTCATTGACCGACAACACCGCCCAACGAAAACTGCCCGCTGAATTTGATACCTTATTTAGGTCTGGCTCTTACGAAAAGCCACCTCAAGAAGTACAACATAGCTACGCTAAAACAATTGAGTCCACTCGTATATTGCCAGTTAAGCGGCGACTAGGCGTGGCCATTTTGCGTCGCCTAGCCCGAATTAGACCCTCTGAAGCCGTGGCATTTGCCGCGGTTTTTGCTATAGGCGTAGATGCCGGAGTTATGTGGGGCATATCTCTACAAGATGGCGTATCGCCAAACCAAAATCGCACGCAGATTGCCGGTCCAGAAAAACCAGGGGAGTCTGAACAAGACCCCAAAAATCCCCAAAAGGATCCAGCCAAGTCAAGAGACGAACATGGCAACGACAAAAATGCTTCCAATCAACACGAGTCAGTAAAATCCATTGATATTACCAACTCTGAAAACGTGGCCAAGGCAATCGCCGACAACGAAAATACTACAACAAAAGCTACAGC
>Ga0075366_10000940_pt1 | contig 14171 bp, 12 predicted proteins | sample EndMethybrTD3031_FD_72351 | JGI IMG/M metagenome (GOLD analysis project Ga0075366, IMG submission 72351) | Populus endosphere microbial communities from Tennessee, USA - Endosphere MetaG P. TD hybrid TD303-1 | ecosystem: Host-associated > Plants > Roots > Endosphere | place: USA: Tennessee...
GCTTTTATTTTAACAAAAGCCTTATGCTAATGGAAAATCTGGGACAAAAAATTAAATCATTAAGACAGGAAAGGAGATGGACACAGGGTGATATTGCAAAAAAATTGAATATTACCATTGCGGCCTTTTCTAAAATTGAAACGCAGGTTACAGATGTCAGCCTTTCAAGGCTTAAACAACTGGCCGGCATATTTGAGGTGTCACTTGGCGAACTGTTAGGGATTAATGATGAAAACCAAGCTGTTAATCAAAGCGATGAAGTAAAACAGCTTCGTGAGGCCAATGAAAAACTCTCTCTTAAAATATCCCATCTGCAGGAATATATCATTACCCTGTATGAGGAATTGCATAAACACAAACTAAACATTAAGAACGACTGATCAAACATCTCCTTTTCAGCGCTTATTGTTAATTATTACTTAGCCGGCATTCCCTGCCGGCTATTTTTTTTGCATTAATCAGCGGTATTTGCATAAGTATTCGCAATTAAATCAATTTAAAATTAAAAATATATACTTTTTTTGATATTAATTAAAACACAAAGTTAAATTAAGCTGTTAATAAGTTGAATTGAGTCGTTGTGGGTTGAATGTGCTTTTATTATAAGTATGGTGATTAAGTAATGATAAAACGACAAATAATATGATTTGATTAATTAATTACTAATAAGATGACTTACCGCAAATTACTTTCGCCCATTACTACAGTTGTGTTTTTACTTATACTGTCTTCCTGCGCAAATGTAGAAAAAACGGTTTACTTCGCTAACGAGCAAAACGCCGCTGTTGTATCTAACACACCTGTACCCGAAACTTTAATTCAGCCTAATGATATACTGAGTATATCGGTTAGCAGCATGAATCCTACGGCTACTGTTATTTTTAATATGCCTAATACTTCGTATGTAACGGCATCATCGGCCACAGGCGGCACTATCCAATCCCCGGGCTATTTAGTTAACCCTACCGGTTATATTACCTTCCCGGTTATAGGCGATATCAAAGTTTCGGGCATGACCACCAACCAGGTACGGGCAATGCTTTCAAAAGAACTTGTAGACAGGAAGTTATTGGTTGACCCGATAGTTATGGTACGCCAGTTAAACTTTAAAGTAAGTGTTATAGGCGAGGTGGCCCACCCTACAGTGGTGAATGTACCCAGCGAAAAAATATCCCTGCTTGAAGCGCTTGGTATGGCAGGGGATATTACCATATATGGCCGCAAAGATAATGTGATGGTAATAAGGGAAGAAAACGGTACAAAAAAGATAACGCGGCTTAACCTTAACTCTAACGAGCTTTTTACCTCGCAATATTATTATTTAAAATCAAACGATATAGTTTATGTAGAGGCAAATAAAGCCAAAGCGACATCTTCAAGCCAAACTATGCAGGTTTTGCCTGTCGTATTAAGCGCGCTTTCTTTCCTGGCCATTATCCTTACTAATGTATCCTTTAAAAAGTAATACCATTTCTTATGAACTTGATCAGAAAAATCCCGCAAAAGAAAACGCAAGGCTCATCAAACGATTTTTTATTGAGCCTGATGCCTTATTGGCCGTTATTTTTAGTACTGATAGTTGTGGCATTATGCGGCGGCTGGCTGTATATGCAATGGGCCACGCCGCAGTATGAATCGCATGCGCGCATCCTGATAAAGGATGAAAAGAAAGGAGTGCAGGATGCAAAAGCGCTGGAAGCCTTTGATATGCTGTCGCCCAAAACAAGCGTAGAGAACGAATTGGAGGTAATACAATCTAAAACACTTATTAATAATGTGGTTTACCGCCTAAATTTATACGCCCCGGTATTTGAAGAAGGACGCATAAGGGATTACGCTGCTTACTTAACATCGCCTGTTAGTGTTGTTGCCGATAGTGTAACAGGCTACAAACCCGTTAAAAAGGTCCCGTTCTCTTACAAACAATCAAGCGTGGTAATTAACAGGGTAAGTTACCCTTTAAATGCCTGGGTACATACGCCATATGGTATTTTAAAGTTTGTTAAAAACCCCCGTTTAGCAGAACAACCTAAAAGCGGTGTGTTTTATTTTTCCCTGCTTAAGCCTAAAAATATTGTTAACAACCTGGCCGGCAAAATAAAGGTTGACGCCGCCAGTAAGCTATCAAGTATTATTGATTTGAGTGTTACCGATGAAGTACCGCAACGGGGAGAAGATATTCTTAACGGCCTTATATATGCCTACAATATCTCACTGATCGAGCAAAACGACCACCTTTCGGCAAATACCTTAAGGTTTATTAACGACCGCCTTAAAAGCGTTCAGGGCGATTTGCTTGCAACCGAACAAAAGCAACAAAATTACCGTGCAGATAAAGGGGCCATTGATATTGGCACACAAGGGAAACTGTATTTAGAAAATGTAAGCAACAATGATCAAAAGGTAAGCGAGATAAACATGCAACTATCTGTTTTGCGTGAGATAGAAAATTATGTGCGTTCAAAAGATATGAGTAAAGGGATCGTACCATCTACGATAGGTATTAACGACCCAGGGCTTACCGGCATGGTTAAAAATATTTACGACCTGCAACTGGATATGGAAAGCCTGAAAAAAACGGCCGGCGAAAACAACCCGATGGTACTGGCTGATAAGGATAAAATAGAAAAGATAAGGCCCCAGATACTTGAAAACCTGGACAACCAGCGGCAAAGTTTGCTGGCCAGTAAAAATAATCTGTCGGCTACCAATGTTAATTACTCATCAACACTACAAGCCCTGCCCGAAACAGAAAGAACGCTGGTTGATATTAACCGCGAGCAAAACATAAAAAACGGATTGTATACTTTTCTTCTGCAGAAAAAGGAAGAAACCGCTTTGTCGTTTGTTTCAAATATGCCTGGCAGCCAAATTATCGACCGTGCCGAATCATCAGACTCGCCGGTTAGTCCAAGGCGTAATGTGGTGTATTTAATTTCGATATTCGCGGCCTTTATTACCGGGTTTGCCACAGTTAGCGCTAAAGAATCATTCGGCGGCAAGATCATGTTCCGCAAGGATATTGAAGATCTGACAGAACTGCCGGTAATTGGCGAGATCACCAACAGTAAATCCAAAGACCCAATTGTTATCGGTAACCGTCAACGCACTTTAATAGCCGAACAATTTAGAAGATTACGCACCACGCTTTATTATTTGGGCGTTGGGGTTGAAAAGAAGCGCATATTGGTTACTTCGGCTATATCCGGCGAAGGCAAAAGTTTTATATCTGTTAACCTGGCTATGAGTTTGGCATTAACAGGTAAAAAAGTGGCGCTGGTTGATTTTGACCTGAATAAACCATCGTTAACCAAAAAATTAAATATGCCCGAAGGTAAGGGCGTATCCGAGTTTTTAAATGGTGAGGCTACAGCGCATGAAATTATCCGGAGCACTGAACTGGACGCCAACTTGTTTTTTATATCAAGCGGTGTATTGCCCGATAACCCATCAGAACTGATGACCAATGGTATGGCTTCAGAGCTGCTAAACCACCTTGACCAATATTTTGATTATGTCATTATCGATATTGCACCCGTTGGCCCAGTTTCCGACGCTTATATCGTATCGCCCCTTTGCGATGCGACACTGTATGTGGTAAGGCACGCTTATACCCCAAAAACCTTTATTGAGCGCATTGATGAAAACAACAGGCTAAACAGGCTTACTAATGCGGCTATTGTATTTAACGGCGTATCGCAGCGCGGCTTTGGCAACAGAAGCTACGGGTATGGCTATGCATATGTTTATGATAGCGACAACTATCAAAAACAGCTGTCTGCAGGATAATCTTTGAACTAAGTTTCAATTTAAGCTATGAACAAGGCGTATATCATATTAGCCCATAAAAATGCAATGCAGGTAAAAAGGCTGGTTAACCAACTTGACGACCACCGTTCCGCGTTTTTTATTCACGTGGATAGTAAAGCGGGGCCGCAAAGCTTTAAGGCTGTTGTTAACGAAGCCAACCATATTACCTATGTAAAAAGCTTGGATACGCACTGGGGTGGTTTAACGCTGGTTACTGCAACACTTAATGCCATGACCCAAATAAAAGCAACCGGCAGAAACTTTGAAAGGGTGATATTATTAAGCGGGCAGGATTATCCTATTAAAAGTAACGAAGAGATTGACCAGTATTTCAAAACATCGCCCTACAAGGTTTTTATGGATCATTTTCCATTGCCAAATTATCCTAAATGGGCGACAAACGGGGGGATGTACCGGGTTAATAAATATTATTTTGGCCTGGCCTGGCACTATAAATACGCGGCTAAGATCACTAATTTTTTAGCCATGTTTATCTCCCCGCTGCGCCGTAAACTACCTAACGGCATGAACCCTTTTGCTGGTTCGCAATGGTGGATAATGGATATGCCGGCGGTAAGTTATGTGTTGAATTTTGTGGAGCGGAACCCTCACTACACCCGTTTCCATAAATATACGTTTGCGCCCGATGAACTGTTTTTTCAAATGATCCTGCTCAACTCGGCCGATCAGCAAATTAAAGCCTCTATATCTGCCGACCATTTAAGGTTTATGAAATGGGAATCGTCGGCTACGGCCCATCCCGAAATACTCAGGAAAAATGATTTTAATGCTATTAATAATTCTGCGGCATTATTTGCGCGCAAATTCGACGAAAACGAAGATCCGGAGATCCTGGACATGATAGACGAGCAACTGTTAACTTCTAAAATCGGGAGCAACAATGAATAAGCAGGTTTTAAGATGGAACTTTATTTTTCAGTACGGATATGTTATCACTAACATTATCAACTCGCTTATTTTATTGCCTTTGTATCTGCATAAAATTGACGCGTCAACCTTAGGCGTGTGGCTGGCAACGGGTAACATATTAGCCTGGATGACTTTGGTTGACCCTGGTGTGGGCGATGTTTTACAGCAAAAAATAGCTGAATTACGCGGACGGAATGATGTAAAGGGCATTGAAAAAGCAATAGGCTCGGGCCTGGTAGCGGCCAGCGGGATATTATTGATAGCGGTTATTGCCGGTTTTGTATTTTACTTTTTAATTGGCGCAATTATTAATAAGGATGTTACTCAATATCCAAATTTACAGGCCGCCCTATTTATTACCATTATATCAACCGGCCTGTCGCTTATCTCATTTAGCATATCCGGTATTAACCAGGGTATGCAGAATGCCTCGCAGGTTGCCATCAGCGCCATCTTAGCAAATATCCTGTTCCTGGTAATTAATATTTTATTGCTTTTAATGGGGTTTGGCATTATTTCCATCGCCTTTGCTAACCTGTGCCGGGGGCTATTTATCAATATTTATAACTTTTCGGCGCTTAAAATTTTATTGGCAAAAGAACGGATACGTATCGTATTTGAGAAAGACCACTTTAAGAAATTTATCCGTGTTTTTTCCTTCACCTCGCTGGCAAGTATTATAGGGGGCTTTTCGGCAAGTATGGATACCATTGTGCTTGCCCGGTTTATCCCGCCATTTATGATCACTATCTTCGAGATCAATAAACGCCCGGTACAACTTACACAATCACTTATTGGCAGGCATTCGGTAGCCCTTATGCCGGTAGTGTCACACGCGGCTGGCAAGCAGGATAAACAGGCCATTACCAGCCTCATCAATATTCAGTTTAAGTATTATTCTTACCTGGCGCTATTTGTGGCCTCGCTGTTCAGCTTTGTTTACCGTGACCTGATATCTGTATGGGCGGGAGCAAATAAATATGCCGGGAATACCATCTTATTTCTACTTATCGCCAACTTCTTCTTCGGGCTTACCGGCTACTTTATGGCTAATATGGGTTATGCCCTCGGCGATATTAAAAGGAACAGCCTGGTAAATGTTGCCAAGGGGATTGGCGTTGGCATATTGTTTTATCCGGCAGCGCGCTATTTTGGCATTACAGGTATCCTTACGGTTATGCTGGCCGGCAATATTCTGGCCGAGTTTATTTATTTCCCGTACCGTTTGTATAAGCTGGGTTATTTACAGTTACAACTGATAAAAGGCACTTTATACCGCTGGGCCATAATTATCCCCGCCATGGTTTTAGTTTACCACGCGCTTGCATTTGCAGCGGGCAAACTGGCTTACCCAAACCAGCACATGATCAGGTTAATATTTAGCGGAGCTGCAGGCACCCTTATTTTTTGGGCTTTACCACTATTAACAGACCAGGCATTCCGGAGTGATGTTGTTTCAAAAATCAGTTCGGTTACATCAAGATTTTTAAAAAAAGATAAGAAAGAGGTCCGCCCGGCTTCTGCAGAGATAATTACTAACGAGATAAAAATAATACAACGATATGGCAAAGTTAATAATACTGCTTAGGGTAAAAGACAGCATATTCTATATAAACGATTGGCTTAAAAGGTACGAGGATATAGCCGACGGGATAGTGGCTGTTGACAATGGGTCGACAGATGGCACATTCGAGGCATTATCGGCGCACCCAAAAGTTATTGAATTGATACCGACACAAGGGTATGATGAGGGCCGTGATAAAAGCCTGTTGTATGCACATGCGCGCAAGCATAATCCCGACTGGTTGCTTTGGATAGATGTTGACGAGATTTTTGAACCTGAAATGACCCGGAAGCATTTTGATAAACTAATGAGCAGCAAAATTATCGACCGGTATGCCTTCAGGCGGTTCCATTTTATCGATCATAAATATTTTGCCGCTTCAAAATTCTGGCTGAATTATTCGGCGGGGCACGATCGTGTTTTATGGCGTGAAAAACCAACCGGCTATTTTTTAAACCAGATTATCGATTCTCCAAATGTAAAAGGCATTAACGGCATAAAAGCGTATAGCAGTTACCGGATAAAGCACTTGGGGTATATTAATAAAGAACTGGTTGACAGAAAGGCTGAAATATATCGTAAGATCATCCCGGATAGCGAATCGGCACTGCAAACCATGTATTTGGAAGGTGAAAAGAGAGCGGAATGGATTGACAGGCGAAACGATATCCGGGTGATCTTACTACAAATAAGGCTGGATATGATACAGCTTAAACATTTTGCCAGGAAAGGAATGGCCCTTATTTCAAAAGCATTTTCGGGCCTTTTAAAAAGCATAACCAACCGGCAAAGCAAGCTACAACAAACAACAGCCAACTAAAAACTGCTAAAACCTATGCATATGAATAAGGTGATCAGGATTTGGAACTACGAGTTTTATGTAAAAGAGCTTTTAGTACTGCTATTTACTTTTTTGCTAATGGAGAATATTTTCTCGTGGCTGGTGCTGCCGGTTTCGGTAATAGTGCTGGCTTATGAAAAAATAACCACCATTATAATTTTTGCCTTTATGCTATACCGGTTTAAGGATCTGCAACTAATGGAAAAAGCCTATATGGGCATTTTTACGGTGCTGATGATAAAATTGGTTTTTGAATCGCTCACAATGTACGGCTCGTTTTTTGAACGGCTCACCATGTTTAGTATACTGTTCCCGGTTGTATTTGCTATGTATGTGAAATACCTGTGCCGGTCGTTACAACTTAATCTTTTACCGTTCCTGGCCCGGTTTTACCTGTACCTGTATGTGGTGTTTATGGTGATTTACGGCCGCGGTTTCTCGTTCAGTTTAAATGAAGTTGACATGCAGGATTACGGCCCCTTTTCAGGCGACAGCCGTATTATACATGCCCGCTCTATATTTATGCTGATTATACCGGTGCTTTATTATTTTAATAAATTTATTAATCAGCGCCATTATAAAAGTTTTATACCTTTTGCAATTTGCTTTGGGGCTATACTTATCCACCAGCACCGGTCTGTTTGGGCCAGTGCAATGGTTGCTTTAATTGTATTCTTTTTCGCGGGTTACCGTAATGGATTTATCCCGGCATACCGGTTAGTTAAAACCAGTCTGGTTACCCTTGTAGGTCTGGTGGGGATATGGTTTATCGTAAGCTCGTCCGCACCAAAGTTTACCGACCTTTTTCTTGAGCGTTCCAGCGAAATATTTAACCCTACCCGCGAAGGCGGAACAGGCGAATTTCGCGAACAACAGCGCCTGGTTTACTTTCAGTATGTATTACAGCGGCCCATATTCGGCTGGACGTTTGAAGGCTTTGATATGCCCAACCCACTGGTTGATTGGTGGCCCGAAAAAACCGGCCAGCATTTTCACGAGGGGTATATGGAAATGCTTTTTTACCACGGCATAGTTGGCCTGCTGTTTAAATACTCGCTGCTATTATACCTGTGCGTAAAGGCCTTCAGTAAAAAGCTAACGCAGGAATCTGTAATACTTATCGCCTTTTCGGTGTCGGGACTGGTTTTTTCATTTAGTTATGTATTGCCGCTTGTTTTTTGGGGCGTAGTTGGCATTTGCCTGTACTACCTGGAATTGCAGCCTTTACCGCCGGATGAGGAAGAAGGAGAGCTTAACGTGATCATAGATGAGGAACCGGGTAGTCCGGCTTTAGACGAGCATCAACAACCGAAATATTTACCAGAATTAACCTATTAACAAAATGCAATACATCGCAACATGGCTTTGCGCCGATGAAAAAGGCGAAGAAAGTGTTTTCCCGCAAACGGGGAAGGTTTCCTCCGGTCAATCGCATCAGAATATTTACTGGCGCTGCCTGGTGCTGTTTTATGCAACCAGTAAACGTTTCAATAAAAATGAAAAGCACCTGTTGTTTACCAATATAAACCACCTGCCGGTGCTTGATGGTAAAAGTGTGGCGCGAATGCTGGCAGACTTAGATGTGGAGGTAATATTTACAGATTTTAAATACAAAACGCCCAAAGGTTATTTCGGGATGTTTCAAAACCAGTTCTATGAATTTTCGATACTGGAATACATTGCCACCCATTATACCGACGACGACAGTTTGTTTATGATCGTAGATTCGGACTGTATTTTTTTAAGGCCCGCGCACGATCTGTTTGCCGAGGCGATAAAGAAAGACGGCTTTTTATCTTTTGAGGACGACTGCACCGAAGACCTGGTAATTCACGGCCTTAGCAGGAAAATGATGCGCGATTTGTATGAAGATTTGCTGGGGTACGAAATTAACGAGGTACCCGGCTATCATTTAGGCGAATTCTTTTTGGCCAGTCTGAAAAATGTGCGCACCATTTTTAATAGCTTTTTAATGCTATGGCCCGAACTATTAAGGCGTTACGAGGTAGGCTCACCCAAATTTAATGAAGAAGCCCAAACCTTAAGCTTCATTTATTATAAGAATGGGTTCCAGGCCAGCCCCAAGCGTACACTAATGAAAAGGATATGGACAAACCCGGTTTTTTACCGCAATGTAGACCCGGCCGATGTCTCTTTGGTGCTTTGGCATTTGCCTTCGGAAAAAACATACGGCCTGGCCGATCTTTACCGGGTACTGATAAAAAGATCGCCCGATTATGGCCTGTCTTTAAGCAACCGGCAATATCGCGAGTTAGTGCAAAAAAGCTTATGTATACCTTATTTGCCCTTGGTTAAGCGGCTAATGTATTTCCTGGTAAGTTATTACCGGGCGCTAATAAAAAGATTAAGTGTCAAAATGTTAAAACCGGCCTATCAGTAATAAATGGTAAACAAATAAAATATTTGGCTTATGCGTATAGCGGTCCTTTTAGCAACATACAACAGGCGGCAAAAAACAGTTTCCTGCCTGAATACCCTTTTTTGGCAAAAATTGTCCGTTGATACTAACCTGTCTGTGTATTTAACCGACGATAACTCTACCGACGATACCGCCGAAACGGTAAGCGTTTTGTTCCCGGATGTTAAGGTGTTTCACGGTACCGGTTCACTTTTTTGGGCGGGCGGCATGCGCAATTCATGGCATCATGCTTTAAACGGGGGGTACGATTATTACTTGCTGTTAAATGATGATACTACCTTAAAATCTAACGCGGTAGCCAGCCTTATCGCATGTGCCCAGCGTTATGAGGATACGGCGATATGTGTTGGCAGTACCCTGGATACCGATAAAAAGATCATATCCTATGGCGGGCATAAATTATTTTCGCTCAGGAGCGAAAAAAGTTACCATGTAGCCAGCAATACCGAATTGTTAGAGTGCGATATGGCCAACGCTAATATTATGCTGGTACCTGCTGCTGTAGTAGGCGCCATTGGCATTTTAGATGATAGTTATACGCATAGTATAGCCGATTTTGATTATACGCTAAGGGCCAAAAAAGCCGGGTTTAAAATTGTGGTGGCCCCCGGTGTGCTGGGCTATTGTGTTGACGACCATGGCAACAACTGGAAACCGGCCTGCACGCCGCTTAAAGACAGGATAAAATACCTGAAAAGCCCTAAAGGATTAGCTTACCACGAATACCTGCATTTTATAAAAGAGCATTTCCCACTATACCTGCCGGTGGCATTTTTAAAACTATGGCTTAAAACGCTGTTCCCCGGGATATGGGACAAATTTAAATTACAGCATGCCTAAAACGATGATAATAAGATGGAAAAGTCGATTGTAATAGCAGTTTTTTGCTATAAAAGAGCCTATAAATTAAAACAATGTATTGAAGCCCTGCTAAAAAATCCCGAATGCCCGTTAATGGATATTATTTTTTTTAGCGATGGCTATAAAAACGAAACTGACAAAGCCGGGGTGCTTGAAACCCGTGATTATATTAATTCGGTCACCGGGTTTAAAAGCGTGATCAAACACTTTAGAACGCGCAATGTAAGCACCGGGCCTAATTTTAAATTAGGCCTAACCCATCTTGCCGCGCACTACCAACAGTTTATTGTGGTAGAGGATGATCTTATCGTTTCGCCTAATTATATTAAGTTTTTATTAGATGGCTTAACGTTTTATAAAAACGAGCCGTCGGTTTTTTGCATCACCGGCTTTGTTTATCCGGTAACAACAAATAACTACCCGTACGATTCTATCATTTATCAGCGGTTTTGCTCGTACGGCTGGGCTGGCTGGGCCGATAGGTTTAAAAATGTGATATGGGATGAGCAGCAGTTGCATAAGTTGATGAATACATCTAAAGGGTTTAAAAAACGGCTGAACGCGGAGGGATATGACCTGGTACGCATGCTAAAAAAACAAATAGCCGGCAAAATTTCTACCTGGGATATACAACTGCAAACCCATATATCAGAGAATGGGCTTAAAGTAGTTTATCCATCACTTTCAAAGGTTACCAATATTGGTTTCGATGAGGAATCGACAAATACCTTTGGGGTAAATTGGATGATAACCCCGATGGACGATGGCCGAAAACGAAGGTTTATATTTTGCCCGGTAAATAACATTGTTAAACCGCTGCAAACGCAAATAAAAAAACCGTTCAGCTTAAAAGAACTGGTTAAACGCAAAATCATTAATACTTATATCAAAGCAACTAAACAGGTAAAAAAAGCCGAGAAAATTCATTAATGCATGAAGGTATTGCTTATACATACTTCCTATAAGCAAAAGGGGGGAGAGGACGCAGTAGTTGCCAATGAAGAGGAATTATTGCGCGCAAACGGAGCGGAAGTTGAAGTTTTGCGTTTTTCCAATCACCAGCAAACATTACTGAAAATTTTACAGCTCCCGTTTAATATAGCCGCCTATAACCAAACCGTTAGTAAATTAAAAGCATTTAAACCCGATGTGGTTCATGTGCATAATACTCATTTTTCGGCATCCCCCTCCATATTCTACGCGGCAAAAAAGTTTAATGTACCGGTAGTGGTTACCCTGCATAATTACAGGTTACTATGCCCATCGGCAACACTTTTTCATAAAGGGTCTATATACATGCCATCTGTAGGACAGATTTTTCCTTATCAAGCGGTGCTAAAAGGCGTTTATTTAAACTCGCGCTTACTGACTGCTTGGTTAGGCATCTCCATGTTTGCCCATTATATAGCAGGTACCTGGAACATTCCGGCACGGTATATTGTATTGGGTAACCACTCGCGCAAGCTGTTTTCTTTATCGAAATATAACGCGTTGGTGAAGCGCATGGTAGTAAAGCCCAACTTTTGTTATGAAACAGAAAACACGGGCCTTAAAGAAAACTTTTACCTGTATGTAGGCCGGTTAAGCCAGGAAAAAGGTTTGAATGTATTATTGGAAGCTTTCACCCAAACTACACTGATCCTGAAAATTGCAGGAGACGGTCCCTTGCGAGATATGGTAGCACACTATTGCCGGCAATATCCCAACATTCAATATATAGGCGTAGTAAACAAAACTGAAGTTAGCGAACTGCTTTGTAAGGCTGAGGCGCTGATATTCCCATCGGTTTGGTATGAAACTTTTGGGATGGTAATTATTGAAGCATTTGCCGCAGGTACCCCTGTAATAGCTTCGGCACTGGGCAATATCAAAGAGCTGGTGACTGATCACATTAACGGCTTGCATTTTGAACCGGGCAATGCTGCAAATTTGTATCGTAAATTAATGTATTATGATACTTTAACGGTTGATAAGAAAGAAATTTACCGGCAAAATGCCAAACAAACTTATGAGCAGCATTATACCCCGCAAATTAATGCCCGCCGGCTTTTTTCTGTTTATAAAGATTTACTGCCGGCGGGCAATATTAGTGAGTTGAGGGACGCTGTTCCGGTAGGGGCACTATCGGTAGAAAGTTGAAGTGCCTAATATGCATTTTTATCATTTTTAAATACCGATAGAAAGGTTTGAAACACAATACGAATATCCAGCCAGATACTCCAGTTTTCAATATACCATATATCATGCTCAACCCGTTTTATTAACTGTTCCTTCATTTTTATTTCGCCACGGTAGCCATTTATTTGTGCCCATCCGGTAACGCCGGGCTTTATAAAGTGCCGCAGCATATAATTATGATAGATGCGGGAAAAGTCTTCGGTATGTTTCAGCATGTGTGGCCGCGACCCGACAATGGACATTTGCCCGGCCAGCACATTAAAAAACTGGGGAAGCTCATCAAGATTAGTTTTCCTTAAAAACTTACCTACGCGGGTAAACCGGTCGTCGTCGCGGGTAACCTGCTTGGTATGCGCATGGTCGTTAACCTTCAAGCTTCGGAATTTAAGGCATACAAACGGCTTGTTTTTTTCGCCCGTGCGCACCTGTTTGAAAAAAACCGGGCCTTTTGAATCAAGCTTAATTAAAATGGCTATTAACGGCGCCAGCCACGATAAAATGAAAACGATAATAAGGCTGGTAAGCACAATATCAAATATCCGCTTTGCCAATTGCCCGGTTGGCTTAGCCAACGGTTCCGACCGTAACGACAGCACCGGCATATCCTCTATAAAATCAACATGGGTTTCCCGGTTAAGGTATTGGCGCAAGTCGGGTACAAACCTGAACCTGATAAAGTTCTTTTCGGCCATTTCAGCCAGGTTAGAGATGTCCGGGTTTTTATCAGGCAAAATGGTTGAATAGATCTCTGATATGCCATTTTCAATTGAATAGGGGATGCAATCATTCAATGTACCAAGCACGGGGTATTCGGCTTGGTTTGTTTTGCACTCGTTATCAAAGAACCCTTTAATAAGACACGTAAGCTTATTTTTTTTGAACTGCTTAACCAACTGCTGTGAAAACTCGTTACACCCGATGATAATAACCTTTTGTTTGAATATTTCATTTCTATCTATCGTTAACAGAAAGATGAACAATAGCAGGCGGCTTGCTAATAAAAACAAGCCAAAAATACTCAGATCGGCCACTACGATCTCGGGCATAGGGCGTGGGTACGATATTAAAAATTCAGGGATGATCATCAAAATAAAAGCCAGGGCCAAATGCCCTAACACCGATTTCATATCCGATGGCTTATAGGTAGCATATATGCCCGTGAGACAGGCCGCTATCAACCAAAATATATTTGAACATACCAGGTGTATGCCAAAGCCATGCTGCAGGTTTACCTGATTATTCCCAATAAAAAACAGCACCCCCAGGTGAATTGCATTTAAAGCGGTTCCGTCCGCAACCATAAACGATGTCTGGTAAGACTTGGAGTTTAGCACTTCCATAATAAACCAATTTAAATTATGAGCAGTTATTAACTGATTATTCGATAGCGGCAAACTGATTATGATTTGTTGCCTTTGCGTTTAGCTTTGCAACTATAAGTTTGTACATAAATACAGGGCCGTAAATTAGATAGCGTTTGTATAAACGTTTGGGTTCTTTTACCAACCGGCCAAGCCACTCTAAGCCCAGTTTTATCCATATTTCGC
>Ga0075366_10000941_pt1 | contig 14167 bp, 8 predicted proteins | sample EndMethybrTD3031_FD_72351 | JGI IMG/M metagenome (GOLD analysis project Ga0075366, IMG submission 72351) | Populus endosphere microbial communities from Tennessee, USA - Endosphere MetaG P. TD hybrid TD303-1 | ecosystem: Host-associated > Plants > Roots > Endosphere | place: USA: Tennessee...
GCGCCCTGGGACGGCTCGCCAATCGATCTGCACGCGCTGACGGTGAAACGGCAGGCCGACGGGGACGCCACCTCGCCGCCAGGACCGGCCCCGCCGGTGTGGCGCCTGTTCGCGTACGGGCCGATATCCCGGCTGATCCCGTCCGAGCCGCGCCGCCACCCGTTCTATCTCGTCGTCTGGGCCGCGGATGGGAGCGAGGGGACTCTGCGGCTCTTCGCCACCGCGCTCGGTCCCTCCGGTGTCGTGTCGAGCCTGGAGGCGTCGGTCGCCCGGCGCCCCGACGGCACCTCGCTCCGGCGGCTGGCATTTCGTGGCGTCCGGTGACGGTTGGCCGTGCTAAACTATTTATACACAAGGAGAAAGGCCATGAAGGTCTCTTGCGGCCTGCTCGCCGGAGTGATGATCGCGTTGGCGGTGCCCGCCAGTGCTCAGTCGCTCGGGGAGCTCGCGAAGAAAGAGCAGGAACGCCGCAAGGCGCTGCCCCAGGCGAAGAAGGTTTACACGGACGACGATCTGAAGAAGATCGCCGTGGCGGCTGGCATCTCGACCGACCAGCCCGCGAAGCCTGCCGATGCGGCGAAGCCGGATGACGCCACCGCACCCAAGGACGGCGATCCGGCGAAGGCCGACAAGGACAAGGCCGACGCGCCGCCGAACGAAGCGGCCTGGCGCGCCAAGATGACCACCGCCCGCGACGCCCTCCGCCGGAACGAGATGTTCGCCGAAGCGCTCCAGTCGCGCATCAACGGCCTGACCGCCGACTTCACCGCGCGCGACGATCCGTATCAGCGCGCGCAGGTCGCCGATCAGCGGCAGAAGGCGCTCGCCGAGCTCGACCAGGTCAAGAAGGACATCGAGGGATCGAAGAAGGCCATTTCCGAGATCGAAGAAGAGGCGCGGCGGGCGAACGTCCCTCCCGGCTGGATCCGCTGACCGCCCAGATTCTCATCGTCGAGGACAAGGACTCGCTCCGCACGATGCTCCGGCTGGCGCTCGAGCGTCAGGAGCACGCCGTCCTCGAAGCGCGCGACGAGCCCGAAGCCGTCCGGCTGCTGCACCAGGCGCAGCCGGCGGTCGTCCTGTCCGATCTCCGGCTCCCGGAAGGCGACGGCTTCGGCGTGCTGCGCGCGGCGAAGGAAGTCGACGCCGACATCCCCGTCATCGTCATGACCGCGTACGGCAGCATCGAAGACGCCGTGCGTGCGATGAAGGAAGGGGCGATGGACTTTCTCGCGAAGCCCGTCGATCCCGACCATCTGCTGCTGCTCGTGGCGCGCGCCCTCGAGCAGCGCCGGATCGTCACCGAGAACCTGCTGCTGAAGGAAGAGCTCGCCGTGCGCCGCGGCGCGCCGCAGATCGTCGGCGACGATCTGTCGCTCCGCAAGGTGTTCGCGTCGCTGCAGCGCGCGGCCGCGACGGACGCGACCGTGCTGCTGGAGGGGGAGAGCGGCACGGGGAAGGAGCTCTTCGCGCGATCGCTGCACGCGCTCAGCCCGCGGGCCGAGGCGCCGTTCGTTGCGATCAACTGCGCCGCCATTCCCGAGAACCTGCTCGAGACCGAGCTCTTCGGCTATGAGAAGGGGGCGTTCACCGGCGCCGCCGCGCGCAAGCCGGGCAAGTTCGAGATGGCGCACCGGGGCACGCTCTTCCTCGACGAAATCGGCGACCTGCCGTTTCCGTTGCAGGCGAAGATCCTGCGGGCGCTGGAGGAAAAGCGATTCGAGCGCGTCGGCGGGACCGCGTCCGTTCAGGTGGACGTGCGGCTCGTCGCGGCCACCAACAAGGGCCTGAAGGCCGCCGTGGCGGCTCGCCGTTTCCGCGAGGATCTCTACTTCCGCCTCTCCGTGTTCCCGATCACCGTGCCGCCGCTGCGCGAGCGGTCCGGCGACATTCCGGTCCTGGCGCGCTACTTCGTCGATCGGTTCTGCCGCGACCTCAAGAAGCGGTCGCTGGTGATTTCCCCGGAAGCGCTCGAGCAGCTGCAGACGTACCGGTGGCCGGGCAACGTGCGCGAGCTGCAGAACTGCATCGAGCGCGCGGTCATCCTCGCCGAGGGAGACGCGATCTTCCCGCGCCACCTGAACCTGTCGTTCGCCGCGCCGCTCGAAGGGGAAGCGCCGTCGCCGTGGGAGCAGATCGATCTCTCGGGGACGCTCGCCGAAGCCATCCGGCGCGTGACGCGCGAAGCCGAGGAGGCGAAGATCATCGCCATCCTGAAGGAAGCGCAGGGCAACAAGGGGCGCGCCGCGGAGCTCCTGCAGATCAGCTACAAGATGCTGATCGCCAAGCTCAAAGAGCACGGCATCGAATAGTCCAACTGTACGAGTCTCGCTGCCTAGCGTGTTGCGGTTGTTCGTAGCGCAGGCCGTCAGGCCTGCTTTTCGCGCCGGCCGGCAGGCCTGAAGGCCTGCGCTACGGAGATCTCGAAAACGCTCTAACGCAGGCAGCGACTGAACGCGCCCGCGATCTCGTCGCGCGTGACGTCCGTCACCACCTCGCACGATCCGATCGACGTCGGCAGCACGAAGTGCAGCTTGCCGGCGACCACCTTCTTGTCGTGGCCGATCGCCTCGAGCAGCTCCGCGACCGGCACGTCGGCGACGGCCGGCAGCGGTCCCATCTTCGCGATCAGCGACGCCAGCGTCTCGCGATCGGCCGAGGGCATCGTCCCGCGCGTGACGGCGATCTCGGCGGCCACCAGCATCCCGTAGGCGACCGCCTCGCCGTGGCGGAAGCGGCGGTACTTCGTGACCGCTTCGAGCGCGTGGCCGGTCGTGTGGCCGAAGTTCAACGTCCGCCGGCGGCCGTGCTCGCGCTCGTCTTCGTCCACGACGGCCGCCTTGATGTCGCACGACTCCTTGATCACCGGCATCAGCGCGCCATGATCGCGCGCGAACAGCGCCTTGAGCGACGAGGCGACGCGATCGAACAGCGGACGGCTGGCGATCACGCCGTACTTGATCACTTCGTACATGCCGGCGCGGAACTCGCGCCGCGGCAGCGTCTCGAGCAGCGCGGGATCGATCGCGACGGCGGTCGGCTGGTGGAACGCGCCGATCAGGTTCTTCCCCTGCGCATGGTTGACGCCGACCTTCCCGCCAATCGCGCTGTCCACCTGCGCCAGCAGCGTCGTCGGCACCTGGACGACCGGGATGCCGCGGAGATACGTCGCGGCCGCGAAGCCCGCGGTGTCTCCCAGCACTCCTCCGCCGATGGCGACGATGGCGCTCGATCGATCCGCGTGGGCCTTGATCAGGCCGTCGTAGATGCGGCCGACCGTCTGCAGCGTCTTGAACCGTTCGCCGTCGGGCAAGAGGATCGGCTCCTCGGCGGTGAGCCGCCCGAACGCCTGCTCGTGCAGGCGCCACACGGTGCTGTTGCTGACGATGAAGCGCCGCGCCGGAACGCGTGCGCTGTCGAGCAGTTCGGGAAGGCGCGCGGCGAGGCCGGGCGCGATATGAATGGGATGCAAGGCAAGTGATACGATAACAAAGATTTGCAGGCCGATTTCCTCATAATCGGGAGCGGCATCGCAGCCCTGCGCGCGGCGGCCGCGCTCGAGGGAGCCGGCGACGTCCTGATCTTGACCAAGGCGGGCCCGCGCGCGGGCAATACGAGCTACGCGCAGGGCGGCATCGCGGCGGCCGTCGGACCGGGGGATTCGCCGGCGAAGCACATCGCCGACACGCTCGCGGCCGGCGACGGCCTGTGCGACGTGCGAGCCGTCACGGTGCTCTGCGAGGACGGCCCGCGCTACGTACGGGAGTTGATGCGGTGGGGGGCGGCGTTCGACCGTGGCCCGGACGGCGAGCCCGCGCTCGGTCTCGAGGCGGCGCACAGCCAGCGCCGCGTGCTGCACGTCCGCGACGCGACCGGGCGTTCGATCGGCGGCGCGCTCTGGGACCACGTGTCGCCGATGCCGAACGTGCGCGTCCACGATCACGCCCGTGCGGTGTCGTTGATCGTCGAGGACGGTCGTTGCGTGGGCGTCCGCTACGAGGACGGCAGCGGCACGCGGGACGCGCGGGCCCGGTGCACGCTGCTCGCCACGGGTGGCGCGGGCCAGGTGTTCAGCGAGACGACCAATCCGCCCGAAGCGACCGGCGACGGGATCGCGATGGCGTATCGCGCCGGCGCGGCGGTGGCGGATCTGGAGTTCATCCAGTTTCATCCGACCGCGCTGAAGATGGCGGGGCAGCCGCGGTTCCTGCTGTCGGAAGCGCTGCGCGGCGAGGGCGCCCGCCTGGTGAACGCGGCGGGGGAGCCGTTCATGGAGCGGTACGATCCCGCGGGCGACCTCGCGCCGCGCGATCGCGTCGCGCGCGGCATCGTCCGCGAGGAACAGCGGACCGGCGGTTCGGTGTTCCTGACGCTCGATCGGCTGGACCCGGCGTTCGTGCACGCGCGGTTCCCGGAGATTTCGAAGGCCTGCCGCCGCGCGGGACTGGATCTCGCGGCCGATCGCATTCCCGTCGGCCCGGCGGCGCATTACGTCATGGGCGGCGTCGTGACAGACGTCGACGGACGGACGACGCTCCCGGGATTGCTCGCGGCGGGGGAAGTGGCCTGCACGGGCGTCCACGGCGCGAACCGGCTCGCGAGCAATTCGCTGCTCGAAGGCCTGGTGTTCGGCGCCCGCGCCGGGGCGACGATGAAAGAACGTCCGGCGAGCGTCTTCGAAAAAGGGGACAGTCCCCTTTTTACGGAACGCGAAAAAAGGGGACTGTCCCCTTTTTTGTCCGTCGCGCCGGAGTACGGACGCGAGCTGATGTGGACGCACGCGGGACTCTTCCGCGACGCCGACGGGTTGCGGCTCGCGCTGAAGCAGTTCGGCGGCATGGACCCGGGTGAGCACAGCGGCATCACCGTCGGACGGCTGATCGCCAGCGCCGCGCTGCGCCGCGAGGAGAGCCGCGGCGGACACTACCGGCTGGACTTCCCCGCGCGAAACGACTCGCAGTGGAAACGCCGGATCATGGAGACTGTAGTTTGATATGGCAGACAAAGACGGTCAGAAGCAGGGAGACGGCGGCAAGGGCGGCGTGACGGAGATCACGCCCCAGTCGGAGAATTTCTCGCAGTGGTACCTGGACGTCGTCCGGCGCGCGGAGCTGGCGGACTACACCGAGGTCAAGGGTTGCATGGCGATCCGCCCGTACGGCTACGCCATCTGGGAGCTGATCCAGCAGGCCTTCGACAAGCGGTTCAAGGCGACCGGCCACGTCAACGCGTACTTCCCGCTGTTCATTCCGGCGAACCTGCTGAACAAGGAAAAGGAGCACGTCGAGGGCTTCACGCCGCAGGTCGCGTGGGTGACCAAGGGGGGCGACGAGGACCTTGCCGAGCCGCTCGCGATCCGTCCGACGTCCGAAGTCATCATCGGCACGCTTTACGCCAAGTGGGTGAAGTCGTGGCGCGATCTGCCCGTTCTCATCAACCAGTGGGCCAACGTCGTCCGCTGGGAGAAGGTGACGCGTCCGTTCCTGCGCACGACGGAGTTCCTCTGGCAGGAAGGGCACACGGCGCACGAGACCGCCGACGAGGCGCAGGAAGAGACGATGAAGATCCTGGCGCTCTACAAGGAATGCGCCGAGACCGAGCTCGCCATGCCGGTCGTGGACGGCCAGAAGAGCGAGAGCGAGAAGTTCGCCGGCGCGTCGCGGACGTACTCGATCGAAGCGCTGATGGGGGACGGCCGCGCGCTGCAGGCGGGCACGTCGCACAACCTGGGACAGAACTTCGCGAAGGCGTTCGGCATCCAGTTCCAGGGCCGCGACAAGTCCGTGCAGCACGCCTGGACGACGTCGTGGGGCGTGTCGACGCGGCTGATCGGCGGCATCATCATGACGCACGGCGACGACAACGGGCTCATCCTGCCGCCCCGGATCGCGCCGTATCAGGTCGTGATCGTGCCGATTCCCCGCGGCAACTGGCAGGAAACCGTCCTGCCGAAGGCGAAGGAGCTGAAGGCGGCGCTCGAGGCGAAGGGCATCCGCGTGTTCCTCGACGATCGCGATTCGCAGACGCCCGGATGGAAGTTCGCCGAATGGGAGCTGCGCGGCGTGCCGCTCCGCATGGAGATCGGTCCCAAGGACATCGAGAAGTCGGCCGTGGTGGTCGCGCGGCGCGACACGCGCACGAAGGACTCGATGCCGATGGACGGCCTGGTGGACGCCGTCGCCGCGAAGCTCGACGAGATCCAGGCGGCGCTGCTGCAGCGCGCCCGTACGTTCCGCGAGGAGCACACGACGCGCGTCTCGTCCTACGACGAGTTCAAGAGCGTGATGGAGGGGCGTCCCGGGTTCGTGATCGCCGGATGGTGCGGCAGCGCGGACTGCGAGGCGCAGATCAAGGCCGACACGCAGGCGACGCTGCGCAACATTCCATTCGGCGGGGCGGACGTGAAAGGCACCTGCGTGAAATGCGGGAAGCCGTCGCCGTCGGAAGCGTGGTTCGCCAAGGCCTACTGATGCGCGCACCGCGCGCGGCGGTGTTCGTCGCGGTCGCGTGCGGTTTGCTCGTCATGCTGTTCCGGGACGCGCTGCTGCACGGGTACGTGCTCGGCCAGGCGGACGTCCTCTTCGGGTTTCTGCCGTGGTCGGCGCACGCGCCCGTCGGCTGGCGCATCCGCAACCCGCTCATGGGCGACATTCCCACGCAGTTCTATCCGTGGGCCGCCCACGCCCGTGACGCGATCCTGGCTGGCCGACTTCCTCTCTGGAACAGCGCCGCCGCCGCCGGTCAGCCGTTCTTCGCGGCGGTGCAGACGCAAGTCCTGTCCCCGTTCAGTCTGCTGATCTACGCGCTGCCGTTTCCCGCCAGTCTGACCGCCGTTGCGGCGGCACGGCTGCTGGTCGGGGGATGCGGGATGTTCCTCTTTCTTCGGCGGCTGCAGCTGTCGACGGCCGCGGCCGCCTTCGGCGGATTCGCCTATCTGCTCAATCCGTTTTCCATGTTGGGGCTGGAGCATCCGACAGCCGCGGTCGCCGCATGGCTGCCGTGGGCCCTGCTCAGCGCCGATCGCTGCGTCTCCGAACCAACCGGCCGATCGATTTCCCTGATGGCAATCGTCGTGGCGCTGGCCGTGCTGTCCGGCCATCCGGAAGCGTTTCAGAACATCGCGCTCCTGACCGCGGCCTACGCCGTGTACCGCGGCACGTCGGCCGGTCACCTCGTGCGCACGCTGACGCTGTCGGCGGCGGGCAGCGTGCTCGGACTCCTGCTCGCGTCGGTGCAGCTGCTGCCTTTTCTCGAGTACATCCGTGGCAGTCAGGCGCTGGCGTTGCGGGCGACCCTGCCGCCGCTGCTCGCCCCGAATCCGCTCGCCTCGTCAGTGACGGCATTCGTCCCGGATTTCTACGGCACACCCATCGGCCGCGGCTACGTACTGTACGGAACCAACTACGTCCAGCAGCTGATGTACCCGGGCCTGGCGGTATGGCTCTTTGCCGGCGTCGCCGTATTCAATCGCCGGTGGCGGAGCGCGTCGGTTTTCTTTCTGACTGCCGCCGCCGTCGCCGCCGGCATCGTCTATGGCACCGTCGTGGCGCGCATCGCGATCGTCGTGTTTCCTCCGATACGGCTCGCGCTCCTGTACGGATTCGGCCTGACGACGATTGCCTGTCTCGTCATCGCCGCGTCACTCGGCGTCGAGGCATTTCTGGATGCCGTGAGCACCAACAGGAGGCGCGCACTGGCCCAGGCCGCAGTCATCGCGGCCGGCGCTGCGCTGATTGGCGCGATCGTCTTCGGCTTCTGGCGCGGACAGCAGGTCCTGCTCGTCGATTCGCGACAGGCCATTCACACGCTTCGCAGCATCGGCTGGATGACCGAGCTGCTCGCGGGCCTGGTCGCGATCGGATTCGGTGCGCGCTGGCTGGAACGCCGCCTCGCCGCGTCGCTCGTGATCCTGGTACTCGTCGTCGACCTGCTGGTGTTCGCGCGCGGGTTCCATGCGTTGATTCCGCGCGAGCTGGCGTTTCCCTCGTTGCCGGAGCTCGCCCCGCTGACCGAGGACCGTTCCCCGTTCCGCGTGGCCGGATGGGGCGACACGCTGCTGCCCAATACCGCGATGATGTACGGACTGCAGGATTTTCGCGGCTACGATGCGATCGGCATCGATCGCTACGGGGAACTGCTGGACGCGGGATTTCACTTCACTGGCGCGACCCATCAGTTCGGGAACGGTTCGTCGCTCCCGATCCTCGATCTCCTGAACGTGAAGTACGTGCTCGCTCCACCGGACGTCGAGCTGCCCGCGGATCATTTCGCGGCGATCGCGCGGGGGCCGACCGTCATCCACCGCAACCTCGGTTCGCTGGATCGTGCGTTCGTCGTGAACGAGACGCGCGTGCTCACCGGCCGCGACGCGCTGCGGCAGCTGCGGGCCGGCGGCGTCGATCTGCGCCGGGAAGCCATCCTCGACGAGCCTCTCGACGCGGCGTCGGCACCAGACGCCGCAATCGGCACCAGCGGTGATGCGGTCGTGGTCCGGCGCCATGAGGATCAGGAAGTGTCGATCGAAGCCCGCGTCGCCGGCCGGCGCCTGCTCGTCCTGCTCGACGCGTATTACCCGGGATGGGTCGCGACGGTCGATCGCACGGAAGTGCCGATCCACCGAGTCGACTACGCGTTCCGCGGCGTCGTCATTCCCGCCGGCCACCACGTCGTGGAGTTTCGGTATCGGCCGTGGTCGGTCCGCGCCGGTGCGGTGTTGTCACTGGCGTCGCTCGCGGTCGTGGGCTGGTTGTTCTTCAGGACCCGCTAGCGCAGGAGTTCCGCGGTCGCGTCGGGCAGCCGGTCCTCAGGGATATCCGGGAATCGGGCTGTAGCCGGTGCCGCCCCATCCTTTGGAGATGGTGGTCGTGTAATTCGACCCGGACAGCAGGATGAGCCACGTTCCGGACGCGGTCTGGTAGACCGCCATGTCGCTCCTGCCATCGAGGTCGTAGTCCCCCTGGACCGGCGTGTACCCCACGCCGCCCCATCCGATCGACATCGTCGCAGTGTAGCCCGTCGTGGATGTCAGCCCGTGCCACAGTCCGGTCGTCGTGTTGTAGACCACGAGGTCGGTCTTGCCGTCACCGTCGTAGTCACCCTGGGCCGGCGTGTCTGCCGCGCCGCCCACAGTTCTCGAGAGACTCGTTGTGTAGCCGAAGGCCGAGAGGAGGACGAACCACGTGCCGGAGGACGGTTGGTAGACGGCCAGATCAGCCTTCGGGTCGCCGTCGAAGTCACCCGGCGTGGCGGTGTACCCATCGCCGCCCCAATAGAACGAGAACACCGCGGCGTAACCGGTACTGGACTTCAAGACGTACCAGAGCCCCGTGGACGCGTTGTAGACCGCGATGTCCGACTTGCCGTCACCGTCGTAGTCCGCGGCGACCGGCACCCAGCCGGGTCCGCCGGCGTCGATGGACAGCACGGAACTGAATCCGCTGCCCGACAGCAGGACGAGCCAACGGCCGGTCGCCTGCTGATAGACTCCGAGATCGGCCCGGCCGTCGCCATCGAAGTCGCCCGGTGCAGGCGTGTAGCCGGCGCCGCCCCAACTCGTGTTGACGGTCGCGGTGTAGTTCGAGGTCGACGTCAGTGAATACCAGTACGACGTGGCTGAGTTGTACAACGTAATGTCCGACGTGCCGTCGCCGTCGACGTCACTGGCCCGCGTCCGGTCGTCGCTGCCGACCGCGATGGCCGACGTGACAGGCCGTTCGTCGGCCGCTCCCCATCCGAGCACCGCCAGCGTAGTGGTGTAGCCGGCGGTCGATTTCAGGATGTACCAGTTCCCGGTCGACGACTGAAAGACGCCCAGGTCGTTCTTCCCGTCGCCGTCATAGTCGCCCGGCATCGGCAGGAAACCGGCGCCGCCCCAGTTGCGGCCAAGGGTCGTGGTGTAGTTCTCGCCCGACAGCAGGACATACCACCACCCGGTCGATCGTTCGTAGAGCCCGAGGTCGGCTCGTCCGTCACCGTCGTAGTCGCCCGCGACCAGTGAATAGCCCGCGCCGCCCCAGTTGACGGTCAGGCTTGCCGTAAAGCCGGTGCTCGACTTCAAGATGCGCCAGGCACCCGTCCTCCGCTGATAGACGGCGAGATCCGACTTGCCGTCGCCGTCGAAGTCCTGGCCGGGGACCGCGGTGAATCCGGGACCACCCCAGACGGCGCCGATGGAGTCGGCATATCCGGAACTGGACTTCAGGATGAGCCACGATCCGGTACTGCGCTGGTAGACGGCGGGATCCGTCCTGTAGTCGCCGTCGTAGTCGCCGGGAGCGGCGGCATACCCTGGGCCGCCGCAGTGGATCGTGAATGACGTCGTGTAGTTGGTGATGGAACTTCGCACGGTCCAGTCGCCGGTCGCCTCGCGATACACCGCGGGATCCATCCTGCCGTCGCCGTCGTAGTCGCCCGGTACCGCCGAGTCTCCCGCGGTTGCTGCGATCACGACGGTCGATGTGCTCGAGCCGCTCGCGGATTGCCGGATCACCCACTCGCCGTTCGATCGGTACAGCGCCATGTCCGTCGAGAAGTCGCCGTCGAAGTCACCGATCGCCGGCGTCCGCGCCCGCATGACAGAGCGCCCGACGAGGAGAAAGAGATTGCCGTCGCGCCAGAAGGCAGGCCACGCCCCACCCACATCGACAGGCGCACTTCCTGCCGACACAACGAAGAGACGCGTCCCAAGGGCGCCCACGATTCCATGCCTGAACGCGACACGCCCATCCGAACTCAGCGCCGAGATCGACACCATATCGGTATAGAACGTGAGTTGCGTTTCGATCCCGGCGGGCGAGCGGACCCACAGGTTGCGTGAGGTTCGGCCGCGGCGGGTGAACGCGGTCCAGCCGCCGTTGACGGCATAAGTGACGCCGAACTCTTGTCCAGCGAAGTCCGGGTCGAGCACCACTTCACCAGCCGGCGTGATCAGCCAGGTACTCTGCGTCTCCCCGGCGCTTTTTCTCGCGTAGGCGATGTTCACGCCGTCAGTGACCGGGTAGGCGGCTTGATTGTTGATGTCCCCTGGAGGCGTCAGCGTCGTCTTGACACCGTCGCGGTACCGGGCGATCTCATACGCGTCGGTCCAGTATGCGACGTCGCCATTCGCGGCCACGTCATTGAAGATGTTGCCGGCGCTCGTCTCGATGGTCGTCGTCGTGCCGGTGGCCAGGTTTCGCAGGTGCAACCCGGGTTCGAGGCCGAACGCGCCGATTGTCCCGGACCAGATCGCATAGTTCCCGCTGACCCGCAGGCTGCTCGAGCCGTTGGGAAAGCCCAGGTCCAGCAGCGTGCCGTTGCGCCATTCGTAGACGCGGGCCGTCAGGCTGCTGCCCAGGACCGGACGAGCGACGAACATCGCTCCCGCGGGTGTCAGATACGCGGCTTCCGTGGCAGATGCTCCTCCGAGCAGCACCGTCGTCTGGCCGGTGGCTTTGTCGAGCAGACTCACTTGCGAATTCACGTCGGAGAACAACGTCCGAGTGGGTGAGTCGTCGAGCACCAGGCCGGGCGCTCGAATCGTTTCCATCAGCTTGAGGCTCGACTCGACGTAGATCGTCCGAGTCGGCGCGGTCGCCTGGCTGCGGGAATCTCTGCCGATGAAGGTCAGGATGATCGGTTTGCCGTCCACCGCAGCCAGCGACACATCTTGATCGATCGAGGACGTCCCCGTGGCGATGATCACAGGATGCGAATCGAACGGATGGAGCTTCCGGGTGACGATGAGAGACGCGCAGCCGGCGGGGCCGTCATCCTGGCAGGTCGCGGCCAGGTGCACCATCGGCCGGGCCAGATCATTGTGGGCCGGTGACGCGATGGAGACGACGGGGGGCGCGTCGTGCTCCAGCGTCACGCTGCTCGATGCCGTCGTGTTGGACTCATCCGTGGCCGTCACCGTCAGAGTGAAAGGCCCGAACGGGAGGCTGGCGGTCGGCACGTCCGCTTTCCACGTGTTGGACAGTTGCTCGAAAAGGAGAGAAACGGACTGCCCGGTCACGGTCGCGACGACTGACTGCACCTGACAGGTGCTCGTGACACTCGCCTGCACCGGAATGACATTTCCCACCACGGTCCCGTTCGCGGGGCTGAGGCTGGTGATCTGGATCGGGCAGGCGGCGGCGAGCGGCTTTGCCGAAACGACGCCAGCGCTGCCCAACAGGCACGCCGCGCCGTATACCGCCAGACAAGCCAACCAGGGCGGCCGAGTCGACATGCGCCACATTCTAGACCCGAAGTCGCGGACAGGCCACTCGGGTTGATCCGGAACGCTAGCGTCCCATCAGTTCGGCGGTCGCCTCGGGCCAACGCGCCAGCGCGCGCTTGAGCGCGGTGTGACGCCGCGTCAGCGCCTCGCGCTGGACGATGGCCCGGAATGCGGAGGCCAGATGCTGCCGCAGCCAGGTGTCGCCACTGCGCGACGACGCGTCGTAGGCAGCCGCGATCGTGTCGAGGCACGTCGCGTCGCCGATCTCTTCGATCGCCGCGAGAAACGCGACCGGCAGGCGATCGGAGGCCAGCAGGCTCTCGCGCAAATCGTAGAGGGCCAGCCGGCTGTTCCGTGCCGCGAGCGCCTGGTGCACGGCGCCTCGGACGACGCGCCATGCCTCGCGGACGGCGGCATCCGCTTCCTCCTGCTCCTGCGCGCGGATCCGATCGACCAGCTTCTGCAGCTCCGTCAGCCGCGCCGCGCCTGCGTACGCCGCGAGCGCGGACTTCAGCAGCGTCGGCGACGCCGGCAGCCGCCCGTCGAGCGCGTTGCGCCAGACGTCATCGACGTCCGGCGCGGTGTGCCCGGGGGAGGCGGCCCGCTGCCGAACGTCGGGATCGGGGTCGTCCGCCAGCGCCCGCTGAACGGCCTCGCGCGAGTCGCCGGCCGAGTCACGCATCGCCTCCCAGGCGGCGAGGCGGACCGCCGCCGCACGCTGCCGGTCGAGCGCGATCGCGACCAGTGTGTCGAAGGCGTCGCGCGAGACGCCGGTGTGCTCCGACGCCATCAGCGCGCGAAGGACGCCGATGCCCGCCGTCTGTACCGGCGTCGCCGCGTCGGTCAGCGCCTCCCGTGCGGGGGCGAGCGCGCGCGGGTCGGCCAGACGTTCCATCGCGCGCAGCATGTCCGCGCGCGCACCAGCCGCCGCTCCCGGAAACTCCTGAAGCAGATGTTCGACGGCACGCGGGCCGATCACCGCCAGCCGCGCGACCGCAGCCTCGCGTCCGGTGTTGTCGTCGCCGCCCAGCGCCGCAATCAGCTGGCGGATCTCCGCGCCGGACGAGCGCTGAATGGGCATCGCGTAATGGTAGCGGGAAAAAGAACAAGCGGCGACCGGCACGAAGCCGATCGCCGCTTGGCGCCGGGTCTGAAGCCCCGGCCTACTCTTGCGCCAGACCTGAAGGTCCGGCCTACATCCGTCCAAGGTCCGGCCTACATCCGTCCGTTGTAGGCCGGGTCTTCAGACCCGGCCTCACACCTACTGCAGCCGGACGACGAGCGCGGCGCGGCGGTTCAGACGGCGCGTCTCTTCACGCGCGTTGTCGTACTTCGGCCGCTCCTCGCCGTAGCTGACCGTCTGCAGACGATCGGCCCCGATGCCCCGGCTGGCCAGGTACTCGCGGACGGCGGTGGCGCGCCGTTCGCCGAGCGCGAGGTTGTACTCGGCCGTGCCGATGTTGCAGGTGTGCCCTTCGATCGTGATCTTGAGCGTCGGGTTCTCCTGCAGCGAACGGACGGCCTCGTCGAGCGCGCGCAGCGCTTCGGGCCGCAGGCTGTAGCGGTCGAAGTCGAAGTGCACGTCCTCGAACACGACTTCCTTCACGGCTTCCTTGATCACCTGGATCGTGACCGCGTCGGAGGCCGTGCCCCCCTTGCCATCGCTCACGCGAACGCTGACCTGCACCGGGCCTTCGACCATCGGCGCGGTCCACGGCGTCCGGGCCGTTGTCGGCGCCGTGAGCGACCCGGCGGGCGCGCTCCACTGATACGTCAGCGCATCACCATCGGGATCCTGCGCGGTGGCCGTCACGGTCGACGTCTTCCCGACGTAGACCGTGCAGGGATCGCACGCGGCGCGCACCGTCGGCGGACGATTGGCCGGCGCCTGCGGCGGCTCGGGCTGCGGCTTCGGCGGAGGCGGCGGGACGTAGACGCGAACCCCGGGGTGATATCCGATGCGTC
>Ga0075366_10000942_pt1 | contig 14152 bp, 9 predicted proteins | sample EndMethybrTD3031_FD_72351 | JGI IMG/M metagenome (GOLD analysis project Ga0075366, IMG submission 72351) | Populus endosphere microbial communities from Tennessee, USA - Endosphere MetaG P. TD hybrid TD303-1 | ecosystem: Host-associated > Plants > Roots > Endosphere | place: USA: Tennessee...
TCCTGCAAATTTTCCTGTGGCGAAAATAAACTCCAATGCTTCTTCGCCATTTTTTACATGTACCAGGTTGTTGGCCATATTGTGTTTTTTTAATTCGCGGATAGCTAATTCAGCATCAGCGATATTGTCTTCTACCAGGAGAATTTCTACGGAATTTTGATTCATAAAATGGTTTTTATATAATGCTGTTCTGTTTTATACTATTGCTTTTATTGTCGTGGTAATGAAAAATAAAAGCAGGCTCCTTCTCCTGGTTTCCCTTCTGCCCAGGCCCTGCCTCCATGTCGTGATACGATCTTTTCTACCAGGGCTAATCCTACACCCGTACCTTCAAACTCGTCGGTGCTGTGCAGGCGTTGAAATACTTTGAAAAGTTTATGTTTATATTTCTCATCAAATCCAACACCATTATCTTTTATATAAAAAACGATCTGTCCATCCTCTGCTGACGAACCAATTTCTATTACAGGCTGTTCTTCAGTGCCGGAATACTTGATAGCATTGGAAATAAGGTTGATCCAAACCTGCCTGATAGTATTTATATCCGCCTGTATAGTAGGTAAAGCCTGTACATTCCAGCTAATCGTATGGTTGCCTTTGTGCTGCTGGGTCAGGTCATCAATTATTTCCTTCACCATTGATTGGGTATGGATCCGTGTTTTCAACAGCTCTTGTTTTCCTGTTCTGGAAAAGGCGAGCAGATCATCAATTAAATGACCCATCTTCATGGTATTTCTCCTGATTATTCCCGTAATGCGTTTGGCTTCATCATCTAACTGACTGGTATAATCTTCTTCCAGGATGGCTGTAAAGCCAATAATACCACGCAAGGGGGCGCGAAGGTCATGAGAAACAGAATAGGTAAAGGCTTCCATCTCACTGTTTACAGTGTTCAATTCTGCTGTACGGGCTATTACTTTTTCCTCTAGTTCTTCATTAAGTTGCTGTATCTCACTTTCAACTTTCTTTTTGCCGGTAATGTCTGCCCTTATTGCCACATACTGGTAGGGTTTTCCTTCTTCATTCAGAAACGGAATGATCGTAGTGTCTACCCAGTAAATGGAACCATCTTTCGCCTTATTCTTTAATTCCCCCCTCCATATTTTACCATTAGCAATGGTTACCCACAGATCCCGGATAAATTCTTTGGAATGATAACCCGAATTAATAATACGATGATCCTTCCCGATCAATTCTTCCCGACTATATTTAGATATTTTGCAGAAGTTATTATTGACATATTTAATGACTCCTTTTTGATCCGTAATGGCTACAATCGATGACTCATCTAATGCGAATTTGTAGTCAGAGATCTCCCTGAGGCTTTTACGCAAATTTTCTTCTACCTGTTTGCGTTCGGTAATGTCTGCCCTTATTGCTACATACTGGTAAGGTTTTCCTTCTTCATTCAAGAAGGGAATGATCGTGGTATCTACCCAGTAAATAGTGCCATCTTTTGCTTTGTTCTTTAATTCTCCCTTCCATATTTTCCCGTTGGCGATAGTTACCCACAGATCGCGGATGAATTCTTTGGAATGATACCTTGAATTGATAATGCGGTGATCCTGCCCGACCAATTCTTCACGACTGTATTTAGATATTTTGCAGAAATTATTATTGACATATTTAATGATTCCTTTCTGATCCGTAATGGCGACGATAGACGACTCATCTAATGCATATTTGTAATCGGAGATCTCTCTGAGGCTTTTGCGCAAATTGTCTTCCACCTCTTTTACCTGGGTAATATCCGTGGAGATACCAAAAATAGCATAAGGCCTGCCCGTTTCGTTCTGCAGGGTGCTTTTGACAGAAATATAAGAATGCACACCATCATCTTGTGGCACTTTTTCTTCTTCGGTCAGCGCATGACCGGCAGCAGCCGTCCGTACATCCATTTGCCGGAATGCATCAGCGACTTCATTGGAGAAAAAGTCATAGTCTGTTTTGCCCAGGATATCCTCAATATTGCGGTGAAACAGCTCAGCAAAACGACGGTTTACGAGAAGATATTTGCCTTCGAGGTCTTTAACATAAATAACGGCAGTCGAATTATCGATAATGGCCAGCAACAGTTGCTGGCTTTCATTCAAAGCCTGTTCCGCCTGTTTGCGTTCGGTGATATCCGCTCTTATTGCTACATACTGGTAGGGTTTTCCTTCTTCATTCAGGAAAGGAATGATCGTAGTGTCTACCCAGTAAATGGAACCATCTTTCGCTTTATTCTTTAATTCTCCTCTCCATATTTTACCATTAGCAATGGTCACCCACAGATCGCGGATAAATTCTTTGGAATGATACCCGGAATTAATAATGCGGTGATCCTGCCCGATCAATTCTTCCGCACTGTACTTTGATATCCTGCAAAAATTTTCGTTAGCGTGTTTAATAATCCCTTTCTGGTCGGTGATGGCAATAATGGAAGACTCGTCAAGCGCGTATTTGTAATCCGTAATTTCTTTAATACTTTTCTTCAATTTTTCTTCTGTCATTATCCTTTCTGTTACATCGTTGGAAAGAATAAAGCGTGCTGTTTTACCTTCATAGAATATATCATGCGCAACTAACTCCACATAAATAATAGTTCCGTCTTTTTTCAGGTGTCTCCAAATGCCCCTGTGATACTCATGCTGGCTGATTTTTTCAGGATGGGGCGTATGTTTGAAGCGTTCTTTCTCGTCTTCAGGCCTGATGTCAAATGCGGTCATCGACAGAAACTCTTCGCGGCTATATCCATAGTGCACCGTTGCGGCTTCATTAACATCAAGAAATTTAAAAGAGGATAAATCAATGATCCACATGGGCAGTGGATTATTTTCAAAGAGGTACCGGTATTTTTTCTCACTCTTGTATAATTCAGTTGTTCGTTCTGATACACGCTGTTCAAGCTCCGTATTCATTTGCCTGATCTTTTCTTCGGCTTCTTTTCGTGTTGTAATATCGATCGCGGCCGTCAGGAGACAATCTTTGCCATCCAGATTCATTACATCAATGTTTGTTGATAGCCACCTGGTTTTTCCGTTCTTATCATTAACTTGTGTTTCTTCATTTCTTAGAAGACCGTCTTTCTTAATTTTTTTTACTACCTCATCACGTTTTTCAGGGTGGACAAGCATGTTTAATTCGAAAGATGTTTTTCCGAGTATTTCTTCTTTCTGATAGCCAACAAAATCTGCAAAAGCATCATTGACCTCAATAAACTTCCCCGTTTGAGATTCCGTAATGCATTTCATGATAGGACTTTTGTAAAAGAGCGTTGAAAACAGGTATTCACTTTGTTTACTTTTTTCTTCTGCTTTCCTCTGTTCTGTAATGTCGCGGACAAATCCAATAAATAAATGCCGGCCTTTTATTTTTGGGGTAGCTGCAATGTTAAGTGCCACATCCAGCTCGGTATTGTTTTTAGTGAGCGCGCAGGTTTCAACTACTTTCCCAAGCAGGGGACCTTCTCCCGTTCTCAGAAAATGCTCCATCCCCTTCGTATGTGTCTTACGGAACCTGTCAGGAATAATAGTTTCGCTGAGCAATTTCCCGGCAACTTCATTTTCTTTCCATCCAAAAAGTGTTTCTGCCCTGGGATTCCATTTAACGATCTTTCCCGCCTCGTCAATTACAATAACAGCATCGGGTGCAGCATCAAATATTGTTTGTACCTGCTCCTCACTTTCCCTGACCTGTTCTTCCGCTTTATTTCGTTGCTCTATTTCAACCTCTAACTCTCTTTGTGATTTTAGTGAAAAGATAACCGGCAGATATTTCACTATGTAAAAAACGGTGACCCAACTTATCACTGCTGTTATTAAACGGAAGAGGGCGTTCAAACGATAAGCAGGTATCCAGAATGCAACGGCATCTAAAAAATGTGTGGCCCCGCAAGCCAGTATAAAAGCTGCGAATAAGAAATATAATTTTACAAACCGTATGTCTTTCCTTTTTGAAATATACCTGATGATGACAATTGGTATAGTAAAATAAGCTGACCATATCAAGAGATCACTTATAATGTAAAGCCATCCGTGAAATGATGTCCATTGGCCACAATGCCAGCGGGGAGGCCAGTCTGAACTGTCGAAAAGTTTTTTAAAAAATTCTATTACCTGATCCATGCATTTTTATTTAACCTGTATGACCTCATCAGATCGCATCGCTGAGTATAAATTATTTCTTTGTACAAGCCGTCATGAATTTGTTTAATGGCCAGCGGCAATACGCCTGCACGGCAGATACAATCATTCATGAATAACCTGGTTACACAAGAGATAGTAGCTGAAATAATCGGGGGGAGTATTCGGGTATGCCTGGTTTTACTATGAAGCAGTATTATAAAAACAAGGATGGCCAGGAACCTTGTCCACAAGGTATTTTGCGATGGAAAATCAATATTGAATTGCCCGCCGGTAGTTACAGGGACAGTAAGGAACATACCTGCACAGGCAAATCTTGTTGTCCATTCCTTGGTTTTTTTCCGTAGGAAGCCAATCCCGGGGAAAAATAAGCTTCCCGGGTTGGCAGCAATATCGTTATTGAGCCTCTTCATAGCGGTTTAATAGTAGGCATAGAATGACGGAGCATTCGTATTCAATAGGGAAGGGATAACGGGGGCAAACCGGCTATGAGATTTATGATACAATAAAGGGCAAGTACTGAGCCACAGAATAGGCTAAAATTCCGGCAACAGTGTTTGGGGTACACAAATGTTGATTTAAAATACAACAATCTGAAACTTTTGCTTGTATTTTCTATTCATAAACCGGGCTAAATCAGATTTATAAGGCAAAAAGTTGATATTTATCATCAAGAGAGGTGATAATTGTCACGTAAGACAACAACCAATTAAGGTACCTTACAGATATTTGATTTTCTGATAATATTAATATGACTGACCCCAAATTTTTAGCCAGTTTAGGGACAAGAATAAAAGAGTTACGCCTCAGCCGGGACATGACTCAGAATGAACTGTCCATACAATGTAATTTTGAAAAAGCCAGCATGTCGAGAATAGAGTCGGGCAAAACTAATATCACCGTCCTTACCCTGAGAAGAATCAGCAAGGCATTAGATATAGAAATTGTTGAATTTTTCAAAAACTAACGGAGTCCCTTGAGCAATTGTTCCCTCTGATTTTCAACACATTTACACCAGGATTGGTCCGGGTTATTTCCTGATAGTATTTCCAAAGGATACGAAAGCACGGCTTATGGCGATGGTCATTGTATACAATGAAAGCCGGCACAGATTGAAAAGCTGTTCGCTATGTAGTTGTATAAATAGAATGATCATGCTGCTAAAGGAAGGTTGTTTACAAAACTGAAAATGATCGTAGTTTCTTTAGCCTGAACATGACTTACACTTACAGCACCACCAATCTTTTCGGCTAATTGTTGTATTTGACGGAGACTGCCCCGGAATGCCTGGCCATTGAGCTGGTGACTTTCTTTCAAATTGACCAGCACTACTTTCCCGAAGAGTTTTGCCGAAATGCGTATGCAGCAGTTTTCCGTATGGGTGATCACGGTATTGAGCAAACTGCCAAATACCGTTGCCAGCATATGCTCGTCTGTACTTACGGAAATATCTGCAGGTATATCGTTTACAATGAAACTGTGTTTACGTGTCGCGGCAGATAAAGAACTGGTAGAAATCCGGTTGACCATTACTTGCAAACCGACAGGTGCCTGGGGGTGAGTAAAATTGTTTTGCATAAAAGGGTTTTATATGTGGATCGATGTTTTAATACAGAGTACGGATTCAATGGGTTTACATAAAAAAGGAAACCCCTTACATTCTTTTCACTTTTCCTTATCAAAGGAATGAATAGTAATGGCCAAAAAAAATAGAACGGGGTATCGTTATCTGGTAATTGATTTTCAAAAACAATTGTAGTGATCTGTCTACAAGATCAATTTAGTAATGGATTACCTGTAGCAAACCATTGATAATCGACCTAAGAAGATATTTTGGGAAGGTTTTCTGCCCGGAAAGCCCTGTTAAACAACCGGTATTTTTCTCAGCTAACCCCGTTAAAACTTTGGGGGTCAGGCCAAAAATTTTTGTTTTTACGAAAAACGGCGTAACATTGCAGCGGAGAATAGCCAGGTTAGTTCGTTACTCTCTTAGTTGGCTCATCTGATTTTTTATCAATTCCTTTTACATAAACTCAACTTTTTCAACCTTTTTTTCTGATTGTGATCAGGGTACTGTGTTAAAATTCAAGCTTTTTGTATGTATGATATTTTGCAATTGAACGATATGCTCGTTCCTGAACTGCTGGATATAGCCGAGCAGCTCAAAATTCCCAACGCCAAAAAATTAGACAAGCAGGGTCTTGTTTATAAAATACTCGACAGCCAGGCTATTGCCGGTTCCAAAGGCGCCGCCCCTGCTGATGATAAAGGCAAGCGCAAACGCATCATCAAAACAACTACCGGTATTACCACCGAAGAAGCCGTAGTAGAAGATAGCGGCGATGAAAAAAAATCTATTAAAAAATCTCACATGCCTCCAAAGAAAGAAGAGAAAGCTGCACCCGCCAAAAAAGTAAGGAAAAAAACAGACGAGAAAGAACATGTAGAAACCGTTGTTGAAGCAGAACAACAACCGGAAGATACAGATACAGATATAGATACCGATAGCGGTAACTCACAACAAAATAATGAAGAGGACAAACAAGGGAATGGAGAGGCAGAATCCGGTAATATTTCTGAACAACCTGCCCAGAATAAAGTATATCCTACACGACGCGAACAGAATTTCAATATAGAATTTGATGGAGTAATATTATCAGAAGGTGTATTGGAAATGATGCCGGATGGTTATGGATTCCTTCGCTCTTCTGACTATAACTATCTTTCTTCTCCTGATGATGTATATGTTTCTCCTTCGCAGATAAAATTGTTTGGATTGAAAACAGGCGATACTGTACATGGCGCTGTTCGTCCACCAAAGGAAGGTGAAAAATATTTTGCTTTATTAAAAGTAGATACAATCAATGCAAAGAAACCGGATGAAGTACGTGACCGTGTGCCGTTTGATTATCTTACACCGTTATTTCCATTTGAAAAATTAAACCTGTTTACTACTCCATCCGATTACTCTACGAGAATCATGGATCTTTTTACACCTATTGGTAAAGGTCAGCGTGGATTGATAGTTGCCCAGCCAAAGACAGGTAAGACCATGTTGCTCAAATCGGTTGCCAATGCTATAGCCGCCAACCATCCTGAATGTTACCTGATGGTAGTACTGGTAGATGAAAGGCCCGAGGAGGTAACAGATATGGAAAGGTCTATCAAAGGAGAAGTAATCGCTTCTACATTTGATGAACCTGCAGAAAAGCACGTAAAAGTTTCAACAATGGCTTTGCAAAAAGCAAAACGCCTGGTAGAATGCGGACACGATGTGGTGATATTGCTTGATTCGATTACCCGCCTGGCCCGTGCACACAATACCGTTGCTCCTGCCTCCGGTAAAGTATTATCGGGTGGTGTGGAAGCGAATGCCATGCAAAAACCAAAACAATTCTTTGGAGCTGCCCGTAAAATCGAAAATGGCGGATCTCTAACTATATTGGCGACAGCGCTGATAGATACCGGATCTAAAATGGATGAGGTAATCTTTGAAGAATTTAAAGGAACCGGTAATATGGAATTGCAACTCGACAGGAGATTGTCTAACAGGCGTATTTATCCTGCTATTGACCTGGTGGCTTCTTCAACAAGAAGAGATGACCTGTTGCTGGAAAGAGACGTACTGCAGCGTATGAACCTGCTCCGTGTTTTCCTTAATGACATGAATACAGAAGAAGCTATGCGTGAACTGCAAAACAGGATGAAAGGAACCAAAAACAATGAAGAGTTCCTGGCCAGCATGAACGGCTAAGACAATTCTTTTAAAAAATAGCATTTTCCCTTAGAACCGCTGGTATTTTCCCAGCGGTTTTTTTATTGGAAATGCATTGATTTTGAGCTTTCTTTACGCAATGTAAACCCCGATTTTTCGTTTACAAGACTATCCAATCATCGTAGTATGAAAACCATTAGGCTAACTGTCTTTCTGCTCCTGTCTTTTCCGCTAACTTTTTATGCCCAGTCACTGACGGGTCTCTGGTCTGGCACTTTGAGCAATGATAGTAATACAATCCGCAAAGACCAATCGTTTGAGATCGTTCTTACCCAGTATAAGAATAAAGTATATGGTTATTCCAGGATGACTTTTTTTGTACGTGATACATTGTACTACATCGTAAAAAGAGTAAAAGGAACAGTAGAGGGAGATATTTGCGAAGTAAAGGATGATAATATTATTTCTCATAATTTTCCGCATAAGCCGGATAAAGGAGTAAAACTGGTGAGCACGTTCAGACGTAATCAACAGGATAGTATCTGGCGGTTGGATGGTGATTGGAAAACAACAGAAAGCAAGAAACACCGGTTTTATTCTATTTCAGGTAAAATAGCGTTAGAGACAGAAAAAGACCTGTCAAAATCCAAGCTCATACCGCATCTTGAAGAATTGAAGATGACAGATGATATTGCAGTTTACCAGGAAACAAAGAAAGCAGAACAGGAATCAATAGCAGCAGCAAAACAACTTACAGAAAGAAGCAAATCGGATCTGGCGATACAAAAAAAACCGGCAGCATCTGGTGAGGGAAACAAAAAAGAAGAAATCAAAAAAGAGGAGACCGTAAAAGCTCCGGTAAAATCAACGCCTGTTGTCGAAGCTAAACAAATTGTAAGAGAAGAAAACAAACAACCCGTTACAGCCACCACAGTTCCAAAGGAAGAGATAGCAAAAACTTCGGGGAAAACAACAACTGCTGCCGATACGAAGCAAATTGTAAAAGAAGAAAATAAACAACCAGTTACGACACCCGTAACTCTAAAGGAAGAGATTAAAAAAGATGAAGTCGCGAAAGCGCCTGTAAAATCAACGGTTGTGTCTGGGGAAGTAAAAGCTCCGGCAAAATCAGAACCTGTAGTTACCAAACAAATAGTCAAAGAGGAACAAAAAGCACCTGCCGGCAGCACAACGACTCAGAAAAATGAGCCTGTTGCCATAACAAAACCTGCAGAACCAGCGAAGACAACCGTTAGCCTGGTTACGAATGAAAAACCAGGCAAAGTAACAAATGTGACAGAAGAAAAATCTGCAATTGCTAAGAGTGCAACATTTATTACAGAAAGAAAAATAGCAGCACCCCAAACTGTCTACTTCAGGTCTGATAGCCTGGAACTGGCATTATATGATAATGGTGAGGTGGATGGCGATACTGTAAGTGTAATGTTGAATGGTGAGCTGATCTTAGCTAAGCAGGGTTTAAAAACCACAGCGATACGAAAAACTGTCTACGTGCCTTCAGGTAAAACCGATTCTATGACATTGGTATTATATGCAGAGAATCTTGGAAAATACCCTCCCAATACCGGCTTACTGGTAGTTCATGATGGAGAAGATGTATACCAGGTCCGTTTTAGCGCAGACCTTCTGCAAAACGCAGCTGTAATATTTAAACGAAAACGGGATTAGCCGGCACACTATTTATTTTTTTATTATTATAGCACCTCTTAGTGCCTGAAATATTTGCAGGAGCGTGGTGGCGGACTTACTTTTACCCTATTCCCATTAAATATGGTTGGCCGCAGGTAAACACTGGTGCAGATTTTTTAGAGAAACCATGCGGGCCCGGACTTTATAAAAATGAATGGCGATGCCAGGTGATGGTGAGTTGATTGGCTGGTAAAAAAGTTTAAAAAACAGGCTATAATGAACCACTCTTTATCCCGAAGTTTAATCAATCATTTTCAGCATTCGCACCAGTTTTATTTTATCCTGACGGATACAGATGGCTGCATTATACATGCTAACCCCTTATTCAGTACAGACTCGGGTTTCAATCAACGACTCTCTCTTCACGTACAGAATTTTATTGCAGGCAGGGACGTGAAAAAATGCCATGAAGCAATGAAAGAATGTAGTCAGAAAACAGGTAGTACAATCATTGCGGATCTTCTTTGTCTTCACCCGGATGGATCTTCATTCAGAATAACCTGGGAGTTATTTTTATTGCAACCGGAGAATGGTGAACCTGAGTATATTCAATGGGTAGGTATCAGAAAACCAAAAGGAACACAACCTGATATAACCGAACAAACGAAAACAGGTGAAAAATTACAGCAGAGTGAACTGTTTTACCGAAACCTGGTAGCCGACTCGCTGGATGGCATGGTAGTGACAGACAAAGCGGGGGTAATAAGTTTTGGTTCATCCTCTGTTGAGAAGATACTGGGATATAACCCCGAAGAACTCCCGGGAAAGAACATTTTTGACTTTATGCATCCTGAAGATCGTCCCCACGGTTGGACAGCATTTGTACAGGAAGTAGCTAATAGTCCCCTCACAAAATTTATTAGTGCAAGAATATTGAAAAAGACAGGAGAATGGTTGTGGTGTATGATACGCGGTCATAATATGTTTGATAACCCGCATGTAGGAGCCATGCTCGTTTATTTTTGCGATGATACGCTTCGAATGAATGCTGAAATGAAATTGATAGAAGGAGATAAGCGATTCAGGCAACTCATCAATAACCTCAGTCTCGGTGTTATTTTGCTTGACGGCAAGGGAGAAATGCTGATATGTAACCAGGCGTGTTTTGATATATTTAATATTCCGGGTGATTCACTTACAGGCACGAATTTATTTTCTCATAGTTGGAATGTTACTTATGAAAACGGCGAAGCCATGCCTGCCGCTGAATATCCTATTGCTGTAGCCATGCGATTAAAAAAGAATGTAAAAGATGTCGTGTTGTGTGTCAATCGCGGCGATCTCTCCTGCACATGGATATTGGTAAATGCTGAACCTGTACTGGATGAGCAAGGCCAGGTTCGCTATATTATCTGCTCATTCCAGGATATTACAGAACAAAAAAGACTGTCCGGTCAGCTGATTGAACAAGAGATCCAACGACAAAAGCAATTAGTGCAGGCTACAATTGATGCACAGGAAAAAGAACGAAAAGAGATTGGCAGGGAACTGCACGATAATATCAGTCAGCATATAACTACAACAAGGCTTTACCTCGAAGTAGCGATGGAAAAAGCAAACGGTGAAGTATTATCGCTGATCACACAGGCACATAAAGGCTTGCAGGATACAGTAAATGAGATGAGGCAATTATCACAATCGCTTGTTCCTCCTTCACTCAGCGATATCGGTTTGGTTGAATCAGTGGAAGACCTGTGCGGTCCGTTAAAAAGTACCCATGCTTTTCGTATAGAGTTTTTCCATCATGACTTTAATGAGGCCATATTACCGGATAATATGAAACTGATGCTTTTCCGGATCATCCAGGAGCAGATCAATAATATCATCCGGCATGCACATGCCACTATTATCCAAATTGGATTAGAAACTATTGAGGGCAGTATCATACTGTCTGTTTCGGATAATGGAAAGGGGTTTGAACCGGCGAAGGTCAAAAGGGGATTAGGCCTTTCCAATATTGGTAACCGGGCCGACCTGTTTGGTGGTACACTGAAAATTGACGCGGCGCCCGGTAAAGGCTGTTCGATCAGGGTGTTGATACCTTTGCCACGATGAATGCGGTCATTTTGCGACAATCGCCTACCTTTGCGCCTTCTTTCAGACCCATTTCATGAGTGATCCGATCAAGCACGAATGCGGCTTAGCATTCATCAGGTTAAGAAAATCCTTCTCGTACTACCAGCAGCAATACGGTACTGTAATGTGGGGCCTTAATAAGCTGTACCTGTTGATGGAAAAGCAGCACAACCGGGGGCAGGATGGAGCCGGCATTGCCACTGTAAAACTAAATGTAGAACCCGGTTACCCCTTTATGCACCGCAAGCGCAGTAATGCGCCCCAGGCCATTGCGGATATCTTTCAACAGGTTGGAAAAGAGATAGATGAGTTAGAAGAATACCATCCCGGTATAAAAAGCCACCCGGGATTGATGAAGGGACATGTGAATTTTCTCGGTGAGCAGATGCTGGGCCACCTGCGCTATGGTACCCAGGGGAAAAATAAGCTCGAATACTGCCATCCTTTCATAAACAGGGATACTATTCCTACCCGAAACCTGGCTTTGGCGGGCAATTTTAATATCGTCAATTCAGATGACCTGTTCACGCTGATCGGCAAAGAACCACATCATACGGTTCGGTTTAGCGATCTCGCGGCGATGATTGAATTAATGCATACTTTTTTGTGTAAAGAAGATGAAGATTCGCCCGGGAAAATGGATATCAAAAAAGTACTGAAAAAGGCATTACCCTTATTTGACGGCGGATTTCATGTAGGCGGGATGACCGGTAATGGTATCGGTTTTGTTTTTCGTGATGCGCACGGTATCCGTCCTTCATACTATTATATCAATGATGAAGTAGTAGTAGCGGCTTCAGAAAGGGCTGCGATAAGAACAGCGTTCAATGTCGGGGAAAATGAAGTGAGGGAACTCATGCCCGGCCAGGCGCTGATTGTTGATGAAAACAACGAAATCGAAATAGCCCAGATACTGGAACCTAAAGAAAGAAAAGCCTGCAGTTTTGAACGGATCTATTTTTCCAGGGGAAGCGATGAAAAGATTTATAAAGAGAGAAATGCACTGGGATACTATCTGAGTGAACCGGTATTGCATTCAATCAATTACGATCTGAAGAATACTATTTTTTCTTTCATTCCGAATACGGCAGAAGTAGCTTTTTATGGTATGGTAAAGGGAATGGAAGATTACCTGGCCAAAGTAAAGATCGAGAAGATCTTAAGTTGGGAAAAAGATTTTGATGAAGAGAAGCTCAGCGAGATGATCAACCGGAGAGTACGGATTGAAAAGATTGCGATCAAAGATGTAAAGATGCGAACATTTATTACGGAAGACACAGGCCGTAATGAAATGGTACAGCACGTATATGATATTACTTACGGTACCGTTCGTCCCGGTCTTGATACACTGGTGGTCATCGATGATTCTATTGTAAGAGGTACTACTTTAAAAGAAAGTATTATCCGGATGCTATCCAGGTTAAAACCTAAACGTATCGTTGTTGTTTCTTCTTCACCCCAGATACGTTATCCCGATTGCTATGGCATCGATATGAGTAAAATGGGAGATTTTATTGCTTTTAATGCGGCGGTAGAACTGATGAAAGAAAGAGGTAAAGAAGATTGTCTTAAAGAATTATTGGAAAAATGCAAGACACTTCAGCGAAACAACCAGTTGCATACAGAAAACGTAGTACAACAGATATATAAACAATTTACGACAGAGGATTTATCAAAAAAGATCGCACAGCTGATCACTCCGTCAGATGTTTCCATCCCGGTGGATGTAATCTTTCAGCGTATTGAAGATTTGCATAAAGCCTGCCCGAGTAACCTGGGCGACTGGTATTTTACCGGAAACTATCCTACAGCCGGTGGTAATAAAGTGGTCAACCGTGCCTTTATGAATTATATGGAGGGAAAGAACGTAAGAGGGTATTAGAATTTTGAAAAGTCTTTGCTATGCGAAACTTGTCGTTTCGCATTTTTATTTTATCGCTTTCAGCGATTAAAAGATCAAGCATGAAACAATTACTACTTATCCGGCATGCCAAAAGCGATTGGAATGCTCCATCTCTTGGCGATTTTGACCGTCCATTAAATGAAAGAGGTAAGAAAGATGCTCCCGAAATGGCGCAACGGTTGCTGAATAAAAAAATCAAGATAGATGCTTTTGTATCCAGTCCTGCCAGGCGGGCAAAAAAAACAGCTTCTATTTTCGCCAAAGAATATAAGAGAGATAAAGGTGAAATTATCTTTATCGAAGAATTGTATACTTTACCTCCAGGCACATTTTATGAAGTGATCAGTAAGCTGGATGATCATTTTGATACGGTGGCTATTTTTTCACACAATCCCGCTATTACTGATTTTGCTAATCAGCTTACTGATGCACGAATTGATAATATTCCCACCTGCGGCATTTTTGCCGTTAGAGTGAAAGCTAAAAGCTGGGGTGATTTTAAAACCGGTACCAAAGAATTTTGGTTTGCCGATTATCCCAAGGCAGGACAGGATTAGGAAGAGCAGGGATACCAGACACCGGATACTCAAATTTCGTAATGTCTTTACAGATTTAGGAATCCAG
>Ga0075366_10000944_pt1 | contig 14143 bp, 12 predicted proteins | sample EndMethybrTD3031_FD_72351 | JGI IMG/M metagenome (GOLD analysis project Ga0075366, IMG submission 72351) | Populus endosphere microbial communities from Tennessee, USA - Endosphere MetaG P. TD hybrid TD303-1 | ecosystem: Host-associated > Plants > Roots > Endosphere | place: USA: Tennessee...
ACCGCCAGGTGCATCGCGCCGGCATGGGCCCACTCGCGGGCACGGTAGCCGGTTTCCTCGAGCAGTTCGCGTTGGCCGCACAGCAACGGGTCTTCCCCGGCATCGAGCTTGCCGGCCGGAAATTCCGTCATGACATGGCCGACCGGGTAGCGGAACTGCCGCTCGAGCACCACGCGGCCGTCGTCGAGCAGCGGCACTACCACGACCGCGCCCGGGTGAACGACGTATTCGCGCGTGGCGCTGTGGCCGTCGGGCAGGCGGACGGTGTCGCGCCTGGCATGCAGAAAGTTGCCCTTGACCAGCAACTCGCTGGCAGTGGCCTCTTCTCTCAGGTGCGATTCAGGCATGGCTGGCTCTCCGGTGTTTGAGCAGGTAGCGCCAGGTGAAACCGGGGAACGCGAGCACCAGGAACAGCGCCCCGGTCACCGCGTAGAACTCCCAGCCCTGCGGCGCAATTTGCCCGACGCGCCGCTCGAACAGCAGCCCGACCCCGCCCGCCACGAAATACAGGAACACCAGTTCCGCCAGGCGCAGGGCGAGCGGCTTGCTGCGCGAGCGCAGCGGCAGCAGTGCGAGCAGGCGTTCGTTGACGAAGGGCAGATTGGCCGCGATCAGCGCGACCAGCAGCACGAGCCAGACTGACGCGGTTTGCGACACGTCGGATCAATTGGCCAGCGTGGCCACGATCGCATCGGCGCAAAGCGTCATGAGGCCGCCCGGCACGATGCCGAGGATCAGGATCATCGCGCCATTGAGGCTGAGCACGGTGCGCACGTCCCGCGGTGCCGAAACCGTTGTCGCCGTGACGGGTGCGTCGAAGTACATGACCTTCACCACGCGCAGGTAGTAGAACGCGCCGACCAGCGACATCATCACCGCGAAAACCGCGATTCCGATGTAGAGCGCCTGTCCCGAAGCGATGAGCGCCTGCAGCACCGCGAGCTTGGCGTAGAACCCGACCAGCGGCGGCAGCCCGGCCAGCGAAAACATCGCGATCGCCATCACGCCGGCATAGAGCGGGCTGCGCTGGTTGAGGCCGGCGAGATCGACGATCTCCTCGCTCTCGAAGCCCTCGCGCGCCAGCAGCAGGATGATGCCGAAGCTGGCGAGCGTGGTCAGCACATAGCTCACGATATAGAACATCGAGGCGCTGTACGCGAACTGGGCGTTGTAGGTGTTGCCGTTGACAACGCCGGCGACCAGGCCGAGCAGCATGAAGCCCATCTGCGAGATGGTCGAATAGGCCAGCATGCGCTTGAGATTGCTCTGCGCAATGGCCGCCAGGTTGCCGATCACCAGCGAGGCCACGGCCAACACCGCCAGCATCTGCTGCCAGTCGATGGCCAGCGGCAGAAGCCCCTCGACCAACAGGCGAATGATGATGGCGAAGGCAGCGAGTTCGGGCGCGGCGCCGATCAACAGCGTCACGGCCGTCGGCGCGCCCTGGTACACGTCAGGCACCCACATGTGGAATGGCGCGGCACCCACTTTGAACGCCAGGCCGGACACGATGAACACGAGCCCGAACACCAGCACCTGGTGGTCGACCTTGCGGCTGGCGATGGCCTTGTAGACCTCGTTGATGTCGAGCGAACCAGTGGCGCCGTACATCATCGACATGCCGTACAGCAGGAAGCCGCTCGCCATGGCACCGAGGACGAAGTACTTCATCGCTGCCTCGCTGGCGATCGCGTTGTCGCGCCGCAGCGCAACCAGGGCGTAGCTGGACAGCGTGAGCAGTTCGAGGCCCAGGTAGATCAGCAGGAAATTGGCGCCCGACATCATCACGAACATGCCGAGCAGGGCGAACATGCTGAGCGTGAAGATCTCGCCGCCGCGCAGCATGCCGCGATCGGCCGCATAAGGCCGGCCGTAGACCAGTGTCACCATCAGCGCGACCGTGGCGAAACACTTGAGCCAGTTGCCCATCGGGTCGCTGACCACCATGCCGCCGAAACCGTACGCGGTCTTGCCGCCGTTGGCGTTGAGCGCCGTGAGAAAAGCCACCACGGCGAGCGTCAGCAGCGTCAGCACATAGGTGCGGGTGCGCCGCGGGCTCGGGTCGGACAGGTCCACCAGCGCAATCAGGCAGGCCATGACCAGCAACACGATCTCGGGGTAGATCGTCATCCAGCTGAGTTTGTCAATCATCTCGTTCTCTTGTTCAGCGATGCCGGTCGGCGTCGGGCCGCCCCAAGCCGGGCCGGGGCCCCTGCGGCGGGCAGTGCAGCGGCGAAGACGCCAACGTGGGGGTCATTCATTTCAGGGGAGCTTGGACACCGCGACGTGGCGCAGCAACTCGCCCACCGATGCATTCATGACATCGGTGAACGGCTTCGGATAAATGCCCATCCAGAGCACCGCAATCGCCAACAGCGACAGCATGAGGAACTCGCGCGCATTGATGTCGACCAGGTCCTTCACGTGGTCGTTGCCGACCGGGCCGAGGTAGACGCGCTTGTACATCCACAGCGTGTAGGCAGCACCGAAGATCAGCGCCGTGGCGGCGCCGAAGCCGAGCCAGAAGTTGGACTTCACCGCGCCGAGGATCACCATCCACTCGCCGACGAAACCGGCCGTGCCCGGCAAGCCGCAGTTGGCCATCGCAAAGAGCAGCGCAAACGCCGCGAACTTGGGCATGGTGTTGACCACACCGCCGTAGTCGGCGATCTGGCGCGAATGCACGCGGTCGTACAGCACGCCGATGCCCAGGAACATCGCCGCCGACACGAAGCCGTGCGCGATCATCTGCACGATGCCGCCGGACACGCCGAGGTCATTGAAGATGAAGAAGCCGAGCGTCACGAAGCCCATGTGCGCCACGGACGAATAAGCCACCAGCTTCTTCATGTCCTGCTGCACCAGCGCCACCAGGCCCACGTAGATCACCGCGATCAGCGAGAGCGCGATGATGAACCACGCCCATTCACGCGAGGCATCGGGTGCGATCGGCATCGAGAAGCGCAGGAAACCATAGGCACCGAGCTTCAGCATGATGGCCGCCAGCACGGCCGAACCACCGGTGGGCGCCTCGACGTGCACGTCCGGCAGCCAGGTATGCACCGGCCACATCGGCACCTTGACCGCAAACGCCGCGAAGAACGCGAAGAACAGCAAGGTCTGCGCGGTGCTGCCGAGCTTGAGCTTGTGCCAGGTCAGGATGTCGAAGCTGCCGCCCGACGTGTTGTAGAGGTAGATCAGCGCGACCAGCATCAGCAGCGAGCCAATCAACGTGTACAGGAAGAACTTGAATGCCGCGTAGATCTTGTTCGGTCCGCCCCAGATGCCGATGATGAGGTACATCGGGATCAGCGTGGCTTCGAAGAACACGTAGAACAGGATGCCGTCGAGCGCAGCGAACACGCCGATCATCAGGCCCGACAGGATCAGGAACGCGGCCATGTACTGGTTGACGCGCTCGGTGATCACTTCCCAGGCGGAGATCACCACCACCACCGTGATGAACGCCGTCAGCAGCACCAGCCACAGCGAAATGCCGTCGATGCCGAGGTGGTAGCTCACATTGAAACGCGCGATCCAGCTGTCCTTCTCGACGAACTGCATCGCGGCACTATTGGTCTGGAACCGCGTGTAGAGCGGTATGGTGACCAGAAAGCTCGCGATGGATCCGACCAGCGCGATCCAGCGCACGCCCCTGGCATGCTCGTCGCGACCAAACGCCAGCAACACGACACCGAATGCGATCGGCATCCAGATGGCAAGGCTCAACAAACCCATTTTTCTTTTTCTCCAGCGCTGCCGCTTACCTGTTGAACCAGATGAAATACGTCATCAGGACGAAGACGCCAAGCAGCATCGCAAATGCATAGTGGTAGATGTAGCCGGTCTGCAGCCAGCGCACCGCGCCCGAGATGCGGCCGACCAGCTTCCATGACCCATTGACGATCGCGCCATCGATGACCGCCTGATCGCCGCCCTTCCACAAGCCGGTGCCGAGCGCGCGCGTGCCGCGGGCGATGACGTTCTCGTTGAACCAGTCGAGGTAGTACTTGTTCTCGAGCAGGCGATAGACCGGCCCGAACGCACGCCTGATCGCGGCCGGCAGTGCCGGGTTGACCATGTACATGTAGAAGGCAGCGACGACACCGGCCAGCGCGAGCCAGAACGGCAGCGTGCTCAGGCCATGGATCGCCATGGCCACCGGGCCGTGGAAGGCTTCGGCCATTTCCTTCATCGCATGGTGCTTGTGGCTGTCGACCACGATCGCGTCCTTGAAGAACTCGCCAAACAACATTGGCTGGATCGTCATGAAGCCGATCACGACCGAAGGGATGGCCAGCAGCACCAGCGGCAGCCAGACTACCCAGGGCGATTCGTGCGGCTTGGCATCGTGGCCATGGTGGTCGTCGTGGCCGTGCGCGTCGTGCGCATCGTCATGGTGGGCGTCGTGGTGCGCGTCCGGATTCTGGTCGTAGCGCTCCTTGCCGTGGAACACCAGGAAGTACATGCGGAACGAGTAGAAAGCCGTGATGAACACGCCGGCGACCACCGAGAAATAGGCAAACCCCGAACCCCAGAGATGGCTCTCGTGCACCGCCTCGATGATGCTGTCCTTCGAGTAGAAGCCGGAGAAGAACGGCGTGCCGATCAGCGCGAGCGAGCCGACCAACGAAGTGATCCAGGTGATCGGCATGTACTTGCGCACATTGCCCATCCACCGGATGTCCTGGTTGTGGTGCATGCCGATGATCACCGAGCCGGCACCGAGGAACAGCAGCGCCTTGAAGAAGGCGTGGGTCATCAGGTGGAACACCGCGACCGAATAGGCCGAGGCACCGAGCGCGACCGTCATGTAGCCGAGCTGCGACAGGGTCGAGTACGCCACCACGCGCTTGATGTCGTTCTGGATGATGCCCAGAAAGCCCATGAACAACGCCGTGATCGCGCCGATCACCAGGATGAAGCTCAAGGCGGTGTCACTCATCTCGAACAGCGGCGACATGCGCGCCACCATGAAGATGCCGGCCGTCACCATCGTGGCAGCGTGGATCAGCGCCGAGATCGGGGTCGGGCCTTCCATCGAGTCGGGCAGCCACACGTGCAGCGGGAACTGCGCGCTTTTGCCCATGGCGCCAATGAACAGGCAGATGCAGATCACGGTGATCAGCATCCACTCGGTGCCAGGGAAGCTGAGCCTGGCCAGCGCGTCGGCCTTGGCGAAAGCCTCGCCGTAGTTGAGCGTACCGGCATAGGCAGCGATCAGGCCGATGCCGAGAATGAAGCCGAAGTCGCCGACGCGGTTGACCACGAAGGCCTTCATGTTCGCGAAGATCGCGGTCGGCTTGTTGTACCAGAAGCCGATCAGCAGGTACGACACCAGGCCCACCGCTTCCCAGCCAAAGAACAGCTGCAGCATGTTGTTGCTCATCACGAGCATCAGCATCGAGAAGGTGAACAGCGAGATGTAGGCGAAGAAGCGGTTGTAGCCGTCGTCTTCCTGCATGTAGCCGATGGTGTAGATGTGCACCATCAGCGACACGAAGGTCACGACGCACATCATCATGGCCGTGAGGCCGTCGACCAGAAAGCCGACTTCCATCTTGAGCCCACCCACCACCATCCATTCGTAGAGGGTGGCATTGAAGCGGGCGCCGTCGACAACCACGCTCTTGAGCGTCATGGCCGAGATGATGAAGGCGACCAGCACACCGAGAATGGTCAGCGAATGCGTGACTTTGCGGCCGATGTGATCGCCGCCGAACTTGGTGCCGAACAGGCCGGCCACGACCGAGCCGACCAGGGGCGCCAGCGGTACGGCCAGCAATGTGGATGCGGAAAGCGTTGCGCTCATGGTGAACTCTTGTTATCCCTTGAGCGAGTTGAGCTCGTCGACGTTGATGTTCGACTTGTTGCGGAACAGCAGCACGAGCAAGGCGAGGCCGATCGCCGATTCGGCGGCGGCGACGGTCAGAATGAAGAACACGAAGACTTGGCCGTGCATGTCGCCCAGATAGTGCGAGAACGCGACGAAGTTCATGTTGACCGCGAGCAGCATCAGCTCGATGCACATCAGCAGCACGATCAGGTTCTTGCGGTTCAGGAAGATGCCGACGACCGACATCGCGAACAGCATGGCGCCGAGCGAAAGGTAGTGAGGGAGCGTCAACGTCATGCCTTCTTCTCCGGTGTGGCCGGCGCGGCCTCTTCTGTTGGCGGCGGCGCGGGCGGCTGCGCCGGCTGGGTCGCCTCCACCTTGACGAGCATCATCCGGTCGCGCGCCTTGACGTGCACCTGATCCTGCACGTCGACGAACTTGGTGTCCTTGCGCTGGCGCAGCGTCAGCGCGATGGCTGCGATCATCGCCACGACGAGGATGACCGCCGCAATCTGCACCGGGTACAGGTACTCGGTGTAGAGAAGGATGCCCAGCACCTTGGTGTTCGAGCCCTGCGCCATGGCGGCCTGGGCGTGCGCCGCCGCCCCTGGGAACTGGCGGAAGCCGCCCATCAGCACGTAGGCCATTTCCAGCGCAATGACGACACCGACCAGCGCGGCCAGCGGAAAGTGCTTCCAGAAGCCTTGTCGCAAGCTGTCGACGTTGAGGTCGAGCATCATCACGACGAACAGGAACAGCACCATGACGGCGCCGAGGTACACCAGCACCAGCACGACGGCGAGAAACTCGGCCTGCAGCAGCAGCCAGACCGCCGATGCCTGCGAGAACGCGAGCATCAGGTACAGCACCGCATGCACCGGGTTGCGCGCGGTGATCACCCGGAAGGCCGCAAACAGCAGCACGACCGAGAACAGGTAGAAGAAGCCAGTCTTGACGTCCATGGATCTTTTCTTTGAGGGCGTCTGCCGTTATCGGTATTTCGCGTCCGCAGCCTTGTTGGCCGCGATTTCTGTTTCGTAGCGGTCGCCCACGGCCAGCAGCATTTCCTTGGTGAAATACAGGTCGCCGCGCTTTTCGCCGTGGTATTCGAGGATGTGGGTTTCGACGATCGAGTCGACCGGGCAGCTCTCTTCGCAGAAGCCGCAGAAGATGCACTTGGTCAGGTCGATGTCGTAGCGCGTGGTGCGGCGCGAGCCATCGTCGCGCACTTCCGATTCGATCGTGATGGCCACTGCCGGGCACACCGCCTCGCACAGCTTGCAGGCGATGCAGCGCTCTTCACCGTTTTCGTAGCGGCGCAGCGCGTGCAGGCCGCGGAAACGCGGCGACAGCGGCGTCTTTTCTTCCGGGAACTGAACCGTGATCTTGCGCTTGAACGCATAGCGCCCGGTCAGCACCATGCCCTTGAACAGCTCGGCGAGCATGAAGCTCTTGAGGAAGTCCTTGACCGAGAACGGGGAGGCAGCAACAGCTGAAGACATCGTGTTTTTCTCCGCTTATTTCCAGATGTTCCAGGGCGTCTGCATCCAGCCCCCGACCACCAGCAGCCACACCAGGGTGACCGGAATGAAGATCTTCCAGCCCAGACGCATGATCTGGTCATAGCGAAAGCGCGGGAAGGTGCCACGGATCCAGATGAAGAGCGAGAGCACGAAGAAGGTCTTGAGCCCCAGCCAGATCCAGCCCGGGATGAAATCGAGGAAGCCGACCGGCGACAGCCAGCCGCCCAGGAACATTAGTGCGGCCAGGATCGAGACCAGCCACATGCTGGCGTACTCGGCAAGGAAGAAGATCGCGAAGCCCATGCCCGAGTACTCGACCATGTGGCCGGCCACGATTTCGGCTTCGCCTTCGACCACGTCGAACGGATGGCGGTTGGTTTCCGCCACGCCCGAGATCACGTAGACCACGAAGATCGGCAGCAGCGGCAGCCAGTTCCACGACAGGAAGCCCAGGCCCATGTCGGCACCCATGCCCTTGCCCTGCACCGCGACCACGTCGCCCAGGCTCAGGCTGCCCGAGACCATGATGACCACGACCAGGCAGAACCCCATCGCGATTTCGTAGCTCACCATCTGGGCCGACGCACGCAAAGCGCCAAGGAAGGCGTACTTCGAGTTGGAGGCCCAGCCCGCGATGATCACGCCGTACACCTCGATCGAGGTGATCGCCATGATCAGCAGCAAGCCGGCGTTGACATTGGCCAGCACGGCTTCGGGTCCGAAGGGAACGGCGACCCACGCGGCCAGCGCCGGCATGATGGCCATGATCGGACCGAGCCGGAACAGACCCGGGCTTGCAGCCGACGGACTGATGATTTCCTTGGTCAGCAGCTTGACCGCATCGGCGATGGGCTGCAGCAGGCCAAACGGCCCGACGCGGTTGGGGCCGTGGCGCACCTGAATGAAGCCCAGCAGCTTGCGCTCCCAGAGCGTCGCATAGGCCACCGCGCCCATCAGCGGCGCAAGCACGCAGACGATCTTGATCAGCGTCCAGATGACGGGCCAGCCGCCAACAATCCACCAGTGGGCCGAACTGAGGCCGCGGCCGAAGCCGTAAATGGCATCGATCATGCGGGCACCTCGTCGAGCGTGGGCAGGGTGCCGCGAACCGCATGCTCGCTGCCGCGCGCGTCCGCGGTGAGCTGCAGCGAAGTCGCACGGCGCACGATGCCGTCGAGCTGGTAGATGGTCGCGACCACCGGCAGGACCGGCTCGGTTCGCAGCGGGCTCGACAGATCGACACTGGCAGGCGCCGCGTTGTTGAGCCGTTCCGCGGGAAGGTGCGTTGCGGCCGCATCCTGCGCGCCGCGAAGCTGGGCCAGCACGTCCTGCGACGACTCGAAATCAAAGCCCTGCAAGCCCAGCATGTTGGCCAGCACGCGCAACACCTTCCAGGCCGGGCGGGCGCCGCCGAGCGGCTTGACCACCGCGTGGAAGCTCTGCACGCGCCCTTCAGCGTTGACGAAGGTGCCGGGTGTTTCAGTGAAAGGCGCGATCGGCAGCAGCACATCGCTGAACGCCAGATTGGCCTTGAACGGGCTCAGCGTCACGACCATCTGGGCGTGCGTGAGGCCGGCAGGCACGTCGGCACCGATGGCCGAATCGAACTCGGGCTCGTTGTTGAGCAGCAGCACGGCCTTCAGGCCGCCCGAAAGCATCTGGGCAGCATTCAGGCCACCCTGCCCCGGCACCGCGCCGACCCATTGCGCGCCGACGGTGTTGGCCGCTTCGGTCAGATAGCCGACGCTGGCGCCGGTTTCGCTGCCGATCCATTGCGCGAGCGCGAGCAACCGCGATGCGTCGGGATGATGCGCCGCCGCGTTGCCCAGCAGGATCGCCTTGCGCTCGCCGCCGAGCAGCGACTTGGCGAGCGATTTGGCTGCATCGTTCGCCTCGCCGGCCGACGGCGCAGCGACACCCTTCTCGGCGCCGATGGCGACGGCCAGATCTGCCAGTGCCTGCGCCCAGTTGCCGGCCGGCACGGTCTGCGCGCTGGCCAGCGACATCGCCCAGCTTTCGCGCGCCGCGAGTTCGGCCTTCGAGTTGATGGCGTGCACGGCCGCACCCTTGCGCGCAGCCTGGCGAATGCGCTGCGCGAACAACGGGTGATCCTTGCGCAGGTTCGAGCCGACGACCAGCACGCGCTGCAGTTGCGAGAGCGATGCGATCGAGGTGCCCAGCCAGCGGATGCCGTCGGCCACGGTGAAGTCGGCGTGGCGCAGGCGGTGGTCGATGTTTTCGCTGCCGAGGCCGCGCACCAGGGCGCCGGCCAACGCGAGTTCTTCCAGCGTGCTGTGCGGGCTGACGAGTGCGCCGATGGCGGCAGCGCCATGGTCGGTCTTGATCTGGCGCAGGCCGTTGGCCACGTATTCGAGCGCGGTCTGCCAATCGACCGCCTGCCACTGGCCGCCCTGCTTGAGCATAGGCTGCGTCAGGCGTTCGTCGCTGTTGAGCGCCTCATAGGAGAAGCGGTCGCGGTCGGCGATCCAGCATTCGTTGACGTCTTCGTTCTCGAGCGGAACGACGCGCAGGACCTTGTTGTTCTTGACCTGGACGATCAGGTTGGCACCGGTCGAATCGTGCGGGCTGACCGCCTTGCGGCGCGACAGCTCCCAGGTGCGGGCGCTGTAGCGGAACGGCTTGCTCGTGAGCGCGCCAACCGGACAGATGTCGATCATGTTGCCCGACAACTCGGAATCGACGGTCTCGCCGAGCACCGTGGTGATTTCGGAATGCTCGCCGCGGTGGATCATGCCGAGCTCCATCACGCCGGCCACTTCCTGGCCAAAGCGGACACAGCGCGTGCAGTGGATGCAGCGGCTCATCTCTTCCATGCTGATCAGCGGGCCGACGTCCTTGTGGAACACGACGCGCTTCTCTTCCTGGTAGCGCGAGCTGGAGCCGCCGTAGCCGACGGCCAGATCCTGCAGCTGGCATTCGCCGCCCTGATCGCAGATCGGGCAGTCGAGCGGATGGTTGATGAGCAGGAACTCCATCACCGACTGCTGGGCCTTGATGGCTTTCTCGCTCTTGGTGCGCACGATCATGCCCTGCGTCACGGGCGTGGCACAGGCCGGCATCGGCTTGGGCGCCTTTTCGACGTCCACCAGGCACATGCGGCAGTTGGCCGCGATGCTCAGCTTCTTGTGATAGCAGAAGTGCGGGATGTAGGTGCCCGCCTTGTCGGCCGCATGCATGATCATGCTGCCTTCGGTCACGTCGACCTTCTTGCCGTCGAGTTCGATTTCAACCATATGTGTTTACCGGGCTCAGGCCTTGACGGGCGTCTTGGGCAGGTAGCCCGGAATCAGCGCCTCGAACTCGTGGCGGAAGTGCTTGATCATGGCGCGCACGGGCATCGCGGCGGCATCGCCCAGCGCGCAGATGGTGCGGCCCTGGATGTTGTCGGCGACCGAGTTGAGCAGGTCCATGTCGGTCTGGCGGCCCTGGCCGTTGTGGATGCGGTCGACCACGCGCCAGAGCCAGCCCGTGCCTTCGCGGCATGGCGTGCACTGACCGCAGGACTCGTGCATGTAGAAGTACGAGAGGCGCTTGAGCGACTCGACCATCGAGCGGCTGTCGTCCATCACGATCACCGCGCCGGAACCCAGCATCGAGCCGGCCTTGGCGATGGAGTCGTAGTCCATCGTGCACTCCATCATGATGGCGGCAGGCAGCACCGGCGCCGACGATCCACCGGGGATCACCGCCTTGAGCTGGCGGCCCTTGCGCACGCCACCGGCGAGTTCGAGCAGCTTGGCGAACGGTGTGCCCATCGGCACTTCGTAGTTGCCCGGCAGTTCGACGTCGCCGCTCACCGAATAGATCTTGGTGCCGCCGTTGTTCGGCTTGCCGCATTCGAGGTACGCCGGACCACCGTTGTTGATGATCCACGGCACCGCCGCGAAGGTTTCGGTGTTGTTGATCGTGGTCGGCTTGCCGTAGAGGCCGAAGCTGGCCGGGAACGGCGGCTTGAAGCGCGGCTGGCCCTTCTTGCCTTCGAGCGATTCGAGCAAGGCGGTTTCTTCGCCGCAGATGTAGGCGCCGAAGCCATGCGCAGCATGCAGCTGGAAGTTGTAGCCGCTGCCCATGATCTTGTCGCCGAGATAGCCGGCCGCGCGTGCTTCTTCGAGCGCTTCTTCGAAGCGGTCGTAGGTCGCGAAGATCTCGCCGTGGATGTAGTTGTAGCCAACGCTGATGCCCATCGCGTAGGCGGCGATGGCCATGCCCTCGATCACGATGTGCGGGTTGTAATGCAGGATGTCGCGATCCTTGCAGGTGCCCGGTTCGCCCTCGTCGGAGTTGCAGACCAGGTACTTCTGCCCCGGAAACTGGCGCGGCATGAAGCTCCACTTGAGGCCGGTGGGAAAACCGGCGCCGCCGCGGCCGCGCAGGCCCGAGCCCTTGACCTCGGCAATCACCTGGTCCGGCGTCATTCCTTCGGTCAGGATCTTGCGCAGCGCGCTGTAGCCGCCCCGCGCTTCGTAGTCGGCCAGGCGCCAGTTGGTGCCGTCGAGGCCCGCATAGATCTGCGGCGCGATGTGGCGGTCGTGGAAACAGGTCTGGACACCCGTTGCCTGGAACTGCGAGAGGACTTGATCGGGGGACATCAGTGCGCCTCCCCGGTCGACGCGGTGCGCAACCCGTCAATGAGCTGGTCGAGTTTCTCGTTGCTCATGAAACTGCACATGGTGCGGTCGTTCACCAGCATCACTGGCGAGTCGGCGCAGGCGCCCAGGCACTCGCTCTGCTGCAGCGTGAACAGGCCATCCTGCGTGGTGTCGCCCATCTTGATGCCGAGCTTCTTTTCGAGGTGCGCCAGCGCCGTGGCGCCGTCGCGCAACTGGCACGGCAGGTTGGTGCAGACGTTGAGCTTGAACTTGCCCACCGGATGCTGGTTGTACATGTTGTAGAAGGTCGTGACCTCGTGCACCGCGATCTGCGGCATGCCGAGGTAGTCAGCAATGACCTTCTCGCTTTCGAGGCTCACGTGGCCGTGCGCCTTCTGCACGATGGTGAGGCAGGCCATCACGGCAGACTGCGCCTGGTCGGCCGGGTACTTGGCGACCTCACGGGCAAAAAGATCGAGCATGGCGGCGTCGATCGCCGAGGTGCCCGCGGAAGTGCTTTGAATGCTCATCGATCGATCTCTCCGAACACGATGTCCAGGGTGCCGATCACGGCCACGGTGTCCGCGATCATGTGGCCGCGCGCCATTTCATCGAGTGCCGCAAGGTGCGCGAAACCCGGCGCGCGGATTTTCAGGCGGTAAGGCTTGTTGGCGCCATCGCTCACCAGGTAGATGCCGAACTCGCCCTTGGGGTGCTCGACGGCCGCATACGCTTCGCCTTCGGGCACATGGAAGCCTTCGGTGAAGAGCTTGAAGTGATGGATCAGCTCCTCCATGTTGGCCTTCATCGACTCGCGCTCGGGCGCCGCGACCTTGTGGTTGTCGGTGATCACCGGGCCCGGGTTCACACGCAGCCAGTCGACGCACTGCTTGACGATGCGGTTGGACTGCGCCATTTCTTCCATGCGGACCAGGTACCGGTCATAGCAATCGCCGGTCTTGCCCACGGGGATGTCGAAGTCCATGCGATCGTAGACGTCGTAGGGCTGTGTCTTGCGCAAGTCCCAGGCGATGCCCGAGCCGCGCAGCATCGGGCCCGTCAGGCCCAAGCTCAGCGCGCGCTCCTGCGTCATCACGCCGATGCCGACCGTGCGCTGCTTCCAGATGCGGTTGTCGCTGAGCAGCGTGTGGTACTCCTCCATGTGCTTCACGAAGCGCTGGGAGAAGTCGTCGATGAAGTCGAGCAGCGAACCCTGGCGGTTCTCGTTCATGCGCGCCAGTGCCTTGGCGTTCTTGATCTTGCTGACCTTGTACTGCGGCATCGTGTCCGGCAGGTCGCGGTAGACGCCGCCCGGACGGAAGTACGCCGCATGCATGCGCGCACCCGACACCGCCTCGTACATGTCGAACAGGTCTTCGCGCTCGCGGAATGCGTAGATCAGCACGGTCGAGCTGCCGCAGTCGTTGGCGTGCGAGCCAAGCCACATCAGGTGATTCAGCAGGCGCGTGATCTCGGAGAACAGCACGCGGATGTACTGCGCGCGAATCGGCACCTCGAGGCCCAGCAGCTTTTCGATCGCCAGGCAGTAGGCATGCTCGTTGCACATCATCGACACGTAGTCGAGACGGTCCATGTACGGCAGCGACTGGATGTAGGTCTTGCCCTCGGCCAGCTTCTCGGTGGCGCGGTGCAGCAGGCCGATGTGCGGGTCGGCCCGTTGCACGACCTCGCCGTCGAGTTCCAGCACGAGGCGCAGCACACCGTGCGCGGCCGGATGCTGCGGCCCGAAATTCAGCGTGTAGTTCTTGATGTCTGCCATGTCAGTGCAAACCGCCGTAGTTTTCTTCGCGGATGATGCGCGGCGTGACTTCGCGCGGCTCGATCGTCACGGGCTGGTAGACCACGCGCTTGAGTTCCTCGTCGTAGCGCATCTCGACGTGCCCCGAGAGCGGGAAGTCCTTGCGGAACGGATGGCCGATGAAGCCGTAGTCGGTCAGGATGCGGCGCAGGTCGAGGTGGCCTTCGAAGATGATGCCGTAGAGATCGAACGCCTCGCGCTCGAACCAGTTCACCGAACTCCAGACCTCGCACAGCGAAGCGACCACGGGCACGTCGTCATCCGGCGCGAACACCTTCAGGCGCACCCGCCAGTTGTGCGTGACCGACAGCAGATGGGTGACGACGCAAAAGCGCGGGCCCTCCCAGGGCTCGTC
>Ga0075366_10000945_pt1 | contig 14139 bp, 18 predicted proteins | sample EndMethybrTD3031_FD_72351 | JGI IMG/M metagenome (GOLD analysis project Ga0075366, IMG submission 72351) | Populus endosphere microbial communities from Tennessee, USA - Endosphere MetaG P. TD hybrid TD303-1 | ecosystem: Host-associated > Plants > Roots > Endosphere | place: USA: Tennessee...
CCCGAAAGCAGACTAAGTGGTCTGACCCCGAAGGAGGTTAGCGCGGGTCGGGCACGAACCCGGTCGGCCAGGGGTTCGGGTTGCGCGGCGTGTAGCCGTAGGTCGGGAGCACGCCCTGGGCCACCAGGTTGCGGTGGCTGTCGTAGTAGATCGCGATGGTCTCCACCGGCTCGCTGGTGCGGCGCTCGAACTGCGTGTACGTGGTGCGCGATTCCTCGCGGCGGCCGTGGCCGGTGCCGAGCGGGGCCGAGGGCGCGGGGCGCGCGAGGGACTTGTTCTCGGCGGACGCGCCGGCGGCGGAATCGGCCGACGAGCGCTCGGCGCGCTTGTCGCGCCAGGGGAGATCGAACGGGGCCTGGGCCACGGGCTCGGGCGGGCGCGCGCGCTGGTAGAGCGCCACGCCGATCACGCCCACGTTGTCGGGGCGGCCGGTGCGCGCGGCGTAGGAATCGCCGAGCGAGGTGAAGTAGAAGGCCGCGGTCTCCTCCATGCTCTTGCGCCACCCGCGGATGCTGGTGTTCTCCCACGCGGAGAGCACGTAGCCGCCGCCCTGCGTGGGGCTCGCGGTCTTGCCGCTGATCACGTTCACGCCGTCGACCGACATCATCGCGAGCAGGTCCTCGCCCGAGCGGTTCTTCACGTTGATCTGGTATTCGTTGCCGGGCTTGCCGACCACGTAGGCGCGCCCCTCGTGCCAATACACCGGCAGCTCGCGGCCGGTGGCGCGGTCGTAGATGGTGATGTCGGCGAGGCTTCCCACGGCGTGGGCCGAGAGGCTGGCGGCGGCGAGGGCGGCCGCGACGAGGATTCGAAGCGTTTTCATGGCGTCTCCTGGGCCGCCGGATTGGCGGGTCGAAGGTATAAACGGCGGCGCCGGCGGAATGGGTTAAATCGGCCCACTGTTCACACCTCGCCACTTCCCACTCCGGAGGGACCATGAAGGCGATCCGTCTCCTGCTCGCAACACTCCTCGCCGCGGGCTCGTTCCAGGCCCACGCCCAGTACGGCGGCGGCTGCGACTACTACGGGATGTGCGACGAGCCGCAGGTCTATACCGGGCTCTGGTGGAACCCCCAGGAGTCGGGCTGGGGCCTGAACACCACGCACCAGGGCAACATCCTCTTCGCGACGCTCTTCACCTATGCCGCCGACGGGCAGCCGCTCTGGCTCGTGGCCTCGAGCCTCGTGGGCATCGGCGAGAACTCCTACACCGGCGCGCTCTATCGCACGCACGGGCCGCCCTTCAACCAGGTGCCGTGGTCGCCCATCGGCTTCGACCAGGTCGGCACGATGACCGTCGCCTGGGACACCGCGGACACGGCGATGGTGAGCTACACCTTCAACGGCACGCCGGTCACGAAGCGCGTGCAGCGGCAGGTGTTCGGGTCGTCGGTGCCGACCTGCGTGGTGGTCGCGGGCTCGCGCGCGGCCGAGACCAACTACCAGGACCTGTGGTGGGACCCCGCCGAGTCGGGCTGGGGCATCAACCTCGTGCACCAGGGCACGATCATCTTCGCCACGCTCTTCAGCTACTCCGAGGCGGGCCGCGACAAGTGGTTCGTCGCCTCGAACCTCGCGCGCCAGGCCGACGGCTCGTTCACCGGCGATCTCTACGCCACCACGGGACCGGCGTTCAACGCGTCGCCGTGGACCTCGATCGGGTTCGCGCCGGTCGGCTCGATGACGCTGCGCTTCAGCAACGGCGAGAACGGGACGCTCACGTACAACGTCGGCGCGGCCGGCGTGACCAAGACGATCACGCGACAGGTGTTCGGGGCGTTCACCTCGGCCTGCCGCTGAGGGGCAAAGAAAAAGGGCGGCCGGGGCCGCCCTTTTTTTGGGGCTGGATTCCCGCCTTCGCGGGAATGACAAGCGACTAGCGGTCCTCGACCTTCGCCTTCTGGCGCAGGTCCATCACGAGCTTCTGGATCTGCTGCTGCTGCGCGCGCTGGCGGAACTGGTCCTTCACCTCGGCGAACTCGGGCACCTTCAGGGGGCGCGAGTCGTCGACGATGATCACGTGGTAGCCGAAGTCGGTCTTCACCGGGGCGGCGGAGACCTTGCCCTTGGCCTGCGTGGTCACGGCGTCGGCGAACGGCTTCACGTAGCGGGCGGAGGGACCCCAGTCGAGGTCGCCGCCGGTTTCCTTGGAGCCCGGGTCCTTCGACTTCTCCTTGGCGATCTTGGCGAAGTCGCCGCCGCGGTTGAGGTCGGCGATGATCTGCTTGGCCTCGTCTTCCTTGTCGACCAGGATGTGGCGCACCTTGTACTCGGTGGTGCCCATCGTGCCCTTGAAGGTGTCGTACTGCTTCTGCAGGTCGGCGTCGGTGATCGGCGAGGCCTTCACCTCGGCCTCGAACAGCGCGCGCACCAGCACGGCCTGCTTGGCCATCTCCATCTGCGCGGCGACGTCGGGGTTCTTGTCGAGGCCGCGCTTGAGGGCGGCCTGGGCCAGCACCTCGCGGTTGACGAGCTCCTCGCGGATCGCGGCCTGGCGCTCGGCGGTGTCGGGTTGCCCCTGGGCGGAGAGCTCCTTGTTCATCGCGTCGATGCGCTGCTGCGGGATGGTCACGCCGTTCACGACGATCTTGGCGCCGGCGGCGGAAGACTTCTTGGCGGCCGACTCCGACTTCTTGGAAGATTTCTCGGCCTTGTCCTGCGCCCCGGCCGCGATGGCGAAGGTGCCGGCCACGAGGGCGACGGCCAGGTTCCTGAGGGTACGTTGCATGAAAATTTCCTCTTCTGAGTGGTTACGACTGCTCGGGCGCGGAGGCCTCGATCCTGAGGGCATGGATGTCGCGTTCCATGAGGTCGCCCAACGCCTCATAGACCATTCGATGCCTCGCCACCGGCGACTTGCCGCGGAAGGCCTCCGAAACGATGGTGAGCTGCCAGTGGCTGCCCCCCGAGGGCCGCGCTCCGGCGTGGCCCGCATGCTGCGCGCTTTCGTCGCGCAAATCCAGAGCGACCGGGGCGAGGCGCGCGAGCCGCTCGCGCATGGCGACCTCGACCGCGTGCATCACTGCCCCTCGTTCTTCACCGGGGCTTCCTTCGCGCCCTCGTCCGGCATGTAGCGCGACAGCCACCAGGCCTGCGCGAGCACGAATGCGAGCATCAGCCCCATCCCGCCGAAGAGCTTGAAGTTCACCCACACGTCGGTGGGGAAGTTGTACGCCACCCACAGGTTGAGCGTCCCCTTGAAGAGGAAGAACAGGCCCCACGCGACGCACAGCTTGGTCCAGACCGGCTCGGGCAGCGTGAGGCCGCCCTCGCTCATCACGGCCTTCACGAGGTTCTGCCGGAAGGCGAGCGCGCCGATGAAGATGATGCCCGCGAGCCAGTAGAGCACCGTGGGCTTCCACTTGATGAAGGTCTCGTCGCGCAGCAGCAGCGTGGCGCCGCCGAACACCCCGATGATCACGAGGCTCGCCCACTGCATCCCGGTGACTTTCTTCCCGCGCGCCAGCACCCACCCGATCTGCACGAAGGTCGCGGCGATCGCCACCCCCGTCGCGACGAAGATGTCGCTGAACTTGAAGGCAACGAAGAACAGGATGACGGGGAAGAAGTCGAAGAGGAATTTCACGCAAACCGGCCACAACAAGTAACTGATAATTATAGCCGATTCACTGCCCTTGCGACCATGCGCGATGGCGCGCCTCGAGCGCCTCGCGCACCGCCGCCGGGATGCGCGGGTTCATGGCCAGGGCGAGGGCCTCGGCGTAGAACGAGGCGCGCTCGTCGGGCAGGGCGGCGTCGAGCGCGTCGAAGGCATGGGCCATGAGGACCGGGTCCTCGGTCCGGATCGCGGTGATGGCGAAGTTGGCGTGCAGGACGCGCCAGGGGCGCTCGGGATTGGAGCGCTCCAGGTCGGCGGCCAGGCCCGGCGAGACGTGGGCGATCAGGCCCTGCATGAGGCCGAAGACCGCGGCCAGCTCCTGCTTGCTCGCGGCCGCGTTGGAGCGCCGGGCGAGGGCGTTGGCCACGGGCTCGACCGCCCGCATCGCCACGCCGTGGCGCGCGGCCCAGAGGGCGATCCCGAGGGTGAGGTCGGCGAATTCCGGCGTGGTCTCGAGGCGCGCCATCTCCGAGAGGGCCGCGTCCACGAGCTCGCCGCCGTCCTCGACCGGCAGCTCGCCGGAGCCGCCGTACTGGCGGTCGAGGGCCTCGAAAGTCTTGAGGTAGTGGGCGACCTCGGGGCGGGCGGCCTCGAAACGGCGCAGGAGCTCGCGCGTGGCGACCTGGCCTTCGTCGCCGAACTGGATGGTCTGGATCAAGGGAGCGGGTTTCAGAGCGGGAAAACGCCCATTTTGATATACTTTGCGGTGTCTTCCGATTGCATGGCATTTGGAAAATTTTGATCTTCACAACCATTCGACGAGCTCGGATGGATTGCTGACCCCGACGCAGCTGATCGAGCTGGCGGCCCGAAACGGGACCGACGCGATCGCGCTCACGGACCACGACAATACCGAAGGCCTGGACGAAGCCCGCGCGGCGGCCCTCCAGGCCGGAATCGAGCTGGTGCCGGGAGTCGAGATCTCGGTGAGCTGGGGCGACACCGTGCTGCACGTGGTGGGGCTGAACATCGACCCGGGCGCGGCGCTCCTGCGCGACGGCCTCGAGTCGATCCGCTCCGGGCGCCTGGGCCGCGCGCAACGCATCGCGGAGGCCCTCGGCAAGCTGGGGATCGAGAATACGTTCGACGCCGCGATGGACCTGGCGAAGAACGAGCGGCTGCTGAGCCGCACGCATTTCGCGCGCCACCTGGTGGAGCGCGGGTCGGTGAAGGATACGCAGGCGGCGTTCGACAAGTACCTCGCGAAAGGCAAGCCCGCGTACGTATCGCATCGCTGGGCGGAGCTCGACGACGCGGTGCGCTGGATCCGGGGCAGCGGCGGGGTCGCGGTGCTCGCGCACCCGGGGCGCTACGACCTCAAGCCGATGATGCGCGAGGAGATGCTCAAGCAGTTCAAGGCCCTTGGCGGCGCGGCGATCGAGGTCGTGACCGGCAGCCACCGGCCGGAGATGTATGCATTGTGGCAACGCGAGGCGCTCGAACATGGGTTCATGGCGTCGCGCGGGGCCGATTACCACGGGCCGGGCGAAAGCCCGTGCGAGCCGGGGCGGCTGCCAGCGCTCCATTCCTCGCTCACGCCCGTGTGGTCCACCTGGGCGCACTGAAAGCCGCCCGCTAGAGAGGGCGCCGGCCAAACCGGCGCGACGAATGGCGCAATTTTTTTCGGTTCATCCGGAGAACCCGCAGCCGCGGCTCATCCGCGCGGCGGTGGAGATCATCCGCGAGGGAGGCGTGATCGCCTACCCCACGGACTCCTGCTACGCCCTCGGCTGCCACATCGGCGACAAGGGCGCGATGGAGCGCATCCGCCGGATCCGCGACGTGGACGAGCGCCACCATTTCACGCTCGTGTGCCGCAACCTCTCCGAGGTCGGCCAGTTCGCCAAGGTGGACAACCTGCAATATCGACTCATCCGCGCCAACACGCCGGGCCACTACACCTTCATCCTGAGGGCGACGCGCGACCTGCCGCGCCGCCTGCTCACGCCGCGCCACACGATCGGCGTGCGCATCCCCGACCATCCGGTGCCGCTCGCGCTCATGGACGTGCTCGGTGAGCCGCTTCTCTCCTCGACGCTCATCCTTCCCGCCCACGGCGTGGCTCTCAACGACGCCGAGGAGATCCGCCGCCACCTCGAGCACGACGTGGACCTGGTGATCGACTCCGGGACCTGCGACGGCCAGGTCACCACCGTCATCGACCTGTCCACCGACGCGCCGCGCCTGGTGCGCGAGGGCAAGGGCGACGTGCGCCCGTTCGGGTTCATCAAGGAAGCGCTGCACTGATGGATTTCCACAACGCGCTCATCCAGATCCTCGTCAACGCGCTGCCGGTGATCTTCGCGATCACGCTGCACGAGGCGGCCCACGGCTACGTCGCGAAGCACTTCGGCGATTCCACCGCGTACATGCTGGGGCGCGTGACGTTGAACCCGGTGAAGCACATCGACCCGATCGGCACGATCGTGCTGCCCGCGATCACGCTCTTCATCGGCGGCTTCCTCTTCGGCTGGGCGAAGCCGGTGCCGGTCAACTACCGCAACCTGCGCAATCCCAAGAGCGACAGCCTGTGGGTCGCGTTCGCCGGCCCGTTCGCGAACATGGTGCAGGTGCTCATCTGGGCGATCGTGGCCAAGGTGCTGGTCGAGACCGTGCCGATGACGGGCCTCGTGGCGCCGTTCTGGGTGTCGGTCGCCGAGGCCGGCATCAAGTGGAACATCATGTTCGCGCTGCTCAACCTGCTGCCGATCCTGCCGCTGGACGGCGGGCGCATCGTCGCGAGCCTGCTGCCCGACAAGGCCTCGTACGCGTACTCGCGCACCGAGCCCTACGGCCTGTTCATCCTGCTCGCCCTCGTGGTGACCGGCGGACTGGGCTGGCTGCTCGGCCCGCCCTTCATCGCCGCGATGCGCGGCACCTATTCACTCTTCGGCTTCGCCTAGGCAACAACAACAATGTTCCAGGACCGCGTACTTTCCGGAATGCGCCCGACGGGGGCGATGCACCTCGGCCACTACCACGGCGCGCTCAAGAACTGGGTGAAGCTCCAGAACGAGTTTCCGTGCCTGTTCTTCGCCGCGGACTGGCACGCGCTCACCACGCACTACGAGGATCCGGCGGTGATCGAGCAGACGGTCTGGGAGATGTTCGTCGACTGGCTCGCCGTCGGCATCGATCCCACCAAGTCGACGCTCTTCATCCAGTCGCGCGTGCCGCAGCACGCCGAGCTCACCATGCTGCTCGCGTTCTTCACGCCGCTCGCGTGGCTCGAGCGCGTGCCGACGTACAAGGACCTCGTGGAGCAGCACGCCGAGCGCGGCCGCGACGTGCTCACCTACGGCTTCCTCGGCTATCCCCTCATGCAGGCGGCCGACATCATGATCTACCGCGCCAACAAGGTGCCGGTGGGCGAGGACCAGGTCTCCCACATCGAGCTCACGCGCGAGATCGCGCGGCGCTTCAACCACCTGTTCGGGCGCGAGAAGGGCTTCGAGGAGAAGGCCGAGTCCGCGATCAAGAAGATGGGCCCGAAGAAGGCCAAGCTCTACCGCTCGCTGCGGCAGAAATTCCAGGAGCAGGGCGACGCGGCGGCGCTCGGCGAGGCGCGCGCGCTCGTCGACGACGTGCAGAACCTCTCGCTCGGCGACAAGGAGCGGCTCTACGGCTACATCGAGGGCGGCGGGCGCGTGATCCTCGCCGAGGCCGAGTCGCTGCTCACCGAGACGCCGAAGCTGCTCGGCCTCGACGGGCAGAAGATGTCGAAGAGCGCCGACAATGCGATCATGCTGCGCGAGGCGCCCGAGTCGGTGACCACGAAGATACGCAAGATGCAGACCGACCCCGCGCGCGTGCGCCGTTCCGACCCGGGGGAGCCCGAGCGCTGCCCGGTCTGGACGCTGCACAAGGTCTATTCCGACGAGAGCACCAAGGAGTGGGTGCTCCAGGGCTGCCGCACCGCGGGAATCGGCTGCCTCGAGTGCAAGCAGCCGGTGATCGAGTCGATCAACGCCGAGCTCGCCCCGATCCGCGAGCGCGCCACGCAATACGAGGAGGATCCGACCCTGGTGCGCAACATCATCCAGGACGGTTGCGAGAAGGCCTCCGACCTCGCCGACGAAACGATGCGCGACGTCCGCGCTGCCATGGGATTGAGCTATTCATGAAGAAACTCCTGCTTGCGCTGCTGTTCCTCGCCTTCGCGATTCCCGCCGAGGCCGCCACCCCGGTCCCCTCGGGCCGCTGGAGCTTCGTCTTCGCCGACGCCAAGGGCCGGCCCGACCGGCCGATCCGCGTCTACACCTACCGCGGCCGCAAGTGCGATGCGACGTGCCCGATCCTGTTCGTGCTCTCGGGGGAAAAGCGCAACGCCTACGACTACCTCGCGCACTGGGAGCTCGCCGCCGACCGCTACTCGTTCATCGTGATCGCGCCCGAGTTCAGCAAGGACCACTGGCCGAAGGCCGCCGCCTACAACCTCGGCGACGTCGCCGACCAGCCCAACCGCGAGAAGTGGGCGTTCTCCGCCATCGAGCACCTGTTCGACGAGGTGAACGCCGGCCAGAAGGACTACATGCTCTTCGGCCACTCGGCCGGCGCGCAGTTCGTGCAGCGCATGGCGTTCCTGCGCTCCGACAACCGCGCCTCGGTGATCGTCGTGGCGAACCCCGGCTGGTACGCGATGCCCGAGTGGCGCAAGGAGAAGTCGGACAACCCGTACCCGTACTCGCTCGTGAACACGCCCGCGGGCGAGGCCGACGTGAAGCGTGCCCTCGCGCGCCGCACCATCCTGATGGTGGGCGAGAACGACGCCGATCCCGATTCCGAGAACCTCAACCAGAGCGGCGGGGCGAAGAAGCAGGGCGACTCGCGCATCGACCGCGGCGAGAACTTCATCAAGGCCGCGACCACCACGGCGCAGGAGCTCGGCGTGAAGCTCGGCTGGGAGCTCACCGAGGTGCCCGCCACCGCCCAGGACGCCGCCGCCCTCAGCAAGGCCGCCGCGGAAGCGCTCTTCAAGAAGAAATGACCGCACACGCCCCGCATCCCGCGCACGACGGCGCGGCCAACGACGAGCAGCAGCCGACGCTCGACCTCGCGCTGCCGCTCGCGCGGATCCGCGGCGAGCCGTTCAACGAGCTGCCCGCGGACCTCTACATCCCGCCCGAGGCGCTGTCGGTGTTCCTCGAGGCGTTCGAGGGCCCGCTCGACCTCCTGCTGTACCTCATCCGCAGGCACTCGCTCGACATCCTCGACATCCCGATGGCCGAGCTCACGCGCCAGTACATGGAGTACGTGGAGGCGATGCGCTCCACGCAGCTCGAGCTCGCGGCCGAGTACCTGCTGATGGCCGCGCTCCTGATCGAGATCAAGTCGCGCATGCTGCTGCCGCGCCCGAAGCGCGACGACGAGGCCGAGCCCGACGACCCGCGCGCCGAGCTGGTGCGCCGCCTGCTCGAGTACGAGCGCATGAAGAAGGCCGCCGCCGCGATCGCGCAGGCGCCCGTGGCCGGGCGCGACTTCTCGCTCGTCGAGGTCTACATCGAGCAGGCCCTGGTCGAGCGCCTGCCCGGCGTCGACGTGCCCGACCTGTCGGAGGCGTGGCGCTCGATCCTCGCGCGCGCCAAGATGACGAAGCACCACAAGATCACCCGCGAGCAGCTCTCGGTGCGCGCCCACATGAGCCGCATCCTCAAGACCCTCGCCCCGGGAACGTTCGTCGAGTTCTCGCAGCTCTTCGACGCCGAGAGCGGCGTGCCGGTGCTGGTGGTGAGCTTCCTCGCGCTCCTCGAGCTCACGCGCGAGGCGCTCATCGAGCTCACCCAGCAAAGCCCCTTCGACCCCATCTACGTGAAGCTCAAGTCCGAGCGCGCAACCCTGACGATCGCCTAAGCCATGAACGAACAGACCAATCCCGAAGCGCTGCCGGACGAGGAAACCTCGGGGTCAGACCCCAATGTCGTGGAACAGCAGGGCTCCGGCCTCGAGCGCGCGCATGAATTGGGGTCTGACCCCGTCACGCATGTCAAGCGCGTCCTCGAAGCCGCGTTGCTCTCGAGCACCGAGCCGCTCACCGTGCAGCAGTTGAAGCGCCTGTTCGGCGGGCAGGTCGACGCCGACAATATCCGCAAGGTGCTCGACGAGCTCAAGGACGAGTGGGCCGACCGCTCGATCGAGCTCACGACGGTGGCCTCCGGCTGGCGCTTCCGCGTGAAGCCGCAGTACCAGGAGTTCCTCGACCGCATCGGCAACGACAAGCCGCCGCGCTACTCGCGCGCGGTGCTCGAGACCCTCGCCATCATCGCGTACCGCCAGCCGGTCACGCGCGGCGACATCGAGGACGTCCGCGGCGTCGCGGTCTCCCCGCCCACATTGAAGGCGCTCGAGGAGCGCGGATGGATCGAGACCGTCGGCCACCGCGAGACCCCCGGACGCCCCGCCCTTTTCGCCACCACGCGAAAATTCCTCGACGACCTGAACTTGCGCTCGCTCGAGGAACTCCCGCCGCTCGAGGAATTGCAGTCCGCCCTCGAGCCGGCGCCGACACTCGTCGCGATCGAAGCGGCCTCTTCGCCGCCTGCGCAGGAATCCTTGATCGACGAGACCGACACCACCGAGACCGAAGAAATCCAGGAGTCCAAGACCCATGCGGGATAGACCTCACCCCAACCACAAGCTCGAATGGCCCGGCGGCGTCGTGCCGGAATGGGCCCGTCCCCAACAGAACGGCAAGCGCGCCCGCGGACGCGGCGGCAAGGGCGGCGGCGGCGGCCACGAGCGCCAGGGGGGCTCGAGCCCCTCGAAGCGCGAGCGCCTGCAGAAGGTGATGGCGCAGTCGGGCCACGGCTCGCGGCGCAACATCGAGATCCTCATCGCCCAGGGCCACATCACGATCAACGGCCAGGTCGCCAAGCTCGGCGACTCGGTCGGCCCCGGCGACAAGGTGAAGCTCGACGGCAACCTCATCACGCTGCGCTACGGCCAGCAGCTGCCGCGCGTGCTGATGTACCACAAGCCCGAGGGCGAGATCGTGAGCCGCGACGATCCCGAGAAGCGGCCCACCGTGTTCGACAAGCTGCCCAAGGTGAACGGCGGGCGCTGGGTGTCCGTGGGACGCCTGGACCTCAACACCGGCGGCCTGCTGCTCTTCACCACCAACGGCGAGCTCGCCAACAAGCTCACCCACCCGCGCTTCGAGGTCGAGCGCGAGTACGCGGTACGCGTGCTGGGCGAGCTCACCGACGAGCAGAAGGAGAAGCTCCTCAAGACCGGCGTCGAGATCGAGGGCGACAACTGCACCTTCGACTCGATCGAGGATCGCGGCGGCGAGGGCTCGAACCACTGGTACCACGTGGTCCTGCGCGAGGGGAAGAACCGCGAGGTCCGCAAGATGATGGAGGCCGTCGGCCTCATGGTGAGCCGCCTCATGCGCGTGCGCTTCGGCAACGTGGAGCTCGCGAGCCACATCAAGCGCGGCATGGTGCGCGAGATGGAGGAGGAGCAGGTGCAGGAGCTGCTCAACTTCGCCGGCATGAACGAGCCGCCGGAGGAGGCCGAGCGCAGCGCCGAGGAGGACGACGCGCTGGAGAACTTCGGCAACCGCATCGACCTGCACCGCGAGCCGCGCGTGCGCGAGATCGACGACGACATCGGCAACAAGGTGCGCGGGCCGCAGGCGGCGCCGCCGCCCGAGCCCGACGGCAATCGCGGCACCTACAACCCGATGGCCGCCGAGGACCGCCCGCAGCCCAAGCAGGGCCCGCGCCGTCCCCACGGCGGGGCCGGCCACAAGCCGTTCTTCAACAAGAAGCGCGGCCAGGGCCATGGGCACCAGGGCGGCGACGCCGATTCGCGCGGCAACCGCGCGCATCCCGAGCCGGGCAAGGGCAACGACTCGCGCAGCGATTCGCGCGGCAACACCATGGGCGGAGGGGGCCAGGGGCACGGCCAGCCACGCCACGGGCAGGGCCAGGGACAAGGGCAGGGCCAGCACGGCCACAAGCACAAGCACCGCAAGCAGGGCGGCCAGGGCGCGGGCGGCGGACAGCCCGGGCAGGGCGCGCCGAAGCAGGGTGGGGCCGCCGGCCCGCCGGGCCAGCCCGGGCAGCCGGGCCAGGGCAAGGCGGGACGCAACCGCCGCAACAAGAACCGCAACCGCAATCGCGGCGCAGGGGAAGGCCGCGCCGACACGCCGCCGCCGGCGTCCAACGGCAACGGCGAGGCGTGACGGGGTGAAGCGGGTCGTGCTGCTGGCCGCGGTCGCGATGCTCGCCGCGGCTTGCGGCGGCGGTGGAGGCGGCGGGAGCAGCGGTGGCACGAGCGCACCGCCGCCCGCGTCGGGCACGATCACCACGACGAGCCTCGCGTCGTCGCAGGTCGGCGAGACCTACCCCATCACGGTCTACACGCCCGCGGGATACGCCGCTTCGACCGGCCCCAAGGCGGTGATCTACGCCCTCGACCACGAGCTCGAGTTCGAGGTGGTCCGCGATGCCGTCGAGAGCCAGCACCTCGACGCGATCGTGGTCTCGGTCGGCAACCTCGGCTCGGCGCGGCGCTTCGTCGACTTCGACCTCCCCGGCGCCGACCCCTACTTCCGCTTCCTCACGCTCGAGCTGGTGCCGTTCATCGAGGCGCAGTACCGCGTCGACGCGAGCCGGCGCACGCTCATGGGCTACTCGCTCTCCGGGCTGATGGCGGTGCTCGCGCTGCTGAACGACAACCGCGCGGCCCGCCACTTCAGCGGCTACGTGATCACCGATCCGTCGCTGCAGTTCCACACCGCCACGCTCTACGCGCTCGAGCAGCAGCTGTTCGACACCACGCGGCGCGTCCCGGTGTCCGTGCACCACTGCTCGACCTCGGCGGCCTATCCCTATGGCGACTTCGGGCCGGCGATCATCGCGCGCGGGTACGCGGAGCTGCGCTACCAGTTCAAGGTGTACTCGCTCACGCACGGCGCGGTGCTCGGGCCGTGCGTCAACGAAGGGCTGAGCTACGTCTTCGCGCGTCCCTGAGCGAGCGGGCGCATGGGGCTCGCGGCGATCTCGGCGCGCACCCAGTCGCGGAAGACCTTCACCTTGTTGGTGGCGGCGGTCTCCTTCGGGCTCACGAACCAGTAGCGCTGCTTCGACGGCACGGTGATGTCGAAGAGGCGCACCAGCGCGCCGCGCTCCAGGTCCTCGTAGACGATCGAGCGCCGCGCGAGCGCGATGCCCTCGCCGCGCGCCGCCGCCTGCAGCGCATACGTCGAATCGTTGAAGGTCGGCCCGCGCGCCTCGCGCGCCTCCTCGATCGGCACGCCCGCCTTGTCGAACCACTGCTTCCAGTAGTCGCGGTCCTCGCGGATGATGCCGAGCTTGATCATGTCGCGCGGCGTCTTGGGGCGCTTGCGGCCCATCTTCGGGCTGCCCACCGGGAAGTACTCGTCGTCGAGGAAGAGCTCGCACACCAGCGGCGGCCACGGGCCGGTGCCGAAGCGGATCGCGACGTCCACCTCCTCGGCGCGGAAGTCGGCGAGCGCGGTGCTCGCGATCACGTTCACCTCGATGCCCGGGTTCGCGTCCATGAAGCGGATGAGGCGCGGCATCAGCCAGCGCGAGGCGAACGAGGGCAGCACGCTCACCGTGAGCCGGTCGTCGCGGCGCGCGCGCAGCCCCTCGGAGGCGTTGGCGATCTCCTCGAGCGCGGCGCGCACGCGCTCGGCGAACGTGCGGCCCGCCGCCGTCAGGGCGACACGCTTGCCGTGGCGCGCGAAGAGCGGCGTGCCGAGGTGCTCCTCGAGGGCGCGGACCTGGTGGCTGACCGCGCCGTGGGTGAGGTGCAGCTCCTCGGCGGCGCGCGAGAAGCTCTCGAGGCGCGCGGCGGCCTCGAACGGGCGCAGCGCGGAAAGGGGCGGGAGGCGTCGGGTCATATGTGAATATTAATCACATCGAAGGGCAAAATATAGCGTTTAGAGATCGGCGGGGAGCTGGCGAATAATGCTCACATGTTCTGAGGAGGTGATGCAAATGAACCTGCGAGGTGACTTCATGGACTTCCCGTATTCCCCCGACGAAACCGCGCTCCAGCGGCGCGCGCGCAAGCCGATGGGCGCGTGGCTGATGCTGGCGCTGATCGGCCTGATCCTCGGCGGCGCCGCGATCGCGGCGTCGCTCACCACCGACACGCGCGACTTCGCCGCGCGCCACGGCACCGTGCTCACGACGAGGGCGCTGTGAGGATCGAGGCGCGGCCGTATCGCGCGCAGCTCACCGCCGGCGAGCTCCTCAAGCTCGAGGCGCCGCGCGGCCTGCAGGTCACCTGCGAGGCCGGGCACCTCTGGATCACCGAGGAGGCGCAGGCCGACGACGTGTGGCTCGCCGCCGGCCAGCGCGTCTGGCTGGTCGGTGACGGCCTCGCCGTCCTCGAGGCCAAGGGCGACGCGCGACTTCGCATCGATTGAAAGAACCAAGGCGGATCACGCCTGAACCAGAAAGCGGAGCGATAATGGGCGGATGAAAATCGCCCCGCTCGACACCGCCCGCACCCTCACCCTCGTAGCCGCCGCCATCGCCCTCGCG
>Ga0075366_10000946_pt1 | contig 14136 bp, 11 predicted proteins | sample EndMethybrTD3031_FD_72351 | JGI IMG/M metagenome (GOLD analysis project Ga0075366, IMG submission 72351) | Populus endosphere microbial communities from Tennessee, USA - Endosphere MetaG P. TD hybrid TD303-1 | ecosystem: Host-associated > Plants > Roots > Endosphere | place: USA: Tennessee...
ATAATATAGAACACTGAATTTCGAATGTCCAACACCGAAGTTTTTCCTTCATTATTCGAAATTTGATATTCGGTGTTCGATATTAAATCAACCTTAATTCCTTAACTTAATGACATTGGCTTAAGGCCTGCAGGCGTATGAACGTATAGCCCGGGCCGCAGGTATTGCCCTTTTTAGTATCAAGTAGTAAGACTTTTTTGATGCAGATAACCGCACATTTTGGTGCAAGTGTTGGCTGGCTGCAAGCGGGGTAAAAATTTTAAAGTCTTCAACTACCTGAACTTTTTTATGGACGAGGGCGATGACCTTTGCCTTATGGAAAACAACAAGAAAATTGAAGAGACCATTCTCATGTACACCAGCGCGTGGAATGAAACGGAACTCGGTTCGATACTGGAGAAGGTTAGCCAATGTTGGGCACCGGAGGCCACTTATACCGATCCCTTGACTGCTACCATCACCGGGCGCGAAGCGATTACCAACCTGATCATCAGTTCGTATGAGCAAATGGGGCCGCGAACGTTCAAAGTATTGGCCGGGCCGCAAACCCATCACCAAAGCGGCCGTTTCCGGTGGCTGGCTATTCGCCCCGAGGGTTATCCTATAGAGGGTATGGACTATTTTGAATTTGACGGCGAAAGCCGCATCACCAGGATTGTAGGTTTTTTTTAATAAGATGGCGATGATGCAAGTACCCCATATCGAGCCAGGCCAAGGGCCTGTATTGATGTTGAACCTGGTAAAGTTTAGGGATAGGAAAATTTATTTTGAGCAATATGCCCAGGCATTTGGCCAGGTAGTGAAGCAACTGGGAATTGAAAGTGTGAGCGTTAAACTGGTAAGCGAAGTTGTTGCCAACATTGTTGCTGATGAACAAGAGCAGTGGGACGCGGTAGTACTGGTAGAATATCCCGACGCCGAGACTTTCAAAACCATTGTGGAAAGTGAGGCCTACCAAACTATAGCCGACCCATTTCGTATGGCAGGGACCGCAGAGCTGAAACTGCTTATGACGCGCGAAATTAAACTTTAAAGTTTATACTTGCTATATGTATGAACTGCTATTGGCCAATTTTGCCATGCATATTGTACTTGCTCCTGAAGAACAGGAGCAGGTACTTTCTTTAGTGCAGCAGAAAAGTGTTCCCAAGCGCGGCATCCTGGTAGGGCCGGGCGAAACTGAGCGCCAAATTTATTTTGTCAATAAAGGATGCCTGCGCCTTTTCCATACCGATAAAGACGGGCAGGAGCATAACCTGTGCTTTTTTCCGGATAACTGGTGGGCATGTGACATTGCGAGTTTTTTTAAAGCAAAGCCCGCCACCAATACCATACAAGCGCTGGAAGATTCGGATGTGTATTATTTTACTTTGCCACAGCTGGAGAAACTGTTTCTTGATGTCCCGAAGTTTGAGCGGTTCTTCCGGATACTCACGCAGAATGGCTTCGATATGTTTCAGCGGCGGCTGACTTCCAATTTATCCCTGACCGCAGAGCAACGTTATATTCAGTTCCGTAAGCATTATCCCGGCCTGGAGCGGCGAATAGCGCAAAAGCAGATTGCCAGCTACCTGGGGATCACTGCGGCATTCCTTAGCATGATGCGCAAGGAAAAAAACCTTTGACCGGCATATCCAGCATTGAATATCCAATGCCCAACATCGAAGTTTTCGGTTCGTTATTGGGCGTTGGATATTCAGTATTCGATATTAAAATTCATTTAAAAACCCCGCAGGCTTGTTAACCAAGGGCGCTGCGGGGGGGTAACCGCTACGTTACAGTTCTTTATCGTCTATCAATTTAGCGTCGCGGGTGTTTTTTTGGACGGCAATGGCCGAGAACATGCTGAGGCAAAATGCCATGGCGTAGAAGCCTTTTTCGCTTCGGGTGATATCTGCATTCCACAGGCCGATGGTTAATAAAACCATGGCCGCGATGGTGGCAAACCAGCTAAGGCCGTAGTACAGGTCGGTAACTACAAGCCCTTCGGCCCTGTCCCTAACGCTTTTTTGTACCGAGATAACGGCGAATAAACCAAATAATAAAATGGTGAAGTAATAGCCTTTTTCGTTCAGCTGTATGGTGGCGTTCCATAAGCCAACGCAATAGCCTATCACGCCCACCAATAAGGCAAACCACGAAGCGCCTATAAAGGCGGCAGTGGGTTTAAATGGGTTTCTTTTAGTTTTTTCACCATATTTTCCAATGGCTGAATTTTCGTCTGTTTTGTTTTGTAGCGGTTCCATGTTTGTGTTGTTTTGGTTGTTAATATGGAAGCAAATGTGCGACGTAAAACCGACCTGCTGAAATCAAAATATGTAAATTACTGACGATATAATTTGGTAATTAATGTACCTTTACCGGCATTAAAGCATCTATATGGACTCACTATCGGAGTTGGTTAACCTGCTCAATAACACTGATAAAATACTCTTCAGGCAGTTTTTACAGCGCAAAAACAAAAGGGAGGACGTAAAAAACCTGGCCTTACTTGATTTGATAGAAACTGACGATATAGCTGGCATAAATAAACTGTACAAGCCCGAAAAAAATAAGGATGCCTATCATGCTTTACGCAAAAGGCTGCAGGATAATTTGCTGCTGTTTTTATCGCAAAAAACCTTTGAAAGTAGTCACGTCGAAACCTACGATGCCTTGCGCCTGGTGGTTGTAGGGCGTTTTTTGTTAGAGAATGATGTGGTTAAGGTAGCCTTCAAATGCCTGGATAAAGCCGAGAGGCTGGCCGGACATTTGGAGCAGTTTAATTTATTAAATGAGCTTTTGCTGCTGAAGCTGCAGTATGCCCATTTGCCGGGAGCCGAAGAATTGGATGCTTTAACCGCGCGCTTTATACAAAACCAGCTGCATATGCAACGCGAGGCTAAGCTAAATATGGCCTATGCTTTTTTGCGGCAGGAACTACAGGCGATACACCTGAAAGGGAAGATAGTTAATTTGACCAGCCTGGTGATCACCACGATCAGGAAATACAAAATCTCGGTTCAGGACCTGATGACCTATAAATCCATCTACCAGATCCTTTTCATCGCGAATGAATACGCTGCGATACAGCAAAATTATGGATTGATAGAGGGCTACATTAAACGGACGGATCAGTTTATGCAGGGCCAGGCGGGTAAAAAGCAGTCGTACCTTTTTTACCATATCTCTATCCTGTATTTTTTGGCCAACTTTCACCTGCGCCAAAAGGATTTTGCAAGGAGCGCATCCTGGTTAAAGGAAATGATGGATTTAATGGCAACGGATAGCCGTTATTATACGGTGTTTTACTTGCGTTACCAGTTACTGCGTGCCCTTAACCTGTTCTATACAGGTTTTGCCAACGATGCTACGGCCATATTGCAGGAATCGCTCTCCAAAACAAACAACAGGAGCAAAGCGGAAGACATAGAAGATGTACGCATATGCCTGGCCATGTTTTTGGCCCTGTGCAATAACCAGCAAAGTTTAAAACAGCTCACCTTACTTACACGCACCGATGCCTGGTACGAAAAAAAGATGGGCATGTTATGGACCATCCGCAAAAACCTGATGGAAATTCTGGTGCACGCGCAGTTCTCCAACATCGATGTTGCCCTGTCGCGGCTAAACAGTTTTAGGCGGCGGTATAAAAAGTACCTGCTGAAAACATCGGAGGAGCGGGTACTATTATTCCTGAAGCTGGTTGAAAAATACCTGCAAAAGCCCGATGTGGTTTTTGAAACGTCATACAGAGAGCAGGTTTTAAACCTGGCCGGCAAGACAGAAAATAATGACATTTTCACCTTAAGCTTCATCGCCTGGCTGATAGCCCGCCAGGAGAAAAAAACAGCTTATGAAGTGGCGCTGGGGTTAGTACGGGAGAAGAGTCAAGAAATTAGAATCAAGAATTAAGACACTCAATTAGCGCAAGTGTTGTGCGGCTGCATGTGGGAGGATTACCTGTGATTTTGTGAACAAATGATATCGTAAGCGCTATTCCTGTCCCGAAACAGGCCTGCGTTAAAAATGCGCAAAAACAGTAGTGCCCCCTGTTATTCCAGGATAAATAATATATTTGAGGTCTAAACCCATCATAATTTATATATGCGTAATTTTTATCCGGTTAAAGTAAATTTAACCCTCGCTTTCATCTCCGCTTTTTCAATTTTAATCATATCCTGCTCAAAATCGCCAAAGCCCGTGGTAGAACCCCAAATGCCGGTTACCATAACGGCGTTTGCCCCTGCGAAAGCTTTATCAAATGCGGTTGTAACTATTACCGGAACAAATTTTAATACAGTTGCGGCTAATAACACGGTTACATTTAACGGCGTTGCAGCCAAAATTAATTCGGCAACAGCAACCCAAATAGTAGTAACGGTACCGGCAACGGCTGCCACCGGCAAAATTGATGTACTTAACAACGGAAAAAAGGCAACATCGGCCACAAACTTTACGGTTACCACAGGGGTTATGAGCGATTATGTATCGTTTGGAGCTCTTGATATTGACCAGATAAAGTTTGACGGTACAGGCCGGATGTTTGGTGGCGATGGCAAGAAAATTTATGAGATACAGCCGAATGCTCAATCGGTATATTATACGCCTGTAGGTGATTTCACAGGCTTTGCTGTTGGTGTGCAAGGCGACCTATACATTCCGGTTGAAAGTGCAGTAGTAAGAGTATCGCCTCAAAAAAATGTAACTATTGTAGCCGGTAGCTATTATCCAAGCGCCGGCGGAATAGCGGACGGTACCGGTGCCGACGCAAAATTTGGCACCAACTCACTGGACTTAGCTATAGATGCAGCCGGGAATTTATATTTCCTGGGTGTTGGTAGTATCCGTAAAATTACATCAGGGGGAGTTGTTACTACTCCCGCTGGAATTAATACCGGTGAGCGTGGATACGTTGATGGTGCAGGTGCCGCTGCGAAATTTGGCTTCCTTACCCGTGAAACTACTGATCCTTCGGGTAATTTATACGTAGTTGATTCCGACCATTTCAGGATTCGTAAAATTACCCCGGATGGTGTGGTTAGCACCGTTATTGGTAATGGTACATTTGGCCTTACCGATGGGGAGGGTACAAAAGCACAAATGTTCGGTCCACAGTCGTTGGTATCGGATGCGGAAGGGAACATTTTTTTTAGTGATGCTGATTTTGAAAATCACCTTTACCGTATAAGGATGCTCAATAAGTTGGGTCAGGTTATTACCCTCATTTCGGGTAATACAACCAGCGGTATTGTTAATGGTTCGCTCGGCACAGCTACTACCAACCGACCTTTAGGACTTGCCTTTGATGCGGCCGGGGATCTGTATATAGTCAACTCCGGAGTACATAAAATAAGCAAAATTACTTTTAATTGAAGCTGATCACCGCATCAGCCAAAGCCTGTATTTTATATTTACTTTAGTGCAAGTCACTGTAGCCGAAAAAAACTAAATAGCCTGTCGCAAACTGGCTGTAAATTGTCGTTTGCTACCCTGTTCAATCACCATTTTTACTTGCATTTTTGTTAAAGCAAATTAACACATCAATAATTAACAAATGGTGGAGCAGCTACCACCTGCAAAAACGGGCGATCCGAAAAGCCAAACGAGTAGGAATACAAAAAAATGATTTTATGTCAGACAACAAAGTTTCATTGCACAGAATTATTAAGGCTTCACCTGAAAAGGTATACCGGGCCTTTACCGAAGCCACAGCTATTGCTTCATGGCTGCCACCTTATGGCTTTCTTTGTACCGTACACGACATGGACGTTCGGGTAGGTGGTACTTTTAAAATGTCGTTTCATAATTTTACAACAGGTAATGGCCATTCATTTGGCGGAGAGTATGTGGAGCTGAAACCCAATGAGTTTCTGAAATATACAGACAAATTTGATGATCCAAACCTGCCTGGCGTAATGACTACTTCTGTTTGGCTTCAAAAAACAATAGTAGGTACTGAGCTAAAAGTACTGCAGGAGGGAATACCTTCGGTGATACCCGCCGAAATGTGTTACCTGGGCTGGCAGGAATCGCTGGAAAAACTCGTTAAACTGGTAGAGCCCGAAATACCGGATGCCTGATTAGCCCCGCCATATCATTACCCGCCAGCTAAGCTGGAAAAAACAGGGATGACGCATTGGATTTAGGATTCAACAACAACCATGTTATTACCGCGCAGCGCCCGTCATGACATGGTTGTTGTTGAGCCCTTGTGAATATGATATGCCTCCTTTATGTAAAAAAAGGCTCCATCTGTCGCTATAAAAAAATGCGTCCCGTGTCTCACCCCGGAACGCACCACCTAAGTGTTTCAACTAAATCTCAGATCGCACATTTATCGACCTAAGTTCTTTTTGGCCGATGGCCCAAATCATTCGCTCCTCAAGCTCTTCACCGGGTTTGCCATTGCTGCTTTTATTGCCTGGAAACTTATTGTTGCAAGCGCAATAATTATTGAAGCCAGGCCGCCGGCAGCAAATAACCACCAACTGATGTTGATGCGGTAAACATAAGCCTGCAGCCATTGATGCATGTAATACCAGGCAATGGGTGTAGCAATTGCAAAAGCAATGGCAATGAGTATGATGAATTCTTTTAAAAACAAATAAACGATATTGCCTGTGCTGGCACCCATTACTTTACGGATACCAACTTCTTTTATCCGCTGCACCGCCATAAACGAGGCTAAACCGTACAACCCCAGGCAACTGAGGAATATGGCGATAGCCGCAAATATTTTATATAAAGCTGCCAATTGATTTTCCTGTTTGTAAAAGCTTGCAATTTTATCATCCAGAAACCTGTAATCGTAAACTAAATCCGGAAAAGCCTGCTCCCATATTTTTTTAATGGATTGCATAGTAGAGGCAATGTTTGCGGTTGAAAGTTTGATGGAAGCCTCGCGGTACATGGTACTATTTGTGGCTATAAGCAATGGCGAAAGGCTTTGGCGTAAAGACCTGTCATTAAAATCTTTCAGCACGCCAACAACAGGGCATTTTATTAAACCGCCCATGATGTTTACTTCTTTGTTCAATATATCTTCAGGTCTTTTAAGCCCTAAGTTTTTTACGAATGATTCGTTCACTAAAAATTCTCTTGTCCAACCGGACGGCTGCAAATTTCTTCCGGCAACCAATTGTAATTTATAGGTCGGCACATAGTCATGGTCGGCAAACTTGGTGATGGCCTGGAAATCTGCATCTTTTATTGCATTGTCATATTTGAATTTCGTGAACATGTTGTTATTATCTTCTATCGGGGAGTTAGAATTGAAGCTTACTGCCTGTACCCCGTTTGATAATAACTGCTGCTTCAAATAATCCGTCAACTTTCCTCCGGTACTATCCGGACGGTAAGAAACATTCACAATGGCATCTTTATCGAAACCCAGCGGTTGGTTCATAAAGTAGTCCATCTGTTTTACAATAACGAGTGTTCCGACAATGAGCGCCTGTGCGATGATGAATTGAAATACCACCAACCCTCTTCGTAGTGAAATTCCGTTGGCAGTGCTTGCCGTAAGCTTACTCTTTAAAGCATTAATTGGATTGAAACGGGATAAAACTATGGAGGGGTAGAAACCGGCAAGCGCGGTTACAACAATTGTTACTGCGAGCAGAAATAAAATAAATGCAGGGTTGCCGAATATATTGAATGAAAGCGAAAGTTCTAAAAGTTGATTTACGTAGGGCAATGCAAGCGCTGTAATAAAGCTTGCCAATAGTACGGCGCTTGTAACTATTAAAAATGTTTCGACAATGAACTGGATTTGCAATTGAGATTTACTGCTTCCTAAAACTTTTCGTACACCCACTTCCTTTGCGCGGTTAACAGCCTGTGCGGTTGATAGGTTAATGAAGTTTACGCAGGCAATTAACAGGATGAATGCTGCAATAAGCCACAATACATTGAGCAGTTTATGGCTGATTGTTTTATTGCTATAATTGCCGGCTTCGGCATCATAATGCAAATCTTTTAATGATTGTATAATATGGCTGTCCTTATTATCCGCCGGCGCCATCTTGCGTGAATAGGCCCTTAATTGCTGATTAAAATTACTGGCCGAAACGTTTGATGGCAATAATACATAACAACCAAAATCAGGTGCTGTTCTGTTCCAGCCGAGTTGTTGAAATCCGTATTGCCTATCTCCCGTAAAATCCGTTCCGTAGGCAACCACCAATTTTAGCTGAAAATCTGTGTTTGCCGGTATAGTTGCCAAAACGCCTGAAACCTTAAGCGCTTTTGCCGGGAACTGGAATAATCCCGCGCCTATGCTATAATAGCCCGTTATTTTAATGGTTTTGCCTATTGCCGATTTCCAGTCGCCGAAATACGTTTCTGCAATTTCTTTTGTAAGCAATACATTATCCGGATCTTTTAATGACTCATACGAACCGGCAAGTAGCGGGAAATCGAATATTTTAAAGAATGACGGCGACGTATAAAAAACACCGCTTTGCTCTTTAAATTTCTTCACTGGGGTTCCGTTATTGTCAAGTACCTGTAACTCATCATTATGGCTTGCATAAACAGGAGCTATCTGTTCTATTTCCGGGAAAGCCGTTTTCAATCCGGCGGGCATTAAAAAAGGAACGTTTTTCGCGTAAGATATATCCGCCGATTCGGTATGATGATATTCTGTTAATACCCGGTAAATGCGGTCTTTCCTGGCATGAAAAGTATCAAAGCTTGTTTGGAATTGTATAATGATAAAAATTGCCATACATACTGCTACACCAACGGCCAGGCCGGCAACATTAATAGCGGTATAGCTTTTATGGCGCACCAGGTTGCGCCATGCTATTTTCAAATAGTTTTTAAACATATAATTGCGATTTAATTTGTCGGGAGACCACACAGGGCTGGCTTCCTGGAACGAAATTACCTTCGCAAAGCGGGGAGAACGCCCCAAATTATAAGATGGGCTATCTTTTTTTAGTTCGTTTTTATACTCCACCGGGCTTTTCCCGGTGATTTGTTTGAAAGTGCGGTTAAAAGTAGTTTTAGAATTGAAGCCCGATTCAAATGCAATACCCAGCAGTGTGATATGGTCATAAGCAGGGTCCTGCATTTTCTGAACCACATCGGCAACGCGATATTCGGTGATGAAATCATTAAAGCTTTTTTTGAGCGCTGTATTGATGATCCGGGATAATTCATGGGGACCCAGCTCAAGTTTTTCGGCCAGCGAACTTAAGCTTAGTTCCGGGTCCTGGTAATACAGGCCGGCTTGTACGGCTTTCTTTAACCAGGTACCCCTTTGCTTCATTTCTGCAGGCAGGGCTGGCTTTAAAAACTGCGGGGGAGCCACCGGTACGCCAGCCTCCTGCTTTAAAAAGTCCACTGCCGCCATCCAGATGGCCATTACCGCTAAAAGGAGATATAAAGGATAATAAGCATGTATGCTTAATTGGTAATGGTAATAAAAATAGTCGGCGGCTGTAAAAGGTATCCACAATAGCCATAACAGGCCAAAACTTATCAATAAGCTGCGTAGCCAGCGCAACTCGTACCGGTACCTGTCGCTGCCAATAAATTTTATCTGTCGATAAAAATGTGCTGTAAGCCTGTAAGCCAGGTAAAGGTATATGATGACCGAAACAAACGCCAGCAACTGCAATACCGGGTTCAGTTGCCGAAAGGCCTGCGTTTCATAAGTAGCGGCACCGGTTTTTATACTATCCCTAACTTCCAGCGCGTGGGCACCCAATTCCAGCAGCAATGGGCTAAAATGCAACCAATCCTTAAGCCGCAATTTGTATTCGGGCCGGGTTACTTTAAGTACATAAAAGAAAATAAGGGGGCCAAGCGCAAGCGAAAATTGTAGCGGCAACCAACTCCAGTTAGTAATGTAAGTCGACAGACCGATATCGATGCCCAGTATCCTGCTTAACCACAAAACAATAGTAACTATTGCCAGGGCCAAAAATTGGTTTGCAGCCTGGTTTATTCTTTTGGTGAACCATAAAAGCAGGATAAAAGTGAGCCCGATAAAGATGGTCCCAAAGAAAGCCAGATCGTAAGCATTAATATGGAAAGTATATGTATTCAATTGGAATATTTAAGTACAATCGTTGTTCCAAATTTATAACTTATTGATATATAAAAAATTATATATAGCGAAGTATGTACGCTGTAACAAAACCGGACATTGAGCCGTTCGGTTTTGGATTGTGTTGACCCGTCTGACCCGTCTGGAAATAGCTGTACAGATGCAACCTGTTAAGCACCTGCCGCCGAAAGCCTCTTGGCTTGTCATCAGCCGTCATTAAATTTAGCTCGCCCTTATTCAGTTCCCGGGCCAGGTTGATGGTTTATTTTCAATATCAACAAATAATCATAGCGTTTGCCAGTCAGCGACACACGTGCGGCCTTGGCTTTATTATAATTGTTGAAAAAACAATTATAATGAAGCTTGGGTGCTTTAGGAATGTTGCAATGCAATACCTCAAAAAGAATGACAGATTTTTATTTATCATAAAAAGCTATATATTTGTTAATAATTGTTCTTTACACAATTATTATTATAAACCTCAAAAAATTAAATCTGATGTCTGTTAAGCATGTTTGGCCTGCGCTATGCCTGGCCCTGTTGTTTGTTGTTGATTTGGCCAGTGGCCAGGGTACCGCTTCTTTAGGTGCGCAAAAAACTAAAATTCCGGGTGCCAAACCCATTAGCAAGGATCTTTTCGGGGTGTTTTTTGAAGACCTGAGCTACGCGGCCGATGGCGGTCTTTATGCCCAGCTTATCCAGAACAATTCATTCGAGTATAGTGCCAGCGACAGGAAATCCTGGAACCCGCTAACCGCCTGGGAGTACACTACCGAGGGCTATGGTTATGGCACCATATCTGTAGAAACAGCTAAACCGGTGCACCCCAATAATCCGCACTATGTGCTGCTGAATATAGACGATGCGGGGCAGCAGGGCGTGGGTATTACCAGTGCCGGTTATGATGGCATCAGTATAATAGCTGGTCAAAAATATGATTTCTCCATCTACGTAAGGCAAGTATCGGCCAAGCCTGTTGATATGCAGGTGCAACTGCACGGAGACAAGGGTGCGATATACGGTACATTTTCATTCCAGACCCAGGCCGGCGCATGGAAAAAGTATACTGGAACCATTACCGCTACAGCAAGCGCCGATTCGGCAGCGCTTACGGTGCTTGGCAGGCAACGTTCGGTATTGGCTATCGACGAAGTTTCGCTGTTTCCGCATAATACCTTTAAAAACCAACCCAACGGGCTGCGTGCCGATCTTGCCCAGGCCATAGCCGGGCTTGAACCTAAATTTCTCCGTTTTCCGGGTGGCTGCCTGGTGCACGGCGATGGGCTTAATAACATATACCGTTGGAAAAATACCATTGGCCCCATTGAGCAGCGTATACAGCAGCGCAACATCTGGAACTACCATCAAAGCACCGGCCTTGGTTTTTACGAGTATTTTAGATTTTGCGAGGATATTGGCGCCAAACCGCTGCCTGTAGTGGCGGCCGGGGTAAGCTGCCAAAATTCGGGCGGTACGTGGCGGATAGGTGGTACCGGCCAAAAAGGAATCCCTTTAATCGAAATGAAAAGCTATATCCAGGATGTGCTCGACCTGATAGAATATGCCAACGGGCCTGCAACCTCGGTTTGGGGGGCTAAAAGGGCGGCAGCCGGTCATCCAAAACCTTTTAACCTGCAGTATGTGGGTATTGGCAATGAGGACAAGCAAACCAACGATTTCAGGGACCGCTTTAAAATGATATACGATGCCGTACGCGCAAAGCATCCCGAAATTACCATTGTAGGCACTGTGGGCCCTGCACCCTCGGGTGAAGATTATGACCTTGGATGGAAGTTTGCCGACCAGTTATCGGTACCCGTTGTTGATGAACACTTTTACGAAAGCCCCGAATGGTTTCTGAAGAACAATAACCGGTATGACAGCTTCCGCAGGCCAAAATCAAAAGTATATATCGGCGAATATGCATCCAGGGGTAACAACCTTATCAACGCGCTTTCGGAAGCCGCTTTTATGACCAGCCTTGAGCGTAACGGCGATATTGTGCAAATGGCATCCTACGCGCCGCTGCTGGCCAACCTTAAACATACCTCCTGGAATCCCAACCTCATTTATTTTAATAACAAAACCCTGGCGCCTACGGTAAATTACTATGTTCAGCAATTATTTTCGGTTAACCAGGGCGACACGTATATCCCCGGCATAGTATCACTTAGCCAGCCCGGCGCCAGCGCCGATTCAATCCTGGCTGCATCATGTGTGCAAAACAGCAAAACCGGCGATATTATTTTAAAAATAGTTAACGCCGGTCCGCAGGCTGCAACGGCCAGTGCAAATCTTTCCGGTCTGGGCGCGGTAGCCGCTAATGCCAAAATTGATGTGTTGCAAGGCCAGCCTTCCGACAAAAACACCATCGATCAACCAAAAAATATCGTCCCGTCACACGCTGAAATCAGTGTAGCGCAATTGGGCAATTACGCCGTACCGCCTTATTCATTAAGTGTAATACGCATAAGTTTAAAAGGAAATTAATAGATGGTTGAAACTTTCGCTATTGCAGCGCTTATAATGCTGTCTTTGTAAGTTGTTGATTGTTAGTATTGTTTTTTAATATAATCTATGTCATTGCGAGGAACGAGGCAATCGCGAACTATATGGGACTTAGCATACCGGGATTGCTTCGTGCCTCGCAATGACGGTAGTTCAGGACATTGATTTAATTATATTTCGTTACCAATTTTCCGATTTTATAAGGATGCCAGCTTTTACTTTTGATTGTCTTTTCCCCTTAAGGAAAATCCCAGACTTACGAAGTTTTGAACTTCGTAAGTCTTTCGTCGGCTTGTCATTTCCCATTCAGAATTTCGCGAAATTTGACAGAATATCTACCGGTAAAAACTATTCCTGATCCGGTTTCTTGGGTAGGGTTTTCATGTTGAATTTTGGCTTGTAGGCCGGTTTTGTAGCTGGGGCCTCTTCGGCAGGCTTAGCTTCATCTGCTATCGGCGGCGCTTCAGGGGCATCTTTTACTTCCGGTTCATCGGGCGCTTTCGTGGCTTCTGTGGCAGGTTTGGGCTTCATCATGGCTGCGTTAAACCGGGGCTTAAAGCCTGGTTTGGCAACCGGCGTTTCTGGCGATGGGTCCGGTATTTCTTCCTTTGCTTCGGGCAGGCTTTCGGGAGCTTCGGGGTTTTCCGCAGGTTTGGGCTTTACCATGGCTGCGTTAAACCGGGGCTTAAAGCCGGGTTTGGCAGGTGCTTGTGCTGGTGGGGTAACAGGTTCTGCGTTAACATCCGGTTTTTCTTCAATAGCACCTGCATTTTCGGTTGGTTTGGGTTTTACCATGCCCGGATTAAAGCGAGGTTTAAATGCCGGTTTTGGTGCTGTGGCTTCGGCAGGTGCCGGTGCATCTGCGGATTTTGTTTCTTCAGGCTTTTCTTCAACAGCTTTTGGTGGCGCCGCCCTGAATTTTGGTGTAAATCCAACTTTGGGTGATGGTGCGGCAGGGGCTGTTAAGCTGTCGGTGATCGTTTGCTCGGCCAATGGATTGGCAATGTGTACCCGCTCGGTTTTTACTTCGGGCGCCAGCGGAAACCTGCGCCTTAGCTTATTGAACCAGTATTTTTTGGTATGATCAAAACTTTTCTCGCCCATTTGCTCAAAGTGATCTTTAAATTCCGAAAACAGCAATCCCTCCGCTGCTTGTAAAGCCGCCAGGTCGATCTTTTTCTTCTTAAAAAACTCTTCGAATAACATGAGAATTAGATGTTAGAATCAAGAGTCAAGAATCAAGACAAATAGCCCAAATTCAAAACTCCTGATTCTTGATTCTTGTATCTTGACTCTATAACTGCACATCCACATCCAGCTGATTAAAATGGATGCCTTTATCGGTTTGCTTCCAGTCGTCGCGTTCCCCGTCAGTAGCGTTCATCAGTTTGGGGAACCACTCCAGCGGGAAAGCCTGCTGCTTGCCATCCGCTTTCTCAACAAAAAGCAGGCCGTTGGCAAAGGTTACCTTTACTTTCTTTTCTTCCTTACGTGAGCTGAATAGTGGCATTGGGTCCCCTCTAAATCTCCCTCGGAAGGGGAGACTTTTATTTTAAAGTTTATTTTTTAAAGCCCTCCCTTCCGGGGAG
>Ga0075366_10000947_pt1 | contig 14135 bp, 11 predicted proteins | sample EndMethybrTD3031_FD_72351 | JGI IMG/M metagenome (GOLD analysis project Ga0075366, IMG submission 72351) | Populus endosphere microbial communities from Tennessee, USA - Endosphere MetaG P. TD hybrid TD303-1 | ecosystem: Host-associated > Plants > Roots > Endosphere | place: USA: Tennessee...
CCTGCTGACGCTGCAGGGCAATAGCTGCAACCGCCTGGCCCGCGCCATCCTGCTGCGCCAGACCGTGCGCGAAGACAGCGCAGGCAACCAGGCCCTGCAGGACCTGCAAGACTCCCTGGCGCATCTGGAAGGCCACCAGCTGGCGCAAACCGCCGCCTGGCAGCGCCTGCTGGCACCCCTGCGCGCCCTGGCCAAGAACCTGGGCACGCTGCAGGCCCGGCTGGCCCGTGCCAGCCAGCCTGACGACAACACCGAGCCGCAGGACGACAGCCTGCTGGATCGCTCGCCGCAGTCGCTGCGCGAAGCGGTGGACCGCATACGCCTGCAGCTGACGCCCTCGGCCCCACTATTCCGCCACGCGCTGCGCCTGAGCATTGCCCTGGCCGTGGGCTACGGCCTGTTGCACTGGGTGCATGCCCGCCAGGGCTACTGGATTCTGCTGACCACGGTGTTCGTCTGCCAGCAAAGCTTTGGTGCCACCCGCAAGCGCATGGCGCAGCGCATCAGCGGCACCCTGCTGGGCCTGGTGGCGGGCTGGGCGCTGTTCCGGCTGTTCCCCAGCCTGTTGCTGCAAGCGATGTTTGCGGTGGCGGCCGGCGTGGTGTTCTTCAGCACGCGTACCCGGCGCTATATGCTGGCCACGGCCGCCATGACGCTGCTGGTACTGCTGAGCTTCAACCAACTCGGCGACGGCTACCAGTTGATCGTGCCGCGCATGGTGGACACGCTGCTGGGCAGCTTGATTGCCGGGCTGGCGGTATTCCTTATCCTGCCCGATTGGCAGGGCCGGCGCATGCACGTGGTGGCCGCCCGCACGCTCACCACCTGCCATGCCTATCTGCGCGAAATCATGGCCCAGTACCAGACCGGCAAGCGCGACGACCTAGCCTACCGCCTGGCCCGGCGCAACGCGCACAACGCCGATGCCGCGCTGTCCACCGCGCTGTCGAATCTGTTCCAGGAACCCGGCTTTCTGCAGGGCCGGGGCGATAGTGGACTGCGCTTTTTGCTGTTGTCACACACGCTGCTGAACTATCTGTCAGCCCTGGGTGCGCACCGTGAAACCCTGGCCGAAGCCACCGGCGACACGCCCACTGCGCAGGCGGCCAGCCTCGCGCAGCGCGTGCTGGAGCAACTGGCCAACAGCCTGGCCAACAGCCAACCGCTGGCTCCAGCAGACGCATCCGAGCCCATCTTGTTGGAAATGCTGCAGCGCACACCCGAGGACGCACCACCGGCCCAGCGCGTCGTGCACACCCAGTTGGCGCTGATTTACCAGCTGCTGCCCCAGCTGCGCGTGCAAGCTGAACAGCTGCTGCAGCTGGATGGCAAGCCGGCCGTGTAACGGCTTTGTTCTCTTTATGCATTAAACACATAACATGCATAGAACCTGGCGTTAGACAAAGGCACAAGGCGGTTCTAAGCTCGCGGCTTCAACGTCCATCAAGGAATTTCATGTTGCAAGTACCGTCCACCACGGCCCCGACCGTGCACTCGCTGCCCTCTTACCTGAACGCCGACCACCTGGGTCCCTGGGGCATCTTTCTCAAGCAGGTTGACCGGGTGGAGCCCTATCTGGGCAACCTGGCGCGCTGGGTTGAAACCCTGAAACGCCCCAAGCGCATTCTGGTGGTGGACGTGCCGATCCACCTGGACGACGGCACGGTGCGCCATTTCGAAGGCTACCGCGTGCAACACAACACGTCCCGCGGCCCAGGCAAGGGCGGCGTACGCTTCCACCAGGACGTAACTTTGTCCGAGGTGATGGCGCTGTCAGCCTGGATGTCGATCAAGAACGCAGCCGTGAACGTACCCTACGGCGGCGCCAAGGGCGGCATCCGCGTAGACCCCAAGACCTTGTCGCGCGGCGAGCTGGAGCGCATGACGCGCCGCTACACCAGCGAGATCGGCATCATCATCGGCCCGAACAAGGATATCCCCGCGCCGGACGTGAACACCAACGAGCAGATCATGGCCTGGATGATGGATACCTACTCCATGAACCAGGGCTCCACTGCTACGGGCGTGGTGACCGGCAAGCCAGTGGATCTGGGCGGTTCGCTCGGCCGCCGTGAAGCCACGGGCCGCGGCGTATTCACCGTGGGCGTGGAAGCTGCCAAGCACATCGGCTTGGACGTATCCACAGCCCGCGTGGCCGTGCAGGGCTTTGGTAATGTGGGTGGCGTAGCGGGCAAGCTGTTTGCCGAAGCCGGCGCCCGTGTGGTTGCTGTGCAAGACCATGGCGGCACCATCTACCGCGAAGCCGGCCTGGACGTACCCAACCTGCTCAAGCACGTGCAAGCCACGGGTAGCGTGGGCGGCTTTGAAGGCGCGGAAGTCATCAGCAATGACAAGTTCTGGGAAGTGCCTTGCGACATCCTTATTCCGGCTGCACTCGAGCAGCAAATCACGGCGGCCAACGCCGGCCGCATCCAGGCTCGCCTGGTGATCGAGGGCGCCAACGGCCCGACCACGCCGGAAGCGGACGACATCCTGCATGAACGCAACATCCTGGTACTGCCCGACGTAATCGCCAACGCCGGCGGCGTGACGGTTAGCTACTTCGAATGGGTGCAGGATTTCTCCAGCTTCTTCTGGGACGAGGACGAAATCAACGCCCGCCTGGTGCGCATCATGAAGGAAGCGTTCTCTGCTGTCTGGCAAGTCGCGCAAGACAACAAGGTCAGCCTGCGTACCGCCACCTTCATCGTGGCTTGCAAACGCATTCTGCACACCCGCGAACTGCGCGGCCTGTACCCCTGATGCCAGAGCGGGGGCCAACGGCCCCTGCCACGGGTATTACTGCAAACGGCCTTTGAAGCCGGCAGGGATGGGCAAAGGCAATACGTCTATGCCCTCGTCCAACAATGCCTCGGTTTCTTCAGGCGAGGCCTGGCCGAGGATGTTGCGCGCCTCGCTCTCGCCGTAGTGCATCTTGCGCGCTTCTTCGGCAAACTGGGAGCCTACGTCTTCCGTGTTGTCCAGCACGTGGCGCAGCAGCTTCATCCAGGCCACTTGGGGCTCAGACGCCGGTAAAGCCACATCGGTGCCCGCAGCCTTTGCTGGCTCAGCCGAGTTGGCCGTCGGGGTTTGCGTCGCACCCAGATTCAAACGCGGCGCACTCAACATCTTGGTGATATGGGTGTCACCGCACAAAGGGCATTCCACCAGGCCTCTGCCAAGCTGGCTCTGGAAGTCGTCCTCCGAGCCAAACCAGCCTTCAAAGCTGTGCCGGTGCGCGCACTGAAGATCCAGAACTTTCATACGGACTCAGCCGACGGCCACCAACGCGTCGGCAGTCTGCCAGTCCAGAGACCAGGCACCCGATGCCACGTTCTGCAACCACAGTGCAGCCGTCAGCGTTTTGCCGTCTGTCACCCGACCATCGCGGCACCATTGCAACAGCTCGGGCAAGCTCGCCGTGAAAACATCCAGAAACTCACCAGCGTCCAGCTTGCGCTCGCCAAGGCTTAGCCCGCGCGCAAACCAGATGTCAATGAACTCTGTCGAATAAGCAATTACGGGGTGCAACTGGCCGGCATGGGCCCACTCTGTGGCGGTATAGCCAGTTTCTTCCAATAGCTCGCGCTGCGCACAGTTGAACGTGGATTCGCCTGCGTCCAACTTGCCCGCCGGGAATTCCACCATCACCCGCTGCAAGGGATAGCGGTACTGGCGCTCCAACACCAAACGTCCGCCGTCCAGCATGGGAATCACCATCACGGCGCCCGGGTGGTTCACATATTCACGCGTGGCGCTGCTGCCATCAGGCAGCCGAACCGTATCGCGAAAAGCATGCAAAAAGCGCCCGCGCAGCAACTCCTCGCTATCGGTCTTGTGCTCGATCAAATGCTGGTCGTTGGATGGCATAAGGGTGCAGCAGATAAGGTGGAGAAGAAAGAATCAGAAGAGCCCTGCTGCAGGCAGCAAGCCATCATGGCAGTGTGGCTCAGCGACTGTGCTTGAGCAGATAGCGGTAGACAAACCCTGGAAATGCGAGGGTCAAAAACAACGTTCCCGTGATGGCGTAAAACTCCCAGCCTTGGGATGCGATTTGTCCGGCGTGGTTCTCCAAAAACAAACCCAAACCGCCCACCAGCAGATAGAGGAGCAGTAACTCGCCCAACCGAACGCCCAAGGATTTACCCCGGGACAGAGATATCAAACCGAACAAACGTTGGCTCACAAAAGGCAAGTTGGCCGCACACAAGGCGGCCAACAAAACCAGCCAAACAGATACTGTTTGGGTCAACTCAATATCCAGCCAGCATAGGCAGCATCCAAGCCACTCAAGTGCCCAGTGTCAATACGATGGAGCGTGCGCACAAGGCCATCAAACCGCCAGGAGCTAAGCCCAGCAACAGAACCAACGCGCCATTCAGAGTCAACACCGCGCGCACGTCCAACGGAGCAGATACCGTGCTGGCGGTAATGGGTGCGTCAAAGTACATCACCTTCACCACGCGCAAATAGTAAAACGCGCCAATCAAGGACATGATCACGGCAAAAATTGCCAAAGCGATATAGCCGGTGTAGCCAGAGGCAATCAACGCTTGCAGCACCGAGAGTTTGGCGTAGAAGCCGACCATAGGAGGGATACCAGCCATGGAGAACAGGCAGATGGCCATCACGGCGGCATACAAAGGACTGCGCTCATTCAAGCCAGCCAAATCAGAGATTTCTTCGCTTTCAAAGCCTTCGCGAGCCAGCAGCAAGATCACACCGAAGCCAGCCAGGGTGGTCAATACATAGCTCACGACATAAAACATCGATGAGCTGTAAGCATTCGCGGCAGACAAGGTGTCGCCATTGACCACACCAGACAACAGGCCCAATAAGACAAAGCCCATTTGAGAGATGGTGGAATAAGCCAACATGCGTTTCAGATTGGTTTGGGCCACGGCAGCCAGGTTACCCACCAGCAAGGAGCCGATAGACAACACCACCAGCATCTGTTGCCAATCTATCGCCAGAGGCAGCATGCCCTCTACCAACAAGCGGATCACGATGCCGAATGCGGCCAGCTTGGGAGCACCGCCGACCATCAAGGTCACCGCCGTGGGAGCGCCTTGGTAAACGTCTGGAATCCACATATGGAAAGGCACAACGCCGAGTTTGAACGCTAGACCGGCAACCACAAATACCAGACCAAACACCAGCACCTGGTGCTTAACTTGCCCGGAAGCAATCACCTTGAATGCCTGGCCCACCTCCAGGGTTCCTGTTGCGCCGTACATCATGGACAAGCCGTATAGCAAGAAGCCAGATGCCAGCGCGCCCAACACAAAGTACTTCATGGCGGCCTCGCTAGCAGTAGCGTTGTCGCGGCGCAAAGCCACTAGCGCATAACTGGACAAAGTGAGCAGCTCCAGGCCCATGTAGATGACCAAGAAGTTGTTGCCCGAAATCATCACAGACATGCCCAACAGCGCAAACAGGCTAAGGGTGAACATTTCACCACCGCGCAGCATGTCACGATCGGCCGCATAAGGACGGCCATATACCAAGGTCACCATGACCGCAACCGTTGCAAAACATTTCAGCCAGTTGCCCATGGGGTCGCTGACCACCATATTGCCAAAGCCGTACAGCGTGGTATTGCCGCTGGCGTAGGAACCCTGCAGGAATGCAACGAAGGCCAGCGTGGCCATCGTCAAGATATAAGTTCCGGTTCTACGAGGGCTTTTCACACCCAAGTCGACCAAGGCAATAACACAGGTCATCGCCAACAAAATAATCTCTGGATAAACCGTAATCCAACTGATTGTGTCAATCATCTTATCGTTCTCAATTCAGTGGTGTTTACAACTTGGAAATCGCAACATGCTTGATCAAATCGGCAACCGAAGCGTCCATCACGTCGGTAAACGGTTTGGGATAAATCCCCATGGCGAGAACAGCAATTGCCAACAGCGCCAGCATCAAAAACTCCCGGGCATTGATATCCGTAAGTTCCTTGACATCGTCATTGGCCACGGGTCCGAGATACACCCGTTTAAACATCCACAAGGTATATGCAGCACCAAAAATCAATGCGGTCGCCGCGCCAAAACCGATCCAGAAGTTGAACTTGATGGCACCCAAAATAACCATCCACTCACCCACAAAGCCCGCAGTGCCCGGCAAACCACAATTTGCCATGGCAAACAACAATGCAAACGCAGCAAACTTGGGCATGGTATTGATTACACCGCCGTAGCTTGCAATTTCACGTGAATGCACACGGTCATACAGTACGCCAATGGACAAGAACATAGCAGCCGACACAAAGCCGTGCGCAATCATCTGAACCAAAGCGCCCGAAATACCCAAGTCATTGAATATGAAGAAACCCAAGGTCACGAAACCCATGTGAGCGACGGATGAATACGCAACGAGCTTCTTCATGTCCTGCTGCACCATCGCAACCAAGCCGACGTAAATCACAGCGATCAAGGAGAAAGCGATCAACAACCAAGCCCATTGGTGAGCCGCATCGGGCGCAATGGGAAGTGAGAAACGCAGGAACCCGTATGCGCCCAGCTTGAGCATGATCGCAGCCAAGACGGCCGAACCACCGGTAGGTGCCTCCACGTGCACATCCGGCAACCAGGTATGTACAGGCCACATGGGAACCTTGACGGCAAATGCAGCAAGAAAAGCAAAGAACAACAAGGTCTGCGTGCGGCTATCCAAGCGCAGCTGGTGCCAGGTAGCGATATCAAAGCTACCACCTGACTTCACGTACAAGAAAATCAATGCAACCAGCATCAGCAAAGAGCCTAGCAGGGTGTACAGAAAGAACTTGAAGGCTGCGTATATCTTGTTTGGACCACCCCAGATTCCGATGATCAAGTACATCGGAATCAGAGTGGCTTCAAAGAATACGTAGAACAAAATCCCGTCGAGCGCACAAAACACACCGATCATCAATCCACTCAGGATCATGAAAGCGCCCATGTACTGGTTAACGCGGCGGGTAATAACCTCCCATCCAGCGATAACCACAACCACGTTGATAAACGCGGTCAAGATCACAAACCATACAGAAATGCCATCCACACCTAGGTGGTAGAAGACATTGAAGCGCTCAATCCAGCTTGCCTTTTCCACGAACTGCATAGCCGATGTCCCAAGTTGAAAACCTTGGTAAATCGGCAATGTGACTAGAAAACTCAGCAATGCACCAATCAGTGCAATCCAACGCACGGCCCGAGCATGCTCATCACGCCCCAGGGCCAAAAGTACAACGCCAAAGAATATAGGTATCCAAATAGCTAGGCTCAACAGTCCCATTTTTCTTTTCCCTTATTTGACGAGCCGGACCAAAGCCATAAACTGATCGTGCCAGACGAAATATGTCATCAATACAAAGACACCGGCAATCATGGCAAAGGCATAGTGGTAGATAAAACCGGTCTGCACCCAACGTACCAAGCCAGATACCCAGCCCACAATTTTCCAGGAACCATTGACCACAGCCCCGTCGATGATCACGCGGTCACCCACCTTCCACAGCAATGAGCCCAACAAACGCGCTCCACGAGCCAATACGTTTTCATTAAACCAATCCAGGTAATATTTGTTTTCAAGCAGCGTGTAAATTGGCTGGCAAGCACGCTTGATGGTCGCTGGCACGGCAGGATTGACCATGTACATGTAATAAGCAACCACCACACCGGCCAAGGCCAATATGAAAGGCAGGGAAGTCAGCGCGTGTAAGGCCATTGCCATAGGACCATGGAAACCTTTGGCCAACTCTTCCATTGCCGGATGACGCTCCGCATCTACAAAAATAGCACCCTTGAAGAAATCACCAAACAACATAGGATCAATCGTCATCCATCCCAAAATTACAGATGGAATAGCCAATAGAACCAAAGGCAAAGTCACCACCCAAGGAGATTCATGGGGTGTATGCGCCTCATGGTGACCGTGGTGGTCGGCATGATCATCATGGTGACCATGATGGGCATCGGGATTTTGATCGAAACGCTCTTTGCCATGGAAGACCAGGAAGTAGAGACGGAAGGAATAAAACGCCGTCACAAACACGCCGGCCAACACAGCAAATGAAGCAAAACCTGCACCGGGCAAATGGCTCTCTTGCACAGCTTCAATGATGCTGTCTTTTGAGTAAAAGCCGGAAAATAACGGAGTTCCGATCAGCGCCAAAGAGCCCAGCAACGAAGTAATCCACGTAATTGGCATGTAGCGACGCAGACCGCCCATCCAACGGATGTCCTGGTTGTGGTGAACGCCCATGATGACCGAACCAGCAGCCAAAAACAGCAGTGCCTTGAAGAAAGCATGGGTCATCAAATGAAACACGGCAACCGAATAGGCCGAAGCACCCAGTGCGACAGTCATATAGCCGAGTTGCGACAACGTTGAATACGCCACAACGCGCTTGATGTCGTTCTGAATAATGCCAAGGAACCCCATGAACAGCGCAGTAATAGCGCCGATGACCATAATGAAGTTGAGCGCGGTATCGCTCAATTCAAACAATGGAGACATGCGAGCGACCATGAAAATACCTGCGGTAACCATCGTCGCCGCATGAATCAATGCAGAAATAGGAGTCGGACCTTCCATAGAGTCCGGCAGCCAAACATGCAAAGGAAACTGTGCGGACTTACCCATGGCACCAATGAACAAGCAAATGCAGATGACAGTCACCAGCATCCACTCAGTACCAGGGAACACAAGCTTGCTCAACTCATCAGCCTTCCCAAAAGCCTCTGCGTAATTCAAAGTACCAGCATAGGCAGCAATCAGACCAATGCCGAGAATGAAGCCAAAGTCACCTACACGGTTAACCAAAAATGCCTTCATATTGGCAAAAATGGCAGTAGGCCGGTTAAACCAGAAACCAATCAACAAATAAGACACCAGGCCCACCGCTTCCCAGCCAAAGAATAGCTGAAGCATGTTATTGCTCATCACCAACATCAACATGGAGAATGTGAATAACGAGATGTAGGCAAAAAATCGGTTATAGCCTTCATCTTCCTCCATGTACCCGATGGTATAGATGTGCACCATGAGAGACACAAAAGTCACCACACACATCATCATCGCGGTCAGACCATCGACAAGAAATCCGACCTCCATGCGCAACCCACCAACCACCATCCAGGTGTAGAGAGTTTCACTAAAACGAGCTCCATCCAAAATAACGCTTTTGAGCGTCATAGCCGACAAGATGAAGGCAACGAATACACCCAAGATCGTCAGACTATGGCTAGCGCGGCGACCAATTAAATTGCCACCAAATGCGGTACCAAAAACACCGGCCAGAAGAGCTCCTGCAAGTGGGGCCAGTGGAACTGCAAGAAGAGTAGAAGCGGTAAGGGTTTGAGTCATTTCTTATTAACCCTTGAGCGCATTGAGTTCATCCACATTGATATTGGATTTATTACGAAAGAGAAGCACCAGAATAGCCAGACCAATAGCCGATTCAGCAGCAGCCACCGTCAGGATAAAAAACACAAATATCTGCCCACGCATATCATTCAGATAGTACGAAAAAGCCACGAAGTTCATGTTCACAGCCAAAAGCATCAGCTCAATTGCCATCAACAAAACGATAAGGTTTTTTCGATTCAGAAAGATGCCAATAACCGACAGGGCAAACAAGATTGCCCCCAGCGACAAAAAGTGACCTAGCGTTAACGTCATTATTTTTTCTCCACGCTCGCAACGACGGCCGCCGCCACCTCAGCTTGAACAGGTTGCGTCACCTTCATCTTGATAATTTCTACGCGATCACGCGCCTTCACGCGAACCTGATCAGATGGGCTGGCATGCTTACTATCCTTGCGCTGACGCAAGGTAAGTGCAATAGCAGCCACAATCGCCACCAGCAAAATAACCGCGGCTATTTCCAAGGGATACAAGTACTCGGTATACAGCAGCTTCCCCAACTCTTTGGTATTAGAAAACTGAGGTACTACAGGCACTAGCGCAGCAGAATTGCGAGCCTCCTCCGTTAGACGGAATCCACCCATCAGCACGGCCGCCATCTCCAAAGCGATCAAAGCACCAATAGCGGCAGCAAATGGGAAATGTTTCCAAAAACCTTGTCGCATGGAATCGATATTGATATCCAACATCATCACGACAAAGAGAAACAGCACCATCACGGCGCCGACATACACCAGCACCAAGGCTATGGCTAGAAACTCAGCTTTGAGCAAAATCCAAATCGCCGCAGCCTGGAAAAACGCCAATACGAGGTAAAGCGCTGCGTATACAGGGTTGCGCGATGTAATGACGCGAAACCCAGCGAACAGCAACACTGCAGAGAAAAAGTAAAAAAGGCCAGTCTTAACGTCCATGGATCGATTCTTGTTTTATAGGATCAAAAGGATTGCGATCAGAGGATATCAACGGTATTTGGCATCTGCAGCACGGGCGGCTGCAATTTCCTTCTCATACCGATCACCAACGGCCAGCAACATATCTTTGGTGAAATAGAGATCACCACGCTTTTCACCGTGATACTCAAAAACATGGGTTTCCACGATTGAATCGACGGGGCAGCTCTCTTCACAAAAGCCACAAAAAATACATTTGGTCAGATCAATGTCATAGCGGCTGGTACGACGCGAACCATCAGCACGCACATCAGACTCAATCGTGATAGCCATTGCTGGACACACTGCCTCGCATAGTTTGCAGGCGATACAACGCTCTTCACCATTTTCGTAACGACGCAAAGCGTGCAAACCGCGAAAGCGCGGCGATATGGGCGTCTTTTCCTCTGGGAATTGCACAGTAATCTTGCGCCGGAACGCATGCTTTCCTGTAAGCGCCAAACCTTTGAAAAGCTCCACCAGCATAAAACTGGAAAGGAAATCTTTCAGTGAAAAGGCGGGAGAAGCCAATGTAGAAGACATGAATGACTCTCTTTACTTCCAGATATTTAACGACGTTTGCATCCACGCACCCACAACAACCAGCCACACCAAGGTAATTGGTATGAAAATCTTCCAACCTAGGCGCATGATTTGGTCATAACGAAACCGTGGGAAGCTGGCACGTACCCATAGAAACATAGTGACGACCGCAAATGTCTTGATGCCCAACCAAATCCAGCCTGGAATAAGATTGAACAACGCACCGTCAATCGGAGAGAGCCACCCCCCCAAAAACATGATTACGGTCAAGATAGAAACCAGCCACATATTGGCGTACTCAGCCAAGAAGAACATGGCAAAGCTCATCCCAGAGTACTCCACCATATGGCCTGCAACAATTTCAGACTCTCCCTCGACCACGTCAAAAGGATGTCGATTTGTCTCAGCCAAACCGGAAATGAAATACACAATAAACACCGGCAACAAAGGCAGCCAATTCCATGAGAGGAATGTCAGGCCCTTGTCTGCAAACATACCCTTAGCCTGCCCCAACACAATGTCGGTCATATTCAAGCTGCCAGATACCATCAACACAATTACGAAACAGAAACCCATAGCGATTTCATAGCTCACCATCTGCGCAGAAGCACGTAGTGCGCCTAAAAAAGCATACTTGGAATTGGATGCCCAGCCGGCAATAATGACGCCATACACCTCCAGAGATGTAATTGCCATCAAAAACAGTAAACCTGCATTGATATTGGACAGCGCAACTTCAGGACCGAATGGGACCACCGCCCAAGCTGCCAAGGCCGGCATGATCGTCATAATCGGACCCAAGAAAAACAGCCCCTTATTTGCTACCGAGGGAAGAATAATTTCTTTGGTGAGCAGCTTCAGTGCATCTGCAATAGGTTGCAGTAACCCCAGAGGACCGACGCGATTAGGACCAATACGAATTTGGGTCCAGCCGATTGCCTTACGTTCCCACAAAGTAAGGTAAGCCACACATCCCATCAACGGCAGCAACACCGCAACGATCTTGATAAGCGTCCAGATAACAGGCCATGCACCAGCAGCCCACCAGTTTGCAGCAACCAGCCCCTGGCCAAAACCGAATATCGAATCGATCATGCCGTCACCTCATTCACGCTGGATGCACGACGAGCATCCGCAGTAAGCTGCAATGACGTAGCGCGGCGCACAATACCGTCTAATTGGTAAAGGCTTGCAACGGACGGCGTAGCTACATTTGCAGAACTCAGATCCACGTTTGCCTGGGTTTTATTGCTCAGCATATCGACAGAAACACTTGCAGCACCAAGAAAACCCGTTGTCGCCAAGACATCCTGTGATGACTCGAAGTCAAAACCAGGAACCTTCAACAGGTTCGCCAATACACGCAAAACCTTCCATCCTGGTCGAGTTTCAGCCAACGGCCGAACCACCGCATGAAAACCTTGGATACGGCCTTCGGCATTCACAAAAGTACCTGCCGTCTCAGAAAATGGCGCAATAGGCAAAAGCACATCGCTGAACGCCAAGTTGGCCTTGAACGGACTTAACGTAACCACCATTTCAGCTTTAGCCAGAGCCGATGCTGCATTAGCACCAGCTGCAGAATCAAACTCTGGCTCCGTATTCAAAAGCAGAACCGCCTTCAAAGCACCATTCAGCATGATCTGAGCGTTTAATCCGCCTTGCCCAGGAAGTGCATTGACCAATTGCGCACCCACGGTATTTGCTGCTTCCGTCAGATAACCAATAGAAGCACCAGTTTGCTCAGCAATCCAATTTGCCAAAGCAAGAATACTGGAAGCCTTGGCGTGATGTGCTGCAGCATTACCCAGCAACACAGCTTTTCTATCCCCCCCCAACAGAGACTTGGCAATTGCAATCGCAACCGCGGTTGCCTCACCCTTTGCAGGCGGAGCAACACCCTTTTCCGATGCAATTGCTACAGCAACATCAGCCAGAACCTGAACCCATTGCGCAACTGGCACCAGCGTGGAATAAGCCAAAGGCATGGCCCACGCGTCGGGCTGAGCCAACTCAACTTCAGAATTGATAACACTCACAGCACAACCTTTGCGCGCCGCCTGGCGAATGCGTTGTGCAAATAAGGGATGATCCTTGCGCAGATTGGATCCCACCACCAGGACACGTTGCAACTGACTCAGACTTGCAATGGAAGTGCCCAGATAACGTACACCTTCGTTTGAAGCAAACTCAGCATTACGCATGCGATAGTCAATATTTTCACTACCCAAACCGCGTACCAACGCACCAGCAAGAACCAGTTCCTCAAGAGTACTGTGCGGGCTCACCAAAGCACCAATGGATGCAGCGCCGTGCTGTTCCTTGATCTGCTGCAGGCCATTAGCAACATATTCAAGTGCGGTTTGCCAATCTACCGACTTCCACTCCCCGCCCTGCTTCAGCATAGGCGCAGTAAGACGCTCGGTACTATTCAATGCCTCATAGGAGAAACGATCGCGATCAGCAATCCAGCATTCATTTACCGCTTCGTTTTCCAGCGGCACAACACGCATAACCTTATTGTTTTTAACTTGCACAACAAGATTTGCGCCCGTAGAGTCATGCGGGCTTACTGATTTGCGGCGTGACAACTCCCAGGTACGAGCGCTGTAACGGAAGGGCTTGCTGGTCAACGCACCGACAGGGCAAATATCGATCATATTGCCCGACAACTCTGAATCCACAGTCTCGCCCAGCACTGTCGTGATCTCGGAGTGCTCACCCCGGTGGATCATTCCAAGCTCCATCACACCTGCAACCTCTTGGCCAAAACGCACGCAACGCGTGCAATGTATGCAACGGCTCATCTCCTCCATAGAGATCAAAGGACCCACATCCTTGTGGAAGACAACCCGTTTTTCTTCCTCGTAACGAGAAGAAGAGCCGCCATAACCCACAGCCAAATCCTGCAGTTGGCATTCACCACCCTGATCGCAAATAGGACAATCCAAAGGATGGTTGATCAGCAAAAACTCCATCACGGACTGCTGGGCCTTAATTGCCTTGTCGCTCTTAGTGCGAACAATCATTCCTTGTGTGACAGGCGTAGCACATGCAGGCATGGGCTTGGGAGCCTTTTCCACATCCACCAAGCACATACGGCAGTTGGCCGCAATACTTAACTTCTTGTGATAACAAAAATGCGGAATATAGGTTCCCGCCTTTTCAGCAGCATGCATAACCATGCTGCCTTCGACGATTTCCACCTTTTTGCCGTCGAGCTCGATTTCTACCATGTACTTTCCCTTGATC